>WNGJ01008829.1_pt1 | contig 10735 bp, 8 predicted proteins | sample 5400611 | NCBI WGS metagenome assembly WNGJ01 (sample SAMN13153375, study PRJNA577476) | soil metagenome | isolation source: 40 cm soil or saprolite under Garry oak tree replicate 1 | place: USA:California | collected 2016-06-15
AGTCAAACCTACTTCGCCAAACACCGCAGTCTGCGCATCGATCGGAATGTTCTTGAAACTCGACGTAATCGCCGCTACCACGCCAAGGTCCGCGGCCGGCTCGTCTACCTCCAGACCGCCGGCAATGTTGACGAAGACGTCATCGCCCAACATCTGAAAGCCGGTGCGTTTTTCCAGCATAGCCATCAAAAGCGCCACGCGATTCTGATCTACGCCCTGCGTCATGCGGCGCCCCGTCCCGTATTTTGTTTCTGAAACCAGCGCTTGAATCTCAACCAGCAGCGGCCGCGTTCCTTCCATGCACGCAGTGACGACAGAACCGGCCACATTCTGCGGTCGTTCCTGCAAAAACATCTGCGACGGATTTGCTACCGGCACCAGACCAGCGCCGGTCATTTCAAAAACCCCGATTTCATTGGCGGCGCCGAAGCGGTTTTTTACGGCCCGGACAATGCGGTGATTGTGGTGCCGTTCACCTTCAAAATACAGGACCGTATCGACGATGTGCTCGAGCGCTTTTGGACCGGCAATCGATCCATCTTTAGTGATATGGCCAATGAGGAAAACTGGAATCGTGCGGTTCTTTGCCAGTAGGAGAAACTGATGAGCCGCTTCCCTTACCTGTGATACCGAGCCCGGCGCCGACTCGATCATCGCTGAGAAAACTGTTTGGATGGAATCGACAACAATAGCGGTGGGGCTGAGCCGCTCGACCTCATGAAAAATATTTTCAAGATTCGTTTCTGGCAACAGAAAGAGACTCTTCGCTTCGAGGCGCAATCTTTCACCGCGAAGTTTGATCTGCCTTTCCGACTCCTCACCGGAAATGTAGAGTACCGCTCCGCTGTTAGCACTCAAGCGATCTGCAACTTGCAGCATGAGTGTGCTCTTTCCGATGCCTGGGTCACCACCAATGAGCACCAGCGTGCCCGGCACAATGCCGCCGCCCAGCACGCGATCAAACTCAGTTACGCCCGAGGAAATTCGGGCTTCGTCCTGAGATTCGATTTCCGAATATGCGATTGCCGTAACGTCGCGAAGTTTGAATCCATTGCGAATGGCGCCTTTTTTTGAGGTTCGCGCGCGCTCTTCCACGAGCGAATTCCACTCGCCGCATTCCGGACACTTCCCCAGCCACTTGCGCGATTGATGACCGCAGTTCTGACAAGCGAAGATTGTTTCAGTTTTCTTCAATACCACCTCGCCATTAAGCGGCCCGCTCCTATTTGGGACCGCGGGTGCCTCGCCCGCCTTTGTGAATGCCACTTCGCCGGAATAGCCAGATTCAGCCGATCTGAGTGGACCCGCCGCTTGAGGCGAGCGAGGCGCCCGCGGTCCCAGTAAGAAGAATTCACAGCAGTGGCTTCACATTTTCGATTGGACGACCGAGAACGGCGCGATTGCCGCGTTCGACGATGGGCCGCTGAATAAGATCCGGATACCTGATCATAAGCGCAATGATCTCAGCATCAGTGAACTCGTGCTTGCCCAAACCGAGCTCCCGATAAATTGGTTCGCTCGTGCGGAGCAGATCGCGCGGCGCCATCTTCATTTTGCCCAGCAGCTCGTTGAGCTTTTTCTTGCTCAAGGGTGCAGTGTAGTAATTGACTTTTTCAAATGAAACGCCACTCTCCCGGAGCAGCTTGTCCATTTCACGACACTTCGTTCAAGTTGGTTTTTCGTAGATTATGATCTTGTCAGGCATAGGCTTGTAATTTGTTGAATTGTACTTTCAGATTTGTGCCTGGAACTTTATGCTTTGTGCTTCACCAATTCAACTTGGAAGTGCAACAGAACATTATTTGTCGCTTCGCCTCATAGAGGCGAGATGTTTATAGCTGGCGTCCTTTCTTTACCTCTAAGCTCCATAGGAGCGCAACCGTTGGCTGCCTTGGCATTCGTTCCGCTGCCGGGTTTCGCTCCCAAAGGAGCGAGACTGTGATGCGTGCGCTCCTAGCTATAAATATCTCGCTCCTCGGGAGCGAAAAGCACTTCACTTTTGCACTGGTAAGTTGAATTGCTCTGTACTTTGCACTTGCAGCTTCCAAATTTGGCGTCGCGGCCTGCCTGAGAAATCAAAGCTCTAAATACAAAATTCCAAGTTCAGATTTTTATGGAAATATTCCCCGAACGCGAGTGGCTTCCGCAACGCGATCCACCGCCAGTATATAGGCGCCGGTTCGCATGTCGGTGTCATACCGTTGCGCCGTTTCATAAACTGAATTGAAGGCGGTCCGCATAGTTTGTTCTAAGGTCTCATTGATCTGCTTCTCCGACCAGAAGAACGAGTACTGGTCCTGCACCCATTCGTAATAACTCACCGTGACGCCACCGGCGTTTGCGAGAATGTCAGGAACCAGAAAAACTCCCTGGTCGGCCAGCACTCGATCTGCGCCGGGTGTGGTTGGGCCGTTAGCCAGTTCGGCAATAATCTTTGCCTTCACCTGGCCTACATTCGCCAGTGTGACCGCGTTTTCCAACGCCGCAGGCAACAGGATGTCGCAGTCAATGCCGATAATATCGTCCGGTGAAATCGCTTTCGTCCCGGGTAGACCAGCCAGTGATTTAGTTTCGGCCTTATGACGCAAGGCGGCTGCGATGTCGATGCCAGTTTCCGAGTACAGTCCCGCTTTTGAATCGCAGGCGGCTACGACTATCGCGCCATCTTCGGCAACCAGGCGTGCGATGTTTGCGCCGGCGTTGCCGAAACCGTGGACGACCACGCGCGCGCCTTTGAGATTGATACCTTTCACTTTGCATGCTTCGCGCAAGGCGTAAAGACAACCGCGCGCTGTTGCCTCACTGCGGCCCAGCGATCCCCCGAGCGAAATTGGCTTGCCGGTGACGACGCCAAGCTCGGTGTGACCACGCACCATCGAGATAGTGTCCATGATCCAGGCCATTGTTTGTTCATCGGTATAGACGTCAGGTGCGGGGATATCACGATCCGGGCCGATAATGGGGGCAATCTCAAATGCATATCGTCGCGTGAGGCGTTCCAATTCATTTATCGAAAGGCTTTTCGGATCGCAGATTACGCCGCCCTTGCCACCGCCATAGGGAATACCGACGGTTGCACACTTCCAGGTCATCCATGTTGCCAGCGCTTTCACTTCATCCAGGGTCACATTTGGGTGATAGCGGATGCCGCCCTTGCAAGGTCCGCGGGCAATGTTGTGTTGGACGCGGTAGCCCTCGAACACCTGCACATCGCCGCCATCCATTTTCACAGGAATGGAGACTATCAACTGTCGCTTGGGGTTACTCAGGACATGCCGTGTCGAATCGTCAAGGTTGAGGTAGTCGGCGGCGCGATTAAATTGTTGCCTGGCAATTTGAAACGGATTGAGTTCTTCCGAAAGAGCTTCCCTGGTTGCCATTTGTTCTTCTCCTGAAAAATGCTGGTGTGAGAGCTGAGCAATCGTAGTTTGTCCAAAGTCCAAAGTCCAATGTCAGAACTCTCCCCTCGCCAACGGCTAAAAGTTCAGAGTTCATCAACCTTTATGTTGCTGGTTGCCAGTGCGCACAAGCTAAAGCTTCTAGTCTAAACTTCGGGCTCGGCTTCCGATCCTGGATATTCGACTTTGAACTCTTTATGCGGGAACTTGTTGGGCGGCGCGGAGTCTAATGTTACCGAGTAAGCTCCTGCGACCCGAACGGCACCGGCAAGGGAGAAAGAGATGTTTAATAACTTGATTGAGTCGAGTTCGCACGCGCGCGAATTCAAGCGCCGCGGTTCGTTCGTTCTCTTTACCAGCGCAATCTATGTGTTGCTCTTCATCGTCGCCGGTGTGATCAGCATCTATGCTTACGATGCTCAGCTTAGCGATCCTGGCACTGAAATGGAGGTACTCAGTTTCCTGCCTCCACAACCCGACAGAGTTGTGCCGGAGCCTATCAGGGTTCGTCGCAGCAATCCGCCCGCGGGCGCGGTTGAAGGACCCAGATCCACTCGACCGTTGCTGATCGATCGGACAGACAACCCACTGAATCCGCCGGCAAACGCATCCGCAACTGCATCCACCATTCCGCCGGCGCATTCAGGTACTGTGATAGGGCCGGTTGTAGCTGAGCCGTCAGGTTCTGGATCGGATCGCGACGGTGGTAATTCAGACTCTGGAGGACCAGGCAATGTGGTGGTGATACGAACGCCCGATCCACCTCCTGCTCCAACTCCTGCGCCTGCGCCCAAGAAGATCATAACCTCACCGCGAGTCCTCAACAGCCAGGCGCTGTCGCTGCCAAAGCCGCCTTATCCGCCGATTGCGAAGCAAATGCGTATTCAGGGAGTCGTCAATGTGCAGGTCCTGATCGACGAATCAGGAAGGGTAATTTCGGCGAAAGCCGTTTTGGGTAACCCTGCTCTTATGCATGCCGCGCAGCAGGCCGCACTGCAAGCCCGATTCTCACCCACGATGCTTGGTGAACAGGCAGTGAAGGTTTCGGGCGTGATCACTTACAACTTCGTGCTGCAATAGGAGCAAAGAAACACGGTTATTTAACCGTTCGATTCAGGCAACACAGTTGGCTGCCTTAGTCGCCTTAACATTCCAACCGAAACAAGAGGCACGTGAGCATTATCGCTAACGTGCCTCTCCTGCCGTTAATATGAAGTCTCCACCACAGGACAAACCTGTTACGGATTCTTCTTTAGCGCTCCGCCGCTCCTTCGAATACCAGGCACTTTAATCCCTGTTTTCAACGCCAGCATCCGGCGCTGATTTCGCAATGCGTTGATCGGAATTGGGTAAGCTTCCTGCAAAGCAAAACTAAAGTCGAGCGGCTGGTTTGTCTGCAGGCCATTAGCAAAACTATGACATGACATGCAACTCGCTGTGTCGTTTGATTCCGGCGGCCCCATTAAATACGTTTCGACGACGGCGTTCGCCATATTCACGGGAAGCTGATTTGCACCTTGCTGTTTTTCGCTGGGCTGCGGATAGACCGGACATGGCACGCCGACCTTGCAATACGGATCCTGCGGCCACTGCGTGTTCACGAGCCGGTAATACTGCCACACCGTATTTGGATTTACCGACAGCAGGAGCTGTAGCGCGGCGCTATTGCAGGTAGTCTGGACTCGTGCTGACTTGCCTGGCGCCACTTGTGTTGATGGCCCTTGATTGAGAACGCTCGGATCGCCATTCCAGCCCATAGCAGGTTGCGATGGAGTTTGATTGACTGGGCAACCTCGGCAGTTCGGATTGTAGAACGACGCTTTGCTGCCCGGCGGCGAACCCGGAGGCACAGTGTAATTGTCCACTTGTTCGAAAGTGGACCAAACCCACTGCGGCGCATTCTTTGTCTTGTGCACAATGTGTAGGGCGATCAAGCCCACGAGTATGGGCTGCGAGCATTTGTACTGGATTGGCGGGTTAGTGGTGGACGGCCAGGCAATCTGAATCCACTCGGTGTGATAGCGATTAGGATTGTCGGTAGGACCCAAAAGTTTCCAAGCCGCTTTGACCTCGATCGGACCTTCAGGTCCGCCTATTTGGCCCACCGGGAAGTTAACATTCGTCTGATTGCGGCTGTCATACAATGGCGGCGCCATTAGACCCGTGTTCGGGGGTGCCGGATTCATGATGTGGTTGAATTCGTCCTCATTCACTACGATTTCGTAACGAGCGAATGCGCCCTTCTGATCGACCAACGGGGCCAGGGTCATGGACTGAAGAAACTCATTAAGGCCGTCCTTGGAAATATTCTTCACTACCCTGACCGGCTTACCCAGCTTGTTGCGGTAGGCATTATTTTGATCGCAGCCGGGCGGCGGATCCGGCACTGAATTCCAACCGGTCGGGCGTACCGGGTTACCGAACGAATCGGCGACAAAGACGTCGTAACTTTCTTTGTAGGTTTCCCAGACGACGTTGCTGTAGTCCTCGAGCCCGATTTTCTTATTAGGATCCGGATCAGGCTTCCCCCGATGGTTGGGATCGGACGGCCAGTTGAGAGCGATAAAACTGTTCCACGACAATGTGTCGAAGTCGATCTGTTCGGCCCCGGGATTTCCTATGTGACTGGCCGGTATTGTGGCGTCATGCGGGACCGCCGAACTTAGGACAATGTTACAAGTTGCCGGCTGAGCAGGCGTGGCTGTTTCGCTGACCGCGGGCTGACCCCAGCGTACCAGCCATACAATTGCACCGGCTAACAACAAGATCGTGAGCAAGAGATTTTTGGTGAGACGATTCATAGATCCTCCTTAGGCTGAATTAACTCAAGCGTGTCGAGTTTTTTGTTGTAGTGAAGAAAGCCACTCCAACTGGATTGCGCTGACAAGGGAGCTGCGGCGTCTGACGAGCCAATGAATACAGAAGTGTAAGGTTCTCGCTAAGAAAGATGGAGAAGTGCCTGAAGGCATCTGACTCAGCTTGTCGGATCATACCGTGAGGCCCGCCGTTCTGCTTCAAAACAAGCCTTAGCTCGGAGGAAGAAACGGCGTCAGCTTTTTTACAATTACCTGTTGGCAAACACCGCAAAATGGCTGGTTTAGATTGCGCATCCGGCAGTCGAACTCGGGCCGGTAGACGCCGCAGTGATAATAGTCCGCGCCTTCAAAAAGGCCTACAGTTCCTGCAGGCACTGGCGTCGGTTGCGGATCGCAAGCGGCGCAAACTGCGTTCCTGGTTGTCGGCACGGCAGTAGTGACTTTTATCAAACTGCGCCACTTGGTGGTGGCGCGATTTCCATTGGTTGTGATGTTTGCTTGGCTTGGCTCGCTGCCGGAATGCTTGTCGTGTCCACTATCTTTAGCGCAACCGGCGTAGTATTCATATTCATCGGCAAAACCGAAAGCGGTATGGCCCATCTCATGTAGCGCGACCTCGACCGCGCCGGGCGCCTTTGAAAAAGTAGCCACGGCGCCCCCCGAGCCTCCGTAGACCGGACTGTTCACAGCCAGCATTGCCATGTGCCATTGGGGTACCAGCTTACCAATTACCTTTGTGACCCGCCCGCTATTGGCAACCAGCAAACGTCGTATGCTGTTTGTACAAAACGAAGCGTCGAAGTAGGTACGCGGCTTCGCTCCCGTTCCTCCACAAGCAACCGGATCTCTGGCGCCGCTGTCCGTCGATGTGACATCGACACGATAGATGTTGATTCCGGCCCGCAAGCGATCGAACGGCGCCGTTGTCAAAAGCGTGTTAGCGAACTGCTGCGCGTCAGCAGCAAACTGAGTCATCTCGCTGCTGCGATAACCTTCCGATACAATCACCAGGTTCCAACGCCGCTCGGCGAGACCGGCATCAACGATTTTCGTCGCTCCAAGGACTTTGCCGTCTGAGGTTCCCATGGCATCTTCCGATCTGCATTAGTGAAAGGCTGGGCCGACTATTTTTTTAGTTTAATGCGCGCGATCTCTTTGGCGGGCGCAGCTGCTAATGCGTGTATTCCCGTCGGTCCATGGCTCTCGCTTCTTGATAGCGTGACCTCGTGGCCCTGATCCGTATCCGGAACTACAACCACAAACACACCTTTGCGTTTGGGCGCCGGTTGGCGCGAGATACTCTGCTCAGGATCGTCTGAAAAAACCTCGGCATCATTTCTGGTTGGATTGTGCATAACATGGCGATACAGCGTTTGGTCATGCTGCCCCTTGAGTTCAGCCCAGAATCCTTTGTGCTGTGCGAACCCCTCAGTCGCATCGGAAGGTGGTACCGTCATCTCGACCTGCTGCTGCGAGATCAACTTCACCTTGTCGCCATCATAGGAAAATATCAGCCGCACAGACCTCGGTGATTCTGTCACCGTCTTCCCCGCTTTCTTTTTTTTAACAGACTTAACGGGTTTTGATCTCATCATCTTCCTGGTGGCTTTCGACGTTGCGAGAATTTTAGGCTTTGATTTCCTGACAGTCTTGCTGGTTTTCGATTTTGACGCAGACTTTCGGGCTTTCGACTTTGCTTCAGATCTCACAGATTTCGCGTTTGCTTTTGCCATTGCTTTGCTCCAGTTAAATGACGGCGCTATTTCTGCTCGGGAAACTTGAAGCCGATATATGTTCCCGAGCTTAGACCCATCAACCCCAGCAGGGTGGCGCTAAATTCAGGCATGGTCAAGCGGTTGTAAACCGACGACACAAAAATAATTCCCAGCACGATGGTCCAGGCAAAAATCTGAAAACGATGAAAACTGTAACCGCCGGCATCGGCGAGAATGTCCTGCAGAAAACCGCGGGACACACTCGCTGACGACACTGGGGTCAGCGTCTCAATTTGTTGGTTCATTTGGCCCAGACGCGTTCGGCTGTCCTGGATTTGTTTGTTCAAACTATCCCGGTTGGTTAGATCTTCGGGCGCTGCTGGGGTCTTTGAACTTAACGCTGCCAACTGTGATTGCAGTTGCGGAAGGGTCTGTTCGAGCGCCTGCTTTTCCGCCATGAGATCCTGCAGCTGTCCTCCCTGCGCAGTGTCTTTGCCGGAATCGATCAAAGCTTCGCTCAAGGCCGTGCCTGCACTGATGCCCATCAGTCCGAGCAACGATGGCGTGATCGTATCGAGAGCATCGGTGATCAGCCAGATCACCAGATACGATACATAGACAAGAAAGAACCAGAAGGCCATCTGTGTGCGTCCCAGGTTATAGGGCTTCAACTTTCCGCCGCCGGGATTTGGTCCCCGTTCGCGAATGATGGTGGTCTTGCGGGCCAACCAAAGAAACAGGATCAAGGTGAATAGGACAACTAACAGTGCAATCCCACCGTAAACGGGTGAAATCACAGTCAACGGAACGGTGTTGTTTTCACCGAAGACGCTGCCAAAGGGAGAATCATTCTCCAGGCCGACGCTAAAGCTCACCGGACGCCGGTAACTCTGCGGCTCACCCAGCAAATCAGTCCAGACCTCTTTGTTTTCCGGCGTGATTTCCAGATGGAAATGGAGGCGGCTCTTATCGGGATGAATTTCTTCCGGATAATTTCCGCGAATCGCCCGGCCGTTTATGAAAGGGACAAGTTTGGTCGCATCGTGTGTGGCGGCCCACTCGGTAAAATGCTCGACATCTACTTTCACAATTTCATCAAGCTCGAGGTGGCCCTCAATTCCGGTCACTCTCGGCGACGGACTTGGTACTGCCGGAGAAGCCAACGGTGTCGCAGTCGCCAGCGGCGACGACCCTTGCGTTGGAGTATTTGCGCTTGAAGGGGTTACTGCGGCTTGAGAATTCCCCTGGCCGTTTACGATAAAGGCCGCCGTAAACGAAATTCCGGCCAGCAAGATCAAAGTGAAGGAGAATGAATTCGCGGTTGTTTTTGCCATGATGTTTGTCAGGTTGCGAGCAACTACTGTAGAGAGAATAAAGGATCGACTTTAACTACTCCCTCCTTGCTTTCGACTTGCGAGATGAGTTCTTTAGAAAGTTCGTCAGTTGAGAGCATAAGACGCTTCTCAGACGCGACGTATATAGGCACATTGTTATCTTCCAGAAGTTTGCGTATTTCTCGATATCTATCAAGCGTGGACGCTTTGATTTTATGACGAGGTTTCATTCGCCAGGGCTCTTTAGTTTGAAGCAGACTATTAATGACTTACTGCCGGATCAGCCACCTGCGAACTCGCTCGGCAAGCGCTTTACAATGATTCTAAGGCCTTCGCACAGTTGATGATTCCAGTGCCGGCGCAAGTGGGCCCGTAGGTTGATGCCAGTGGTTCGCCGCTCGCGCGAATGGCCGCAAAGAGATCGTCCCTTGACAGTTTGGGCGAATGGCTCAGCAATAATGCGGCTAACCCCGCCACCTGGGGACCGGCGCCACTGGTTCCCCACATCAAGACCGACTTTACGACGTCGCCATAAACGACCCAACCATTCGCCGGAGTTGGGGCGGTCACATCAGGCTTTGAGTTTGTATTAGACTGGCCGAAATACTGCCCGGGACCGCGACTGGAATTGAACCACATCTGCAAAACGGGAGTGCAGGTTGCTACAATCAAAACATCAGCGCGCGATTTGTACGACAACCAAATCGAATTTGGCGAGCAGGAATCCGGCTTGCCGCCGACTTTTTGATGATCGTTTCCCGCCGCGAAGACAACTTTCACACCCGCGTCGATGGCGTCACTCAACGCCGGAATGAAATCGCTGTTTGAATCATCCTGGGGTGGAGTGTTTGACGACCAACCGAAGCTATTTGTGGTGACGATGTTCATTCCATGGTTCGTCGCCAGGTCACTTAGATAGTCGTAGATTGCGGCCAGCTCGCTATCATAAAAACCCGTCTTGCAGGATATGAGCTTGGCATCGGGCGCTACTCCATTGTAGACACCGCCTTCCGCCTTCGTACCGAGAGCGACGCAGGCGCACATCGAGCCATGACCATTTGTATCAATCCAGGCATTGTCGTTTAACGGTTGCCACTGTCCGACTCGTTTCGACTGTGGAAATTCCGGCCGACTGCTGGACACACCAGTATCCACGACCGCGATAGTAATATCCTCGCCCGTGCTTGTTTGCCAGGCTTCCTCTGCATGGATCAAGCTCAAAACGTCGTCGAGCGATGGGCTCTGCGTCGGAACCGCGTCTGCCTCCGCTACCAGAGTATGTGAAAGATGTTCCGCCGGAATCGGATCGTTTATATCTTCAAAACCATTCGAGTACTGAAAATCCGGAACCACTTGCGCGCCGAAATTCTTAGTCAAATTCTCGAGGTACGAATCCAACTGCTGCGAAGCCCGAGTAGCGACGAGCCGATCGGGCAATTCGAGAGTCAGCGTATTTCTTTTACTGTTGTGTA
>WNGJ01008830.1_pt1 | contig 10734 bp, 17 predicted proteins | sample 5400611 | NCBI WGS metagenome assembly WNGJ01 (sample SAMN13153375, study PRJNA577476) | soil metagenome | isolation source: 40 cm soil or saprolite under Garry oak tree replicate 1 | place: USA:California | collected 2016-06-15
ATCTGAGAAGCGTCAAGGTGCGTAATTGAGATTGGCCTTCCGTGGAACCACTTTTGACATTGTCCGAAATGGCAACGGGTTTGATAACGGTGAATGGTAACAGTATCCCCCTCAGTTAGAAGCCCGGGTCTCTTTCGCATTACTTTCTCCCCCTCTCTCACGTTTGTACTTCGAAAACCTCCACCTGGGACCATGCAGAGCCTAGACTACCAGGTCTTCTGTCAAACCTGCCGTGAACCCACGTATCGCGAGCTCCGATATCGCTCCGATTTCCAGTTCCTAGGCCGACTACTAGTCTGCCGGAGCTGTGGCGAGACAATCTTCGAACCAGTCGGGTCCGGGACGGCGTGCCAGGACTGTTGACAAGCCTACAGGCAATGTGGCTACTAGACCTACGAGAATGTCCCGACGAGACCCGGAATAAGCGCAAACGAGACGATCGGGTCAAGAAACCCTTCCCTAAATTGCGCAGTCAACGAGCGTGAGCGTGTCTAGGCTAATCCAGATAGAACCTTCGGCCAAGCGTTCGCCCAGTTGCAGAGAAGGCAGTTCTGCGTCGCGAGACTAGCAAGCATACCTTATTTTTCTCGACCGTCGCCGGCTAACCGGATCCTAACACGGACCAATCAACATTCCCCTACTACAGATCACTGGTCTCAACCGACATTAACATCATAAATGGACCCCAAGCCGTTTTCAAGGCGATTCCAAGGGACAATCAGGTCGTTAACCTCTACTGTCTGCAATCATGGGACATAGATTGAAAGATGCAAACGCCTCTTGCTGAGAGCTTTCTCAAACACGCGGTTTACGTCACGAGACACAACTGCGATTGGGGTTTTTCGATTGGTAACGGGCTTGGTAACCGTAAATGGTAACAAAGAACCTCGCCCGAGGGTTGAAGCCGAGGTCTCTTCTGCAATAGTTTCTCTCCCTCTCCTACGTTTGTACTCCGAAACACTCTACCGGGGACCATGCAGAGCCTATATTCCCGAGTCTTCTGTCAAAGCTGCCTTGAAGTGACTCATCGGGAAGTCCGATATTGATCTGGCTTCCAATCACGAAACTCGCTAATTGGGAAGGGGTCCGCCTTGGGCAATCGCTTTGAGCGTGTCTCTTAAGATCGCGGGGGCTCCCGCCACTCTGCGATGCAATTGCTAGTTGCTCTGCCAACACCGGTTTTTTTAGCTCTCTTTGCGTTTTTTCGAATATCACCCGTTGCAGAAATCGAGCTACGGTAGCGCCTTCGGCCCGGGCCTTCTTGAGCTCGCTTGCGTCTAGCGAAATATCGGTTCCCTCACTGGTGTTGTAGCCTTTCATCGCAGTAATGATTGTCTGATCATCAAATGCATCCTCGAATTCGGCGGGCCAAATTTTGACGCGTTTCTCGTCGATCAATCCTGATCGCACCCAGTCAGATGTATGACGCTCTATGTTTCCGTGTTTGTCAAGGATGAGATACGCGGAAGTGTCAGAGTCTTTCAGGTATTTCAGGAGGAGTTCGATCCGAGTTGCCTGTCCTGATCCCCGAACGTTGTAGATTCGGATTCCTCTATCGCCAAGGTCAATTCCGTTCTGCTCCGCAATCATTGGGAATGCCGCCTCTTCACTCTCTCCTTCAGTTATGACAACGCAGTTCGAGTTGAACAGGTCGGTGTTTTCGTGTCCAAGCTCATGCTTGAGGAACAGGAGGTCCTTCTCTGATGAGGGTTTGCGTATTGAGGAGTTTCCGTCGTGCTTCGTAACGAGCCATGTATCGGTGATTTCGTCTGTTCTTGCGAAGATTGTTGAATGGCTTGTGATGAGAAACTGGTGCCCCCTCTTCTGACTAGCTTCAATCATAATCTGCAGTAATTCTCGCTGGGCAGCTGCGTGCAAGTGGACCTCAGGTTCTTCTATCATGATCAAAGAATTGTTGGGTAGTGTCTTAGCTGCTCCCTCGATAACCAAGGAATTGATTACACCTTCACTAGTGTTGGCCAACGTGACGCTTACACCCCCAGGTTCCTGAATTCGGATTGTTACCTCGCTGCCGATTGGAGGGGCTGAGATGCGTATTCCTGGAATTATCCGCTGCGTGTCCTTGCGAAGATCCGCGAACTCAGTCTCCCGTGAGGTTTGAAGAGTGCTGAAGACCCTGGACAGGTTCTGTCCAGACGGTTGAACAATATAATCCTCCCCTGGTTGCGATGTTTGGCTAGGTTTCCGATACGGAGCAAACCAATGCCATCTGCGAATGAACTCAGTAATCAGCCCATTTATCTCTCCAGGGGACAGTCCTAAGAGGAGCGTTTGAGGCCGACCTGTGTTTGTCCCCCCAGGCAAAGCAACGACACCATTAGGAATGTCAGTCGTGGGATAGCTGCGGAAACCTTGAATGAGCGCGGCCAGACTCACTTGACGCATGAGGGTGTTCGTGCCATTCGGGCTTTTTTGTGATATAGTCAACCATCCGTCGATATTGTTGGTGACGTTTACGGTCTCATGGAGAATTCCCTCGCTCTCTACATCAGCTCGAACCTCAGTCCTTTGGAAAAGATTCCGCGAGTCAAAACCGGGACGAAGTGCGTCTGTAGTGTTGAGGTATTGTTGACTAACTTCGCCCTTTCACTGTCATCAATTTTGAGGATGAAACTCACACGAAATGGACTAGTCGTGTTTCCAGTGTGAATGTACTCAGATAGCTGACGCACCGGTTGTCCCGTGAAGGGTCCGGCCACCCATCTGAGAAATTCAAAAATGTTCGATTTACCAGTATTGTTGCGTCCTATGAAGACGTTGATAGGTTTCTCCAAGTCAATAACGGTCTTATTGCGGTAGCTTCGAAAGTTCTCTAAGGTCAATGATTCCAAACTCATGCGGATGACCTAAGAAAATCCACTTCGATGATCATGTATAACTTCCTTCAATGAAGTGTCATACCCGAAAGCTTCTTGTGCAATGCTCGTAGCGAGAACATGCCCAACACAGGAGGCATGGGCCTATGTCTTATCTGAACAGACTCCGACCCTTTCACTCTGCTCAGAAAGATTCCGTGCGGTCTGATTCTATCTGTTTCTCAGGCTTAACATTCGGGTCGATACAGAAGATTGTCAGTTGTAGTATCATCGGGATCGGTCCGGACGTAATGGGTCCCCCCTCTCTTTCAACCGCTTCTACTCCGACATAGCCGTTCCCCTTGGGGACGAGCAACCTATCTCGACCATCCATAACTATCTTGTATGCTTGTTCTCTCGTGAGAAATCCAGCTGCCATCCCGTTATGTTGTCTGACTCCAATTCTTGTTATGCATCTGCAGTCTGAGAATCTCTTGTCGGTCTTGCTAACGCATTGCACTATGTAATCTGTCAACTTGGTTCTCCGCCGTGTCTCTAGCCACGCCCGCTGGACTTGCCATCAACCAGGAGGTCCATTGTGTGAAGAAGGTATCCGTGTACTCTGACCTCGACGTCGTGTGTCTCTTTTTCTCCGATTGAGAACTTCGCCATCTTGTTCCGCCCTAACGTATTGAATGTCGAGACGGGTTTGCCGTCAATGTGAATTTGAGTTCCCCGATACGAGGCTACCACGTCGATGTTGTGCTTCTCGTTCTGCCCCACGGTCAAGGATAGCTTCGTCATTTTGAACTCAATCTCCCTTGGCTAACATGGATGGTAGGGAATGTCCGGAACGTATTGTGACGCCCAGCTTTCAAACTGGCAGAGGAATTCGTTCATGTACACTCTTATCGCCCAATGAATCCCGCTCAGCACAACACGATAACACTCGCCACCACAGACCTCTCTGAGCTTTGCCAACCTCAGTGCGTCATTCATCTCGCCTGTCGATCTAAACGCGACTCGATAGGACACGCTATCGTTTATGATTATGAAGTCTGACGATAAAACGAACGCGTCTTCGTAGAAGACCTTGACGGATGTAGCGTTGTTCGGGTCTACATTCCTGGAGTCTCGGATGAGTGAGTTGTACGATCCAAGGATCGGGACGAACTTGACAACTAGGTCGCAGTTCGAGGTGTCAACTTGGGCAACACCCCCAAATCCTGTCCCCAGAGTGCCATCCATGTCTTGCATGATTGTCGCGATGTTCGAGACCAGTTGCGATGAGCCCTGGCAGGTTTGATCATCTATCGTGGGGAGCGTCTCGATCTTGTTAGCCAACTTTACGGCCGGCCCAGTTTCGAGACTTTTAGTCTGACTAGGAAAGAGTGCTGGAAGGAAAACGAAGAGAGTTAGGTAGGCGAGAAATATAACAAGAGCTACGATCAACCAGTCGCGCATGCTCATGCTGTGAGAGCACCCTTGACGCGTTCCAGTATCGATTTTTCATTACGGATAGTTTCGTTATCTTTCTGCAGCTTCTCCATCTCACCGCGGAGGCTCTCGATCATTTGATTGGCCGTGGCTAGTTGCGACTGCAGAACCGAGATAGTCCAGCGGTCTTCCTTCTCCTTCTTCTTGTATCCCGCAGCATAACCAGATTTGTAGCCAACGGAGCCGCCAATAACTCCACCAACTATTCCTGACAGTATGTTCTCGTCACTCAATTCTCCTTTACCCATATACGGACTTTGGTTGAGACGGAAGTTTCGGTTGCTGTTTCTTCACTAGCTGTGATGGGATCTTCCACCTAGGGACCACGGTAGTATTGAAGACGTAAAATGGATCCCCATCGGGAGTAAACCTATCTGTTCTAAAGACACTAGTAACTTCTAGCTTGACCCGAAAAACCGTTCCATCTGAGAACTCGTAAACATTCCATTCCTCCACTCCGATATTCTCGAACTCGATCGCTGTTGTATTGAGAGTGCTCTTGTCTACCGCTGTGGGAGAAGCTATGGTTGGAGTTCCCTTCAACTCCGCGGGCGAGTATGATGCAAAAAGATTCTGAGCAGAGGGAATATAGATTGGTTGTCCGGTAGCGTCGAACTCGTTTATCCTGATAACCTTCGTGAGTACGAGTTTTCCATGAATTATCGTTCCGTCCTCAAGTTTGTACCTGTTCCATGGTTCACTCCTGACCATGAAGGGGACTGGGGTTCCTTTTGTTATGTCGACTTGAATTTCCATAAGTTCTATCGGTCCCTCCTTCTTGGACCACCCAGCGCTAGTAGAAAGGCGAACACTGCGGACAGGACCACTATTGCTTGGACGAAGGGGTTGCTAACGAGCAGAACGAGCCCCCAGATGACGATGGCCGCTATCGCCATGAAGACTATGGCGAAGACGAGGGTTGCCATTGGGAACACCAAACCAATTTCCCACTGGAGGAAGTAGAGTATATAGAGCAACACTATTGAGAGTAGTGTTGCAGTTGAGAGTACCTCTGACTCACAGAGTTCTCTCAAGGCATAAGGATATCTTATAGAGCTTTGCATATGAGAGTGATAACACATGAGTCTGGCTGATCAGAATGGCGACCTCGAAAGCAGAATAAGAACCCCTGACCTAGAAATCCTCAATCTCTCGGCGAAACTGTTTGAACCACATAGAATATTGCTCTTGAAATCCATGTTAGTGGGCGGTCCAGTAGATTTCAGGCAACTAAAATTCGGCTTCAATCTATCCGATGGGAGCTTGTACAGCCACCTCAGAGCATTACAACACGAAGGACTCATCACGGCGAAAAAAGAGATCGTGGACGAGAAACTGCGAACTGGTTATGAGTTGACATCAAAGGGAAAGTCCGAATTCGAACGATTCCTCAACGCGCTAAACTCGCTCACGCGGCTGGACTCCAAATGAGCAAGGTGTCCTCATATCTGAGGGCACTTGGCATCGATCCTCAGATGAATAACTTCTCACAAAGGAAACGGCTTCAGAAACTCGGATTCCTGCTTCAGGAATGGGGTCTTGATTTGCCCTATCGGTTTACCTGGTATATTCACGGTCCGTACTCGCCCGGACTGACTCAGATGTTGTACGATATTTCCCAGACTAGGGACACCGAACCTCAAGAACTGACACATGATGAGTTGAAAAGACTAAAGGAGTTCAGAAATTTTCTCGGAGATGATATCGCGGACTCTGACAAACTCGAAGTGTTGGCATCGGTCCACTTTCTAAGAGAAAAGGCAAACGAGACAGGAGCATCAAGAGATGATGTCCTTCTCGTGCTGAAGGAGAAGAAGCCGTACTTCGCTAAGGACGATATCGATTACGCATGGAGAAAGTCCACCGAGCTCGACAGGTTGAAAGAACAATAGCGCGGTCGAATGAGCGTATCTAGCAGGGTGACGCTCTACGCGACTTTGCCTGCTCTCAGCATTCTTCTTTACGGGATCGCGTCTATTCTCATCTATCCTACTACTATTGAGGCGCGGGTAAGTATTCTTTCATCAGTAGCGACCGGTGTTACTGTTCTCTTTCTGATCTCGGAACGATTGAGAGAATTGAGAGAATCAGCACATCGAAAGCTGAACTATCTGAACAAGTGGGCGTTGAGTTCGGCTCTGGGTGTAGGCAAAGGGGGAATTCAAAGTGGGTGGGAAAGTAACGCCAAGACCCAGTCTCAATGTCGAAAGTTACTGGCTCATCACGGGCGTTTTCTGCGAATTAAGCTCTACCCTCAGAAGCTACTGAATACACTTGATACAACGAAGTACGCGATTCTGTCCTACGACAAGCTGTACCAACAAATTATGGAGATCGGATACAAGGCGATGGGTCAGGCGCACTTCAATATCTGGGCGATACTCGTCATCCTTGGATTCATGGAAAAAGGGAACTACAACGACGAACTACTGAATCCTCACAGAGAATTCCTGACTAAGCTGAAGGAGATGGAACCGAAATTAGCTGAGCAATTTCCTCATGAGTGTAAGAAAATGTCAGAAGCGACCAGTGCTCTTGCGAATCAGATCGAAACCTTCTTCCTCGATAATCAGCTCGAGATATTTCGGGAGCCGAATCCATTCGAAAGAGCTGGACTGCCCTATTGAACGACAACTTGCAGACTGTTCCGGATTTCCTCGTATAGCTGGTCCCGTTTCTTGTCCGAATAGCTGATGTAACATAGTTCTAGGATTCTGTATCCTCTTTTCCGTAGGAGTAATCGTAGCTCTTCGTCTTTTGTCGTCTGTGCTTTTCCGAGATGGACTGGGCCGTCGACAAACACGAGTAGTGGCCTAGACTCCAGTGAAAAGTAGAAGTCGGCTGTGGTTACTGGGATCTCGACTTGTGTCTGGTAGCGTATTCCGTCATCTTGTAGTTTGACCGCTAGTTCCTGTTCCATCCGTGAGGGGTTGGCGTGTAGTCGTTCGCGCCAGTCGCTCCGCTGACCCGACATCTGTAGGGTTGAGCTATCTTTCGGCTATTACTCAGACACGAGAGCGAAACTGCTGTTCACTGGACTCTCTAATGCAGTCAACAGCCCAGTCCTGGACCTTATGCAGGGAATCCCGTCAATTCTCCAACATTCACAGATTATCACTTAGCTTAACCAGTCAATAGAGTCGTTCATCTGTCTCTTGGTCAACTTGGACAGAAGCCAAGCTCCCTGAAGATGTGACTCTTTTTCTTTGCTCTTGTTTCAGTCTCGGATACCGTCTGCTGAGCTTGGCTATTCTTAAGGTCAGTCGTATTATGTTAGCCTAGCCTCGTTTACGTTTGTCTCTAGATTGAGCCCATACTCCATAAATAGACTGGAAACCTTTGGGTTGAGTCATGCCAGAAGGCAATTGGAAAATTCATGTGAAGTATGGGTCAACCGAAATAGAGGTTGTTGGGAGTAACAAGGAAGAGACCATGGAACTCTTTGAACAAGTAGCCGAAAGGGTGAGAAATGCTGAAGGTCCTGGGGGAGCTAAGTTATTTCCTTGGAAGCCAAAGGGAGAAGCTTCCGGTCACTCATCCTCAAAACCGTAAGCTTCCTAGTCAACATCCGTTTTGCCATCTTGTCTCATAGATCCTTTTCACACCGAGTTCGTCTAGTATCCCTCGCACCCGAAAGAGTAATCAACTTAGGCCTCTCGAATTGTAGAGTCCCACATCTATGAAGAGAGTGACCTTTCTCAAGCGGGCGAAGGTTAAACGAAGAGTCTCATTCGAGGCAGAAGGGAAAGAGGTTTCTTTTAGGGCGCGGGTGCCGGCCAAGAAGAGGCGTAGGGTAAGTTTCCTTGCAAGGGAACGACGGTAGAGAAACTTTGGATTCCCGTTGCCATCGGTAACAATTCGTTAGGCTCTTTGTTCGACAAGCCACAGACAGGCCGCTATCGTCATTCGAATGCCGTACGCAGCGTCCCTTTTGGTGGTTAAACCGCCCGGGTGTGAACCGTATCCGGAGAGGAATGCGTAGCTGTCGCTCACTAGCTTTTTCCTAACGCCCTCCCCTATACTTGCTAGTCCGAGGCGCCAGTTAGTTTGCCCGGTAATCTCTGTAACTAGAAGCTCAAGCGCCGAACGACAGGAGGCGAGGGCTTGGCGGTTGGAATCCTTTCCTCCGAGAGAGTATGCATCTATCGCTCCTTCTAGCATTTGACTCACTCTGGTGTGTGCCGCTAGGGCACTTGAGAGTTGGTTGCGATCGGCGAGAGCCTGGGGTCTCTCTGCGAGCGGCAATTGAGATAGGTCTAGTAGTCGTTTGTCCTCTCGGGTGCGAAGAATCATTGGAATCTCTTCATTGTAAACTAGGTCTTCTTCCAAGATGGATTCTAGCTCTCCGACGGATCGAGAAATCTGAGTGTCCAGCCTCTTGAAGGTCTTCGCTTTGGCAAATCGTCTTGCTAGAACTGCGCTATTTTCTGAGGGTCTGTTCTTGCTTCTGATAGTGGAGATTCTCCGGAGTCTGTCCAAGACATCTGAATGCCATTGGCCGAACGTCGACTTCAGCGAGGTTGTGCGGCTCGCTAACCCGGAAGCACCTAGGTATCGTCCCATCGCTAATATGCCCTTTCGTCCTTCGACCCCAAATAGACCGAGTATGGCGTTTCCTGCACCGAGCTTTGGGTTAAGAGCGAGGGCATCGGCGCTAATGGCCTCCAACTGCACAAGAATAGTCCTCCCGTGCTGAAGCAGAGGAAAAAGGTCCTGTTTTGGGTCTCGCAAGGACTTGCGTCTGCCACTAAGGAGAAAGTGACGCCGTCACGTGCCAGATATTCTTTTCAGTTGCAAGGATACATTTCCCGAGATAGAGAGTGAGTCGGTTTGGGTGTTCTCTACATACTCGGCGCGGGATGCTCAAAAAATTACCACCAGTCGAAAAGCAACGTCCCCGGAGTCAGTCCGCCGCTTAACGGTGACTTCTTCAAGATTGCCGGAAAAATTATCGACCATTATGATTGGGCTTCTTTCTTTGGATCGATTATTGGACTCGACCATTTCGTTCGAGATATGAATGAGCTATTCGGCTATGGTAATAGCGAGACCGATACGAAAGTATTCGATGATGATCGGCTTACCCTTGAAAGCGTGATGAATTATTTTTACGCAAGATCCAAGCTCATCGACTATGATTCTTTTTCTTCTCCTCTCTTCGGCGGACAGCACCACAGGATAAGGACCCTCAATGAGTTGTTGGCTCATGTCTTAGTCGAGACGATGATGGGTGACAACTGTGAGCTGCATAGGCGTCTGGCGGGATTGTGCAATCGGGGCGACATAGTTTGGAACATGAACTATGACATTCTGATGGACAACGCTCTATTTGAAGCGGGAAAGATTACGGAATCTGCCTATTCAATGAGATTCGATTATACGCTCACTCACAACAGTTACCATCCAACCGTGGACTCCGCCTCACCGGTGAAGATCTTCAAACTACACGGGTCGCTTAACTGGGTTCAATGTACGATATGTGATCGAAACCTTCTGTTGAGAGATGAGAGATTTCCAATTCGATTATGGAAGCGTATCCGTGATTTATCAGCGGAATGTCCAAAGTGCGGATCAGGGCGTTACCACGGTTTGGAACGTCTCATCGTCCCACCCGCAGCTGCAAAGGAGTTTGATAATGTCGGCATTCGATATTTGTGGAAGGCGGCTTTTGATACATGCAAGAATGTTGAGAAAATAGTGTCAATAGGATTCAGCTTTTCGCCGCTTGATTATGAACTTGAAATGCTTCTCAGGTCCCTCGTCGAACGTCATGCGCTTTCGACCAAAATTCCGGTTACAATTGTCAACCCAGATGGGGCAGGCCCCGCATCGCGGTTCCACTCAATATTCGACAAATCTAAGATCATACGGGTTCGATCTCTTGCGTCGTTCGTTAAGTAGAACTATTCGCTTTTCTATTGAAACGAGGCCCCTTGAAATATGACGGGAGAATGAGATTTCTCGGTTGTACGTTGAGACTGCGTCCAACAAAGTCATCAACGCTTAAGGGGAGGCTGGGGCCATTGGGAGAGCGGGGATGAGTCTGTTTTGGCTGTGACTTGTGGTTTTAGGTTTGAGGTTCGGCCTGAGGATGAGGTTGTTGTGTTGGAGGCTGAGCATCATACTGTTCATGTCTGTCTGGATTGTCTTACGTTGTTGACGGTTCATCGTCGGGTTCATCATATGAAGGTGGAGAAGGTTATTGTTGAGATGGCTGAGCGTAGACCCGTGCTGGCTGAGGCCTGAAGAGTCGCGCAGACTGGAGCAATTAGTCTCGCCCGGCTCTTCAAGCTGAAACCGGTCCCGCCCGAGCCTTCGGGACCATCCAAAGGACGGGTAATCGTATCCAACCAGCCGAATTAGGCGATTATACATATTTATATAATCAGTCGGAAGTCTTTAGCTTGGACAGAGATATGGC
>WNGJ01015095.1_pt1 | contig 10734 bp, 4 predicted proteins | sample 5400611 | NCBI WGS metagenome assembly WNGJ01 (sample SAMN13153375, study PRJNA577476) | soil metagenome | isolation source: 40 cm soil or saprolite under Garry oak tree replicate 1 | place: USA:California | collected 2016-06-15
AACCAGTCGAAGACCTCAGAGGAGGCGTCGACCTTTTCGGCAGACGAATCGAGATCACGTTCCGAGCGATCGCCGATGGAATAGCAGCATCGGCTCAGCTTGTGATGGGCGAGGCGTCGGACCAGATTCCCTTCGCGATCGTTCGCGACGCCCCCGTTAGCCTCAGCAATGGGCACGGTATTCGTTCAGCGAAGCTGGCGTGGAATCGATGCCTCTACATGAGCCAGATCCCACGCGGAAATGATTGAGCTCGAGGAGCATCGATTTGATTCAAAGACTACAGACGCTCCGAGAAATCGCAGAATTCCCGGGACGCCCAAAGAGCACTTTTGCGTCGTGAGGAGCAACTGCTTTTGAGATTTTTCGAAGAGGGGTCCAGCCAGTTGAAACTGAACCGGGCGAGTCTCGTGAAACAGGGCGCAGAATCATCCGGTCGGCTGTTTTTGACATGGTGTAGCTCAGCGTGCAGGTCAACGTGCAAACTGCGTGATCTCAAATCGCCTGCCCCGATTCCAGATCAGGGCTTGTTCTGCGCTTGTCAGTTTCGAAGCGGAGCAGTTTACATGATTCCTATCTTCGAAGAGCCGGGGGGGCGGAGAAAAGATTACTCTGTTAATTCCCTCCTAATCGCGGGTTCTGTAAGTCTCACTATTAGGGCTTAGAATGGGCCAGTCCGGTATGGCAGGAAGCGCGGGTCCTTAGCAAGGAAACCGCGCGAAAACTGCAGAAGTCCGATAGATTCCGGATCATGATTCATTCTGCGCCTATTCCGTTTTTAACTTTCGAAAACCCGAGACTGGGACTCCCACCCTTCGCGCATTGCATATAGGGGCAGGTCGGTTCCCCGATCGGGGTCGGGCTTCGACTCAGGTTCAACCCCTCTAACAGGCTGAGTTCAGACTCCCGAAAGAGGTCCCAACCATCACAAATCCTCACAAAGGTTTGAACCTGAATTACGCCTATACCCGAGCACTACGCAATAGTAGGACTCGGATTTGCATCTATCCCTCAGGCTCCACCCTCAGTGCTAGGCCTGTATCGCCATACACACCTGGGTGAAGCCAGAGACGACTTCTAGAACGTGTTGATTCCCGCGGAGAATACCACAGATTCCTCTCTAAGCGAAACAAGACCCGGTTCTTCCGATTCGGTACGAGGACCAGAGGTGGCCACCTCGGAACTGCAGACCGGATGGTCAATTATGACGCCGGAATATTGAATGAGCAAGAAGCGTTTGGTTACTGATCGGTAGGTTCACGCGAATATTCCTGATCTCCCAGTTCCCGGGGTCTAATGTTGGTCTATACAGTAGTCAGGCTTCTCAAGTTAAGAGACTCGACGCAAGAACTCGAAGCTGCCTGGATCGAGATACCCCACTCCTCGCCGCCCTCGCTTCTGTCACTTTGCTGTTCTTCGCTCTATTTTCCACTGGCCACACATAATCGGAATCAACCTGCAAAAGTGTACAATGTTCGTATGGTATCAACGGATGGTTCCGCGATTGCAGAAGGCGTTCTAAAAGAACTGGTCCGGCGATCGCGTCCTCTAATGTTGCAATAGTTGACAGGTAATTTCCCTGTGGGAGTGTTTTGAGGTTCGGTTTGCCATCGCCGCACCAGCTACTAAAATCGCTATCACGGCCCCACCGACTACCCCGTAAATCATGATTGGAGGAAGCCCAAGGATCAAAGAGCTGGAAGTGCTACCTTCTGGGCTTTCTTGTTTGTTAACCATAATGGAAACGGTTTGGGTGTGAATTCTTGCTCTGCCTGTAGCTGTTATGATTACTCTATAAGTGCCTGGCAAAGTCGAGCTACAAGAAAGCGTGGCGTTCCCTGAGTTCTCTATGATGTTGGGACTTATTGCTGCACAGGAAGTGTTGGATGGTGCTTCAAAAGAAAGCGTCACCGGCCCGGTGAATCCATTAAAGGGCGTGATTGTTATTGTCGACACAGCTTGCTTCCCTGTGTCCACTGGTGCGGGTGAAATGGTTGTGATCGTAAAGTCTCCCTCGCGGAGAGCGAAAGTTATCGAAACTGTAGTAGTGTGAGTAATACTTCTTGAGTCTGCACTGTACCCTCCCGTGACTGTCACGTTGTATGACCCAACGGCGACTGCTGTGCATGAGAGTCTTGATGAACCCGACGATGCAATCGAGACCTCGACTGGACTTAAACTACAGCTTATGCTCGCCGGGGAGGGGATAATCGATTCAGTCAGTGTCACATTGCCCGAGAGTCCATTAATTGCTATGACGTTTATCGTCGACATGGCTGTTCCGCCAGGAGCTGCCGTCAGCATCGACGGCGTTGAGCCTATGGTGAAGTCTGGACTGGTGCTGGGCGAGAAACTGAGAAGTTCGGTGACTGCAGAACCGTTGACGGAGACAAATCCTTCCGATGAGGATAGATCGTATCCGGGCACCGGAGTGATAGAGTACGAGTATGTCCCGTTCGGTTTGGCAAATCCAATAGTGCTTGACGTAGACGACATCGTTGACCCTTCTAGTGTTACCGACCAGAGCGTTCCCGCCCCACCGTTCCCAAGGGTGTAGTTTACTAATGACTGGGCAACGGAGAGAGCAGCGAATGCTTGACGTACATCACGCTCAGCATTTTCCCAACTATCAACAACATGGTGGCAGAGCGGATTACAAACCAACTCATCATGATGAACAGCACCAACACTCCAAGTTCCGAAGACAGAACTATAACCCATATCCCAGATTCGAACATGGTCTCGGGGGCCAAGGCAAGGGAACCCTTCAGGATCTACGCGTTCCAGATCAGCGTTCGGCATCGCTCCACCTATGGTCTTAGGCGTCGAGCAGTAGGCAGTATTGCCCCAGCCGACAAGGTTCTGGGCCACCCGCCAAGAAGGAGCATAACCCGTCCAGATCAAGTTGATGGGGTCGAGGCCATCATCGGTCTGAGTGGGAACAGATGGTGCAGTCGCGAAGGATGAGTGAAAAGGCAGAACAAATGCCCCGACCAGCATTGTAAGAGCAGCGAGCACGATTGTCAACGAAGCTTTCATGAAATGGTTCCCCCGATCCGAACGCGCACCAATCTCCAGTTCACTCATTGCCATGCATATAACGGCATATTACTAACTAGCAACCTCTATCTGCCACTGGAGGATGATTCTCCTCCTTTCTCTGTGTTGCTAAGTCTTGTATGGGTCCAAGTAGCCGTTGGCGATATAGTTTCCCGGCGCCGTCGGGTACAAGTCGTACATTACATGGTTCCCTCCATTCTCGTAATGAATGCTCGTAATCGGCACCCATGACTGTGTTGTTGCATCGAATAGCTTGTAGCCGATCTGCAACTGGGTAACGGGCATTAGTGTCCATGTTCCATTCGGCAGCATTACGTACACTTTCTGGGCAGGGTTCTGGTCGACAATGAGGGGCTTACCTGTAGATGTCGTTATCACCAGAGTGTTGTTTGTAGCCACGGTTACAAGTCTTGTGAGTGTGGTGGTCACGTATTGGTGGGTCGTCATATTGTAGGAGAGCAGTTGCATGCCCACCATTAGGTTCTGAACCGGTACCTGAGTCCCATCGGCAAGTGTGATCAATGTTCCAGCAGCAACACTACCACCACCGCCACCTGTTGGCTTGGAAACCGTGATAGTGTACGTGACCGAACGAATTAGGTTGCCGCTTTGAGCGGTCACAGTAAGACTCCAAGTGCCAGTCTGGGACCCTGTCACGACGGTCAAAGTAGTAGAGGTTAGCTGCCCAGATGAGAGTGTGACACTCGTGGGGCTAAGCGATACAGTAGTATCCCCGAGGGTGGTAGCCGAGAGGCTCAGCGTGACTGTTCCCGTGAACCCATTCCGACTCTGAATGTTGATTCCAGTGGAGGATTGTTCCCCTCCGGTCAAGAGAGAATTGGATTGTGAACAGCAAACGCTGAAGTCTGAACTTGTGGTCTGAGCATTTTCCCTGGTATTGGGGTCCGTGGGGTCATAGACCAGTGACCCAGCCCACCAGACTCGGATGAAATAGTGTCTAACGCATCCAATGCAACCACCCGTCAGATCCGACGGTGTGAAGCTTCCCACGTTGACAACCGTTCCTGAACCTACTGTCGCCGTCTGGTTCAAAAAAGCGAAAGTATTGTCTGGATAGTATACGATGTCACGTCGAATTTCAACCGATAGATGGCCGGTCTGAGTGGTCGAGCTGGACAGAGTGATACTGACTGAGACAGGCAGTCCGAGGAGAGCGATCACTTGACTCCCCGAGACACCACCTGACTGCGTGAAGGTTGCTGGAAACACATAGCTCGGAGGGGGAGGCGGAGCAGTGATCGTGAGGGAAATAGAAGTACTATGCGAGAGACTTCCGCTGGATCCTGTAACTGTTGCGGTATAGGCTTGTTGGGGAGTGGTGGTCACCGTCGAGATTGTCAGCCAATAGGAAAGACTCTGCCCCGCTCCTAAAGTAACAGTACCCGAGGAAGGCACCGTTGGCGAATCTGTTGTTACAGGAGTTACTCCTTGGCTCAGACTGATTGTACCGGAGAAGCCGTTGACACTGGTATATGTGATCAAGACCTGCCCGGTGGTCCCTGCCTGAATTGTAAGTGACGATACAGAGGGTGATAGTGTGAAGTTAGTGAAAGCAAAAACCGTAGTGGCAGAGTGAGACAAAGAACCACTCGTCCCCCTGATTGTCACAGAATAGTTTGTTGTCGAGGTCGAGCTACAGGAGAGAGTCGCAGTGCCAGAGCCTGTAATACTACTGGGGCTGATGGCTCCGCAAGTGAGACCCGAAGCGAGGGTATCCGTGAGGCTGACCGTGCCTGAGAAACCGTTTACGGCTAACACGGTAATTGTCGATGTTATGGAAGAGCCGACATTGCCTGAAGGAGAAGTAGCTGTTACTGTGAAGCCTGCAAAAGCGAACGTGGCACTGGTCGAGTGTATCAGAGAACCACTCGTGCCTGTAATTGTAAGAACATAACTGCCGGCTAATGTCCCGCTGCACGATACTGTAGCTGAACCTGATCCCGTCACGCTGCTCGGAGAAATAGAACCGCAAGTCAAGCCTGACGGGACAATATCGGTCAGAGCTACCGTTCCAGCAAAGCCGTTCATGTACGTGACAGTGATAGTGGAAGTCGTTGAAGAGCCCTCATTCACGGTAGCCGGAGAGCTGGCTGAGATTCCGAAGTCTCGTACAACGTATGTGACTGTTACAGAGTGAGACAGACTCCCACTCGCTCCGGTTACGCCAACATGCACAGTCGACGCCATTGTGAACGTACAAGACAATGTGGAGCTACCAGAACCAGTAACGCTTGTTGGAGAAACGGTACACGATGTGCTGTTGGTAGCGAGACTAGCAACACCCGTGAAACCATTGACAGCGGCTAAGCTGATTGTCGAAGTGCCCGCGGCGTTAGCGTTGACGGTAACGGACGTTGGACTGGCCGTTATTGTGAAGTCTTGGACAACGAAAGTGACCGTCACAGAGTGGGACAGGGATCCACTAGTTCCTGTCACTGCCACATGCCTGTTACCTGTAGTCGTGAACGTGCACGATAGTCCAGTGTTGCCGGAGCCGGTAACACTGTTAGGCGAGACAGTACATGACGCGGTAGTGTTAGTCGCAAGACTAACGACACCCGCAAAACCATTCTGACCAGTTATCGAGATAGTAGAGGTGCCCGCAGCGTTAACATTCACAGTAACACTCGTCGGACTAGCAGCGATGGTGAAGTCCCCAACGATAAAGGAAGAGGTAGAGGACCATGCCCCGACGTTCCCGGCAACATCAACAGCTTCAACTCTCCAGTACCACGTCGCGCTGCTCAACGCGGATGTTACAGAATAGAATGTGGATGTTCCTGGAATTCCACTATGGGTTTGAGCTGTGGAGAATGATGGGTCGGTGCTCAGTTGCAGCGTGTAGCTAGCGATGCCACTCGTCGCGTCTGTAGCCGCCGACCAACTAAGGGTTGGAGTCGTCGACGTTACAGCACCATTTGCTGGGGAAATGGGCGTCGGCACTGTTGGGGGAACAGTGTCTATGGAAAACGTATTGGTTACCCTTGCGAGAAGCGGATTGAGAAAGACAAATCCATCGACATAGTTGTTCCCGCTGGTGAAGATCGATGTATATTGGAACGCCACGGTAGCCTGATTAATATTAGACCAACTCGCGCTTGAGCTAGTTTGGTAGAATGTATCGCCATAGGGCCCAAAGGCATATTGAAAGAGGTGCCAGTTGCCATCGTTCACTGCGAAACTACTGTCTGAATTCACGCCTTCAGGCAAGGGATCGCCCAAGAATTGAGCGTTTGCAGAGGTTGAGAATACAAACTGCGGTGCGTAGGGAGCGTCGGAACTCCTAACATATGCAAAGACTTCAGGAGGATTCCCAACGCTACCCCATGTCGTCGTGTCCCACCCTGCAGTAAACGAGGACGGAGTATTCATCTCTACCTCGCCAGCTCCAGAACTGTAGCTCCAAGGTGACCATATACTGGTACTTCCCACCATGCTCGAAAAGGAGAAGCTGATCGGGCAAGATACGCCTACCAGTGAGCATGACCAGAAGACCTGACTTGCCGAACCCTCAGTTAGGAGATCACCATCGCTTGGATACATGAACGTGGCCGGACCAAAGTTTCCGCCGTAGTCTTCCGACCATACGCTGACCCGACACGAATTAGAACCTTGAGACTGGCAATCCGCGGAACTTCCAATAGTGACGGTTACAGTGGAAGAGCAAATCCTCACCGATGTTGAATGGGTGGTTACCCAGCCATTTCCGATTAGAGATTCTACAGAATAGAAGCACTCACCAACTCCACCAGGGGCGGCGGTTATCTTACCCGTGTCGCGATCCGTTATTGATAGAGTGAAGGCACTGTTTTGCCATGAACCTGCCGATGGACCACCCGTGAAGCTGGAGGTTGGAGGATAAATGTCAGTCCGACAATTGCTATCCCAGATCTGACCCTTGACGAGGCTTCCGGGATGAATAACGAGCTGATCCGAGATCAACGATGCGGAAGACCCTGAGAAAGTGCCTGAGTTACTACACCCATCCAACGCATTCGTTATGCTGAATCCATCGCCGCCTATCCAGTAGGCGTAGTCAAAGGCGGGAACATCCGGCGGGTTCGGACCTAAGGTTGTGGTACTCTGTTGGACTAGCCTCCACATGTGGTTGCTTTGGTCGAAACATTTCGGGGATCCTAGGTACGCGTTCCATCCTGAGTTAGGATAGGCGTAAAACATTGCTCCAAACTGGAAGTAATGATAGTAGCAATCGATTGTCGTATACGTGGCGCATTGATGATCTGTAAGAAATCCCACATGGAAAAGTCTCTGTGCGTAGCTACTGGCAGGCGTATAGCTGAACAGTGTGTACTGGACCCCGTCGACGGTTGCCTTCCAGTCGAGGGTTCCGCTACACGGAGTATTACAGTAGTTCCATTGCATGGTGAGGGTAATTATCTTGGCGAAAGAGCTAGAGGTGTAGCAGTCACAAGTCCATCCCTTGGCCCAATCGAATATTGCCTCAGAACAGAGATGGACTGTACCGCATTGTCCGTCCGGAAGAGTCCAAACCTCACCTATGATCATAGGCTGGCTATTACTCGTCAAGTAGACCATTGCAAAACTTGCATAGTCCTGTCCCACCGAATTATCTTGCGACTGCGCTACCATCCCTACAGCCAGGTAGTTCCCCGAGGTAACATAACTTGTAGAAGGGCCGCTAGTGTTGGGAAAGGCAACGTTGATGCTTACTCCCGTCACCAGTGATTGATGCACAAGTTGTGTGCCTTGAGAAGAAACGGAGGAAGCTATGCTTTCACCCATGTCAGCAGAGTCCCAAAAAGGATGAGCCGAATTCCCGTAGCATACCGTTTGATCAGATAACGACGTGTGGTTGCAGACGGGGCTATTCAGAAAACTCGTACTGCCACTCGTCACGCTTGTCGACATAGGGCTGACTTGTGCGTTGGACACGGAGTCAATAGAGGAAACACTATTCGGGTCAGAGAATGCTGACTCTGACGTCTTGACAGCGCTCTTGTGCGTCGAACCCGTGACGGATTTACCGCCGGTGCTCCACCCCGATGCTGACGGGGGTAAAATCATGCTAGCAATGACTCCAGCCATCAAGCAGGCGAACAATAACAACGCAAACCGTCGCATCTCGTAACCACGGGACTCATTAACCCAAGGCTGAGCCCCATAAGGTCCCCTGAAACTATCTTCCTGAATGCAGTTCCTTTTCAGTAGACTGAATAATCAGTCTAATTCTTCACCCAGCCACCTTTGGATATACAAGAGGTTTAAAGACCGTAGAGCTTTTTGCGTTAATTTGGTACGTTCAACTGATTAACTTTCTTTCTCCACGTACCTTTGAATTTTCGGTGAAAGTGTAAGACTCGCTTGACTCTGCGGAGGGAGCCGATTGCAATATACCGACAAATTCTCAGTTTGTCAGGGGAAGGAATTTCCACAACGCAAGCAATGTACAAGGCGAACTCAAACTACTCTCTAATCAAAAAGTACCTGTCCGCCCTGGCAGCCCACGGATATCTTGAGGCATCAGCTAGTCCGTCCCCCAGAAGATTCAGGATTACGCTGAAAGGAGAGCGGTTCTTAAGGCTCCTGTCAGGTTTGGATGATGAGATGAACTCTCTTAAAGAGACGGTGTCGCGACGGGAAGTATTAGTCAAAGACCAGTTTATCAAGGGGTCGAAGGACCATTTCGAGAAGTCTCGAGTTCCAAGTGCGTCAATGGTCCCGAAGTCGTTGAGGTTTATGCAGAGCGTCATGCCGGAGACCCATCTGGAGCTGGTGAAGATAGCGCAAGAAAAGGGGACAAACGTCCAAGGATTGTTAAGGGCAACAATAATCCCCGAATGGTTCAGAGGAAGGTCCGAAAAGCTTGCATCAAACGACGAATATTTCCGCGGCTAGGTGTAGCCAATGGATTGGAGGATAAGCTCACTAGGTCTACTCATTGAGGGGCTGTCATTCGTGTCGCCTATAGGTCTTGGCATGATAGGCCTTGCATGGTATACCGCTGAATCATTCGTGGTTCAGGCCATCATGGTATCGACAGGACTATTCTTAACCGTAGTAGGTTTGCTCAAGCGAGGGAAAATAAGCGTGGCTTTGTCAGAGGCTCTGATGCTAGTTTGTGGATTTCTCGCGTTTCTTGTATGGTATGAATTCGCCGCCACAGCTATGGCTTCCACCCCCTTCGGCGATCGTTGCGCGGAGATTGGCGATCCCGCCTCTTGCAGCATAATCAGCACCGTCAAACTCATCGAATTGCTCTTTTGGCCAGCTGTCCTAGCTCCTGCCTTTACGTTGGTTGGTTCAATCCTCGCTCTAAGACATAGTGTCGCCGACTCAAGAACTCAGTAGAATCCTTCCTTTTCCGCTCCCTTTTTGAACTCGTATCATTTGCTAAGCCTGAACATCACGTCAGGAATGGCGTCATCCGATCAATGTCCCAAACTTTCGACTCGAGGTGGACACTACATCTAGTTCTACAAAGTGGACTGATTACGAGGATTTCGGCCTTGAAAGGTTACGGCACCGAATGGGAAGAGGGTTTGAACTTGGGTTTGATCCCACGCCCGATATGTTGAACGGATGGTTCAACTCCTATGCCCACTGACTTTGGTGGTGGGGACGTGATCGAAGTCTATTTTTTGCTCCTGTTAATTCGAGTCTGCATATGTCTGTAGGATGGGACAAGTCGCTCGGCAAAGAGCCTAGAACTCAGCATTCAAACGCGGCGTCGATTAATTGTCATCTTTGTGGAGCGAAGTTCAAAGTATGGGATGAATCATCGATCACTTCGTGGCCCACACTCGAGCAGAAAAAGGACAGGACCAGAAGCGAGGAGTCAAAAGTAACCGGTTCCCAGTAGCGGTTTCTCGCCGCCCTGAGGAAACTCTGATTTTTCTCCCAGAACCTCAGACTACCCCGCGGCTCCAATGCTCTTGTCGACTAGTCGTGTCTTGAAACCGAATTGGAAACTATTCTGATCAGCCAAGATTTTGGGGTTCGCCTATTCGTACCAGTAAACCGGGGTTCAAATCATTCTCTAGTCCGCTGTTGCGGCGCGTAGCTCAGACCGTTTTTTGGCATCTGTCGCAGTACCAGCGCATTTGAGCCGGGTCCCACCTCAAAGGCTGCTGACAAGTGGGACATCGATTGTACTGGACTCCTGCCGATTTTCTCCTCCGGAATATCAAATAGCCGAGCAGGATGCCGATGGCAGCGCCGATTGCGACTCCGATGAGACTAAAGACGAGGGCGGGTGAGATGGCGCTGTTGGCAAGCTGCTGAGCTGCGCTAGCATCTTCGGCTGCCGCCAGCGAGTACTGTACGGCACCCGCGTAGTCCATCGTGTTGTACAGGTTTTCTGCCTGCGCAATATTCTGGTTAGCCATGGATATGTCTCCAGAATTGAAGAGAGTGTTCTGAGTGCTTGAGAGAGACTGTATGGCGAAAGAAAGTAGCTCATCATTCACTCCCCGTAAGATCGAGTCCCTGTCGAACTGGCTATAGTTCAGACTGTACGCATAGTATCCCATGACGGTGTTTGTAAAGTCCTCCGTCAGATCGTAGATGAAGGGATGGTTCAAACCCATCATGTGTCCGAGCTCGTGAGTAGCGGCGTGTGTGAAGCCGGCTCCCTTGCCGGGCTGACTGTAGGTTGAGTTGTTGCCGATAGTAAAG
>WNGJ01024757.1_pt1 | contig 10734 bp, 10 predicted proteins | sample 5400611 | NCBI WGS metagenome assembly WNGJ01 (sample SAMN13153375, study PRJNA577476) | soil metagenome | isolation source: 40 cm soil or saprolite under Garry oak tree replicate 1 | place: USA:California | collected 2016-06-15
TTTCGCTGCCGCGCTCAGTCTTTCGAGCCCCTGCTCATCCCGGGCCTCGGAATATACCCGCACCACCGGTTCGGTTCCCGAGAGCCGGTAACATACCCATGAACCGTCGTCTAAAACCAGCTTCAGCCCGTCGGTTCGCACGACCTCTGTCACTTTGCGGCCGGAGAATTCCCGCGGATCAGACCTCAACTTCTTAGTGAACTTGTCTTTCACCTCGGGCGTCAAGCGGAAGTTCTCGCGCCGGGGATAAAAGGAACCAACTTTGACAAATAGCTCCTTCAGTTGCTCTCCCAGAGACTTCCCTTTCCGCGCCACCATCTCGCAACACAATAGGCCCGCCAGCACACCGTCCTTTTCCGGCACATGATGCCGAATCGACAGCCCCGCGCTCTCTTCGCCACCAATCGCAATCTTGTCCTGCATGATGAGTTCGCCGATGTACTTGAATCCCACCGGCGTCTCGTGCAGCTCCACGCCATGTGCCTTGGCGAGGGCGTTGACCAGGTTGGTGGTGGCCACCGACTTCGCCACGCCATTTTTCCAGCCCCGGCTCTCCACCAAATAGTCGAAAAGCAGGGCAATCACATAGTTGGGCTGCAGGAATGTGCCATCCGCATCGACCACACCGAAGCGGTCGGCATCCCCGTCTGTGGCGATGCCAATATCCGCCTTCGTCTCCCGCATCTTTCCCCGTAAGTCTTCGAGCAAGTGGTCATCCGGTTCTGGAGCGTGCCCGCCGAACAGCACGTCGCGGTAATCGTGAACGGTGGTAACCTCGACGCCCGCACTGCGCAGCAACGCATCTGAATATCCTCGCGCCGCGCCCCACATGGGGTCGAATGCTATCCGCAAGTTAGCTTTGTGGATCTCGGCGAGATCCACGATCTCACCCAAACGCTTCAGATATGCTGGCCTGGCGTCCAGCGATTCTTTGACAGGTGCGCTCTGGCCGCTCATGGTGGGGCGACTTGCTGGCTGCCGTTGGTTGTCTCCCGCCGCAATTTCCGCTTCAATTTTTTTTGTGACCTCAGGCAGAGCTGGACAACCGTCGGACGTCGAGAACTTGATTCCGTTGTATTCCGGCGGATTGTGCGACGCCGTAAAATTGATCGCTCCGTCGGCCTTAGCCTGAATCACTGCATAGGCGATCGCCGGAGTCGGAGCGGCTTCGCCGAGAACCACTGGAGTGATTCCGTGCCCCATCAAGATCTCCGCCGCCATCTCGCAAAATGTCTCTCCCAGGAACCGCGGATCGCGCCCCAGAATCACTCGCGCGCCCTGCGGCTTCTCGGAGACCAGGTAACGCGCAATGCCGTCCACTGCGCGACGCACGTTGGCGAAGGTGAACTCCTCCGCCATCACCGCCCGCCAACCCGATGTTCCAAATTTGATTGCTGTCGCCATACGTCACTCTCATGATCTCGGAAATGTTAAGCTCTCGTGTCGAGAGCTGAAGTTGCTCACTGATTGCTGACGCCTGATTTTATATGACTGACAAACGAATCGTCCTCAGCACGGCAGGCTCGGAACAAGAAGCCCACAAGATCGCGCACGTTCTGGTCAAACGCCGACTAGCGGCCTGCGTGAATATCGTTCCCCGAGTCCAATCGATTTATCGTTGGAAAGGGGAAATAGAGTCCGCCCAGGAATGGTTGTTGCTCATCAAAACCAGGGCAGACAAATTTCCCGCCGTGCGTGACGCGATTGGTGAACTCCATAGCTACGAAGTTCCCGAGTGCATCGTCCTCGAAATCGAAGACGGAAGTCTTCCCTATTTGCAATGGCTGGAGAAGGCAACGCAATAGCCGGGCCAACTCCCAGCCTTGCTGCCGGTATTCATAAGCTTAGGAAGGATTCCGGCCAGCTAGGTTCAAACGCCAATAATCCAGCGAAAACGGAGGATCATCCGCCCCCGCCGCTTCCGTCAGTGTGGTCATGAATTGCGCCCGAAGATGCTCATCGGGAATGCGCCTCAAATGTTGACGGAGAATGATATGACTCACAAATTCGGAGTACTGCTCTGCGTTATTCAGCACGGTAGGCGCAGGTTCAAGACTAGTCACAACCTCGACAAACCCGGCGCGACCGAGCATGCAGGCTGCTCCTTCGGCATCCGCATAAAACCACGGCTCACGAAAATCTGCGAAGAATGCGGAGAACTCTGGCGTGCTGGCCAGCGCCAAGGCTCGCCTTCGCAACCCCGCTACATTTGCCCGGCCACCACATTGCGCCTCCAGCCACCCTCCCGGACGCAGACTTCGCCGTAATTCAAGGAACAACCGATCATGATCCAGCACCCAGTGAAACGCCGCCGTGCTCACGATGCCGTCGAAAGCGCGCTCAAAGGGCAAATGCAAAAGGTCAGCAGCAACCAACCCAACGGGCACAATAAGCTGGGACCGGAGGTGCTCGCGCGCCCCAGCCAGCATATTTTGCGAAAGATCAATTCCAACCACGCGGCCCCTGGGCAGAGCCTCCGCCAATTCAGCCGTCAGACGGCCGGTGCCGCACCCGGCGTCAAGCACGGTTTCGTCTCCCCGCAATCGCAACCGCGACAATACCTTCTTGCCCCAACTGAGTTGTGGCCCGGAAAGACGGTGGTATACCGAAGAATTCCACTCGCGAGAAATAGATGGAGGTTGCTCAGCCAAAGCTAAGTTCAATCCTGCGAAAACAAGAGCACTTCGCAATGTGTTTCGTAATCGGCGAAAATCCACGGAACTTCGTAGCGAAAGGGCTTCTACATAGCCGCCAGCGCACGATCTAGATCATCGACAATGTCCTCGACATCCTCGATGCCCACTGAGATACGCACCATGCCATCGGTAATTCCGATTGCCTTGCGTCCCTTCTCGCCGAGCGCCGCATGGGTCATGGTCGCGGGATGCGAAATCAGCGTCTCGACGCCTCCCAGCGACTCGCCGAGAGAACATACGTGCACTTTCTTCAACATTTTCTTCGCGTTGTTGAGCGATCCAGTCTCGAAGGTGATCATCGCACCGAATCCGCTCATCTGCTGCTTGGCCAGCTCATACTGCGGATGATCCGGCAACCCCGGGTAAAGCACTTTTTTCACTTTCTTATGTTCAGCCAGGAACCTCGCCACGATACGCCCGCTGCGGTCATGCTGCTCCATGCGCGCGGCCAGCGTCTTCACCCCGCGCAGTACCAGCCAGCACTCAAACGGAGACAAGATCGCTCCTGCCGCCTTTTGCAGGAACGCCAATTGCTCTGCCTGCTCGGGCTTGCTGCACACCACCACGCCACCCAGACCATCACTGTGTCCGTTAAGAAACTTCGTGGTCGAGTGCACGACCATATCAGCCCCGAGGGCAAGAGGCTGCTGGAAATATGGGGACATAAAAGTGTTGTCCACGATCAATTCGGTTTTACGGCGGCGGCAAATTGCGGCAAGGGCACGAATGTCGCTCAACCGCATCAGCGGATTCGTCGGCGTCTCCACATAGACCATGCGCGTGTTCTTGCGCATGGAGCGCTCCACATGACCAGCTTCGGACGTGTCCACGTAGGAGAACTCGAGTCCGAAATCAGCCCAGACCTGATCGAACAGCCGCGGCACTCCACCGTAAAGATCGTTGCCACAAATCACGTGATCGCCGGACTTCAGCAGGGTGGTGACGGCGTTAATGGCAGCCATGCCGCTGGCAAAAACGCGCGCCGCCAGCCCACCTTCCAGCGCTGCCAGATTTTCTTCCAAACGCGTGCGCGTGGGATTCGACACCCGCGAATACTCGTATCCTTTGTGCTCTCCGATTCCCTGCTGCACATAAGTGGAAGTCGGATAGATCGGCACAGTCACCGCCCCGGTCAAAGGATCCGGTTCCTGGCCGACATGAATCGCCCGAGTAGCAAACCCGATTTGTCGACTGTTTTTCATTTACTTCCTTTGCCGCCGGCTGTGCTTTTCCTATGCTCTCTGCGTTCTCGGGGGCGGTTCTCAGTGCCGGCTGCGATTATCGGTCTTCTGCCGGCACAGGTCCCCGAAAGTGCCCCATCTACATCCCGCCCTCAAAGATTTTCTTAGACAAATACCGTTCCGCCGAATCCGGAACCACGGTGACAACCCGCTTCCCCGCACCCAGCCGCCGCGCCACCTGCAAAGCTGCAAACACGGCCGCCCCACCGCTGGAGCCAGACAGCACGCCTTCCTGCGCGGCGAGTTGCTTGACCATTTCGAACGCATCTTTGTCGGACACCATCATCACTTCGTCGCACACCGAACGGTCAAAAGTCTCGGGCACAAAGCTGGCGCCGATTCCCTCCACCTTGTGTGGGCCCGGCTTCCCTCCCCCCAACACCGAGCCTTGGGTTTCCACGGCGTACGCCAGCACCCCCGGCAGATTTTCCTTCATGAAGCGCCCGACTCCGGTGAATGTTCCCGATGTGCCGCAGCCCAGCACCAGGGCATCAATCCTTCCTTCCATTTGCTCGAAGATTTCCGGGGCGGTGGTTGCGTAGTGATAATCAGGATTGGCAGGATTCTCAAATTGCCCCGCCATGAACGACGTCGGATCGCTCGCCGCCAACTCTTTCGCACGCCGGATAGCTCCCAGCATGCCCTCAGCATCCGGTGTGCGAATCACCTCGGCGCCGAGGGCCCGCATGATCTTGACTTTTTCCTCAGAGAAACGCTCCGGCACAAACAACCTGACTTTGTAGCCACGGTTCACACCGATCAAGGCCAGGCCAATTCCCGTATTCCCGGCCGTGGCCTCCACAATCGTGCCCCCCGGCGCCAGTCTTCGTTCCTGCTCGGCGCGCCGGATAATGCCGACAGCCGCCCGATCCTTCACACTGCCGCCCGGATTCAAGTATTCCAGTTTGGCAAACACATCGGCAGAAGCAGCCGGCACCAGCCGCTTCAGTTGCAACATCGGAGTTTCGCCGACCAATTCGGTTATGTCGTTGGCAACACGCAGGCGGGAAATTTCAGGACTCTTCGTGCGCACATTACAGGGTACGGGGCGAGTTCGGAATCGTCAATCGCAGCGTTGCAACTCGACCCACTTTCGTCGGCCTTGAACAATTACATGGGAAATACATACCTTTGGGCGGGAGAATACCAGAAGTCAGTTCAACAATTCGAGCACACGATCGACCTGGATCCGACATTCCCGCTTGCGCACTTCTTTTTCGCTTCTTGCCTGGCTGAGATCGGGAAGTATGAGCAAGCCATACAAGAGATGCAGAAGGGTCAATTGCTCGAGGGGCAAATCCGGAACAAGCAGCCGCCATGGCGGCAGAATTTCTTGAAGCATTTCGAACTGGCGGCCCAAACGGTTACGGGCAGAAGAATCTTGAGCTAACACCAAACGATGAGCAGGCGGGGACGAGAGCATTTGACCTGGGCGGGTGCCTACGCAAGAGTCGGCGATAAGGAGAAGGCGTTTGAGTGGCTCGAGAAATCGTACGAGCAAAAGGTCGGAGACATCACCCTCATTAAGTACCTTCCGGATTTCAAAAGCCTGCGCGGAGACCCTAGATTTTCCGCTTTGTTGAAGCGCATCGGCTTGCCCGATTAGCCAAGCAGAGTCGCCGGGATCAGAGCTTCTTCAGCGGAGTTTGATGATGCTGGTTCCCTTGCCCCTCGTTTGCAAGCAAATTCCTATTCTGATTTAGTCGTAGTCGCTCCTCCGAGCCTGGCAGCGGAAACACCTCCGTTGAGATTTATCCGGGCCGCGACCGAAAGTGATGCCAGCAGATCAGAACACACCCGAGCGAAGGGGCGCTCACCTCGCGCCGCTCGCCGCGGCCTGAGCGCCCGCGTAGTATCCGCTCTTGGTGCGCACATTGAGCTTCCCGTGTCCTTTGGCCCTGGCCTCCACGCGAATTGCCCGGAAGCCACCGCTGCCCTTAGGATTCGTAGGCTTGTACCCAATGGTGTACTGATTCCGAATGTCGCGCGCCACGTTGCGGCTGATCTCAGCCACTTCGTCCAGGGTCTTCGGAAAAAACGCCAGTCCCCCGGTCCGTTGAGCCATGACCTCGAGCGCCCGCTTCGCCCGCTTGGGATGCTCTTCCTCGCCCAGAATTCCAATGGCGTACACCGCAGGCCCGTTTTCCTCCTGCAATTGCTTCACCGCCTGTTCCAAATTCTCGCGGCTGGCATTGTCTTCGCCATCCGTCACTACGAATAGGACTTTTTTATCCCGCTTGCCATTCCTCTTCAGATGGTCAGCCGAAGCCACTACCGCTTCATATAACGCCGTTCCGCCCTTGGCATCAATTTTTTCCAGTGCCTCCTTCAACTTCAGAAGATCCGCCGTGAAGTCCTGATCGAGGTAATATTCGTCATTAAAATTGACCACGAACACTTCATCCTGCTGATTACTCGACCGCACCAGATTCAGCGCCGCTTGGTTCACCTTCGCGCGCTTCTCTCGCATCGACCCCGAATTGTCAATCACAATTCCCATGTCAACCGGAATGTCCTCGTGCCGGAAGGAGACGATGCCTGCGTTCCGGCCCAGATCACAAACGTGAGAAGAAGAAAAACTCGTGCCGCCTGCTCACTCCGCAGGCGCATAGTAACCCGTCCTGGCATACACCTTGAGCGGTGGCAATCCTTTCGGTGGCATCAGCTTCACTTTTATCTTACGCCATTTGCCATCCCGCACAACGTTCTTGGGCCGGTATCCCAGCACGTATTGGTTACGGAGCTCGATGCCAATCTTGGTGGCCACATCCGCCAGATCATTGGGATTGTCGATGGTGAAAGCGCGGCCGCCGGTTAATTCCGTGATTTCGCTCAACAATCCCGGTCCCAGCCGCTCTTCCGCCGATGCGAAGTAACGATCATAGATTCCTATGGCGTAGATCATTACATCCGCTTCCTTCACCAACGCCTTAATTTCGCCTTCGTTATAACGACTGTGGTTGTCGCCTCCGTCCGAGATGATCAACAGCGCTTTCTTGGCATACTTCGCCTGCCTCATCTTGCTGATGCCCATGTAGATGGCATCGAGCAGAGCGGTGCGCTTCCTCGGGACCGCATACACCAGCTTGCCCTGGATATCGTCCACCGAACTGGTGAAGTCGGTCACCTCTTCCGGGGCATCCGAAAAGGTGATCATAAAGAATTCATCTTGGGGATTGGCCGTCTTAAAGAATTCGATCACCGCGTCCTTCGCCCGGTCCATTTTGCTGCTCATGCTTCCGCTGGAGTCGAAAATCACACCCAGGGAAACCGGCGCGTCTTCGCTGGAGAAGGTTCTGATCTCCTGCGCAGCGCTTCCTTCCATGAGCTGGAAATTCTCTTTTTCGAGACCCGTGACCAAACGGTTCAAGGGATCGGTGATCGTCACCGGAACCAGAACCAAGTCCACATCCACCTTCAAAGGGCGCACATGAGCCTTCAACCCAGGCGCCACCAAGCTCTCTTTGGGCACTTCCTTCTCGACCCGGGGGACGACGTGAACATCATTGACGTCAGTCTGACCCAAGGCTGGTGTGGTTGAACCGCAAAATGCCGAAATCGCGAAGGATAGTGTCCAGAGTAGAAAGGGAGACACAATTCGGCGCAGATGGGGTGAAGTCGGGTCCAAACAGCAGGCCGGATGGGCAATTCGAACTAGGGCCGTGGAGCGGGATGACCGGCGCCCCTCATTCAGGCGGGCCATAAACACCTCGATCGAGCGCATCGTATCACAGCTTTGCCTTTACGTTCAGGCAATTTTTGTCAAATCCATGTCACGCATTGCGCATAACCTTGCAGCTCGGTTCCAACTTAGGAAACCTTGGGCGGCGGCGGGCACGATAAGGCCGGGCCCAGCCGGATCCACACCCCTTGCTACAATCAGAATCTCTCCATGGCTCACATCATTCCGTTCCGTGCTCTCCGTTATGACTCGAAGCAGGTGTCTGCCGCGCAAGTTCTCACCCAACCTTACGACAAGATCACTGCTCGAATGCAGGACCGCTACTACGCAGCCAGCCCGTACAGTCTGGTACGGATCATCCTAGGCCGGCGGGAAGACAAAGACAATCCGGAACACAATGTATACTCCCGAGCCGCCTCATATTTTCGGGAGTGGCGACAACAGGGTGTCCTCCGGCAGGATTCCGACCCCTCCCTTTACACCTACTCCCAAACCTTCCCCGGGCAGGGTACGAGCAGCGAACTCGAGCGCCGCGGCTTCATCGCCCTAGGACGTCTCGAAGACTATTCGACCGGAGTCGTCTTCCGTCACGAGCAAACCTTGGCCAAGCCGAAGGCCGACCGGCTCGATCTGCTTCGCGCCACCCGCGCCCACTTCGAACAGCTTTTCATGCTCTACCAAAACTCAGGTGACATCGATTCTTTGCTTTTCCACAATTCCGGCGCAAACTCCAATGCCATCATCGAAGTGACGGATGAATACGGAGTCCTCCATCGCGTCTGGCAAATTGCCGACCCCAGGGTAGTCAATACCGTCCGCTCCAAGATGCGGGACAAAAAGCTCATCATCGCCGACGGCCACCACCGTTACGAGACGGCGCTCAACTATCGCAACGAACGCCGCGCTGCTCCATCTGCCGGCGGCCATGCGTCATCCGCCGACGCACCCTACGAATTCGCGGTGATGACATTCATCAATATGTCCGGCCCCGGTCTCGTCATCCTGCCCACGCACCGCGTAGTCCGCGGACTGGCGTCTTTTTCGGTCGACAGTTTTCTAAATTCAAGTCGTGCTTTTTTTGCGATCGACGAATTGGATCCTGCTATCGGGCCGGCGCGGGCGACCTCCATCCTGCGGGAGGCGGGACAGGCAGAAACTGCTCTCGTCGCCGTAACCGCCAACCGGGCTTTCCGATTGCATAGGCTCAAGGGCAACGGATCGCAAATGCTTGCCGGCCTTTCTCCGCGTCAGCAGTCTCTCGACGTCGTGCAACTCCACAAATTTTTGCTGGAAGGTGTGCTAGCCCTATCGGAAGAGTCGATCCGCGAGCAGAGAAATATTTCTTACCTGCGTGACGCCGGCGATGCTTTCGCACAGGTGCGCTCTGGCTCTGCCAACATTACATTCCTCATGAATCCTTGCTCCATCGAGCAGATGCGCGAGGTCGCCTTTGCTGGAGAAGTCATGCCCCAGAAGTCCACCGACTTCTATCCTAAGCTCCTCAGCGGACTAACCATCTATGCCCTGGAGTAGCTACCCGAGCATCCACGAAGCCCCTCCGGTTGTCCGCGGGGAACCATGCTCTCGGATAGCGGGATTCCTGTTTATATCCGGCCTAGTCCTGGTCTCTTCATTTCTTCTGAGCGCCGCTCCGCAGAAGCGTCTCGCCGTCTACTCCGTTGCCGCTAACTACTTCCTGCCCGTCATGCAGCGAGCGAACCATGATTACGTTGCCCTGCTCGAACTGCTCGACCCGCTCGGCCGAGTCAACGCCAAACTCGATGGCCGGCGTTGGCGCATCCGCTACAACAATGTCGAAGGCGAATTTATTGCTGGCCAGAACCGCGCCCGCATTCAAGGCAGGGTCGCCGATCTCTCATCCATTTTCCTGATCGAAAACGGACGCGGCCTGGTACCCGTAGCCTCACTGAGCTCGCTCCTGCCGCGGTTCCTGGGTGGTCCAGTCACCGTTCACGAAGATTCCGGACGCATCTTCATTGGCAGCATCGCCACTCACTTCACGGCCTCGCTGGCTGCCGGCATTCCCCCCCGCCTGGTCTTCAACTTCTCATCGCCGGTCAGTCCCTCCGTTTCCACCGAGCCCGGCAAGGTGCACATCAGTTTCACTCGCGAGCCCGTAGTCGCACCCGCATCTTCCACGCTGACTTTCGGCAGCAACATCATCTCTTCCGCTACTTACAGCGAAAGCAACGGCCTCGCCGAGATCACGGTCAACACAACTGCGCCACTGATGCCCAGCTTCGGCGACAATGGCCGGACCCTTACCCTCACCCCGGCTTCTGCAGCATCGCAGGCTTCGTCCCCAGCGCCCTCCAGTCCTCCCTCGGCTGCTGCTCGTCCCGCGGCGAACTCCCCGGCGAACTCGCCGGGGAACTCGCCGCCTTCCGCGACTTCCCCAAGTTCATACCCATCCGCTCCGCGTCGTTACTTTGCGGTGGTGGATCCCAGTCACGGTGGCGACGATCGCGGTGAAGCGCTCAGCAGCACACTGCTCGAAAAGGACGTCACGCTCGCCCTGGCTCGTCGACTGCGCCAGGAACTCGAGAACCGCGGCATTTCCACCCTGATGCTGCGGGAGAGCGACGCCAACCTGAGCTCGGATCAGCGCGCTGTCCTGGCTAACACGAACCACCCCGCTATCTACATTGCTCTGCACGTGGCGTCCGGCGGCCACGGGGTTCGCCTCTACACTGCCCTGCTTCCTTATGGGAACGGTGACAACGGTCTGTTCCGCTCATGGTCGAACGCCCAATCTTCTTTCCTCTCGGTGAGCCAGGGCGCAGCCGCTAGCATAAGTGCAGAACTGCAAAAGCAGCAGGCGTCGGTCCGCATTGTCACCGCACCTTTGCGCCCCCTCAACAATGTAACGGCCGCGGCCGTGGCCATCGAACTAGCTCCGGCAGGATCGGATCTCGCGCAACTTACCTCCGCCGACTATCAGCAGCTGATCGCCAACGCTGTAGCGACAGCGATCGCAGCCACGCGCGACAAACTCGGAGCAACCCCATGATCCCGCGCCACCTGGTCATTGCCGTTGCTGTGCTGCTCATGATTGTGCTGGGCATGGCTGTCTACGTGTGGCAGATGCGCGGAC
>WNGJ01012948.1_pt1 | contig 10733 bp, 4 predicted proteins | sample 5400611 | NCBI WGS metagenome assembly WNGJ01 (sample SAMN13153375, study PRJNA577476) | soil metagenome | isolation source: 40 cm soil or saprolite under Garry oak tree replicate 1 | place: USA:California | collected 2016-06-15
GCTAACAGCAGTACGTTCACTGGCCTTGACACGTCCCACCCCCCACGCCCTCCCTTACCGGTGGGTCGCGCCGGCTTCGGAGCATACGACCCTGACCGCCATCTACACGCGACAACGGGCAAGCGTAGGCGCTGCAACCGAAAATGAGGCAACGGTGCTATGCCCGACCGGGGAGGACGGTTGATTTGGTCAGGTCGCGCAGATCAGCCCTCGCAAGCCTCGAACGCTGGTTCGGCAGGCGTAGGGGCTTCAGAGCAGGAGTTTGAGTCGCTTCAGCCGGCCCAGACCTCGTTAAAGGACTGGTAATACTGCACCCGCTGAGAAGCCAGCACCGGCTGGGTCGAGCTCACCGTCACCGGGCCTCCGATCTTGCCCGCCGGGAATGTGACGTTGGCCTCCGCGCCAGCTGCCACGGTCACCACCTGCGAGGTGGCGCCAGGCAAACTCACTGTCACCATCGCGCTTGTCGCACCCGGGTTGAGCAGGTGAATGTTGTCGTTGAACATCCCCGGCGAGGCCTTGTCGAACCAGTTGAAGTAACTGGTCGTCACCGCCTGCGTCGCGCTTGACGCCCAGACCTCGTTGAAGGACTGGTAGTACTGCACCCGCTGCGAGGCCAGCACCGGCTGGGTCGAGCTCACCGTCACCGGGCCTCCGATCTTGCCCGGCGGAAAGGTGACATTGGCCTCCGCGCCCGGCGCCACGGTCGCCAGACGCGCAGTGCCATCAGGTAGAGACACAGTGACATCCGCACTCGTGGCCCCGGGGTTGAGCAGGTGGATGTTGTCGTTGAACATCCCTGGCGAGGCCTTGTCGAACCAGTTGAAGTAGCTCGTCGTCGCCGCCTGCGCCGCGCCCGACGCCCAGACCTCATTGAATGATTGGTAGTACTGGACCCGCTGCGAGGCCAGCACCGGCTGCGTCGAGCTCACGGTCACCGGGCCACCGATGCTGCCCGCCGGGAATGTGACCAACGCCTCTGCGCCCGGCGCCACGGTCGCGACCTGCGACGTGGCCCCTGGCAGGCTCACCGTAACGCTCGCGCTCGTGCCTCCCGGGTTGAGCAGGTGGATGTTGTCGTTGGACATGCCCGGCGAGGCCTTGTCGAACCAGTTGAAATAGCCGATCGTCATCGCCTGCGACGCGCTCGCCGCCCAGACCTCGTTGAACGTCTGGTAGTACTGCACGCGTTGCGAGGCGAGCACTGGCGGGCCAGAGTTGACCGTCACAGCCACCGGCCCACCGATCGTCCCGGCCGGCAGCGTCACATAGGTTTCCTGCCCTGCACCGGCGGTCCAGCCGACGCCCGGAAACCCACTCACCGTCACGCAGCCAGAGCTCACTGACGCGCCCGGGTTGACGATGTGGATGTTGTCATTGAGCATGCCAGGTGACGCCTTGTCGTACCAGTTGAAGTAGGTGGTCGAAAGAGGCGTCCCTACGCAGGCAAAGACCATGTTGAAGGACCTCATGACGGTGTTCGACGGGACGTACACCGAGCCGCCGGCCTCGGCCGGGGTCACAAAGCGGTTGACCCCAAAACTGGCGCTCTGATAAATCAGCGCCCCGGTAGCGGCATTGAACGCCGACAGCCCATTGTTGCTGGCTGCCCAGACCGCTCCGGCTGCGACCATCGGCGCCCCGAAGGTGGTCGTGCCACCGGCACGCCAGTTCGGCGCGGGGCATGAGGTCGAGGCGCATGGAACGAACGATGGAGCCGATGTGTTCGTGCTCAGCGCCACGAGCCCGTTGCCCTCACATTCGAGATAGGTATAGGGCGCCGCATAGGCGAACGAACCGTATGTGGCGGCGGTGTGGTCGCTGAGGCAGACCTCAGCCTGGGTGTAAGGGGAGCGCGGCGGGAAGAGCTGTCCGTTGTTGACTCCTGTGAAGTTGGTGGGATCGAGCAGGAAGCCTCCTCCTCGCTTTCCAGCCATGAACATCAGACTGGGGCTGATCAACACGGGGCTGGCCGACCCGAGATCAGAGTCTGGACCGCACCAGTTGGCCTGCCAGTCGGGGGGTTGGAAGTAGGTAGGGCTGGACAGAGTGGCGCTCACTTTGACTATCGCGTCGCTCATCGTGGCCCCGGCGCAAGGAATTGCATTCCCCGTTGGGATGAAGACATTGCCGGTTGTGTCATCCACGACAACGCCCCCCGGTGACCACACGCTTTCGGCCTGCGATGGTGTTCGAAAATCAATCGGCGAGCCGACTCCGCTCGTAGGAGCGGCCTCGACATAGCCGTAATAGGGAGTCGCGCCGTCGAAGCAGTCTCCGGCGCGGCCGCCGAACGGGATGTACACGTATCCGTTGGCCAGCGTCAATGCCCCCCTCTGCTGCTGGATCTTCCAGTCAAAGCCGGTCGGGGCGATCACCGTGTTGAGCACGATGTTGCCGCCGGCTCCCAGGTCGAGGCCGAACAGCCGGTAAGTCGGCGTGGCTCCCGCTATCTCGGCAACCGCATAGATCCGGTTCGCCGCGGTGTCGATCACGGGCGTGGCCAGGATGCCCATCGGCGCCACGTTGCCGCAAACCCAACCGGTGGCCTGGGGGATTCCCAGATTCTTCGACCAGAGGATCGCACCGGTCGCCTGGTTGATCGCATAGACCGTGTTATTCAGCGTCGCCGCGTAGACGACGCCGTTATAGACGAGGGGCGAGGCATAGATCTGACCATCCATCGCGGCGGAGGTCCATCCTGTGGTCACCGACTGGACTTGCGGCAGAGTGGAGTCGAAGCCGGTCCGGGCATTGTCGTGGTGGTACGTCGTCCAGGCGCCCGTGGACGCGACTGGCGTGGACTTGATCGTTGCCGGCCGCGAGGTCGGCATGGAGACGACGAGCGTCAAGGTCAGGATGGCCGCAAGAGCCAAGGGGGCGGGTCGCAAGGCCGCGATCATGACGCCTGCCGAGACCTCATTCTTGCTCATCGACGCCTCCGTTGCGACCGGCGGTCGCCGGTCGTGTCAATCGGCCGGAATCTCGTTGAACGACTGGTAGAACTGGACGCGCTGCGAGGCCAGCACCGGCTGGCTCGAGCTCACCGTCACAGGTCCACCGATGGTGCCGGGCGGGAAGGTGACAAAGGTCTCCGCTCCCGGCGCCACGGCTGTGACACGTGCAGTGCCGTCAGGCATGAACACCGTGACATTCGCACTCGTGGCCCCGGGGTTGAAGAGATGAATGTTGTCGTTGGACATGCCCGGCGAGGCCTTGTCGAACCAGTTGAAGTGGCTGGTCGTCACCGCTTGACCTGCGCTCTGTGCCCAGACCTCGTTGAAGGAGGAGTAGTACTGCACCCGCTGCGAAGCCAGCACCGGCTGGGTCGAGCTCACGATCACCGGGCCTCCGATCTTGCCCGACGGGAAGGTGACATTGCTTTCCGCGCCCGGCGCCACTGTCGTTACCTGCGAGGTGGCGCCGGGCAAACTCACCGTCACCGTCGCGCTTGTCCCGCCCGGGTTGAGCAGGTGGATGTTGTCGTTGTACATGCCCGGCGAGGCCTTGTCGAACCAGTTGAGGTAGCTCGTCGTCGTCGCCTGCGCCGCACTCGACGCCCAGACCTCATTGAAGGATTGGTAGTACTGCACCCGCTGCGAGGACAGCACCGGCTGCGAGGAGCTCACTGTCACCGGTCCACCGATGCTGCCCGCCGGGAACGTGACCAACGCCTCTGCGCCCGGCGCTACGGTCGCGACCTGCGAAGTGGCGCCTGGCAGGCTCACCGTCACGCTCGCGCTCGTGGCCCCCGGATTGAGCACGTGGATGTTGTCGTTGAACATCCCCGGCGAAGCCTTGTCGAACCAGTTGAAGTAGCTGGCAGTCGCCGCCCGTGCCTGCGGCGCCGCCCAGACCTCGTTGAACGAGGAGAAATACTGCACCCGCTGAGAAGCCAGCACCGCAGGGCCCGAGTTGACCGTCACCAGGACGGGCCCACCGATCGTGCCGGCCGGCATCGTTGCATACGTTCCCTGCCCGGCAGCCGCGCTCCAGGCAGCCACCGCCTTTCCACTCACGGTCACGCAGCCGGAGCTTGGCGCCGCACTCGTGTTCAGAAGGTGGATGTTGTCGTTGAACATCCCCGGCGAAGTCTTGTCATACCAGTTGAGGTAGCTCGTTGAGGTCGGCGGCGCGGCGCTGGGCGTCACCGACCCTGTGGTCGCGCCTATACCTCCCCCGCTGCTGTTGATGCCCTGAACCGTGAACGTGTACGAGGTCCCCGGAGTAAGCCCGGTCACCGTGGCAAAAGTCGCGTTTCCAGGCACCGTCACGCTCGCCCCGCCCGGACTTGCGGTCACCTGGTAGCTGGTGATTGGCCCGCCTGACGTTGGAGCGGCCGTCCAGCTCACGGCGGCGGAGGCATTACCGGCACAGGCGCTCAGGTTGCCGGCCAGCCCCGGTATGAGGGTGAAATGCGTAACCAGCGCATTCCACAGCTCCGGCGCTCCGCCGGCGTAGTCCAGAGTGAAGAGGCCGACCCCCCTCAAATCATCCCGGTTGGCGAGATCGTACTTGGCGCCGAGGGACGCCGCGTCATCCCAATACTGCTCTCGGTTGCACGGGATGTCGGTGGCGATCCACGTGTCCCACTCACTCACACCATCGCTGGGATCGCGATGCGCGCTGAAGTACGTAACGGTCGGATCATTTGATGCGCTGACGGCATATTGATAAGTTGGAGTGACGACCGACGACGTCGGATTCTGATGCGCGACATTCAGGTATTGCACGCAGCCTTTGCGCCCGTAGTAGGGCTGGCCCAGGATGATCTTGTGCGGTGACATGTAGTTCATGTATTGGCTCATCGACTTCGTGACGTTGAACCTGTAGGTGTTGAGCGGCGATACCGGGCTGAAACAGAAGGATGTGCAGCTCAGAGGCGCCGACCTCCACTGATCGGGGTCCATGTCCATGTCATAGGCCATGACAAAGAAGGCATCGACGCTTGGTTGTATGCCCGCCACATCAAAAAACTCGAGGTTGTCTTCAGCAGAGCCGGAGTAGGTGTCGATGACGATGTACCCGCCGGGCCAGAGTGCCCGCATGTGCTGGACGAACTGAACTAACTGATCTCGACTGGTCTGTCCGTTCGCGCAGAGCGCATTACTTCCTTCGTAGTCGATATTGATACCGTCGATGCCAGCCCTGGCGACCTCGGTAAGGGTCTGGCGAATGGTGACATCAGCATTGGCGGCAATCAGGCCCTGGCAGACAAGATTGTTCGGACTCGTGCTGAAATCGTGCAGGTTCAACGACACAAGCACTTTGGTTCCGGAGGCGTGGGCAGCGCTCACGAAAGCGCTCATCGTGGAGGAGTGGTACACCGCCCATCCAGTGTCCGTTTGGATCAGACTGCCGTCGCCGCTGTTGACGTGAAGAGCGAAGAACACCACGCTGGTGAGAAGGCTGAAGTTCCAGCTCCGGTAGCCAACGGATGAATTACCGAGGTTGCCTGCGTTGACGAAGCCCAAGACCTCGCGCCTCAGCGCAGCGTTCGTTTGCAAATGAATGCTCGACGCGGCCGAGGAAGCGCGAGCCGTGGCGATCGTGGCGCGCGCGGGAGATGGGCCACCCAACTCGAGGGCCGTGACCAGGATCACGACGGCAAATGCAGTGCTGGTTCGTTTCATAGGTTTGAGCAACGAGTCGAGCGTCGACACTCTAGCAAACGAATCCCCTTTGGCCAGATCTGACGTTCAACGCGCGTTTGCGCCCAAGCCTGCGGTCCTGCCCAGGTTTGGTGAAGCTCTATCCGGCTTGAATCTCGTTGAAAGAGTTGTAGTACTGGACGCGCTGGGAGACCATCACGGGCTGGTTGGACGTCACCGTCACCGGCCCACCGATGGTTCCTTTCGGGAAGGTCACATACGCTTCAGCGCCGGGGGCAACGGTGACTGTGACCGGGCTGGCCCCCTTCACGGTGACCACCACTGTTGCGCTCACACCCCCCGGGTTGAGCAGGTGGATGTTGTCGTTGACCATGCCCGGCGAGCTCTTGTCGAACCAGTTGAAGTACCTGAGGGTGGCTGCGTTGGGGGCGGTGAAGGCAAGCGCCTCATTGAAGGACTGGTAATACTGCACGCGCTGCGAGGCGAGCACTGGCTGGCTTGCGCTGACTTTTACCGGCCCGCCGATCTTGCCCGCCGGGAAGGTGATGATGACTTCCGCCCCTGGCGCTACGGTGGCCACCTGTGAGGTGGCGCCCGTCAGGCTCACCGTCACGCTCGCGCTCGCGGCCCCAGGGTTGAGCAGGTGGATGTTGTCGTTGACCATCCCCGGCGAGGCCTTGTCGAACCAGTTGAAGTAGCTGGTCGTCACCGCCTGCGCCGCGCTGGACGCCCAGACCTCGTTGAAGGTTTGGTAGTACTGCACCCGCTGCGAGGCCAGCACCGGCTGCGTCGAGCTCACAGTCACCGGGCCCCCGATCTTGCCCGGCGGAAAGGTTACTGAGGCCTCCGCGCCCGGCGCTACGGTCGCCACCTGCGAGGTGGCTCCCGGCAGGCTCACCGTCACGGTCGCGCTCGTCCCCCCCGGGTTGAGCACATGAATGTTGTCGTTGAACATTCCCGGCGAGGCCTTGTCGAACCAGTTGAAGTAGCTCGCCGTCCCTGCCTGTGCCGCTCCCGCCGCCAAGACCTCGTTGAAGGACTGGTTGTACTTGACTCGCTGCGAGGCCAGCACCGACGAGCCCGAGTTGACAGTGACCATCACGGGCCCACCAATCGTCCCCGCCGGCATCGTCACGTACGTTTCCTGCCCGGCATTTGCGCTCCAGGCAGCGACCGCCTTGCCGCTCACAGTCACGCAGCCAGAGCTTGCAGAGGCTCCGGTGTTGAGCAGATGGATGCTGTCGGTGGCCATGCCCGGTGAGGCTCTGTCATACCAGTTGAAGTAACTGGTGAATGAAGGCCCCGCAGCGGTTGGCGTCACCGGCCCGACGGTCGCGGCCACCCCAGCCCCGCCGATGTTGACAGCCTGAACCGCGAATGTGTATGCAGTTCCCGCGGTGAGTCCGCTCACGGTGGCCAGGGTCGCGTTTCCAGCCACGCTCGCGCTCGCACCGCCGGGGCTCGCCGTCACCACGTAGCTGGTCACCGGGGCGCCCTGCGTCGGAGCAGCCGTCCAGCTCACGGTTGCGGAGGCGTTTCCGGCGCATGCGTTCAGGTTGCCGGCCAACCCGGGCACAAACGCGAAGTGCGTCGCAAGGGCGCTCCACAGCTCCGGCGCCCCGCCGCCGTAGTTCAAGTTCCAGATGCCAACACCACGCAGGTTGCGTTGATTCACCAGGTCGTATTTCAGACCAAGGGAAGTGGCATCGTCCCAATAAAGCTCTCGTATGCAGTTCATCGAGGTGTTGAACCACGTGTCCCACCGCACCTGGCCGGTTGGATCATTGGCATCGCGATGAGCGGCGTATGAGCCGGGCTGCACCGTGTAGTAGGTCGACTCAGTGGATGCATCGAGATAGGAGTCCGCGGTGACCCCACCGGTTGGGTATTGATTTGGCGCGACGCCCGCGACGCAGGCCTTTCGACCGTAGTACGGCACGCCGAGGATCACTTTCGACGCCGGCACGGTCGCGGCGTACTGAGTGGCGGTCGACGTGTCGTTGTAGTAATAGCCGTTGAGTGGTGCGGTCGGCCCGAGACAGAAGCTGGAACAGGTAAGCGGTGCACGCTTGTAGTTCGCGTACTCCAGGTCATAGGCCATGACGAAGAACGAATCAACGCTCGGCGCCAGACTGGGAATATCGAAAAAGCCGAGCGGATCCGTTGCAGAGCTGGCATATGTGTCGACCGAGAGGTAGGACCCGGCCGGCAGGTGCGACCGGAGAGCAACAACGAAGCTAGTCAGGGCGTGGCGCGCCCACGACGGATCCGGTGTGCCGCAGCTGCCATTGAGCCCTTCGTAGTCCACGTTGACCCCATCCACTCCCTTGGCCTTGACCTCGGCGACGGTATTGGTGACCGTCGTGGACGTGTGGCTCAAACCCGCGCACATGGTCGGAGTGCCAGGGGCAAAGTCTTGGAGGACGATCGTCAAGACGACCTTCGCGCCATGAGAGTGCGCGGTGCTGACGAGAGCGCTCAGCTGGCTCGAATTCCAGACCGCCTTTCCGTTATCAGCGGCAAACGTACCGTCACTCTGGACGTGAAGTCCAAAGAAGGCGACCGTGCTGAGCAGGTCAAAATTCCAGGCTGGGTAACCGACCGAAGGGTCGCTCAGGCTGCTGGCGAGAGCGAATCCGAACACCTCGCGTTTCAACGCCGAGACACGCGTGGCGACAGTCCCTGGTGCAACCCGGATCGGGGCGGGTGCGACCGTACCAACGCCGGCCGAAGCCGAGGCATTGATTGCACTCGCGATCAAGCCGTTGCCGAGTGCCAGGAGAACTACCAGTATTAGGACGTAGCGTCCCTTGCGTTGCAGGTACATGTGGCGGGTACCGGGTTGCGCACTCTACACGGCTGGCACGGGGAAGGTCAACCAATCCAAGGCCAGACCCCGTGTTCGATGGCCTCAGCGTCCGTCGTAGGGCCTCAGCGACCGGACAACCAGGCCACCAGTCGTCGGGAATTCACCGGACAAAGTAGTGGCCCAGGCCGAGCCGGCCTGGGCCACTCCGCTAGACGGTTCTAGCGGCTAAGAGCTGGATTTTCAAATCGTGGTCGTCTAGGTGGCCCAGATCTCGTTGAAGGACTGGAAGAACTGCACGCGCTGCGAAGCGAGTATCGCCACATCCGAGGTAATGGTCACCGGACCTCCGAACCCGGTCGGGAACTTGACGAGCACCTCAGCAAACCCTGCCACCGTCACGTTCTGGGTGGTGAAGCCCGGCAAAGCCACCGCAACAGTCGCCGGCGCGCCGCCGGGGTTGAACAGGTGGATGTTGTCGTTGGTGAAGCCCGGCGAAGAAATATGGTCGTACCACGTGAAGCGGAGGGGCAGGCTGATAAACGCCTCCGTGCCCGCTGCCACTGTCGCGATTTGCGCCACACCGCTCGGCAAAGCCACAATCACCGTCGCGTCCGTGACCCCCGGGTTGTACACGTGGATGTTGTCGTTAAGCATCCCCGGCGATGCCTTGTCGAACCAGGTGAAGTAGCTGGTCGTCGCCGCCATAGTTGCGGGCTCGGCCCACACCTCATTGAACGACTGGAAGTACTGAACGCGCTGCGAAGCCAGCACGGGAACGTTTGAGCTAACTACGACTGGCCCCCCGATCTTGCCCGGGAAGTTGGTGAGTGACGAGGCACCTGCCGCCAGCGTCATCACCTGCGTGCTGGCGCCCAAGGTCACATTCACCGTCGCAGTCGTGGTCCCGGGGTTCAGCACGTGGATGTTGTCGTTGGTGAAGCCCGGCGAAGAAATCCGGTCGTACCACTGGAAGTAGAGGGTCGTCGCGGCCTGACCTGAGGTTTCGGCCCAGACCTCGTTGAAGGACTGGTAGTACTGCACGCGCTGAGACACGAGGATGGCCTGGTCTGAGTTGACCACGACCGGCCCACCGATCGTGCCCTGCGGGAACGAGGGGAATACTTCGGCACCGGAAGCAAGCGGGGCCAATGCCATCGAGGTTCCGCTAACGCTCACGACGATGTTGGCAGTGCTACCGCTCGTGTTCACGATGTGGATGTTGTCGTTGAGCATCCCCGGCGAAGCCTTGTCGTACCACATGAAGTAGTAGCTGTTCGTGGTGTAGGTGAAATGGTCGGCGGCGCTGATTGCGCTGGTTCCGGCCGTGTTCGTCACCCGGACGTCCACGGTGCCAGCGGCGTGAGCCGGGCTGACCGCGGTTATCGATGTATCCGAGTTATCGACAAAGCTGGTCGCTGCGGTCCCCCCGAAAGTCACGGCCGTGACGAAGTTGCAGAATCCCTGGCCCGTGATCGTGACGCTGGTCCCGCCAGCTATCCCACCCGCGATTGGGCTAACACTCGTGACCGTCGGCGGCCCACCGGTGTAGCCGTAGCCGACGCCATAGCCGGCGCAAGCCACGAGCTTGCCATTGAATTGCAACTTGCCAGGACTGATGAACGACAGTGCCAAAGGACCGGCAGAACTCGGGCGATGATTGCTTTCTTAGGCACGTGGCTCCTCCAAATAATGAAACCTTGATTCCGACGACTCAGAGTCCGTGGCAGCCGGGCCCAACCCAGCTCAAATCAAACCAACGTGCCTCAACGGAAGCGTGTCGCTGCATGTCTATCATCCCTTGGCCGAAGTGTCAACTTAACGTAAAGGTTTGTTTGGTTAAGACCGCGTTACGGATTCACAAGATTGTTGCGAAAAAGCACGATCGATCCAAGGTCGGCGACCCTGGTCAAGCCTGGCTGGGAGTCGAGATAGCTGTAGGACTGCCAGTCAAGCTCTTTGGCGACGAGGATGTATTTGACATTCAGAGTCTGGAGTACCTGTGCCCAAGTCCCCTTCGAGCCCTCCTCCACAAGCGCCGACACAGCCACCTGCTCAGCTGATGCCGGCGTGGCGATACCCGCCACCTCGGGATTCGTGCTCGCCAGGATGGGCACCGAAAAGAAGGTTGGAGCCGGTGCCGCCACAACCGAGTTCTGGTTGTGGATGAAGGAGTAGATCATGTATTCATGCCATGGCAGGAAAAGGGTGCGCCCGGGATGGGCATCGGAGACCAGCACACGATCGGCTGCATACCACCCGGCCGGATACTGGGAGGGCTTGATCTCGCCGTGGGCGCCAAATAGCAGCCCGTT
>WNGJ01008833.1_pt1 | contig 10730 bp, 11 predicted proteins | sample 5400611 | NCBI WGS metagenome assembly WNGJ01 (sample SAMN13153375, study PRJNA577476) | soil metagenome | isolation source: 40 cm soil or saprolite under Garry oak tree replicate 1 | place: USA:California | collected 2016-06-15
TTTTCATCCACCCCAAATCATCTCTAGAACTTTTCGCATCCCGCCCACACAAGGGGCGTATCGCGATCGTCACGGACGCGGCGCGGGATGCGGTGGACGCGGCAGCGTTTTGCGCGCGATGGATTGCAGGGCAGGTTTCGGCCTGTGAGCAATCACCAAGCGTGCGGACGAGAGATGTTGTTGCGTACGGCGAAGTCGTGTGGTCCTGACGCCCCGACGCTGGCGTCAAGTTCGCGGAGTTGCGTTGGCCCAACCGGGCTTAGACAAAACATATCCGTTAGCGACGGTGGCAAAAGAGCCCGGTCACCGGGGAGAGCACGATATAAGCTGTTAAAACCATTGCGTGCGGGAATGCCGGGTGATGCCGGTGTACTCGTTTACTCGTGTGCGTTCTACCAATGCAAAGTGCACGCGAGGCCGCGGGTGCAGCGGGCACCCGGCGTTCCCCACGCCCTCTTTGGGCGGGAGCTAAATGCAAAACCTCGGACGCTTCGCGCCACGGGGACGAAGTCGTATCCGAAATTACATCAACGTCATTGCGAGCGAAGCGAAGCAATCCATACTTTCTTCGCGGCTCAATGGATTGCTTCGCTTCGCTCGCAATGACGGTGAGGCTGTTTGAAAACTGAATCAGAACTTTGAGAAAGCGGGCCGCTTTCGCGCCGGGAGCAGCCCTTTGGTTAACCGGCAGTAGCCGCGAGACCGGAAACACCAGCGGTCTTGCGGCCGAGTCCTTAAAATTTGAAGCGTATTTAAGGTCATCTCGATTTTGAAGGCTTTGGATTTTGCGATGAGTAATGTTTTTGCGGAAGCACCCGACAGCTTTCCCTGGCTCGCCAGCACCATGCTGGCCTTTGAATCCTGTGAAGTCATCCGCCTGCGCCTGACGAAATTCGCCAGCGCCGATGACGACGCGGAACACGAAGCCCATCTGATGGTGAGCGAGAAGATTGACGCGATGTTTGAAGCGGGTGCGAGCCTGATGGCCGGCGCGTCGGCTGCAACGGTCGTCGGCCGCTATCGCGAGCATGTCGCCGCGAACGCGAAGCGCCTCTCAATCGCTTAACCCAAAACGATCCATGCCGGCGCGTGGTCGCTGGCGCCTTCCTCGCCGCGCACCTTGCGGTCGACGCCGGCCTTAGCAAGGCGCGGCGCCAGCACCGGGCTCAGCAGCAGGTGATCGAGCCTAAGTCCCGCGTCGCGCGGCCAGCGGTTTCGCTTGTAGTCCCAGAACGTGTAGATCGGTTTTGACGGATGGAGCTCGCGGATCGCATCGAGCCAGCCTTGCGCGACCAGCGATTTGAACGCCGCGCGGCTCTTTGGTTGGATCAGCGCATCCTTGTCCCACGATTTGGTCGGATAGATATCGAGCTCGGTCGGCGCGACATTGTAGTCGCCGGCCAGCACCACCGGAATCTCCTGTTTGAGGAATTTCGCGGCGTGCAGCTTGAGCCGCCTGAACCAGTCGAGCTTGTAGTCGAATTTCGGCCCGGGCTGCGGATTGCCGTTCGGCAGATAGAGGCTGGTGACGATGACGCCGTTGACGGCGGCTTCGATGTAGCGCGCCTCTCGGTCGTCAGCGTCACCGGGCAGTTCGGTCCGGATCAACACCGGATCTTTGTTGCGCGCCAGGATGGCGACGCCGTTCCAGGTCTTTTGTCCGCGCCACACCGCGCCGTAACCGGCCTTGTTGATGGCGTGATGCGGAAAATCGGCGTCGGTCGATTTCAGCTCCTGCAGGCAGACCACGTCAGGTTTTGCCGCGCGCATCCAGCGCAGCAGATTGGGCAGTCGCCGGTTGATATTGTTGATGTTGAAGGTTGCGATCTTCATGCCCGACGAAAATCGTCAGGCCGGCGCCGACGAGGTCGGCTTCACGGCGGCAGAGGCGGGCTCGGCTGCTGCGGCGGGCGGCTGTGGCGCGGTTGCCGCGCCGCCCTTGTAGACCCGCGCATAGCGCGGGCCGAGGCTGGTCAGCACTTCGTAGCCGATGGTGCCGAAATGGTGCGCCAGTTCGTCGACGGTGATGCCCTCGCCAAGCAGCGTCACCAGATGGCCGCGCCGCGCTGCGTTCCTTTCAAGGTCGGTGACATCGACCGCGATCAGGTCCATCGAGACGCGCCCCGCAATCGGACAGCGCTTGCCGGCGACCACGACTTCGGCGCCGCGGGTGCCGTCGTTGCTGCCGCCGGCGCGGAAATAGCCGTCGGCATAACCGGCCGAGACGATCGCGAGCCTGGTCGGCCGCCGCGCGGTCCAGGTGCCGCCATAGCCGACGCTTTCGCCGCGCTCGACATTGCGGATCTGCACGATGCGGGCCTTGAGGTCGACCACCGGCTGCATCGGATTGTCGGCCTCGGGCGTCGGGTTGATGCCGTAGAGCGCCGCACCCGGCCGCACCATGTCGAACTGGAACGGCGCGCCGAGATAGACGCCGGAGGAATTCGACAGCGACGCTGGCACGCCGGAAAAAAGATGGGCGATCTCGCGGAAGGTCGCGAGCTGCCGGGCGTTGAGCGGATGATGCAGGCTCTCGGCGCAGGCGAGATGGCTCATCACCAGAGTGATGCCGTGGTCGCCGGCATTGATCCTGGGAATGATGCCTTGCGCTTCGCCGACCGTCAGCCCCAGCCGGTTCATGCCGGTGTCGATATGAATGGCGGCGCCGCCGGTCCAGCCGGAGCGGCGGCAGAACACGTCCCATTCGGCGAGTTCGTTGAGATCGCCGATGACGGGCCGGGCGTCGAGCTTGGCGAAGGCCTCGCCGGAATTCTGAAAGAAGCCGCTGAGCACGTAGATCGCCGCCGACGGCAGCGCCGCGCGGGCGACACGGGCTTCATCCAGCGTGGCGACGAAGAAGGTCGTGCAGCCGGCCCTCGCGAGCGCGCGAGCGACCGGAACCGCGCCGCAGCCATAGGCGTCGGCCTTGATTACGCCTGCGCATTCGGCCGGCACCGCGGTTTTCTCGAGCTTGCGCCAGTTGGCGACGACGGCGTCGAGATCGACGGTGAGGATGCCATTGGCGGTCGCAAGCTCGGCCGCCTGGTTGGCTTCAGGGGAGAGCAGGGCGCTGACCGGGACCGGTTTCGGGTCGGAAACGATGTTCATGCCGCACTTTACGCGCAGCCCGTCAGCGGTTCAACCGGGGCAGGCCCGCTCAGTAGGTTTGCGTCGGAAGATGGCCATCCTGCACCAGATCGCCGAATCGCGTGAACTGACCCTCGAAATGCAATTCGACGGTGCCGGTGGGCCCGTGCCGCTGCTTGCCGATGATGACTTCGGCCTTGCCGTGCACCAGCGACATGTCGAGCTGCCATTTTTCATATTCGGGCGTGCCGACCCGCGGCTCCTTGTTGGCGAGGTAGTATTCCTCACGATAGACGAACATCACGACGTCGGCGTCCTGTTCGATCGAGCCGGATTCACGCAGGTCGGACAGTTGCGGGCGCTTGTCATCGCGGCTTTCGACCTGACGCGAGAGCTGCGACAGGGCGATCACCGGAACGTTCAATTCCTTGGCCAGCGCCTTCAGGCTGGTGGTGATCTCGGTCACCTCCTGCACGCGGTTGTCGGAGCGCTTGCCCGAGCCCTGCAGCAGCTGGATATAGTCGACCACGATCAGATCGAGGCCCTTCTGACGCTTCAAGCGGCGGGCGCGCGCAGTCAGTTGCGAAATCGACAGGCCGCCGGTTTCGTCGACATAAAGCGGCAGCGACTGCAGCTCGCTGGAGTAGTCGCGGATCTTCTCGAAATCGGCCTCGGTAATGCCGCCGCGGCGGATCGAGCTCGACGCGATGCTGGTCTGTTCGGCGAGAATACGGGTGGCGAGCTGTTCGGCCGACATTTCGCAGGAGAAGAAGCCGACGATGCCGCCATTGACCGATTTCATGGTGCCGTCGGCCTGAACTTCGGCCCGATGCGCTTTGGCGATGTTATAGGCGATGTTGGTGGCGAGCGCGGTCTTGCCCATGCCGGGGCGCCCGGCCAGCACAATCAGGTCGGAGGACTGCAGGCCGCCCATCTTGACGTCGAGATCGCGCAGGCCGGTCGCGATGCCAGACAATTTGCCGTCGCGCTGGAACGCTTTCGCCGCCATATCGACGGCGACGGTGAGCGCCTGCGAGAAGCGCTGGAACCCGCCATCATAGCGGCCGGATTCGGCGAGTTCGTACAGTCTGCGTTCGGCGTCCTCGATCTGGGCGCGCGGCGCGAAGTCCACCGGCGCATCGAAGGCGACATTGACCATGTCTTCGCCGATCCGGATCAGGTCGCGGCGCAGCGCCAGTTCGTAGACCGTGCGCCCGTAGTCCTGCGCATTGATGATGGTGGTCGCTTCGGCGGCGAGACGGGCGAGGTATTGCCCGACCGTCATGCCGCCGATGTCGGTTTCGGCCGGCAAGAATGTCTTCAGCGTCACCGGCGTGGCGACCTTGCCCATCCGGATCAGGCTGCCGGCGGTCTCGTAGATGGTCTGATGGATCGGCTCGAAGAAGTGCGTCGGCTCCAGGAAATCCGATACCCGATAGAATGCGTCGTTGTTGACCAGGATCGCGCCCAATAGACTCTGTTCCGCCTCGATATTGTGCGGTGCGCTCCGGTAGGCCGGAGCTCCCTGGTCGGGAGCGAGCTTGAGGACGTTCGAATCAAGTGGGGCCATGGGGTAAGTTTATTCTTCCGATTTTGTCGTGCTCGGGATTTCTTGGAAGCCGGGCGGCGATAAAGCGCCACTCCCCACGACGGCGGAAGCGGCGAGGCGCCTTATGCCCGATTCACACAATGTGAAGTGTGAATCCTGAGCAGGCCGGGGCATGCCGCTTGACGGGATTCCGGACGAAATCGGGCGAAGCCGGCATCACTTGGGCAGAATGGGCGGAATTTTGACGCAGGCTGAACCTTATCGCCGGCCAGGGACACTCATCCCATGGGGCGACGAAGGTTCGCAAGCCGCCATCTCAGCGCTGAATCAGATCAGGATGAGATAGATCAGGGCGAACAGGGCGGCCCCAACGCCGGTGGCGATCAGGGCGTAGTCGGTACCGAGGTCGGCCTGCGGATCGAACGAAGATGGGTAGGTTTTTTGGGCCATTTCGGACGTTTAGGACAGGCCGATGCCAGCGTTTGTGAAGCAGATCACATCGGATGGATTTTTTTTACCGCATCTTCATCGGGAACCGCTTGGTTAGGTCGGGATTGGTAACCGCGGTTTGCGGGTAGGCGAGGGACAGGCAATGGGCCAGCAACTGAAGCCATGGCGATCGGCAAACGGCCAAAATGCGTGGCTGTCGATGCTGGTCGACGCCATGGAGAAAGTTGCCCGCCCGGAGTGCCGCGCGGTACCCTGCGATCGCCTGGTGCTGGCCGCCGTGCGCGCGCAGTTGGCGCGTCCGGCGTCGTCCTACGCCCAATACGGCTCCCACTTCAGCCTGCAAAACTGATCCGGCAATCTGATGCCGGGGCTGCCTATGCCCGGTCTATTCGCCGGCGATCTGCAGCCGCGGCCGGGTGCTGCGCTCGGCCCCGCGCAGCCTTGATTCTTCGTGGATCATGTAATCGCGCGTCATCGGCACCACGCCCTGGCGCTTGGCGAGCTGGATCTGGAAATTCATCAGGTTCTGCTTGCGGAACGCCATTTCCGACGACGCCAAGTAAAATTCCCACATCCGGGCGAAGCGCTCGTCATAGAGCCGCACGGCTTCCTCCCGCCGCGCCATGAAACGCTCGCGCCAGGCTTTCAGCGTTTCGGCGTAATGCAGCCGCAGGATTTCGATATCGCACACCAAAAGCCCGGCGCGTTCGATCGCGGGCATCACCTCGGAAAGCGCCGGGATATAACCGCCGGGGAAAATGTATTTCGCGGTCCAGGGGTTGGTGACGTCAGGACCTTCCGAGCGGCCAATCGAGTGCAGCAGCATGACGCCGTCATCGGTGAGAAGTTCGGCGCAACGCCGGAAATAAGTCTCGTAGAAGTCGACCCCGACATGCTCGAACATGCCGACCGACACGATGCGGTCAAAAGGGCCGGAAATGTCGCGATAGTCCTCAAGGAAAAACTTCGCCGACCCCGTCAGATCCTTTTCGGCCGCGCGCGCGTTCGACACCTGCAACTGTTCGGTCGACAGCGTGACGCCGGTGACATTGGCGCCGGTCATTTCGGCCAGATACAGACCAAGCCCGCCCCAACCGGAGCCGATGTCGAGTACGCGGTCGCCGCGGCGGATCAACAGCTTCGCGGCGAGATGACGCTTCTTGGCGAGTTGGGCGTCGTCAAGCTTGGCGGGGTAGGCCTCGTCAAGCGTCGCGTCCGGCGTTTCGAAATAGGCGCAGCTGTATTGTTTGTCGGCATCGAGGAAGAGGGAATAGAGCCGCCCGTCAAGATCGTAGTGGTGCGCGACATTGTTTTTCGAGCGGCCGCGCGGATTGAACTGCTTGATATGCCGCCCCAGGTAACGGAGCCACCACTGCAACTTGGCCCAGCGCGGCAGTATTTCGGGCTGATCCATCAGGATCGCGAGCGCGTCCGCAATCGAGCCCTCCTCGACGACGAACGTGCCCTCCATATAGACCTCGCCGAGCGCGAGTTCGGGGTTGAGAAGCACCCGCCGTTCGGCGTCGGCGGTCCGGAATTTCACCGAGATCGGCCGGCCCGTGCCATCGCCGCAGCTAAATTTCGCGCCGCTCGCGGTCGTAAAATGCATCGCGCCGCGGCGGATGAACTGCTGCAGGAAATAACGCAACAAACGGTCCATCGAAACACCAAGCGATCCCGTTCAGAGTCTGACGCACCGGCTGTCACACCCTTGGTAGGCCGGAAACAACGGTTCCTAACGTGCCTTAACGGCAACATAATCGCGATGGTTCCAACGCGCTACTGCGTTGTGCACAAAGCGGATATTCCAAAACACCGCATTCGCGCGGTCGCGTCATATGTCCGCTTCCATTCGCGGCATAATCGGCTAAAAGGTGACCGCTGCCGTCAGCGCCCGGTTTGCGGCGCTGACAGCGGACACCGCATCTGGAGAACAAGAATGTTGAGCCGAGCGCTCAGTTTAGCGACGGTGATGCTTCTGATCGGCTGTTTCGCGGACCAGGCGCAGGCGCAAAACCTCGAGGCCGGCAAAAGCCCCTCCCAGATTTTCGCAGGCACGTGCTCGGCGTGCCACAAGAGTCCGCGTGGTCTGTTGAAGACGGTTCCGGCCGGGTCCTTGCCCGGCTTCCTGCGCCAGCACTACACCACCAGCAGCGATATGGCGTCGCTGCTCAGCACCTTCCTGATATCGAATGGGGCGACCGATACGCGCTATGTCGGCACCCAGTCCAAACAGGGCAAGGACGCAAAACTGGATGCGAAGCCGGAGGCCAAGCCCGCTGAACCGGCTGAGCATCTCGACCGGTTTGGCCACAGGCGACGGGGTCCGCCTCCCCAGGAAGCCGCCAAACCTGACGCTGAGTCGCAAGAGGCTGCGAGACCGGACGCTGCCGAGCGAATCGAACCCGGGCGTCATGGTCGCAACGCCAAGCGGCTGGCGCGGCCGGGTGAGGCGCCTGACGCTGCAAGACCCGCCGGGGAACTCCAGGCGCCGGTTCAGGCCGTGGGCGAGCGCGGACCGGATGGCCGCAAATTGACCGCCAAGCAGCGGCTGACCAAGCGAGGCAAGCCCGGCAACGAAGATCTGCCCAAAACCGACGCCGGCAAGGATGATGCGGCCAAGGGCGACGCCGCCAAAATTGACGCGGCCAAACTCGACGCGGCCAAGACCGAATCCGGCAAGGAGCCGCCCGCCTATGGCGAGCCCGTGAAGGACTACGCACCCAAGAACGATACCGCGAAAGACGAGGGCGGTGCCCCCGAGGGTTCCAAACCGCCCTCCGAGAGCAAGTCCGAGACCGCCAAGATCGATGCGCTCAAGGTCGATGCGCCGAAGGAAAACGCCGCCAGAGAGGCGACGGCGACACGGGCCGATCCGGTCCCCCCGGTTACGCCAGCATCCCCGAAGGCGCCCGCAGCGACTTCCAGCGGGTCGCCCGAGCCGGCGCCAGGCCCGGCGGCGGCATCCCCGCCCCCGCCGCCGGCCCCTCCAGCGCCCGCCGTTACAGCGTCCGTGCCGCCGCCGGCGTTGACGGCGCCCGCCGGCCCGCCCGCACCGCCAATCTCGCAATAATTCTTTGAAGAGAGCGACCTCCCGCCCGCGGCCGGACTTGACCTTTTATAGAGTAATACTCTAGAGCAGAGATCCAGTGGTGATCTCTGGGAGGTTGATATGGTCGCGCGCGCGCGAGCGGATTTGCTGGCTGCGGGGCTGGCGGTGTTTGACCGCGACGGTTTCGAAGGCGCGACGGTGGCGGCCATTCGCACCCGGGCGCGAGTCTCGAACGGCAGCTTCTTCCATTTCTTCGGATCGAAAAAGGAACTGGCGGGGACGCTGTTTCTGGAGGTGCTGCGGCGCTATCACGCGGCGATACTCGCGGCCGTCGATGCCTCCATGAGCGCGGAGCAGGGCATCGGCCGCTTGATCCGCGCCCATCTCGATTGGGTCGTGAACAACCGGCGCGAAGCGCGCTATTTGTTCGAGATTTCGCGCAGCGACTGGGCCGACGATATCCGAGACGCGCAGCGCGTGCAGAATTCGCGGCTTGCGGAGGGCATCGAACATTGGCGCGCGCCGCTGATCGCGCGCGGCGAATTGCTGCCGATGACGGCGACGCTGTTCTTCAGCCAGATCATCGGACCCGCACAGATCTTCTGCCGCGCCTGGTTGTCGGGTCGCGACCGATCCGATCCGACGCAGCAGGCCGACATCCTGATCGCGTGCGCGATACGCGCGCTTGTTGCTCCAGAATTCCTAGCGAACCCCGGAGACAGACCATGACCTTGGACCTCGATCCGGATTTTGCGCCGATCGCACATAGAATTCGCGAGAGCGTCGGCCGGCAGGGATTCATGGGCCATGTCGGCGCCGAGCTCTCCGAGTTGGCGCGTGGGACATGCACGCTTGCCGTCGATCGGCGGCCGGAGCTGTTGCAGCAGCACGGCCTGTTCCACGGCGGCGTCACGGCTTTCCTGGTGGACAATGCGACCACGATCGCGGCCGCGACCTGGCGCGGCCAGCCGGCGCTGACGGCGGAATATAAATTGAATCTGTTGTCGCCGGCATCGGCGAGCGCCTGATCTGCCGCGCGCGCGTGATCAAGCCGGGCAAGCAGGTCGCCGTCGTTGCCGCCGATGTTTTCTGCGTGATCGACGGAATAGAAAAACACACCGCGACCGCGTTGGCATCGATTGCGATGCTGACACGAGACGTGCCGGCAGGAATCACAAGCCCGGCCTGAGGCCGGGCTTGCAACGATTCCATGCGGGCGAAGGCCGCGTTTACTGCTCGGCAGCGGCTTCTTCGCGCGGCTCGTCGTGGTGGGCTTCCGGATCGAAGAATTCACCGGCGGCGGCGAGCGCTTCGGCGGCCGCATCCTGATCTTCCTGGCGGGTCGAGATATCTTCGCCGCGATTGATGCGTTCGGCCTCGTCGGCGCTGCGCGCAACCGTCACGGTGACGCTGACTTCGACTTCCGGATGCACGGCGATGCCGATGTTGTGCTTGCCGATGGTCTTGATCGGCGCGTCCAGCATGATCTGGCTGCGGCTGATGGTGACGCCGTCGGCTTCAAACGACGCGATGATGTCGCGAACCGTCACCGACCCGAACAGCTGGCCGGTTTCGGACGCCTGACGCAACACCACGACGTTGCGGCCGTCGATCTTCTGCGCGACCGTGGTGGCCTCGCCCTTGGCCTTGAGGTTGCGGGCTTCGAGTTCGGCCTTCATGCCATCGAACCTGGCGCGATTGTCCGTGGTGGCGCGCAGCGCCTTGCCGCGCTTCAACAGAAAATTGCGGGCAAATCCATCCTTGACGCGGACGACTTCGCCCATCTGGCCAAGCTTGGCGACGCGTTCCAGTAAAATGACTTCCATATTCGTTCTCCTTTGAAGTGATGAAGATAGCGGGTTTGAGTTGAAGTGAGAGTTCAGGAGGCGGGAATCGGCGGCGGCCTGCTTCGCCAATAGCGCCGACGAAGTCCGAAAACGGCGTCGGCAAGACCTAGAACCACCATCGCCAACACGGGCCATCCGAACACCATCACGATGGCGTACGTCGAGCTCAGCCAGAGCGCGCGGCTTTTCATTGCCAGTGTCAGCGTATGCAGGACGGCAAAGCCGGTGAACCCGTAAGCCATCATCAAGGCGGCGGTGGCGATCTGCGCCAGGATCGCAGGCAGGCCGCCGGTAAAGCAGAAAGCGATTGTCACGCACAACGCGGCGAGCGTCATCGGCGGCAGATCGGCGCTTTTCAGATCGGGCCAGGGGCGGTGCAATCGGCCTGAGGTGGCCGTGATTTTTGCGGCAAGCCAAAGGTTGAGCGTCAGCGTCATCATGGCGACGATGGCGGCGGCAGAAGGCGCGATGGTCACGAGCGCATCGACCCATTGCTCGATGTCGCCGCTGGAAGCCGTCTCGCGGGGGCCAAGGATCCGCAGCAAGCCTCGCCGCAGCGAACCGGTGATGGTGGCGGAGTCGGTGCCAAGCGTCAGCAGGGCCGCGATCGTGGTCAGCGTGGCAAAGCCCGCGATCCAGAGCAGGAGGCGGCCGACCGGGTACCATTCGAGATTAGGCGCAACCGGCGATGCGCCGTTGCTCGACGAGACGTCAATGCGGACAGGCCGCCCCAGCAGCGCGAGAT
>WNGJ01008834.1_pt1 | contig 10729 bp, 10 predicted proteins | sample 5400611 | NCBI WGS metagenome assembly WNGJ01 (sample SAMN13153375, study PRJNA577476) | soil metagenome | isolation source: 40 cm soil or saprolite under Garry oak tree replicate 1 | place: USA:California | collected 2016-06-15
CGGCTCCGCTGTCGGTGGAAGATTTGCGCAAACTGTGCCGCTGGTACGTGGCGGTGAGCGCGTCCGAACTCAGCGTCGCGGTCAGCTAAGTCGCCTGAGAGCCAGCCGTGGCCTCGCCGATTTCGACGCTTCCAGGGGGCGACTCGAGATAGAGAGGACATCGTCTCGACGCACTGTCTGAGGTCTTTGTGCACCTGCGAGATCTCGCGAACGTCAACACCAACAAGATGATCATTTGTGGTGGTCGCATCGATGGAGCTACCACTGCCGCTCAAGCGTCCTGCGATTCATGCGCGACTCCTTCATGCATGGGCGCCACCGAGCCGCCGGCATGGGGAGATTTTCGCAGTCCGATCAAATGTCCGGAACTGGCCGAGACCGCCTAAATCGGCGTGTCTCCCGTCGATTCTGCCACCGGGCGCGATGTGCCGCATACCAGACTTCGGGCAATCGTGGCGACTCCTTCCGGTTCTACTGCGGACCAGGCGTCGCCGCGCCGTCAGCGACAACATTTCCGCGTTCGCGACCCCTAGCGGAAGTACGACGAAGAGAACTCGCTGCCGCAAACCCGACATTGGTTGGCGGCCTCAATGCACTGGACGCGCAAGGCTCTATCCAGCATGGTTCCTTCCGCCGGCCGTGATTGCGATGGACTCAGGTACTGATGCCACGCGGCGCGACTTTGATCGTGGCAGAGCGGGCGCGCGCGCCGATCATCGGCTTCAGGTACGGGCTTTCGTGGTACTTCGCGCGGTATGCGTCATCGATGCGGTCATTGATCGACCCGTCGACGGCCTCGAAGGTGACCTCCTTCGAGATGCCGGCAACGGTGATCCGCCCTGCCTTCTGCAGCGCGGCGGCTTTGTACCACCGGGAGTTCTTCCCGTTGTACGCACGCACGTAGAGTGCACCGTCGATCACGACGGACCAGATCCACGTCGGGGTGCCGTAGGTAACCCCATCCTCGCGGAACGGCGAAATGTGCAGGTCGTCGGCCTCGGCGATCTTGCGCAGTTCGTCTCTCGACCAAGTTTCCATTGCAAGTCCTTCTTGAAGGCAAGGCGCCTCACGGGCGCAGCAGCGCCTTGATCGCGCGGCGCTCGTCCATCGCCCGGTAGCCCTCTGCCACCTGATCCAGGGGCAGCGTGAGGTCGAAGACCCTGCCGGGGTTGATCTTTCTGTCCCACACGAGTTCGATCAGCTTGGGCAGGAATCGGCGAACGGGGGCGGGCCCACCGTGCAGGTGTACGTGCGCAAAGAACAATTGCTCGCCGTCGAGCGCGACGCCGTGCGGGACGCCGACGTAGCCCACGTAACCGCCCTTACGGATGGAACGGATCGCCTGCATCATCGACTCCTGGGTGCCAACGCATTCCAGCACCGCGTCGGCGCCGATGCCGTCGGTCATCTCCCTGATCCGAGTCGCTCCGTCGTCTCCCCGTTCCGTCACGATGTCGGTTGCACCGAACTCGCGGGCGATTGTCTGCCGCTTCTCGTGGCGGCTCATCGCGATAATCCGCTCGGCCCCCATCAGCTTCGCGGAGAGCACTCCAAGGAGGCCGACCGCGCCATCGCCGACTACCGCAACCGTGTCGCCCGGCTTGACGTGGGCCGCGTCGGCGGCGAACCACCCGGTGCCCATGACGTCCGAGAGCGCCAGCATGCTCGGGACCAGGTCGTCGGACGGAAGGCCGGGCGTGGCCACCAGCGTTCCATCCGCCAGAGGTACACGCAGCACCGGGGCCTGCGCGGTGCCGACGAACTCGGCATGCTGGCAGCCCGACTGGTAGCCAGCCCGGCAGTTGGGACAGGTATTGTCGGAGGCGAAAAACGACCCGATGGCGAACTGACCTGGCCTGACCGACCTGACGGCGCTGCCGACCTCTTCGACGATGCCACAGTACTCGTGCCCCATCGGGGTCGGCTCCGCAATCTCCTGGAGGCCGCGATAGGGCCAAAGGTCCGACCCGCAGACGCAGGTCGCCGATATCCTGATGATGGCGTCCGTGGGCTTGATGATCACGGGAGCAGCGCGCTCCTCGAATCGGACATCGCCCGGACCGTACAGAACGGCTCCTCGCATGGCTTGCCTCCAGCCTGTCACTATCAATGCGGCGGAACGTACCGCCCTTTGCTGCGCATTCGACGCTATTTGACCGTCTTCAGCGCCCTGTAAGTTCTCTCTCGGCCTGGGGGTAGCGATCCCCCTGCACGGAGATTCTCGAAAAGGCCTGCTCGATGTTCTCGAGATCACCGATCCTGAGCTCAATGGCGGCCGCGCTGATGTTCTCTTCGAGGCGGTGGCGCCTGGTGGTGCCAGGGATCGGAACGATCCACGGCTTTTGCGCGAGCAGCCAGGCGAGCGCGATCTGGGCAGGCGTCGCTCCCTTCTCGCGCCCGATCTCCTCAAGCAGGCCGATCACTGGCTGGTTCGCCTTTCGGGCCTCGGTCGTGAACCGCGGCAATGTGCTGCGGTTGTCGTTGCTCCCGAACGTCGTCATCTCGTCGATCGTGCCGGTGAGAAAGCCCCTGCCGAGCGGACTGTAGGGAACAAACCCGATCCCAAGCTCCTCGCAGATCGGCAATACCTCCTCTTCGGGCTCGCGCCACCAAAGGGAATATTCGCTTTGGACAGCCGCGACCGGCTGCACCACGTTTGCGCGGCGGATCGTCGAGGCGCCGGCCTCGCTAAGGCCGAAGTGCTTCACTTTGCCCTGCGAGATCAGGTCCTTCACAGCGCCAGCCACGTCCTCAATCGGCACGCTGGGATCGACCCGGTGCTGGTAGAAGAGCTCGATCGTTTCGACCCGCAGGCGTTTCAGCGAATCCTCGGCCACTTGCCGGATGTGTTCCGGGTGGCTATTGAGTCCGCCCGATCCGCTGGGTCCGAGGTCGAAGCCGAACTTGGTGGCGATGACGACATGGTTCTTGTACGGTGCCAACGCCTCACCGACCAACTCTTCATTGGTGAAGGGCCCGTAGACCTCCGCGGTGTCGAAGAAGGTGACGCCGCGCTCGACGGCCGTACGGATGAGCGCGATCATTTCACCCTTGTCTGCTGCCGGGCCGCGGTGATGGTTCATTCCCATGCAGCCTAGGCCGAGCGCGGAGATCTCAAGCCCGCCGCTTCCGAGTTTGCGCGTCTGCATCGTCGCTCAGCGAACCGTGTAACCGCCGTCCACAGGCAGGGCGTGGCCGATCACGAAGCTGGACGCAGGGCTGCACAGCCAGAGAACCACATCGGCGATCTCTTCGGGACGACCGAGCCGCCCAATCGGCACATCTTTCATCATCTCCTTCATGGCTGCCGCTTGGGTGGTCAGCATGCCCGCGACCATCGGCGTTTCGATGATGCCGGGGCACACGGCGTTGACGCGGATTCCCCTCGCGGCATATTCGAGCCCGGCGCTCTTGGTCAGCCCGACGACGCCGTGCTTGGAGGCGTGATAGATGCCCCGTTCGGCGATGCCGACGAGACCGCCAAGCGACGAGTTGTTGACGATGGCACCACCGCCTTGTTCGCGCATCTGCAGCAGTTCGTATTTCATGCAGTTCCAGACACCACGCAGATTTACGCCCATGACGAAGTCGTAGTCGGCTGGGTTGGCGTCAGCGGTCTCCGCGACGGGGCTTTGCACGCCAGCATTGTTGAACGCGGCGTCCAGGCGCCCAAAGGTCGAAACCGTCTCCTTGACCATCGCCGCAACCTCGCCGAGGTCAGAGACGTCGCAACGAATGCCGATTGCTCTATGGCCGGCGGCAACCAAAGCTTCCGCAGCGATGCGAGCCCCGGCACCGTTGAGGTCTGCCAGGGCGACGGCCGCTCCCGCTTGCGCGAAGGCCTTGGCTGTCGCCAGACCCATGCCCGAGGCGGCACCCGTGACGAGCGCAACCTTGTTCTCAAATGAAATGTCCATCAGGAATTTCTCTCCCTTCACCAAGAGTCCGGACTTATCCGAGGTATTGATCGTCGCTGACCCGCTCCAGCCATTCCACGACCTTGCCGTCGCCGTTGTGTTCCTGGATCGCAATGTGCGACATCGCGGTTGTAGCGGTTGCCCCGTGCCAGTGCTTGTGGCCCGATGGGCACCAGATGACATCGCCTGGCCGGATGTCCTGCTTGGGCTCGCCCCAGCACTGTGTCCAGCCGACGCCGGAAATCACGATCAGCGTCTGCCCGCGCGGATGTGTGTGCCAATTGCTTCGCGCGCCCGGCTCGAACGTCACGAGACCTCCAGTGACGCGGCCGGGATCGGGCGTCTGAAACAGCGGATCGACGCGAACGGCGCCCGTGAAGTATTCCGCCGGTCCCTTGACGGAGGGCTGTGAACCGGCTCGCTTGATCTCCATTCGAGAATTCCTCCTCTCTGCTATTGCGCTCGCTTTTCGAAGACGTCCTTGGCGACAGGAAGCGCCGAGAAGGCGCTGGGCCAGCCGGCGTAGAAGGCGAGGTGCGTAATGACCTCCGCCGCCTCCGCCCGGGTCAGACCGTTGTCCATCGCTCGGTTCAGGTGGTACGGAACCTGGGCCACCTGACCCGAGGCGATCAGGGCGCTGACGGTCACCAGGCTCCGGTCTCGCGGCGCCAATCCCGGACGCAGCCACAGCTCGCGGAACAGGACGTCGGTCGTGTACTGAACGATCCCAGGGGCTACGACGCCAAACTGCTCCTGGACACTTGCAGCGCGTTGCGCTTCGGCGGCTTCGTCGAGGGGAAGAAGCGGCGGGGAAGCCGGGGGCAGCTGATCAGGTCCGATTCCGCGCCTACCGAAGACATCCTTTGCGGTCGCCACTGCGGACATGGCGTTAGGCAACCCGGAGTAGAAGGCAAGGTGAGTGATGATCTCGGAAATCTCGCTCGGCTTGACGCCGTTATCGAGCGCCAGGTTCATATACCTCGGGAGCTCGACGGCCTGGTTGCGTGCGATCAGCGCAGCCACCGTGACGAGGCTGCGGTCCCGCGCGGAAAGTGCCGGGCGCTTCCACACTTCCGCAACCGGGCCTTGCAGATACTTCTCCAAGGCCGGGGCGACCGTACGCACGTCGTCACCGATCGAAGTTGCCGGAAGTTGGCCCGATTTGCGCTCGACCATCGTCGTCTCCCGAACTGCTCCAACGTATTGTTCGTCGCTTACCTTTTCCAGCCATTCCACGTTCTTGCCGTCAACAGCCTCCTGGATCGCCAGGTGCGTCATTCCCGTGGTCGGTGATGCGCCGTGCCAATGTTTCTGACCCGGAGGAATCCACACCACGTCTCCCGGCCCGATTTCCTGGGCTTTGTCCCCCCAACGTTGTACCCACCCCTTGCCAGCAGTCACGATCAGCGCCTGACCGAGTGGGTGGGTATGCCACGCGGAGCGCGAACCGGGCTCAAACGTCACGTACGCGGCAGAAATATGTGACGGGTCGTTTCGCTCGAAAAGCGGATCGATGCGCACGGACCCGGCGAAGAACTGCTCGGGGCCCTTGCGAGACACCTGGCTGCTGTTGCGCGTAATGGAAATTGTGGACACTGGCGTCTCGTCTGCCTGGGCGACTGCGCAGACTAATAACGAAAGCGATACAAACATCCCGGCCAATGGGTTCACGTTGGTTTCTGGAGGTGGTGGGGGATCTGAACGCAATGTACTGACGGTCCGGCCATCGGACTAGATGGCAAAATGCGAATGCACCTATGAATGGGGATCATGAATGCCGCGCGAGAACTTCAACGATCTGCTTGCATTCCTCGCCGTCGCTCGGGAGCGCAGCTTCACCAAGGCCGCTGCAAAGCTGGGGGTTTCGCAATCGGCGCTCAGCCACACCGTTCGGGGCCTTGAGGAGCGACTCGGGCTGCGCCTGCTGACGAGGACCACGCGAAGCGTCTCGCCGACGGAGGCCGGCGAACGCGTGCTAACGAACGTCGGCCACCGATTCGACGAGATCGAGTCCGAGTTGCAAGCCCTGAGCGAGCTTCGGGATAAGCCCGCCGGGACGATCCGGATAACGGCAACCGACTATGCGGCCGACACCATCCTCTGTCCGAGGCTGGCGAAATTCATGCCGAGGTACCCGGACATCAAGGTCGAGGTCACAGTCGACTATGGCCTGACGGATATCGTGTCCCAACGCTATGACGCTGGCGTTCGAAACGGCGAGCAGGTGTCCAAGGGCATGATCGCGGTCCGCATCGGCCCGGACATGCGCATGGCTGTTGTGGGCACGCCTTCCTATTTTGCGAAGCGGCCGCCGCCCCGGAAGCCGCAGGACCTGACAGACCACAACTGCATCAATCTGCGCCTGCCGACCTACGGAGGGCTATACGCGTGGGAGTTTCAACGCGGTAGCCGCCAGTTGAACGTGCGCGTCGACGGCCAGCTCATCTTCAACGGCACATTCCAGATGCTCAATGCGGCATTGGACGGACTCGGGCTAGCTTATGTCCCAGAGGACCTAGTGCAGCCCCACGAAGCCCGGGGGCGTCTGCGGCGGGTGCTTGAGGAGTGGTGCCCTCCGTTTCCCGGCTGCCACCTGTATTACCCGAGCCGTCGCCAAAACTCACCGGCCTTTTCCCTGCTCGTTGAGGCGCTGCGCTTCCAACTCTAGAAATCGCACGCTCGATCGGTCAAACGGCGCCAGGACGCAGTAAGAAATTTCAGAGACACCGAGCTTGGTAAGCCTTTGGGGATGCGAATTTTTTCGTCCGAGCGATGTTTTCCAATGCCCGAAACCCGACATAGCCCATCGTCCCGTGATGGCCGACAAGGTTGCCCCGCCATGTCGGCAGCCGGCGACACGGTTTTGTCGCTGTCGATCCTATAGCGTGCGTGTCAGGCACGCAATGGGGTGGACTGCAGACCTTGCTTCGCTCCCCGTCACCGGACCATTCTTCGGAAAGTCGACCCGTTCCGGTGCAATGTCACGGGAGGTGCCGGTCAAGAGCACCGTGTCCGAGCCCTTGAGATCTGGGAAGTAGCCAAGACGCAATGACATTCTCACACTTGGCGAACAGCCTAAACGACTGGCCGCAGAAGCGGTTGAGGAAATCTATCCGACGAGGCGATCGTATTCCGCGTGCATCCCAATCCAGAACCAACTGACTCCGTCAGGAACTTCCACGCCGAGGGCCCGATAGTGCAACCCGACTCGTACTGAGCGGAATCTTCCGATCGGCTTGAATTGCAGGGATGGATGCTGAGGATCAGACTTCAGCAACTCGAAATTCTTGTCCGCGAGTGCTCGGACGTCGACCGGCAGTCCCCGGTAAGCGGCCAGAAGTCGGTCGTCGCGTAATGCTTCAAAGCGGCGTCGTTCGCCCCGAGGCATGCTCCGCGAGCGCGCGCTCGGCGAGCTTGTCCAGCCGTCCGGCCGCGACATCCGTTTCCAGTTGGCGATCCCAATGCGCCGCATCGAACTCCGCGAACCAGCCGCGAAACCTTTCGAGCTCAGCCGCAGAGAGAGCTTTGATGGCGCTTTCGATCTGCTCGACTTTCCCCATGATCCGAACCCTTGCCGATCGCAATATTTTACGCCCCGCCCGAGGGCAGCGGCTACCGGGAGCGGTCGCCGGAGCGACCGGTATGGAGGAAATCAGACCTGTGAGGCGAACCGCCGCTCCTGGCTGTCACCGCCGAAATCGGCATGTGTCCCGTCGATTCTGCCACCGGGCGCGATGTGCCGCATACCCGACTTCGCGACTTCGGGCAATCGTGGCGACTCCTTCCGGTTCTACTGTGGACCAGGCGTCGCCGCGCCGTCAGCGACAACATTTCCGCGTTCGCGACCCTGAGCAGTACTACGCCGATTCGAAAAGGAGCCATTCGCCCGCCCCATCAGCTATCTCTGTTCGTCTTCGTTGGCTCCGGGCAGCTTTCCGGTTGCCAAAAAGTTCGGCTCCTCGTCGATCGGCGGCAATTGCGCAACAACCCAGCGCGCGCGATGCGCGAGACTGCGGTGAACGAAGACCCAATACTCTGCTTCTCGGCCGCTCTCCAAGGATCGGGTTTCAACCCTTGCCGGAACGCTCTCGCGCATCAGCCAGGCGCACATCACGTTCGCGGAGCCTTGGTCCGCGTATTTACGGAACGGTACCCAGTCGTCAGAGGTCTCTGTCATGCTCGGCCCGGTGGCCGGTACGGCTCGACTCTTGCCAAGCGTGGGCCGCCCTGCGAATTGCCGCAATGTGCCGTGCCGCGCACATCGTGCCACTCTGCCGACAGAGGCTGCCTTTAGACGGCCCCCGACCCCTTGTGGAAGTTCGCGAGGGGATTTACCGCCGAAAAGCGCACTTCCAGTTGGCGATCGACGCGCACGCGCTGAAGGTGGCGAAGAGGGGGCAAGAAGGGCTCCGCCGCCGCGCGCAACGACGCTCATGCGAATCTTGCAGAAGGCGGTGCGTCTCGGCTGTGGCGACACGAACTCGTCACGAGCCGAGCAGCAGCAAGCGCGATTTCCCGAGCAGGATGAGACCGACCTGGCAGGTTGCTATCCGCCGCTCCTTTTCTTCATGGCCGTTGCGCAGACCATTAGCAATAGCGATGTCGACCAAACCAGCGTTCGTTTCATCCAATTTTCCTCCTATCGACGCCAACAGCTTTCGGGCGATTACCGCACACGCCCCTTTTACTCGTCTTATGGCGTACCAACGTTTCCCGGCGGCCTGCTGTGCCAAACGCTGAAGGATGCTAGAAGGGCCAGTTCAGCCGACGGGCGAACGGCGGAGATCATGCTGCGCCGTATTGGATCGGCTTGCAATGAGGCCCGTTAACAGTTCGACAATATTTTCGGTTCAGTTACCTTCGCGAGCGAAATTCCGTTTTAAGAAAGGGTGGCTCGCGGACCAGCCGCTGGCGTTGGCGTGTGAGTCATGTCGCAGGCGCCGAAGAAAGGCGCCCCGGTGCTGCAGCAATGTTCGGTCCGGGCGCAGTCTCCCAGGACTGGTCGACTGAGCGCAGATGGCCGGCCAGGGAAATGGCCGACCGGCAGGTCCGTGGGGGCTGACGGATCGGTACTTGGTCGACACCGGCCGATCGACAGCGGTTGGCCGATGCCTGCTGGATCGCGGTCGCGACGCCGGGGTTATGAGGAGCCAGAGTGCCGTGCCATTGAACCGGTCCGATTCTTGGTAAAACAGGGCGCGGGCGCCTATCACGCGACAAACGGACTTGCACACTCCACCCAATTAGCGCAGCGGCGCGCTCATTACTCAGCCGCACATTCCGCCTGTTCGGACTCGCACAATTCACCTGCGCTTCCGGGTGATTGGCGAGATCCTGTCCGATGCCTGTCGATAATATGTGTCTGAGCAAAGGGTGCGGGCCCTTAGGCCAGCTACTTCGCGAAAGGACTCGTACACCACTGTTGCTCACAGGGTACGCCGTCGTTGTTGCCATCCATCTTTGCGCCTGAGCAGTTCTTGAGGAAGAACTTCGCTTCAGCGCACGACGTCATCTGAGAGCAGTAGGTTCTTCCGTCACACCGGAAGTTGATCGTGGTGGCTTGCGCTGCATCCACCGAAGCGTCTGTCGGCATTGCTACCTGCAGCCCGCGCGCCCGTGCAGCATGTTGGTCGTACTGGCGGTAACCAAACGCCGCGAGACTACTGGCGATGAGGAGGGAGATCAGCGGCATGGTGATGGAACGCCTCGAGCTACGCGGCTCGCTTGTGCGGTGCCGCTCGGCGCTCGGCTGATCGATTGCCTGCCGGAGCACATTGATTGCCTGCGGTTTTCCGTCCCGGCCACGACCCAGCTCATAGGTCAGGCTCTCGCCGACCGTTGGACGCGTTCCGTCTCGCGGCAGAGCGCTTACATGGACGAAGATCTCTGCTCCACCGCGCTTCGGGGCGATGAAGCCATAGCCCCGTTCATCGTTCCATGACTTCAGGATGCCGGACAAACGCATGTCGGGGACAAACGGGAATCGATTTGGCTTTCGTGCAATCGTTGGACGCTACCTCCAAATTGCTTCCCAGGCAAATGCGATGTGCGCTTACGGGCAATCTCCTTGGGCAATCCAGATGCCCGCTACTGGCCGGGAAGGAAATTTCCCTGAGTCCGATCCTCCGACTCGGTCATGACCGGTGTGTGAAGGTTAGCGCCCTCGGCCAACCATGGCTACAGGCGCTGTGAGGACGTCCAAGCCACTTCGCGCTCGACCGTCAACCGCTTCACCGAAATTCAAATTGTCGCTGACCGGAGCGACCGGAATCCGGTAACCCATGGCCTGGTAGCCGCGCCGGCGCCGTTCCCACATCCTTACCAGGGCAGGGTGGCCGGTGTCGACAAAGTCGATGATGCGCACGCTCGTCTTGTTGGCATGCTCCCGGTGCAAGCGGCCGGCATACTGCTGAAGGGTACCCTTCCAGGAAATCGGCATGGCCAGCACGAGCGTGTCGAGCGGCGGATGGTCGAACCCTTCGCCGACCAGCTTGCCGGTGGAAAGCAGCACGCGGGGTACGTCGGGCGGGAGAGCGTCCAACTCGCTCACCAACGCACTTCGTTCTTTCCTGGACATACGGCCGTGCAGGGTGAACAGTGGCTGCAAACGGTCGATCAATTTCGCATCGAGAGCCTCGAGATGTTCGGTACGCTCGGTCAGCACCAGCACCTTGTGGCCTTGCGCGAACTCGCTCGCGATCTCGGCGGCTATTGTCGCAGTGCGGGCGGCGTCGCTCGCCACGTGCCTGAAGACCTGCTGGATGCCCGAGTCGGCGCTCAGATCGATGCGAGTCGCCACGTAGCGGGGAACC
>WNGJ01008835.1_pt1 | contig 10729 bp, 13 predicted proteins | sample 5400611 | NCBI WGS metagenome assembly WNGJ01 (sample SAMN13153375, study PRJNA577476) | soil metagenome | isolation source: 40 cm soil or saprolite under Garry oak tree replicate 1 | place: USA:California | collected 2016-06-15
TCGGGCCCCGGTACCCGCGGCGACCCGACATGATCCTTCGCCGCACGATCTCCCGGATGATGCCCTATCAGCAGCCGCGAGGTCGATCGGCCCTGAAGCGATTGCGGGTCTACCTGTCCGTGCCCGACGAGTTCAAGGAGAAGCCCCTGGAAACGGTCGAGGTCGCCAAGCGTCCCCCGCAGGGCCCCTTCATGAGCCTGGGCGAGATCGCCCGGCTCCTCGGTTCGAAGTTCGAGGGCCACGCATGAAGGCGATCGTCGCCAGCGGGAAGCGAAAGACCGCGGTGGCGCGGGCGACCGTCACGAAGGGACGGGGCCTCGTTCGGATCAACAGTGTCCCCGTGGAGATGTACCCGTTCGAGCTCGGACGACTGAAGATCCTGGAACCGCTGAAACTCGCGGGAAGGAAGGTCGATTCGATCGACATCGACGTGAACGTACAGGGAGGCGGCGTCATGGGCCAGGCGGACGCAGTCCGCACGGCGATCGCCCGCGGTCTCGTTCAGTTCCTCAACGATAACGACCTCGAGACGTTGTTCCGAGAATACGACCGCACGCTGATCGTCCCGGATACCCGCCGCAAGCTCCCGAAGAAGCCGCTGGGGCGTGGCGCGCGCAAGAAGCGGCAGAAGTCGTACCGGTGAATCCATGATCATCCCCGTCCGATGCTTCACGTGCGGCAAGGTCGTCGGCAGCGCGTTCCCCGCCTTCGTCGACCGCACCCGCCAGGGGGAAGACCCGCGGCAGGTGCTGGACGCCCTGGGCCTGAAGCGGTACTGCTGCCGCCGGATGATCCTCTCCCACGCCGAGTTGATCGACGAGGTCCTTCCCTTCGGCTGATGAAAATCCTGGCGATCCCGGACGGAGGCGTCCTTTCAAAGGCCCCCAGGGTAAATACGTGGGCGGATGGAGAATCGGACCGCCTGCATTGTCATGGGGATCGTGCTCATCGCCGTGGGCGTCCTCATCACGCCTTGCTTTGCGGCGCCGGGTTCCTTCTCTTGGTCATTGGCGCCGTGATGTGGGTCCGCGAGGACTAGAAGCACGAATACATTTTTAGCCGCGAGGTGGTTCGAGTCGCCCGCGGGTCCGTGGGGTAGCTTGGTTTGGGCGCGGGGACCTCGCGTCGTCCGGCCCACAGGAAATCCTACCAGCTTGGGGTGCTGGCGACTCCGGTTCAAATCCGGACGGACCCACTCCGCCACTTGAGGAGTATTCAGAATGGGGTCCAGCTTGCAAGCCTCCGTTGCGGCTCTTTGTTCGAAAGGCTCCCGTTGGTCCGGACACGCTCCCGAGTTCGAGCGATAAGAGGGACAAATGAAGCGTCATCGAAATACGGACCTGGTGATATGGACTGTCGGTCATTCAACCCGGCCCTTTGAAGAATTCTTCGGATTGCTCGCAGAAGACCGAATCGAACGCCTTGCGGACGTCCGCCGCTTCCCCGCGTCCAAGCGGGTCCCGTGGGCTACTCAGGAGCCCCTCGCCGCCGCGCTTCGAGAACGAGGCGTGGATTACGAACACTTCGAGGACCTCGGCGGCTTTCGCAAACCGATTGCCGGCGGCGGCAACAGCGGTTGGCGGAACGCCGGCTTTCGAGGATACGCGGATTACATGGCGTCCTCGGAATTCCGCGTGGGCCTGGACCGCCTCTTGCGGCTCGCGGGGCGAGCACATACCGCCATCATGTGCGCGGAGGCGGTGCCTTGGAAATGCCATCGCTCGCTACTTGCCGATTCTCTCGTCGCCCGCGGCGTACGTGTGGAACACATCCTCTCCTTGGGCAAGACCGAGGAACATCACTTGACAACGTTCGCGTCCATCGAAGGCTCGCAGGTCACCTATCCCCGTCCTTACAGAGGGGCTTAAAGCTCCGCCGACACTATCGACGGGAGCGAATGACGCGCGAGGTACGAGTCGACTCGTCCCAGGGAATCATCGTGCGGGGATGGAAGAGCGGCTCAGGAGGTCTTTTCCTCCAAATTCGCGGGTTCGATCAGGAAGTCCGACTCGTATGCCAATGTGGCCGGAGTCATTGGCTCGTCCGCGAGCAGTTCTCGGGCGGCCTCGCGGCCCTCTCGGTCACCTGCCACGGCTGCGGGACGCACGGCATGTTCCGGATGGAAGATGTGAGGCTGCCCACGCCGTAGCTGGTCATCGGAGGGCGTAGCCGCCATCGACGACGATCGTTTGGCCGGTGATGAAGGACGCGTCCTGTGAACCTAAAAACGCGACGACCCGCGCGACCTCTTCCGGTGTGCCCCAACGTTTCAAGGCAGGCTCCTCTGCAAGCGCGCGCCGTTCTTCGCCGGAGACGGCCTCCATGGGTCCGGTGGAGATGCTCCCGAGGGCGAGCGCGTTCACCCGAATCCCCTTCGGCCCATATGCAAGGGCTAGGGACCGCGTTAGACCCAGGATTCCGGCCTTCGCCATGAGATAGCTAAAGCCAACCTTGTCGCCCGTGATCGCGGGCGTCGACCCAATGAGTATGAGGCTCCCGCGTCCGGCCTTCACCATGGACGGGAGAACCGCCTGGGCGACGAATACGGAACCTAACAGATCCACGTCGAGCGGTCGCCGGAATTCTTCGGGCTCGAGTTCGGTGAAATCCTTGTACCACTCTTCGGTGCGAAAAGGATGACCCGCGAAGCACACGACGAGATCGATGCGACCGAGGGACGCAAGCGTTTGGGACGCCAATGAGCGGCAGGAACGATGATCCGTCACATCGGCTTGGATCGCGACGGCCTTTCGACCGAGGCCTTGCACCTTCCCCACGGCCGAGAGGGCCAGCTCCTTCCCGCGGTTGTACTGCACCGCCACATCGGAGCCTTCTTTCGCGAGTTCAAGGACGGTCGACAGACCGATGCCCCCGCTTCCCCCTGTGACCATCGAGACGAGCCCGCTGAGGCGCCCCACACGCTCGGAACCCTCGCCTCGCGTAATAAACCCTCGGGGTCGAGAACCAGATGAGATCGAATGACTTCTCCCGGCGCATGGCAACATCGGTTGGGTCACCGGAGGATCGTTGCATCGCTTGCCAAGGTCCGATGCGTTCGATCGGCGTCGAGCCGTTCCGTGTCGGAGGGACGACGGGAGGATGGAAACTCCTCGTGGGAGAATGGGCGGAGCTGGGAGAGGACATGCTTTCGTTCGAGGTTCTCGCCTGCACCGCATGCCGTCGCGTCGAGCTGCGCATGCCACCGGGGCGCAACTGACAATCGCATCGCGGACGGTGGACCCGCAGCCCAACGAGAGGGACACAAAGATATAGGCAACATTCCGTCACAAGCCCCTTCGATGGCCCGAGGCATCCGCATCTCGACCGAATTCGCTTTCCTCCTGTCCGGCGTCTTCATCATGATCGTCGCGTGGGCCCTGAACCTGATCGGGGTCGTTTCCGGAGACCAATCATCGGGCCACGGAGCGGGCGACATCTATCTGTGGCTCTTCCTGATGTTCCAGGGTCTCGCCTTTTCCACAGTGGGTGTCATCGGAGCCCATTACCGCGAGTTCGCCGCGAACCCGAACCTGGGGAAGCCCTATGTGGTGGGCTTCCTGCTCATCGCCGACGGAGGGCTCCACCTCCTGGCGCTGAACCAACACCTGGGGATTCTGCCGGCCGCCCTCTTTTTCGAAGTCGTCGCCCCCCTCCAGATTCTCGGGGGTATCGCATTCCCCTATCTCCACCGTCGGTGGGACGCCGCTTGGCTTCTTTTCACCCTTTTCCTGATCGGCGCTTTCGTCGTCACGAGGACCGTCGCTATTTGGCCGATCGGGGTCATCGAGGAAGTCGATCTACTCGGACTCCTCTCGAAAGCGGTCGAGGTCGCGACCTGCGTGTTACTGATCTCCGCCATGCGAGCGAACGCTGCGGAGCGGGACGTTCCCGCGCCATCCGCCGTGAACGGTCCGTGACTTCGGCGGGTCGTCTAACGTCAGCACCCGGGTTGTACAACGAACGGCGCAATCATGCCCTTCTGCCGATGACCCGCGACGGGACAGATGTAGTAATAGCTTCCAGGCGCAATCCGGCTGACATCGATCTTGATGTGGCGGGTCTCCCCTCGGGTGAGGAGGTCCGTCTTGTTCAAGCCGGCGACGAACGCCCCGGTATCGGCCCTCACAATCTGAAATCCATGAAGATTGATTCCCGTGTTGGTCAGCGTGATGTTCACGGTGGCGTTATTCGAGTTTGCGCAAATTTCGGGGCCCCCTTTCGCGAGCGCATAGCCTCCCCCTGCGAACCCCCACTCGTGCTCTCGAAGCGCGATGTCGTTCCCCCTCAAGATGCCCCCACCGCCTGAAACGACGGGCGCTGGGAAGACAAGGCTCACCCAAATGACGACGATCACGACGAGCCCGATGATTCCGGCCACGATTCCAGCGGCCACGTCCGCGCGCACTGACTTGTCTGCCAATCTCTTCATCTCCTATGGAAGCGAACCGTGATGCGGCATGACCACGGAGTAAAGCAATGCGATGAACAGCGGAACCACGGTTAAGAGTGAGATGACCGCGAAGACCGCGACGGGCCGCGGACCGAATCGTCCGTGCATGTAAACGAGAAAAATGAAAATCGCTTGGAGCGATGCGATGGCCAGTATCGCGGGCGCGGCGAATGACCCGAGCGTGCTCCCTGCAATCGCGATCAGGATCTCGACGATCAGCCCCAGCATGAGGATGCTGTACACCGCCGCGTACTTCGCTTCCTCGATCACCCATCATCACCTCACAACAGATACAGCAAGGGGAACAGGAACACCCAGACCGCGTCGACCATTCCCCAGTAGATCCCGAAAATCTCCACGGCGCCACTCGCCTCTTTCGTTGAAGACGCCTTCAGCGCCTTGACCATGAGGTAGATCAGCGCCGTCAGGCCCGCGACCACGTGCGCCCCGTGGACGCCCGTCAAGACATAATAGATGCTCGACGCCGAGCTCGTCGAAAACGTGAATCCGTTCGTGAACAGCTCGTTCCACTCGAACGCCTTGTTCACCATGAAGAAGGCACCGAGAGCGAACGTCGCGACGAGGGAGGCTTGAAGTCCGCGATACGATCCGCGACGGGCGAACGTGAGGGCGAAGACCATGGTGAGCCCGCTCGTGAGGAGGACGATCGTGTTGAATCCGCCCCAGAAGATGTTGTGGACCTCTCCGGGCCTGGGCCAAACGAATCCCGTGAGCGGACTGTTCATCCGGAGGAACACGAACGCGCCGAATAGGGTCCCGAAGAACGCGATTTCGCCGAAGACGAAAATCCACATGCCGAGCGACAGGTTCTCGAGCCGGTCGAACGGCCATTTCTCCCCGGTTGCCTCAACGGGGACTTCCGCCCGGCCTCGGAGGGACTCGCGGCCCCACCCGACGAGGGCCGCGGCGAGAACCACGGTCCCAAGGAAGAGCGCGGGAAGACCCATAAGGAGACCCCACAAGGCGATGCCGGCGCCCGCAGCGACTACGATCGGCCAATGGCTCCAATGTTCCTCGCCGAACTCATCCTCGTGAGTGACGTAGGCGGGGCCACCATTGGCTTGGCCGCCGTCCGCCATGGCCTGTCCACCGTTCGCCATCGCGGGAGTCAATGGCCGGAAGGTGACCCCCGAGGCAGAGATCACCGGGACGCCCTCCGGGAAGTTGAACTCCGGGGGTGGCGATGGGATCCCCCACTCGAGGGAGTATCCGCCCCACGGATCCTTGTCCGCGGCCGGACCCCGGCGAGCGCTCCAAAGCAAGTTCGCGAACATGATGAGCTGCGAGATCCCGAACGTGAACCCGCCGATCGTGATGAGCAAGTTGATCGGACCCCATCCCGTGCTCGCGTCGTACGTGAAAATTCGCCGAGGCATGTCGTAAAGGAGATGCATCGGGAAGTACAGCAGGTTGAACCCAATCATGTAGATCGCGAAGTGGATTTTCCCCAGTCTTTCGCTGTACATGCGACCCGTGAGCTTGGGGAACCAATAGTAAAGCCCGCCGAATAGGCCGGTCAAGCCGCCGCCGACAATCGTGTAATGAAAGTGGCCCACGACCCAGAACGTACCTCGGAACGCGGTGTCGAGCGCGACGGAGGAGTTGAACACTCCGGTCACGCCACCGATGATGAACAAGCCTAGCGCTCCGACGGCGAAGAGCATCGGGGTCGTGAATCGGATCGAACCGCCGCGGAGCGTGAAGATGTACGCGATGACGATGATGGCGAACGGGATGGAGATCAGCTCGGTCGTGACGTTGAACGCCTCGAGAAGGCTCTGCGAGATGCCGGTCATGAACATGTGGTGGGCCCACACGGTGAAGCTCAAGATGCTGGCAATGGCGAGGCACGCAATGATGATCTTCTTCGCGTAAAGAGGCCGGCGGCTGAACGTTGAAAAGAGGTCCCCGACAATCGCGAAGCCGGGCAACAGGAGGACGTAGACCTCCGGATGGCCGAAGAACCAGAACATGTGATCCCACAAGAGGGGGCCGCCTTGGGTCGACGTGAAGAACACGGTCCCGAACGCGCGGTCCGCCACCAGGAGGCTGAGCGCGGACACGAACGCGGGGAATGCCCAGAGCATCAGCAGGCTCGTGAAAATCCACCCCCACGTAAAGAGCGGCAGCCGCACGAGGGACATCCCCGGGGCGCGGAGGCGGAAGATCGTGACGAGGAAATTCACGGTCGACACGATGCTCGACGCCATGAGGAGCATCAGGGCGAGACCCATCATGGAGCCGCCGACCGCCGGGCTGAACTCGACCGTGTTGAGGGGCGCGTACGTCGTCCATCCCCAGTCCGCGGTCCCGCCCCCGGCGAAGAAGCTGGACAGGGCGAGCATGCCGCTGGCGAGGTAGACCCAGTAGCTGAGGGCGTTGAGCCGCGGGAAAGCCATGTCCCGTGCGCCGATCTGGATCGGCACGAAGTAGTTCGCGAACGCGGCCCCGAGCGGGGTGATCACCCACAAGAGCATGAGGAGACCGTGAGTCGTGACGAGCTGGTTGTAGTCATCCGGCTGGAGGAAGGTGTTCGACGGGACGGCGAGCTGAAAGCGGAAGGTGAGCGCGAAGAGCCCCGCCGTGACGAAGAAGTAGAGGGAGGTGAACAGGTAGAGAATCCCGATATCCTTGTGGTTCGTCGTGAAGAGCCACCGTTTCAAGGGAATCCAGTCGACCATGGCTCCCTCCTTAGCCCCCGTTGTACCATCCGCGGAAGTTGTCCCCGGTGAGGACGAGGAGGTCCGCGAACATTAAGGCGTGGCCGGTCCCGCACAGCTCGTAACACCGGACCGCTTCGCGATATTCCGGAATCGTGTCCGGAATGCCGACCTTGTCCGCGACGAACCACGCCTGATTCACCCGACCTGGGATGGCATCCCTCTTGATCTTGAAGACCGCAATCCCGAACGAGTGGAAGACGTCTGCGCTCGTGATGTTCAGGATGACCGTCCCGCTCCAGCATCCGCGCACCGAGGACGTGCACGTCCCATTGATGACCGGGACGCGAAGCTCGCCGATTGCTTCATGGCCGTTCGGATAGACGAACCGCCAGCCCCACTGAAAGCCGATCACATCGATGTAGAGAGCGTTCGGGTCCTTCGGGGGGTTTTGCAGATAGGCGTTGAGCGCGAACGTGTTCAGTGTGAGGCCGAAGAAAAGCGCCACCAACAGCGCCGTCAGGATCGCCGCGAGGGCCGGATTTCCGCGATCGGCCATGACGCCGACTCGCGGCGCGTCCGTGGGTTCCGCCGCACCCGGCTTCCTCCGATACCTCGCGAGGAAGAAGAAGAACATGACGAAGACGGCCCCGCCGACGATCACCGCGGCAAAGATGTATAATGTGAACAGGGACTGCCACTGCTCCGCCGAGGGAGCCAGAGCTGGCACGAGAACCGAGTATCCGTATCGCCCGTAAAAAGCTTTCAACTCACACGCACGAACCCGCACGAGCCTTTCAGAATCTTTAAGTTGGGACAACTGATGCCCCGCTCGCTGGGTTTGTGATGGAGGCTGGATCGTCATCCGGCACGGCCCCGATGGCCGCGCCGAAAAAGGGTGCTCTGTGGATCGTGATTGCGATTGTCATCGCGGTTGCACTCACCGCAGCCGTGATGGACGTGGTCGTCCTCCCGACGTTGAAGCCAACGCAATCGGCGGACTTAACAAAGCACCTTATGACGTTCGATGTCGGGTACGACGCCCCCAACTTCAATCCGGACTGGACGGCGAAGGCGGGTCAGCTCATCGTGGTCACGATGAACAACAGCGGGACCATGGATCACGAGTTCCTCTTGTTCGACAAAGATCGAGCAACAATCTTGAAAAGCGTGAAATACGCCCTCGCGCTCGCCGAGTCTAACCACTCCGGATATCTAACGAACGAATCGAAGGGGAATGACACCGTCGACGAGTACACCGGGTACCACGATTCCTGGGCGAACTTGAGCCGCGTTGGTTGCCCGGATTCCTGCATCGATCACGATGTTGCCCCCGGAAACACGTTCCTATTCTGGTTCGTCATCAATACCCCAGGCAGCTACTTCTTCGCGTGCCATCAGGTCGACCGAACCGACTGGAAGGTCCACCAGGACAAGGGCATGTGGGGGACCCTCACCGTCACGGCCTGAAGGGCTGGAACCTCCCCGTCCGCCAGCGTCCGCCCCCGCGAATCAGGGGCAAGTCGACGCGGAGCTTTCGATCGCGGTCGGAGGAACGTCGGGCAGAAGCACATTCGTTAGGAAGGAAATCATCGCCCACGAAAGGACCAGCGTCACGATGAGCAAGAGCGTAGAAGCTCCAAGCAGCCGTGAAAACGCGGACGCTGAGCCCATCCCACCCATGAATGCAATCGGCGTGACGTAAGCGAGGAACAGCCCCGACACCGGCCCGCTCGCGCAAGCCGGGCACACCACGGCGAATCCGAGAAGAGGACCCGGGAGGGCTCTCGCCGCCCGTTGAACCGTCGTACTGATGACTTGGAGGGCTAATGCGAACACGAGTCCTGACAGAAGCGACAGCGACGCGGCGGCCGCGAGCGAGTAGGGCCTCAACTGGATGCCGAAGGTGGTCGTCGGGGCCCAGGCGATCCCGGGACCGTAGCCGATGGCGCTTTCGATGACGACAAACACCGGCGACAGCGAACCCGAAAGGTCCACCACGAAGACACCTTGCAGGAACGCGTAGGTCACGGCGTAGACGACCGCCGAGATCGCCCAGACCTTCCGGAGGCGAGTGCCGCCTCGAAGGACTCGCGTGTTCGGGACCAGAAACGCGCTCACGCGCTTCATCCCAGCGCTTGTCCTCGGAGGCACCAATTCCGGGGTCGAGTACAGTCGAAAGAAAGCGTACAGGACGACGATCGAAGCGTCGATCCAAATCAGCGGGGCGAGCGTGATGAACCAGTCGAGCACGACATCTGTCCGGATCTCGCGAAGGACTTCACCGAGTTCCGCGAATAAGAGCGCCAATAGTAAGATCGAGAGCTCGAGCCAGATGATCCGAGGTCGCATTCCTATCCGCAACGAAAGCAGAGGAAAAGAAGTTTCCGAGCAACGCAACAAAAGCATTATACCGATCGCCCGATGGGCCGCGTGCGGGGGTAGCCAAGCTTGGACAACGGCGCCGGACTTAAGATCCGGTCTCGCAGGAGTCCATGGGTTCAAAAGCCTCGCGCGGATCGCGCGGGGCGGGAAGTCCCATCCCCCGCACTGCGTGAGGCCCCGAGAGTTACGCATTACGGAAAACCTTTATCCGGGGATACTGGCTCGCCGCGCGGGAGGAAGGGACCATGTTTGGTACATCCAAAACGATACTCTTAGCGGCGCTCGGACTTGCGGTCGTCGCCTCCGGCCTCGCAGCGCCCGCCATGGGGGCGAATTCCTCAATGGGCCCGGGTCCGGCGACGGCTAAGACCATCACGCTCTACGCGAGTTTTGCCCCTCCTGCGGGCTGGGGGCAGGGTCCAAACAACATTACCGAGCCAGGACCGACCCTCACGGTCCAGCAGGGTGACGTCATCACCTTCCAGCTGTTCGCGAACGACTCGACCTCGCACCAGCTGATCATTGACGTGGACAACAGCCACTCCAACAATTCAGGAGACGGATGGTCGTACCCGTTCTCGAGTAAGACGACGGCGGCGACGTTCACCTATACGGCGAACACTGCGGGTACATTCAGCTATTTCTGCAACGTTCACGGCTATAACGCTCAACACGGCACGTTCGTTGTCAATGCGGCACAGGCGCCTCCGGCGCCCGCGGGTGACAATACGCTCCTGATCGTCGGCGGCGTGATCGTCGTTGTGGTCGCCGTTGGTGTTGCCGCGGCAGCGATGCGAATGCGCAAGAAGAAACCCGGGCCACCCGGTCCCTAGAACGTATCCAGCCGCGTGCGGCGCAGGATCGCGTCCAGCCCACGCAGCTCGCGCGAGCTGAGGGACCACCCTGCCGCCCCGGCATTTTCCGCCGCCTGAGCGGGCCTTTTCCCACCCGGGATCGGCACGACATGTCGATGTCGCCGCAACCATGCGAGGGCCACCTGAGCGGGCGTCTTCCCATCGATCTTTCCGATCCGACGGAGCTCCCGGACGAGCGGAGCGCTGGCCCGAACGTTCGCGGGTTTGAACAGGTCCTCGTCGGAGCGAACGCGGTCCTTCGGCCGCTTGCCATTGTGGTACTTCCCCGACAGGAGGCCTTTTCCGATGGGGCTCCAGGCCAAGATCCCGATCCCCTCTCGACTGCAATACGGCAGGAC
>WNGJ01045356.1_pt1 | contig 10729 bp, 4 predicted proteins | sample 5400611 | NCBI WGS metagenome assembly WNGJ01 (sample SAMN13153375, study PRJNA577476) | soil metagenome | isolation source: 40 cm soil or saprolite under Garry oak tree replicate 1 | place: USA:California | collected 2016-06-15
TGCGTTATCCGGACGCAGAAACCACCCTCAAGCGCGTGGTCGAAGCCGACCCCAGCGACCCCGCTGCCTGGTTCAACCTGGGGACCGTCTACTCGGCCCAGAGGAGACTCCCGGAAGCGCTGGACGCGCACCAGCACGTGCTCCAGATGGGATTCGGGCGCGGGCAGAACTTCTACGTCGCGTCGCTCTTTCACACCTTCACCATCCTGACGCGGCTGAAGCGGCCGGACGAGGCGCAGAAAGTCCTGAAGATTCACGAGCAGTTGCGCGATAAAGTGCCCAACATCTCCTTGCAGAACCCGGCGCTCGAGGGCGGCAAGTACGGCGCCATCCTGGTGGTCCCGACGGAGGCTCGGTTCGCGCCGGGCAAGGCCGAGAAAGTGGTGTTTGCCGACATCACCGCGAGGCTTGGCATTTCGCTCCCGCCTGCGGCAGCCACTCGTTCCGGCGATCTCGGGCGCGCCGCCGCCTCGCATTTCGGTCCCTCCGTTGCCGTGGGCGACTACGACGGCGACGGCCATCCCGACCTTTACGTGGTCGTCCCGGCGGCTACGAATCACTTGTTCCATAACCACGGCAATGGGACGTTCACCGACGTGACCGAAAACGCGGGCGTGGCCGGACGGGGCGGAAGCGTCGCCGCCGCGTTTGCCGACTACGACAACAGCGGCCATCCGAACCTTTTCGTGGCCGGTTTGAACGGGATCACGCTCTATCGCAACAAGGGCGACGGTAAGTTTGTCGACGAGACCGAGAAGGCCGGCCTGAAGGGCAAGCCCGGCGAACTCGATACGCGCGCCCTGCTCTTCGACGCTGACGACGACGGATTCCTGGACCTGGTGGTGACCGTCTACGTAGACCTGAACTCGCCGCGCAAGCCCTCGCCCGTTTTCCCCGATGATTTTTCCGGCGTCCCCAGCCGCTTCTACCGCAACAACGGCGACGGCACGTTCACGGACCTGACCGCCTCCTCCGGTCTTGCGTCCGCCAAGGGTCGCATGCGAGGCGCGGTTTTCGCTGACTTTAACAATGACGGCTACGCCGACTTGCTCTTTGTGCGCGACGACGGCCCGCCGCTGCTTTACATCAACCAAGGTGAGGACAAGTTTGTGGACTCGACTGCGGACGCAGGCCGGGCCCTCTCCGAATCCGCCGCCATCGATGCCCAAGTCGCCGATTTCAACCATGACGGCAACTTTGACGTGGTCCTGTGGTCGCCGCCCTCGGGCTGTCAGGTGCTCCTGAATCGCGGGGGAGCTAAATTCGAGGCCGGAATATCGGTCACCGCGCCTCCCCAGTCGATCTTCGCGTTCCGCGGGACGGTCGCAGACCTCGACGGCGATGGGTTCGACGATCTGCTCGCGCTCGTAGGGAACGGAGAGCCGACCTTCCTCGCCAACCGCGCCCCGGTCGAGGTCGTGAGCGGCACCCTGAGCTTCCCACCGGCCTACTATCAAGCGCTCGCGTGGTTCACCCCGGTGTGGCTCGGCAGTCCCGGCAAGCTTGACCTTCTGGCCTTCACTCGCGCGGGGCAGTTCGCTGCATTCGAAAAAGAGGGGCCTGCTTCGCACTGGCTGGAGGTGAAGCTCGACGGCTTCAAGAGCAACAAGCAGGGAATCGGCGCGGTCGTCGAGCTCAAGTCGGGGAATTTCTACAAGAAAGTCCAAGTCACCTCGGAGCCCGTGCGCGTCTTTACCGGCGATCTCCCGAAGCTGGACGTGGTGCGAGTGACTTGGCCCAATGCCATCGTGCAAAACACGATCGACATGGCTACCAACAAGCGCATGGAAGTCCGGGAGTCCGAACGCCTCGCGAGTTCGTGCCCGTTCCTCTACGCGTGGGACGGAAAGCAGTACCGGTTCTTCACTGACATTCTGGGTGTGGCGCCGCTGGGCGAGCTCCTGCCCGACGGAAGCCGCGTCAAGCCCAATCCCGAAGAGTTCGTGCGGCTCGGCGATAGCTTGCGCGACCGGAACGGCCTCTACTCGCTTCAGGTCACAGACGAAATGCGGGAAGCGGACTACCTCGACCAACTGCGCCTGATCGCGGTCGATCATCCCGCGAGCGAAGAAGTCTATGCGAACGAGATCTACTCCTCTTCGCCCGTCCGCCCGGCACTCTACTCGGTGCGTGACAAGCGCTTCCCGGTATCGGCGGTGGACGATCGCGGCTCGGACGTCCTGCCCCTGATCCGCGAGCGCGACGACCGGTATCCGACCGACTTCCGCCGCAATCGAATCCTGGGTCTCGCCGACCTGCACACCTTGACGCTTGACCTCGGTGAATTCCCTGGCTCAGCGCCCGTCGCGCTTTATCTCACGGGTTGGGTCTTCTGGACGGACTCGAACGCATCGCGCGCCCTGATGTCAAACTCCCGGCTGCGGATGATTCCTCCCTACCTCCAGGTGCGCGGCGCGCGCGGCCAGTGGGTCACGGCAATTTCAGACATGGGCTTGCCGAGCGGTGCGAACCGCACGATGCGCGTCGATCTGACCGGGAAGTTCCCGTCCCCCGACCATCGCGTGCGGATCGTTACCAACTTCTGCGTCTACTGGGACCAGATATTTTTCACGACCGATGGCCGGCCCGTCCCCACCCCGTTCGGGGTCAACTCCATCGCGGAAAGCGCCGGGGATCGCGCAGAACATGCAAGCCCTGGACGGTCTGCGGACCCGGCGCCGAACGAATTGCCTCTGGTCTCGGCGGACTTGCACTATCGCGGTTTCTCAACGCCGTCGAGCGACCCCGAGCACTTGAGGCCCGACTCTTTCGATTACGTCCGCGTCATGACGGACGCCCCGTGGAATCCGTTCCTGGGCCACTACACACGATACGGAGCCGTGGAAAACCTGCTTAAGGGAGGCGACGATCACCTGGTGGTGATGGCAACGGGAGATGAGGTGACGGTGACGTTCAGTGGCCGGGGGCTACCGCCGTTGAGGCGGGGCTGGAAGCGCGACTTCTTCCTTTACGCGCGCGGTTACGCCAAAGACGGCGAACCCAATACGGCATATTATCGAACGGTTGAGCCCCTGCCCTTTTATGAAATGGCCAACTATCCCTACAGCCGGCCCTACGACCGGCCAGATGACCGGCCCTACGGCCCGCGGCAACCCTATCCGAACACGCCCGAACAGCAGCGGTACCTGCGCGAATACGAAACCCGTCCGGCCCGACTGCTGGTCCCGCCACTGGCGCCCCTGTTCTAATCCAATCCGCAGATTACGCAGATCTAGACGAAGGCGGCGTCCGGAGGTTCAGTTCCTTGGACCGGACGGATGCGATCGGTTTCCTGGCGTCGCCATGTCGTAGCCGCTGCGAGTGCGGACGAGGAGATCGCCTAGGTGCAAGCAGCCAGAAAAGCAGACGTCCTGTGAATGCCCTGAGTCAAATTGCCAGCAAATTCAGGACCCGCGTCGGCGAATCCCTCACGACGGTCGAAAAGCACGACACTCCGCTCGCCGAGGCTCCGACGGCGTCACTCGAAGCCTTAAAATGAGGGCAGGGCCGAAGACCCCACATCCCATCAAAACACTCTATCGAATGTCGTCGACATTATAATTATCCATCTTTTGAGGGAGTGAATGATAAGCTGGGGACACGTGACTTGAAAACCCTTTCACTGCGAACAATTGAGGTGTTTCATGACCCGACTAAAGGACCGTAATTTTGTTTTGGCTCTAACGACACTCGCCATGCTAGGCTTCGCACTTCGCGCCAATGCGGTTGTTGCGGCCAGGTTGGCCGACGCCGGGCAGGGCCGACATCTCGGTCAGGAGAAGAAGTCCCACGGCGACGAGGACGAGCAAGGCGAAGAGAATGAACGCCAAGGGCATCCATAGAGGGTGGATTCCATTGGAACCTCTACGACCTTGCCGGCTTGTCAAGCGACGAAGTCTAGGCGGCTGTGGGCAAGGGAGATTACCTGCCCGCGAGCTCGATCGCACTGCTTCCCCGACTGCCGGGCGGTCACGAGAATACTCAATAAATTCCGCACCGACACAGAGGGCTACCCGGCCTTGAGCGTCCTCCGGCGCACGGCAAGAACTCCAACGAGGAACCTAACCGAGGTTAGAGATGAGAAAACGGACTCCGTGGCACAAGGGCAGAGTTGAGTTGCACGCGAACGAGGTCTTGCCCGGGAATGGCGAAGAGCACCCGGGCCTGGGCGGATCGGGCTCGAGATCATACGCCCCTCCTGTCGACCGACGAGCCTTCCTTCAGGGCGCCGTGGCCGGCGCGGCGGCGCTCACTTGGGGGCGTTACGCGAAGGGGGATCAACCCGAGCTCGGGGCCGTCTGGGCCGAGATCGAGAAGCGCCACGACGAGGCGGTCGAGCGCCTGCAGGAGTGGGTGCGGCAGCCGTCGATCGCCGCAGAGAACCGAGGCGTCAACGAGGGCTGCGACCTCACAATGCGGCTCCTCCGCGACGCGGGATTCGGCGAGGTCACCAAGGTACCCACCGAGGGTCAGCCTGGCATCTTCGCCTCACTCGACGCCGGCGCTCCTCGCACCCTGGGCCTCTATTTCATGTACGACGTCAAGCAGGCGGACCCCGCCGAGTGGTCCTCGCCACCGTGGGAAGCTGCGCTCGTCGAAAAGCCGGAGTTGGGAAAGGTGCTCGTGGGACGCGGCGCTGTGAACCAGAAGGGCCCTGAGGCGGCGTTTCTCGCCGCGCTTCACGCCATTCGCGGCGCGGGCCGCAAGCTCCCTCTCAACCTCGTGCTCGTAGCCGAGGGAGAGGAGGAGATCGGCTCGCCGCATTTTCCCGAGATCGTGCGCCGGCCGGAGGTGCAGGCCGCCCTCGGGCGCTGTATCGGAGTCTTCATGCCCATGGCCTCGCAGGGGCTTGACGGCGAGGTGACCATCACCCTCGGCGCCAAGGGCGTGATCGAGCTCGAGCTGATCGCGAGCGGCGAGCGCTGGGGTCGCGGACCTCGCCGTGACATCCACTCGAGCAACAAAGCGAGGGTGGACAGCCCGGCGTGGCACCTGGTCGAGGCTCTGGTGACGCTGGTCTCCCCCGACGGCAACGACCCCGCCATTGACGGCTTCGCCGCGAAGGCACGTCCGCTCTCCGCCGCGGAGAAGGTGATGATCGCCCAAGCGGCGCACCGCCTCGACGAAGCATCTGCCAAGAAGCTGCTGGGCGTCGACCGCTGGGTGCATGACGTGAACTGGCCAGAGGCGCTGGAACTGCTGATGTCGCGGCCCACGGTCAACATCGAGGGTCTGGTGGGCGGCTACACCGGGCCGGGCGGGAAGACCATCCTTCCCGGCAAGGCGGTGGCGAAGCTCGATCTGCGGCTCGTGCCGGACATGACGGCGGCCGAGGCGCTCGCCGCGCTTCAGGCGCACCTTGCGAAGCGGGGCTTCGGCGACATCGAGGTTCGCATGACCGGCGGGTACGATCCCACGAGCACACCTGCCGATGCCGCGATGATCCGGACAGAGACCGCCGTGTACCGCCGCAGCGGAATCGATCCGGTGATTTTGCCGCGGAACGCGGGCTCCTGGCCGGGTTATGTGTTCACCGGTGAGCCCCTGCGGCTGCCCGCAGGCCACTTTGGCCTCGGCCATGGAAGCGGCGCGCACGCCCCGGACGAATACTACGTCGTCGAGTCGAAGAACGCCAAGATCCAAGGCATGGACGGCGCGGTGCGCTCCTTCGTCGAGTACCTGTACGAGCTCGCTCTGACGAGCTGAGCGCGTGTCCGCCGGCAGGGCGCAGTGCGAGGAGAAGACCCGAGGAGCAGCAACTGCCTGCCTACTTCGCGAAGTGCAAGGCTTATAGGACGCGGTATTTCATGTACACCTGACGAAGCGCCTTGCCTTTCAGGAGTTCTTTGCCGCAGTTCGAATCCGTGAGTACAGTTGCTCTGACCTACGTCCGCGTCAAATGCGACGAGTCTAAGGACTACCACGACCCGGTCTCGCTGTGGGAACTTGACAGGTGTCTGCACGAATGCTTGATTGCAGTGTCAGAAACGGGTACATCATCGTGATGTGTCTTCAAATCCTGGACCGGCGAATCACGGTAGCGTCGTTGTTCTGGTTCACGGTTCTCCTTCTGCCTTCGGTGGCGATGGCCGGGGTCAGCGCTCAGAAGCTCGCGACCTCAGACACGATTCTGGTGGTGATCGCAGGCTCCGAAGGGCCAGGCGTTGTATCCCTCGCGGACCCGGCCGGCGTCACCTGGAAGAACCAACACAGTGAACATCTGATGGACAGGGCAGAAATCGACGGAAAGTGGGAACCTGTCCATTGGAAGCTCGACTCGTTCCGGCGCGACACTGCCGGCAAGACCGTGACCGCTGTCTATACGTCTTCCCGCCCCCGCCTGCGCCTTGATTGGGAGTGGCAGGCCCGCGCTCCCAGTGGACCTATTGAACACACCATCAAGATAGAGAACCTGGAGGACCGTGCTGTGGGTTTGCCCTTGCAGGATAGCCTTGCCTTTGACTGGGCTGTTCCGCGCTCGTCCGAGCTCCGGCACCTGTGGGTCGAAAAGGGCGCGGGCACGCCTTCGGCCGAGGGGACCCACGAGGTGGTCCTCGCGGATCGCTATCATTGGCAGGGAACTTCCAGCACTTACGCCCACGACCGCCCGGGTGACCCCCGCGAGCCAATCCCGTGGCTGCTGGTAGAGGCCACCGGAAGCCAGTCCTCGGGGTGGTATCTGGGTATCGAATTCAGCGGACGGACAGGCCTAAGTCTGTCCCGGGAAGGCACGTCGCTATCAGGACACGCGGGCCTTAACCCGTCGCCGGGTCCCTTCTTGACCCGCGTGCCCGCCCGAAGCTCGTTCACGACCCCCACGGTTTTCCTGGGTGCATTTTCGGGGGACAGCGACACCGCCGGCAATATTCTGCGACGCTGGGCTAGTAAAGTACTACTCAATCCTGCCGACCTGGCAAATTCCTCTTACCCTCTCCTGGTGAACAATAGTTGGGGAAGCGGGATGGAAATCAACGAAGAAAAAGCTCATCGCATGATTGAAGATTCGGCGAAGCTCGGGCTTGAGATGTTTCATGTTGACGCGGGTTGGTTCCGCGGCGTCGGCGACTGGTACGCCAGCCCTCAGAAATTTCCTCACGGCATTGCCGCCCTTGCTGACTACACGCATCACCTGGGACTGCAATTTGGCCTCTGGGTGGATTGGACGCAGGCGGGTACCGACACGGCCGCCAGCGCGCTCAACGTACACGATCCCGGGACCCGGGACTGGCTCACCCGAGACGTTGCCGCAGACTGGAAGCCGGAGGCATTCAAAGGGGTCACCATTGATATCGGTTATCCTCCGGCTCGCGCCTGGTGTGCGCGAGAGCTTGACCGCCTGGTGAAAGAGTATCACCTCAATATGTTGGAGCACGACGGCTACCTGGTGGCGCAAGGATGTGTTCGACGCGACCATCCGCACCTGGCCTGTGACAACAGCCGGGCCCGTTCGAACAGACCTCTTGGTCCAGAGCCGTGGCTGGAAGGATCCTGCTCGACGGATGTAAGTTACCACGCCACTCAAGCCTATTACGGGCTCTACCAGAAACTGCGGCGCAAATATCCCAACCTGATGCTGGAGGCCTGCAACGACGGAGGCCGTATGGTCGACTTCGGCGCCGCCGCCCACGTGGACTACTTTTCGATCACCGATACCTATGACCCTCTGTCCAATCGCCGCGCCTTCTATGATGCCAGCCACGTGCTCCCCGCTCCGATGCTCGAGTGTTACGTAGAGCGATACCGCACACCGCGCCTTCCGAATTTTCTCTACATGCTACGCAGCGGCATGATGGGCTGGTGCACCATCATGCAGAACACGAACGCCTGGACGGCCGAACAGCACTCCGCCGCCCGGCACGCCTTCCAGCTTTACAAAACCCGGCTGCGCCCGTTAATTCGCGAGGCCGACTTGTACCATATCTCGGCACGCCCTGACGGTGTGCGCTGGGACGGCATGGAGTACTTCGCGCCCGACACCGGGCACGGTGTAGTTTATGCCTTCCGTGGCTCAACGCCTGAGGAGGGCAGTCACACCTATCGGCTCAGGGGACTCCGCGCTGACCGTGTGTACGATCTCCACTTCGAGGATCACACCTCGGCTGATCGCAGGATGCCCGGTAAGGCGCTCCTGGACTCCGGTCTTACGGTTTCGCTTCCGCTTCCGGAATCCTCGGAACTCGTGAGCCCCGGCATTCGCAACTATCAGGAGTATGGCGGCGTGGGCATCCTGGTCTTCGACATCGACGACAGATTCAAGTTTGTCAAGCGCATCCCGACCTGGGATGTCCCGCCCGGGCAAGATGCCGAAGCCGTCAAGGGCATAGCGGCAAGCGCGAAGACTGGCCGGATCTACGTGACAACCATCCGCCGGATGATGGCCCTGGATGCCATCACGGGCAAGAGGTTATGGGACAGGGCCTACGACGGCGGCTGCGACCGGCTGGCGATTTCCCCCGACGGCCAGACACTCTACGTGCCGCAGCTCGAACGAGATCTCTGGCACATCGTCGACGCGGCGACGGGCGCCGTCATCACGAACATCGCCACCGAGTCTGGTTCGCACAATACCATCTGCTCGCTCGATGGCACTCGCGTCTATATGGCCGGCTTGAGGTCCCCGCTTCTTTCGGTCGCTCACACCAGGAGTCGGACGATCGTGAGCACCGTCGGACCGTTCTCGGACGTCATCCGTCCGTTCACGATCAACGGGAGCAATACGCTGTGCTTCGTAAACGTAAATGGTCTGCTGGGGTTCGAGGTAGGTGATCTGCGCAGCGGGCAGAAACTCTATCGAGTGGAAGTCCGGGGATACCAGCAAGGCCCCGTCAAGCGCCACGGGTGCCCGAGCCACGGCATCGCGTTGACTCCCGACGAAAAGGAACTCTGGGTGGCGGACGGAGCCAACAACTCGGTCCACGTTTTCGATTCGACGGTGATGCCGCCCAAGCAGATCGGCAGCGTCAAGCTCCGCGACTCCCCCGGCTGGATCAGCTTCAGCATGGACGGCCGATTCGCCTACTCTTCCACCGGAGAATCGATCGAAGTCAGCGCGAAGAAGATCGTGGGAGCGTTGCAGGATGAAATCGGCCGCCAGGTACAGAGCGAGAAAATGCTGGACCTCGCCATCGCGAACGGGAGGGTGGTGCGCGCCGGGAATCAATTCGGCGTCGGAATGAAGCGGAAGTGATGTGCCGCTGAAAGGGGCATAAGTTATTCGCAACGCAGCGCCACCATCGGATCGACCTTCGTCGCCCGCCGCGCAGGGATGTAGTTAGCGAGCAGTGATATCACGGTCAGTAGCAGGGCCACGCCCGCAAAGGTCAAGGGATCAGTGGGGCGGACCTCGTAAAGCATGCCAGACAGGAGGCGTGTCAGGCCTAGCGCGCCGACCAGCCCGATGCCCAGACCCGCGAGCGTCAGCGCCAAGCCCTGCCTCAAAACCAGCTTGATGACTTCGGGCCCTGCCGCACCCAGCGCCATGCGGATGCCGATTTCGCGCGTGCGCTGGCTGACCGAGTAGGACATGACGCCGTATATTCCAATCGCCGCCAGGAAGAGCGCCGCCAATCCGAACAGCCCCAGCAAGAGGGTCCGAAACCGCGGCGCCGACACGGACGCGTCCATCACCTCGTCCATGGTGCGAACCTTTGAAACCGGTTGGTCCTTGTCGATTCCCAGAACCAGTTCGCGCACAGATCGAGAGAGAGCGCGCGGGACGGAGGTGGTCCGTATCGTCAGTGCCATGGTGTTCCAGAAAGGCGCCTGGGGGTAAGCCGCGTAGACTTCTTCCGTGGGAGCCAAATCCAGAGCCAAGTGCCTTGTGTTCCTCGCTACACCGATGATCTCTCCCGTATAGTTGTTGAACCCCATTCGCAGGCGCTTGCCGATAGGACTTTGATTGGGGAATACGTTGCGCGCCAGAGTCTCGTTGATGATGAGGACGTGCGGCGATTGTGCGCTATCGCGCTCTTCGAAGTAGCGGCCTTCGACGAGCGGTATCTTCAATGCCTCGAAGTACCCCGGCATGACCACATGGCAGTCGGGGTTGGCGAGCTCATTCGGCAACGGCGGCCGGCCTTCCACTTGCATTGCATAGCTCTCGACGCCTCCTCCTAAAGGAAGGTGTCCGATGGCTCCTGCGGACTTAACCCCGGGGAGCGCCCGGACCCGCTCCAGAAGCTCCGCAAAGAAGGCGGCCTTCTTGGGGTCGGTATACCTGGCCTCGGGGAGAGAAATCTCCATCGTCAACAGGTGGTCTGCTGCGAAGCCGGGGTTCACGTCCTGCAAGCGAACAAAACTGCGCAGCATCAGCCCGGTGCCGATCAGGAGGACCAGCGCCAAGGCGACCTCAGATACCACCAGGCCGCTTCGCAGGCGGTTGCGGCCGAGACTGTCCGCACCACGCTCGCCTTCCTTGAGAGACTCGGTGAGATGGATTCTTGAAGCCTGGAATGCCGGCGCCAGGCCGAAGATCAATCCTGTCCCGACCGAAGCCATAACGGTGAAGATCAACACCGATTCGTCCATGCGAATGTCACCTGTCCTCGGGAAATTGTCCGGCACCATCAGCTTGAGCAGATTGATTCCCCAGGTTGCTACCAGGACCCCTAGCGCTCCTCCTGCCAGCGCGAGCGCAAGGCTTTCGGTAACCAGTTGGCGGATGAGGCGAAGGCGCGTCGCTCACAGGGCAGACCGGATCGCGACTTCCCGCTGCCGTGAGGTAGCGCGG
>WNGJ01008838.1_pt1 | contig 10728 bp, 8 predicted proteins | sample 5400611 | NCBI WGS metagenome assembly WNGJ01 (sample SAMN13153375, study PRJNA577476) | soil metagenome | isolation source: 40 cm soil or saprolite under Garry oak tree replicate 1 | place: USA:California | collected 2016-06-15
CACCTCCCACGTACGCCATGCGGCTTCGCCGCCTCCTCGACCGCCTGGTGCGGAAGAGGTATTCATAACGCTAAGGAGGACCAATAAGAAGAACCATGAAGAAAGGCCACAGGATGGCCCACAGATCAATAAGCGAAAGTGCTAGCCAGGTTCATATCCGAAGGCCGTAGTGACGCAGCGTCGCCGCGACGCGCGCAGCGTGCGGGTGGCCGATCTTCTGATACACCGCCAGGGCACTGCGGAGGCGGTCGGCACCTCGCTCTGCGTCGCCCGCAGCCACGTCAAGCGAGCCAATTCCTTCCAGCGCGCGTGCCTCTTCGAGGAGCGCCGTTATTCCTCGCGCCATCGCGAGCGCCCATTCGTAGTTCACGCGCGCCTGCGCAGGATCCGAGACCCACTGGAGGTCGCCGAGGTTGTTGCGGACCTCCGCCTGCCCAAGCCGGTGACCCAGGGTCTCGTAGAGCGCGAGAGCCTCGCTCAGCGTGTCGGGAGCCGAGCTGTAGTCCGAGGTCAGGTGCTGAGCAACGCCGAGGAAGCTGAGCGCGTGCGCCTGGCCAAGACGATCCTCAATTCCTCGGTACAGATAGAGCGCCCGTTCATAGATGCTGATGATCTCCCTGTAGTCACCAGATTCCTGCAATGCGAGACCGAGATATCGGAGCGAATCAGCCTGGCCACCGGGATCGTCAAGGCCACGGTTGAGTTCAAGCGCCTCTTGGTGGCTGTCGATAGCCTTGGTCGCAAGCCCGGCGAGACGCTGCACGAAACCTAGCTCGTTCAGCGCGTCGGCCTGGCCGAGCGGATCCGCGGCACGTTTATACAGACTGTGCGCATCCTCAAGCGTCGCCGCGGCGGTCGCGTAGCCGACGGTCAGCCGCTGGATGACACCCAGGCACTGCAGCACCCTGCCCTGGCCCTTAAGGTCACCGAGTTCCCGGCTGATCTGCAGCGCCTCGTTGAGCGCAACCGTGGCGGCCTGGTAGTTCCCGATCAGCCGATGAACCGTGCCCACACAGGTGAGGGCCCTGGCCTGGCCGGTCAGATCGCCGGTCGTCCGCGAGCTCGCCAGCTCGACGTCATGGAGCGTGAGCGCTTGACCCCAATGACCCCTGGTTCGCAGGAATCCGTGAATCGCCGCCGGGATCGCGATGCAGTGCGGATGCGAGCCGCGCAGCTTGGCGTACTCGACAGCGGCCTGCAGGTTCGCGCGTTCGACTTCCAGCCAGCGGGCGTCGCGATTGCGCGCGTGCTCGTCGACCGGAAGCAAGGGACGGTCCCTGGCGCCCTGGCCGCGCCCGAAGTGCTGCCCAGCACGTTCTGCGTTCTGGCTGTAGTAGTCAAGGAGCCTGCCGATGGCCGCCTCGTTGTCGTCCGGATCATCTGTGGACGCGAGCGCCCTCGCGTACTCCCTGATCAGGTCGTGCAGACGGTAGCGGTCCCTGGCGGGCTCGCTGATCAAGTGCTGGTCGTAGAGATCGTCGAGCATCCTGGTCGCGACCGGCTGGCTGGTGTCCGCCAAGATGGCGGCCGCCGCGGAATCGATCTCCGTTCCAGGGTGCAGCCCGAGCCGGCGGAAGAGGCGCTGCTGTTCGGAAGACACGTCCTGGTACGACAGGTCGAACGCGGCCGCCACCGACAGGTTCTCCGCGTACATCAGCGACAACCGGTCGCGCGCCTCCTCGAGTTCGTCAGCGAACCCCTCGGTGGTCCAGTTGGGATGGTGGTGCAGCCTGCGGGCCAGCATGCCGACGGCCAACGGGAGGCAGCCACTGAGTCGAACGATCTCGATGACGGCCGCATCGCCGGCGTGCACATCAGGGCGGCCAGCGAGCCTGACAAAGAGCGTCACGGCATCGTCCGCGTCGAGGGTGTCGAGGCTGACCGTTGCCGTGTCATCCAGCGCCGTCAGGTGGCGCCTGCTGGTCACCAGCACCAGGGTGCCTGGCGCCCCCGGCAGCAGCGGCCTGACCTGTTCGTGCCCAGAGGCGTCGTCGAGCAGTAGCAGCATCTCCTTGTCGGCCATGTGGGTTCGCCACAGCATCGTTCTGGCATGCAAACCGGCCGGTATCTGCTCAGCCGCGACGCCGGTCGCAAGGAGGAGACTGCTGAGCGCGTCGGCCGGCTCGACCGGCCGATGGCCAGAAGCGTGCGCGTGCAGTTCCAGGAAGATCTGGCCGTCCTGAAACCGGTTCGCCAGCATGTGGGCGACGTGCACCGCGAACGTGGTCTTCCCCACCCCCGCCATGCCGTCGATGGCATGAATGGCAATGACGCCGCCTGGGCCTGGCTGCGTTTCAACCGCCTCGATCAGACGCGCCAGTTCCTGCTCGCGGCCCGTAAATCCGACAGCGTCGCGTGGCAATGTTCTCGTCGCGGTCGCGACAGCGCCGCGGTTCGCCTCGGGCCAGTCCCGCACGGGCCCTGATTCCCGGCTCCGACCGCGGGCAGCAGCCTCGAACCCGGCGCGGCGAGCACCATTCAGGTCCAGTGCGCCGGCCAGCAGGCGGGCTGTGTCCCGCCGCGCCGTCTGATTGACCCCCCGTTCCAGGTCGCTGATCGACCGCGTGCTCAGCTTCGCGGCCTGGGCGAGCTCCTCCTGCGTGAGCCCTGCCTCCAGCCGAAGCTGCCGCAACAACTCCCCGAAATTCTTGACGGGCTGCTCCGCCACTGCTGGTTGCCCCCCGTCTGCCCCGTACTCAGCCGTCGCTCCGCGAACGGCCCTCCTGCCGTCGGGTGAGCCATTCCAGACCAGCTTCTTCTCAACGCATTTTGAACCGTTCTGCCGATGTGCGCAATGGATGCCATATGGTCGCCATGCGAACATTTAGGGTTCACCGGGGCCTTTTGCGGATCTGACGTGGCACATTTGTTTGCCTGCGTACTGTCGCTATCGCTGGCACGCTCGGATTAGACTCCGTACGCGGGTCGACGATGACGCCGTCCATTCGCGCCACTCCACGCCCAGCGACGTCCAGCGCTCTGCGGGGCCGTGATAGGTGTCGTGAGAAGTCGTACGCGGTGCGAGGGCACGGCGGCGCGCCGAACTGCATGGAGGCTGCGGGTGGATGTGCAGATAGTCATCGCGGGTCTCGGCATCGCCGGCCGCGACCACGCCAGAGCCCTCGAGCAGATGACGAACGCCACCGTCGTCGCGGTAGTCGACCCGGATCCCTCCCGTACGCTCACCTTTCGCGGCCAGAAGGTGCCCGTCTACCCAACCGTCCTCGCCACCAAGTCGCGCCACAACCCCGACGTCGTCGTTGTCGCGTCGCCGACCCCGACCCATGCGAGCGTGTGCAGCGAGGTCGCCGAGCACTTCCCGGCGGCAGAGGTGCTTGTCGAGAAGCCCGCTGCTGCCGACATTGCCGATGCCCGGCGCGTGATCAAGGACAAGCCAAAGACGTCGGTGGCCTTCCATATGGCATTTTCCGCCGAGGTGGACTGGGCGCTCGGCATCGCGCAGAGGAAGGCTCACGATCTGGGCAGGCCGGTGGCGATCGAGTCCGTGTCATCCGATCCTTATCAGGGCTGCCTGGTCTCCGCGCAGCAGCGACTGGGCAACAGCTGGATCGACACCGGCATCAACGCGCTGAGCGTGATCGACAGGTTCGCCAGGCTCGAGTATCGGAACTCGTTGCGGCAGATCGGGGAAGAATCCTGGTCAGCCTTCGAAGGCAACTTCACCTGTGCAGTCGACGGCCAGAAGCTCGATGCACTGGTGCTCACCAGCTGGTACGCCACCGACAGGTCTCGCTCGACGCGCATCAGATACGCATCAGGGGCCGAACTCGTCATGGACCACAACGCCGTCAGCGGCTACCTGAAGGAACACGGTTCCATGACGGAGATCTTCGGCACGGACGGCAGCGTCGGGCGCCGGGAAAGCCATTACCGGGCGCTCTATAAGCGCTGGCTGGATGGCAAAGACGCCGTCTTCTCACCAGATGACAGCATGCGCCTGCACGAACTACTGCTCGAGCCGGAACCCCCGGCGAACTCCCGTCAAGCGGATTGAACAGGCGTTAGAACGGGCAAACCGGAACCCGCGTAACGTCACACCACGGAGGATGGAAATTCGGCGACCGTGCGCTTCGACATCGTTGACGGCGATGGCCACGCGAGCGAGCGCTGGTACGTGACAGTCACCAACGGCGACGTCGCCGTCAGCTACAGGAACGGGCCAGCCGACGCGATCGTCCGCATCCAGCGGCGCCACCTCGAGGAGCTGGTGACAGGCCGGATCAACGCCCAGGCCGCTTACCTGCGCGGGCTGTTCACGTGCCAGGGGAGCATGGCGGCCGTGATCATGGTTCAGCGCTGCCTGCCAGGCCCGCCGGCCGGGACAGCATCTTCACCAGTCTCCAGGCGCTGCCGTTCGTCCCCGAGCTCGCGGCTACCACGCTGCGTGCGCTGGCCGAGCGGCAGGGCACCAGGGTCGACGACTTCCGCGACGAGGACCCCGGCCGGATCCTGCACGAGATGCGGTACGGCGAGCTGACCGCGTTCGAGGAGCGGCCGCACTCGCCGTACTACGGCACCGCCGACGCGACGCCGCTGTTCGTCGTGCTCCTGGATGAGTACGAGCGCTGGACCGGCGACACGAAACTGGTCGCAGGCCTGGAGCAGGCGGCGCGCGCGGCGCTCGCCTGGATCGACCAGTACGCCGACCTGCAGGGCAACGGCCGCGGCCATCGCCGCGGGGATCCTGGAGGCGGCCGAGGTGTTCGCCGGACGGCTCCCTGAAGCGTTCGGCGGCTACCCGCGCAGCTTGACCAGGTACCCGGTGCAGTACCCGACGGCGTGCAGCCCGCAGGCCTGGTCGACGGGCGCGCCGCTGCTGCTACTGCGCACCGTGCTCGGCCTCGAGCCGCACAACGACCACCTGCTGAGCGACCCGGCCTTGCCGGCGCGGATCGGCCACCTCGAACTGCTCGACGTCCCCGGCCGGTGGAAGCGGATCGACGCCTTCGGCCGCGGCCGCGTCGACATCGGCCGGTTCACGTCACGGTGACGCTCGCGTCCGGCGCGCGCGTCAATTTTGCGGAATTACCGGACGTACGGGCGACTGCACGCCTCGAGCAAGTCACGTGCCTGCAGCGCGAACCACCACTCGGCCAGATGCTGCGAGCGGGCGAATCCGCGCCCGGTGAGCTCTTCGACCTTGCGCAGCCGGTAGCCAAGCGTCTGCTTGTGGACGTGCATCTCGACCGCGGCTTGCTGCCAGGATCCGTCGGCGCGGACGAACGCACGGACGGTGTCGACGTAGTGCGACCCGTGTGCCAGGTCGTAGGCCAGCAGCTCGCCGAGCACCTCATCGACGAGCGACTGCGCCTCGGCCGGGCTGCGCGGCATCAGCAGCCGGGCGCCGTCGCCGTACCTGACCAGCGGGATCGTGTTGGCCTCAGCGATGCTGAGCGCCCAGAGCGCCTCCTGCGCCGCGTCCGGCGTCCGGTCCGCCGAGCCGACCACATCGCTGACCCCCACGCAGGTGGGGTCGCCTTGTGCTGGCACCGTGGGTGTCAGCCTGGCGCTGGCGCGCTCGGGCACGATCGCGTACAGCAGGTCATCGCGCCGCAGCAGCAAGCTGGAGATGTGGGCGCGCGAGCAGGCGCGATGCAGCGCGTCCTCGGCGCCGGCAGCGGCGACGCGCAGCACCGCCAGCACGCTGACGGCGAGGTCCGGTGCGGCCACGCCCGGCTCGCCGGTGGGCGCGCGCCAGCCCCGGTGCGGATCGAGCAGCCGCGCGAGCAGATCGGCGCCCTGGCGCCGGTCGCGCTGGCGCTGGGAGACGATCTGGGCGAGCTGGACCGCCCCGGCGATCGCGACGTGCTGCAGCACGGCGACACCGGGAAGCCGACCGCCGAGCGGCTCGACGATCAACGCGGTCAGCGGGTCGCCAGGCACCGCCACAGCGAGCGCGCACACGTCACCGTCGGAACTGCCATCGGGGCTCAGCCGCAGAAGCCCGGGAATGGCGTGGCCGTGCTGGGCAACGCTGCGCGCTAGCGCGTCACCGAGCGGAACCACGGCCTGGTCGTCGAACACCGACGCCCCGGTCTCCGCATCGACCAGGTGCAGGCGCAGCCCGAGCCGGCGGCCAAGCGAGTCGAACGTCGCCGGGCCCAGGTCGCCGGCCGCGAGCGACAGCCGCAGCAGGTCATAGAACTGAGCGACATCGCCGAGCTGTTCAGACCCGTGCTCGTCGTTGGCCTCGGCGACGGCGCGCACGATGTCGCTGAACCGGATCGAGTAGGGCACGGTGAGCAGGGGCAGTTCGAGCTCGCCAGCCCGCTCGGCGAGCTCGGCGGTGACGGGAGCGCCGCCCGTGCCCAGCCCGACCACGAGCCCGCTGGCTCCGATCCTGGCCAGCCGCTCGGCGAAGTGCGTCTGCGCGTCGGGCGATGCCCCGATCCCTGTCCCGTTCGTGAGCAGCAGCTCACCGGGGCCGAGATAGTCCCACGGCGTCGGCAGGTCGGACGCGTGCGCCCAGGTGATCTCCCGGTCCAGCCCGGCGGCGCCCCCGACCAGCGTCAGCTGCAGCCGGGGACGGTCCAGCAGCCCGCGGACGGTCATGGTCACGGCTGTCCCACCCCGAGTTCGTCACCCAGTCAGCCCGGACGTGCGAGATCCGGACCAGGCGCCATGCCCGTCATACCACGTTATGAACGGCACCGGGAAGTCTGCACCGCAGTCGGATGGTCAATGAACCGCGCGGCGACCGATGCTTGCCGGCATGAATGCCGTTGGGGCCCGCCTATGACCACGCCTGCCCGATCCGGGGGTCAGTCTCACGACGGGCCGCGTCAGGACCTCGCGACCCCGGCGGCTCCCGCCGGCCCGGTGGCCTGGCCTGCCGGGTACACCGCGGCAGCGTGCCTGACCTTCGACATGGACGCCGAAGCAGCCGTGCTGACCGCCGACATCAACGCGGTCAACCGGATGAGCCCCATGAGCCACCAGGCGTACGGCCCGCTGGCCGGCGTGCCGCGGATCCTCGACCTGCTGGCGCGGCGGGGCGTGCGCGCGACGTTCTTCGTGCCCGGCTACTCGGCGCACCGCTACCCGCTCGTCGTGCGCGCCATCGCCGAGGCCGGCCACGAGATCGCGCACCACTCCTACTTCCACGAGAACACCATCGGGATGGACGCCCGCACCGAGGCGGACATGATCGACCTGGGTCTGGCGGCGCTCAGCGACGTCGCCGGGGTGCGGCCAGCCGGATACCGCGCGCCGATGTGGGAGATGACCTACAACACCCCGCGGCTGCTGGCCGAGCGCGGCTTCTTGTACGACTCCAGCCTGATGGACTCCGACCACCCCTACCGGCTCGCCGTGACCGGCGCCGGTGACGCCAGCATCATCGAGATCCCCGCCTTCTGGGGTCTGGACGACTGGGAGCAGTACGCGTTCCTGCCCGACCTCATCGGCTCGGGCGTGATCGAGAGCCCTGCCAAGGCCCTGGAGATGTGGACCCTCGAACTGGAGGCCATGCACGCGATCGGCGCGGCGTTCGTGCTGACCTGCCACCCGTTCCTGTCGGGCCGGCCGGGCCGCGCCCGCGCGCTCGAGTCGCTGATCGACGGGATGGCCGCACTGCCCGGTCTCTGGATCACCACCGTCGGCGAGGTGGCTCAGCACGTCGCCGGGCTCGGCCTGACCCCACGGCAGTGCCCGCAGCCGGTCCTGCCCGACGCGGCGTACTGGGTCGCGCGCCCCGCCACTGACACCACCGAGAAAGGAAACCCGTCATGACGGAGATGGCGCCTGAGCAGACCACGGTGGCCGACCTGTCCCACACGCCGGTCCGAGACTTCACGCTCCGGTCGGCGTTCGCGCTGGCGTTCTCTGACGTGTCGCCCATCGTCGGCATCTACTCGGTGTTCGCGATCGGCCTCATCGCCGCTGGTCCCGCGTTCTTCTGGGGCTTCCCCGTTGTCCTGATCGGCCAGCTCGCCGTCACCGGCGTGTTCGGCGACCTCGTGTCGAAATGGCCGTTCCAGGGCTGCGTCTACCAGTGGGCGCGCGAGCTGTTCGGCGCCAGGTACGGCTGGTTCACGAACTGGGCCTTCAGCTGGGGGCTGACGATCGCGATGGCGACGGTCGCGCTCTTCGCGGCCGAGTTTCTCGGGCCCGCGATGGGCCTCAACTCGCTCACGCAAACCGAGACCAGCCTGCTGGCGCTGGCCATCCTGTTGTTCGGCACCATCGCGAACATGATCGGCAGCAAGTTCCTGCGCGGCCTGCTGTACGTCTCCATGACCGCCGAGCTGATCTCCTCACTCGGGATCGGGATCGCGCTGCTGTTCTTCCACCGCACGCATTCCTTCTCGTTCCTGTTCAGCGGCGCCGGCACCGCCCACGGCGGCGGCTGGCTCGTCGGGCCATTCCTGACCATCGTCGCGTTCATCGGCTTCTCCTTCGTGGGCTTCGAGTCGGCAGGCTCGATCGCGGAGGAAGTCAAGGGCGCCAGGCACGTCTTGCCGAAGGCGATCAGCCTCTCCCTGCTGACCGTCGGCCTGTTGGTCATGTTCGCCACTCTCGGTCTCATCCTCGCCCTGCCAGACCTCGGCGCGGTTCTGTCAGGCAAGGACGGGAACCCGATCGCCACGACACTGGAAGCCCGGCTCGGCTCTGGAACAGGGCGGGCCCTGCTCGTGATGCTGACCATCGGCTTCACCGCGAGCATGATCGCCGTGCAGGCGTCCGTGTCCCGCGCGATCTGGGCCAGCGCCCGAGCCCGCGAGCTGCCAGGGCACGGGCTGCTCAGCAGGCTCAGCGGCGCGGAGCGCCTGCCCCGCCATGTGATCGGCCTGACCTGCATCGTCGCGGGCATCTTGCTGTTCATCCACAACGCCAACGTGTTCACGCTGCTGCTCAGCGGCGCGACCGCCGGTTTCTTCGTCTCCTATGCCCTGCCGGTCGTCGGGGCGGCGATCACCCGGCTGCGCGGCGGCTGGACTCCCGGGCCCGTGTCCATGGGCAAGGCCGCGAGCACGGTGACCTACTTCGCGGCCATCTGGATGATCGCGGAGATCATCAACATCGCGTGGCCGCGCAACACCTATGGCGGCGTCTGGTACCTGAACTGGGGCATCGTGCTGGCGATCGTGGTGCTCGGCGTCGTGGGCGTCTTCGTGTCCACCTTCGTCTTCCGCCGCGGCGGCGAGGCGGCGTCGGCCCAGTTCGAACCCGTCGTGACTGACCCGGAGGCCGAGTGACGGCCGTCGTGCCGGAGGCGCGCCCATGAACATCGTGCCGGAGGCGCGCCCATGAACATCGTGCCGGAGGCGCGCCCATGAACGCCGCCCAGCCGGTCGCGGTCATCACCGGTGCCGCCAGCGGCATTGGGTCGGCCACGGCGGCGCTGTTCAGCGAGCGAGGCTGGCGTACGGCCGGCATCGACCTGCGACCGTCCGCCACCGATCTGTCACTGGCCTGCGACGTCACCGATGCCGCCGGGGTGGCGGAGGCGATCGGCGCCGTGACAGCGCAGCTGGGCGGCATCGACGCCGTGGTCACCGCGGCCGGCTACTACGAAGAGGGCATCGACGTCTGCGACATCACCAGGGAGCAGTGGGACTCGATGCTGCAGGTGATCCTCGGCGGGACCGTCAACGTCTGCGCCGCCGTCCTCCCGCACATGATGGCGGCGCAGCGCGGCAGCATCATCGCGATCTCCTCCGAGCTCGCCCTCGGCGGCAGCGCCACCGACCTGCACTACGTGGCCGCCAAGGGCGCGGTGCTCGGGCTCATCAAGTCGCTCGCCGCCGAGCTGGCGCCGACCCCGATCCGGGTGAACGCCGTAGCGCCGGGCCCGACGGACACGCCGCTGCTCGCCGCCGGCTCGCTCTGGCGCGAGCCTGACTACCTCGCCACCTTGCCACTGGGGCGCCTGGTCACTCCCGGCGAGATCGCTGCCACGGTCTACTACCTGGCGACTGAAGGCCGCATGTACTGCGGCGAGGTGCTCTCGCCCAACGCAGGGGCGGTGATCTGAGCATGACCGAGACCGGGCTCGGGGACGGAGGCAGCGGATCACGCCGGGTCGCGCTCGTGACGGGCGCGGCCCAGGGCCTCGGCCACGCGACGGCGCTGCGGCTGGCGGCCGACGGCTTCGCCGTGGTCGTCAACGACATCAGCGACGACGGCAGGCTCGCCGCCCTGGCCGATCAGGCCGGCGGGCTGGCGGTGCCCGGTGACATCGCCGACCCCGACGCGGTCACGGCGCTGGCGCGCGCCACGGCAGAGCGCTTCGGCGGCGTTGATGTCCTCGTCGCCAACGCGGCCGCCATGGAGATGGGGCCGTTCCTCACCCAGGACGCCGGGGCCTGGTGGCGCCAGATCGAGGTGAACCTGTCCGGGCACTTCCGGCTGGTGCAAGCTATGGTCCCGCAGATGCGGGCCAGGGGCGGCGGCCGGATCGTGCTGATCGCTTCCGGGTGGGGCGTGATCGGCCACCCGAACGCGACCGCCTATGCCGCTTCCAAGGCCGGGCTGATAGCGCTGGCCAAGGGGCTCGGCCGCGAACTCGCCCCGCAGCGGATCCTGGCGAACGCGATCGCGCCGTCCTACATCGACACCGAGCAGCTCGGCGTGGACGCCGCGGACGCCGGGGTCTCGCTGGAAGAGATGCGCCAGCGGTACCGCGAGCTGATTCCGACGGGCCAGCTCGCCACCGTCGAGGACGTCGCCGCCTCCGTCGCCTTCCTGGCGAGCCCCGGAGCGAGC
>WNGJ01022389.1_pt1 | contig 10728 bp, 12 predicted proteins | sample 5400611 | NCBI WGS metagenome assembly WNGJ01 (sample SAMN13153375, study PRJNA577476) | soil metagenome | isolation source: 40 cm soil or saprolite under Garry oak tree replicate 1 | place: USA:California | collected 2016-06-15
CGTTTGCCGTTTTGCCCAGCATTCGAACGAACCCGAGGCTGGAGTGACGGATGGCGTCCGAGACCGCGCGCCTGGCCGCCTTGGTGGCGTCGCGTCCGTGAACATCGACGCCCATGCCCATTTCGGTGATACAGCGCACGCGGGCCATCGGGTTCCTGCTATCGTGAGGGTGAGAAGGAGCTACGATGATCTTCCGTGATTTTCGCCGTATCGGCAATGGCTGATGCTGCCTTCACTCGATCGTTCGCGGCGGCTTCGAAGGATAACTGGTGGCGCGCAATAGCGAAGCGCTTGCGCCCGCCATGCCCGATTTGGCGGAATACGCTGCGCTATTGCGCCCTACGGGCTGCATTCGATTGATCGATTTTCAGCAAGATCCTGCTCAGGACCGAGCATGTGACATTTGCCGCCTTTGTAACGCTCCAGCCGCGTTCTGCGACCAGGTTATGCCACGTTGAAGGATGCACCTGGGTCCAGACGAAATCGGTGGCGGTGTCGACAGTCCAACCTTCTGCAAGCTCATCCGCCAGATCGATGCGCTCGACGATCCGTCGAAAAAAACGATACAGGTCGTCCATGCGCTGCCGCCACGCCTCGGCGGCGTCGGGATCGCTCAGGGCGGCGCCCTGCACCGCCATGGCGACGGAATCAATCTCTCCGACATAGGCGAACCAGATACGGATGGCCTCGCAGAGCGCCCGCCCCGCTGACTTGCGCAGGCTGGCGCGGATCATCGATCTTTCGGTCCCCGTGCGCTGGTCGTGATCGACCATCATCGCGACCAGCAGCGCACTGCGACTGCCAAACAGCAGATAGACGGCCTGACGCGAAACGCCGGCGGTTTGCGCGATCCGTGCAAGGGTCGCCGTCGATGGCCCGCCGCGCTCGACGAGTTGCCATGCGGCCTTCAGGATCCGCTCGCGGCCGTCGCCGCGGCGCTTGGCGCGAGTCATCGGCGAATTATATTGACAGGTGTCAACAACGCAATACTTTACACGTGTAAACATACGAGGCCATAATGGGCGCCGTTCAAACCGGACCGGGCATCGGCTGGCCGCAAGCGGCCACGCTGCCCCGCCTCGCGGCGGATGCGGCCGAACAAGCCGCGGACAGACCTGCGCTCATTGACGCCGTGACGGATACGGTCGTGACATTCGGCAGTCTCCAGACGGGCGCGCTTGGTCTTGCCGGTGCGCTCGCGGAAAAGCATTTCGGCAAAGGCGACATCCTTTTCACGATCATGCCCAATTGCCTCGACTGGTATGTGGCAGCGCTTGCGGCGCAGATGCTGGGCGGTGCGATCAGCAGCATCAATCCGATGGCGCCGGCCGGCGAAATCGCGCGGCAATTCGGCAGGATTAACGCGAAGGCGGTCCTGACCATCCCCGAGCTTCTGACAGCGGCCTCGGAAGTGGCCGGCGACACCGCTGTGCTGTCGACGGCGGACCTTCGGTCACTCGGCAACACCGATATCGCCCTTCATCGACGTTCGCATTCAACCGCCGAGGCCGCGGCGTTCCTTCCGTTCTCGTCGGGTACAACGGGTTTGCCCAAGCCCGTCATTCTCACCCACCAAAACATGATCGCGGCCGCCGCTTCCGTTGCGTCAGCCGTGGCCCTCGACACCGGCGACCGCATGCTCGGGCTGGCGCCGGTGTTCCATGTCGTCGGCCCGCTTATCTTTGCGCTCAAGGCGGTGTTCTGCGGCGGCAATTTCCTCGACCCCGGCTTGCAGGAGATCGCGATCCGGAGGCTGGGTTGCCCGGTGGTCCAGGTCTTCGCAACCACGGAGGCGGCGGGCATCATCTCGATCGATTCGCTGTCATCGCCTCGGCCCGGCTCGGCAGGATTTGCGGCGCCCCTGGTCAGCATGCGCATCGCCGATCCTGCGACCGGCGAAATTCTCGAACCCGGCCGGGACGGCGAACTGCAATGCAAGGGAGCGAACATCTTTGCCGGCTATCTCGGCCTGCCCTCAGATACGGCGAATGCAAAGACGCCCGACGGCTGGCTGCGCAGCGGCGACCTGGCGCAGATCGACCAATCGGGACGGCTATGGATCAAGGGCCGCTACAAGGAACTGGTCAAGGTCCACGCCGGACAGGTTCCTCCTGCCGAGCTCGAAGCGCTGCTGCTTGCGCATCCCAACATCAGCGATGCCGCGGTGATCGGGCGCGCCAACGCACATTGCGGGCAAATACCGATCGCCTATGTCGTCTGGCGCGAGCCGGTTGACCCATTTGCCGTCATGGAATGGCTGAACGATCAGGTGCTCGGCTACAAGCGTATCCGCGCCATCGAGCCGATCGATGTCATTCCGAGGAATGCATCCGGAAAAATTGATCGGGCTGCGTTGCTGGCGGAGGATGACATGAGAACCTCGTAAGCCCCGAGGGGTACCGCCTGAGCTTGAACGAGGCCGAACAACCAAAACGCGGTCGCGCCGGGACACGATGGCGGCATTCTCTGATTTAATTTTCAAACAGCGTGAGGGTATAGGTCCGCATTCTCGTGGCGTGAGGCACCAATTTGTCGCGCCCGATGATCCAACTTTGTCGTTGCCAGCGAGGCGAAGCACTCCATAGCGCCGCTGGCTGAGACGTGGATTGCTTCGCTTCGCTCGCAATGACGGCGTGAGTGTTCGAGCGGAGTGAAACCCATCGACGCTAGCGAACGTGACTTATCCTTACGCCGGCGCCGGCGCGAGCCGTGTCACCGGCGCCGGCCTGAACGTCAGTACGATCAGGAAAGCCCCAAGCCCCATGATCCAGGAGCCGATATAGAGCCAGGCGTAGCTGGCGAAGGTGTCGTAGATCAAACCTCCGGCCAGCGGTCCTGTCGCCATGCCCAGGCTGCCGGCCATGGCGGTACCGCCGATCACGGTGCCCATCATCCGCAGCGGAAAGTTTTCGCGCGCGAGAACGGCGTAGAGCGGCATGGTGCCGGCATAGATGAAGCCGAACAGCGCCGCCACGGCGTAGAACGCGGCGAGCTCGCGCACGAAGACATAACCGAGCGCGCCGAACGCCTGCGCGAGCAATCCAAGGACGAGCACGCGCTTGGCCCCAAAACGGTCGCCGAGCAGGCCGAAGGCGATACGGCCACCCATCCCCGCGAGGCCCTCAACGCTGTAGATGGTGACGGCGGCGATCATCGGTATGCCGCAGCTGATGGCGTAACTCACGGTATGGATGATCGGGCCCGAATGCGTGGCGCAGCAGAAGAAATTCGTCGTTAGCAGGATGATGAATTGCGGCGAGCGCAGCGCCTGCGCGAGCGACATCTCCCCTTGCGCCGGCTCGCTGGACGGAGTGGAAGGCCCGCGCTCAAGCGCAGGCGCGCGGCGCACCAGCAGCGAGACCGGGATCATGATCGCGGCCACGACGAGGGCTACGATCTGCATCGAGGTTCGCCAATCATGGTTCGAGACGAGCCAGGCGGCGAGCGGCGACATGGTCATCGGCGCCATGCCCATGCCCGCCGATACCAGCGACACCGCAAGGCTGCGATGGGTGTCGAACCAGCCGGTGACGGTGGCCATCATCGGCGCAAAGATCGCGGCGGTGGCGCCGCCGACCATCAGCCCGAAGATGAACTGAAACGCGACCAGCGATGTCGCCAGACTGGCCAGCCCCAGGCTTGCCGCAAGCACGACCGAGCCGGTCAGCACCACCGGCAGCGGCCCCAGCCGGTCGGACAAGGTGCCCCAGATCATGCTGGTGAAGGCCATCGCGAGGAAGCCGATTGTCATCGCGCTGGATACGCCGGTCACCGACCAGCCGGTATCCCGCGCGATCGGTTGCAGGAACACCGGCAGCGAGAACATGCCGCCGATCGCGACGCAGCCCAACAGGCCCCCGGCCGCGACAATCACCCAGCGATAGCGAGAATTCGTCATTCCTGATCTCCCATGCAGCTCTCTTCGGGTGGAAGACGAACGCGATGGGCCGGAGCCGACAGGCCGAGGGCCGCCGCGGCTCACTTTTTTGCGAGCGAGGCAGCTTCGTTTTGCGGGACGTCGTACCGATGTCAGGCAGTTAGAAGAGGTATGTTCCGCATGTGATTGCGATGAGCCTGATCGGTAGGACTTCAACCGGCCTTGAATAACGATTCCAAACGGCCTGGGCCTACCGTTTAGGGCGAACGTCGACCGATGCGCTTGATGCGGCCACAACCGGGGCGGCGGGTTAGCCCTAAGCGGCCTGTGCCAGCTCGTAAGGCACAATGGCGACGCGTATTACGCCGCCCCACACCCGATTGGCGGAATACGCTGCGCTATTCCGCCCTACGGGCTCTGCTCCGACTACTTCCGGCTGGAGCGATTGCCGGTGGGGCTTGCACCCACTGGAAAGCGCCGCCTTTGCACGGCGCACGCGAAAACCAGACGCCCAAGGTAGTGCCGCTGAGCGGGCGCCGCTGAATCCCTTTGGCGTTTTTGATAGGCACTTCCGCTTGGCGCCGCCCGATCCGTTCTGTGCACCGAACAAGCAGGATACGCACCCCGGAAAACTACGGGGCACGATACGATTTACCCTCAGCTAGGTATCGGGGATGATGAGACCAAACATGTAGGAGGCGTACGATGAAATCACCTGTCGTGAAGCGCTCGATCGTGGTCGGCGGCCACAAGACGAGCGTCAGTCTTGAAGAGCCATTTTGGACCAACATGAAAGAGATTTCCCTGGCGCGCACCATGACGCTGTCCGAGTTGGTTGGCCATATCGACACAAACCGCCAGCAGGGCAATCTGTCTTCAGCGATCCGCCTATTCGTTCTCGACCACTTCAGGACCCGCGCAGTCCTCCCCGAAGCCGGGCCCAGGCCGCACGCATCATCGGCGGGGGGCGGACGCCCAAGGTAGTGCCGCCGAGGCGGCCGCTTTCCGTACAATGCATACCTGCGATAAGAAGGAAGGCGTAGAGGATGAAGAAGCTTCTGATGACAGCAGTTTTCGGCGCGACGATACTCACTGCGCTTCCTGCGACGGCGCAGCAAAATTTGCCGGAACGTTCAGACATGTGAAGCGTCGACGGCGATCATCCAGGCAGTCCGTCATCCCCATAGAGGAAATCCTGGCTTCGCGCGGCGTTCGGCCAGGCTTTCGCCTTGGAGGAACCAGAGGCTCGCGCCGCTTCGAGAAGCGCCCTGCGGGATATCGTATCCAGCGCCGGCTTAACGGGAACCAGACGCACCGCCGCATGGCCATGACGGGTTAGAACGACATCGTCGCCAGCCTCGGCTCGGCGCACCAGTTCCGCCAGCTGTCCTTTGGCCTCGGTAACGGATACCCGCATGCTACTCCCTCCACGGATCGCGATCGTCCAAATAATTTTGACTATTTCATAGTCCAAATCAATAATGCGCGAACTGGGCGCCTGGATTATCGACAAGCGCGCTGAGAGCGGGAGCCACGCCGCGCAGCAGCGTGATAGAGCTCGTAAGGCGCGCAATAGCGAAGCGTATTGCGCCGCCCACACCCGATCGGCGGAATATGCTGCGCTATTCCGCCCTACGGGCTTGTTCACCATCACGTTCCAACCTGATGCGCAGTGACGAGCTCCATCGCAAGGTTGCACGATGAAGAAGGTAATCAACTCAGCACCGTCGCGCCGTCACTTTTTGCGGCTAACATCAATGGCTGCGGCATCAGCCCTGGCTCCAACGGTTTTGTGGGCCGAGCAGCGAGAAGCAGCGGATTCGGCCACATCCCAGGCCGTGTCCGCACGCATCGCCACGTTCGAGGAGGTATGGCGAACCGTGCGAGAGCGGTTCTACGATCCGCACCTACACGGACTCGATTGGTCGGCGGTCCGGGAACGTTACTTGCCGGACGCCACACGGGCGAGCTCCGAAGAGGCGCTGGCCAACGTCACTAATAGCATGCTCTCTGAGCTGAATGCTTCGCACACCCGCTACTACACACCGTACGAACCAGAGTACTACCAACTTTCCGATATCTTTGCTGGTGCGCTAAGGCGGCGCGGACTGGAACGCGCTTTTCCGGGTGGTCGTATCTCCTATCCCGGCATTGGCATTCTCTCACGCGTGGACATGCAGGGCCGCAGCATGATTTCCGGCGTTATAGAAGGCACGCCGGCCCAACAAGCCGGCCTGCTCGCTGGTGACGAGATCGTCTTCGCCGATGGTGCACCGTTTCAGCCGGTACAGTCATTCCGTGGCAAGGTTGGCAAGGAAGTCGTGCTGGGCCTGCGTCGTGCCGGCGCGTTCATGCAAGTATCGGTTACACCGGTCGATATTGAGCCCAACAAAATGTTCTTGGACGGCCTGAAGGCTAGTGCCCGTGTGATACGGGCCAACGGTCGAAGCATCGGCTACGTTCATGTCTGGTGCTACGCTGGCTCTGCCTTTCAGCGGACGCTTGAGCATCTTCTATCGCAAAGTCCGCTGAACGAGGCCGACGCACTGATCTGGGACCTGCGCGATGGTTGGGGCGGGGCGATCCCCGAGTATCTTGACTTGTTCAACACGCGAGCGCCGACGATGCAGGTCACTGATCGCAATGGCGCCAGCGAACTCGAGAACGTGAAGTGGCGCAAGCCTGTCGCCATGCTTGTCAACGGTGGCACCCGCAGCGGCAAGGAGATCCTTGCCTATGGCTTCAAGAAATATCGGCTTGGCGAGGTCATCGGCAGCCGGACCGAGGGAGCTGTCCTCGCTGCGACGGCATTCCTCATTGGCGGCGGCTTGCTGTTGCTCGCGGTCGAGGACGTGCAGGTCGACGGCGAGCGGCTGGAAGGCGTTGGGGTCGCACCCACGATCGAGGTCCAAGCTGACCGGGCCTCCATGGGTCTAGGTGATCCTCAACTCAATCGTGCAATCGCAGTCCTATCCGGGGCCTGATCCTCGGGAGGCAGCCCTGCTGGCTCAGGATGATGGCAGCTCACAAGGAATCATATTGACGACCTTGGAGGGAATCCCATGTTCATTCCGGAACCTGATGCCGTACCAAATCGTTTGATACTGAATGATTGAACTGAATGATTGAAATGCATCAGGGACGCCCACATGCTGACACCCGCCGCCACCCTCGCCAAAAAGGCCAAGACGCCATTTCCAGGCGAAAGTTCGGAATACCGCGAAGCGCGAGAGGCGCTGCTGGCCGAGGAGATAGAGTTCCGCCGTCGTCTAACCCGGGTCACTGAGCGGCGCCGTGCGCTGCCGCCCGGTCCCGTGATCGACAAGAACTACCGATTCAAGGACGAGAATGGCGCGGAGGTCGGCTTGACAGACCTGTTCGGCAAACACGACGCACTGGTGACCTATTTCTGGATGTATGGGCCGCAACGCGAGCGGCCCTGCCCGATGTGCACCAACTGGCTCGGTGCGGTGAACGGTAATGCGGCCGACATCAAGCAGCGGGTCGCGCTAAAAATTCTGGGCCGCTCGCCAGTCGAGCGCCAGCTCGCCTTTGCGGCCGAGCGCGGCTGGCAAGACCTCGATTTCGTGCAAACCGTCGGCGACGACTACGCCAACGATCTCGGGCTCATCAACGAAGACGGCAGCGAGGATCCGGCGCTGGTCGTGTTCAAGCGTGACGGCGACAAGATTAGGCTGTTCTGGGCAAGCGAGATGAGGAAGGAAATGGCCGATCCGGGGCAGGACCCGCGAGACGCGCCCGACATCGCATCGCTGTGGTCGATCCTCGACCTCACGCCCGCCGGTCGCGGCACAGACTGGTACCCGAAGCTGAGTTATTGAGCGCCGTACGCCCTGCTCCCACTCGATTGTTTTGAGCGGCGATAACGTGCCGTTACGCCGCGGCAACATAAAGAAAGGAAAGAGCAAATGAACGGCCGGGACTCTGTTCATCCGATCGGGCAGTCTCGGACGGAGCCGCCTGCGCGCGTAAGGGCCAAGGCAAGGATCACCGTTCAGAACTCTGACGCCAGGCCCTACGACCAAACCGCGAGCCCGGCATTGATGGAGATCCGTCTAAGCGAAACGTTCACCGGAGATATCGATGGCGAATCACCGGTTCGGGCTTTGCAGGTCCTACGCGACGATCACTCTGCCAGCCTCGTCAGCGTACAGCGATTCCGCGGGAAACTGGGCGGACGCCAAGGCACCTTCGTGCTTCAAGGCTCGGAAATCGTCGAGAACGGCAAGATCAAGGCGACATGGTTTGTCGTTCCCGGATCGGGGACAGGTGATCTTTCCGGGCTGCGCGGCGAGGGCGGCTTTGAAGGTGACTTTGGAAAAGGGTCCGAGGGAACGCTGGATTATTGGTTCGAATGATGTAGCTACGATTCAAGAAACCTGACTATACGGAGAATCTCATATGAGCAAACGCTGACGTAGTGAAGTATGTTTAGTATTTCTGACATCCACGGACATCGGATCGTTTGAGGAGGCGCGACGCGCCAGTGGAGCGGGCGAACGTGCCGCGGTAGCCACTGCCGATCTCGGTGACGAACGCGAACTGCGCAACATGGTTGCCATCCGTGCATTCGGACGTGTCGACATCCTTGTTAATAATGCAGGCATCCCAAACCCACCGATACAACAACCGTTAGACCTGACGTCCGATCGCCGCCGCCAGCAAGCCGCGAACGAGCGCGCCGCCACATCGTGCCGTAGCGAGTGAGCGGCTTGCTAGGAGCCGGCCCGTTACCCCATCTACGAGCTTCTTCCGCCGTGAAATCCGCTCCGCTTCCTCAAACGACGCGCTCGATATCGGTTTTTGAAAAATCATCGCCCACGTACAGAAATGCCATCGGGGTCTTTTCCACTTTTCCCTTGAACTCAGACATTTTTTAATGCACCCGGCACTTCCCGTTTGTTCCGGTAGTGTTGCAAAAGTCCTAAAATGCCGTGCGGCTACTGTCCCGCCAAAACAGGAGGCGTGCGTCCGCTTCAACAATCGGCGCCGAGAAGAAAAGCAGCTTCAAGCCGAACCCGATCAAGATAATTGCAAAAATAGCGGTAACGTGATGTGCGCGCACAATGGTCCTCCGGTTGCGAATGCTCTGAACGCGGGTGCCAGCGGCATCCGCGATGCAAATGCCTTTCTACTGTTGTTCTGCGTTCCCAGATGAATGCCAAACTTTTCTCTGCAAAGTGCCGGAAAGTATTAGCCGGGACACTGACGGAACCGTCGCTGTTGTGCCTCAATTTCAATTGCCGGAAGCTATGGTGGCGGCGATGATGTAGAATGCGAGCCAGGCGCTCGCAACGACGAGTACCCCTCTATGATCATAAGGTGGATTATCGTCTTGTCCGACTTCGCAGCTATCGAATTCGGAGACATCACAGCGGTCTTGGACTGATCTCGCTATCGCCTGCCGCCACCGTGGCTCACCGGCGCGTTTTACGGCCAGCGGCGGCGCATCGGCACGGGCTTTCATCACAACCTCCAAGATTGGCGATGCGCGAAGTTAGGCAATCGACCGCAGCCGCGCATCATCGGAACCGATGATGCGGTTACTGCTGTTGCTGAGCCGCCCGGATCGGCGGCGTCGAGTTATGCAACAGAGTGGGAATGTCAGCAGCCCCAATTGGGTGTCGGCGGATCGGGGTCGCGAGATTGAAATGGATATCCCGCAGATGATTGTGGGCTTTCATGCACCGTATTATGCGGCGTCGGTATCGTTGGTTCGTTTGTGATCGTAACGGCACTGACACTCGGAAATAGGAGGCACTTGATCGCATGGACCCGGGAAATAAATCGAGGGCGGAAGTTAAGCATGCGCTCAAAGTTTGATTCCATTTTAATCCCCTCCGTGGAAAGTGAGAACACTCAGCAGCACCGGAACGGTGACACACGATGCGACGGTGGAAAAAAATACGAGTCCGGCGACCTCCTCAGGCTCACTGTTCCAGCGTTGTGCGTACATGTAACAGTAGACGGCCACCGGCATGGCGCATTGAAGAATAAATACAGCCTTCGCTGGGTCTGGGAGGTCGAACAAATAAGCCACAACCGCGCCAATCACGGCTCCGCAGCCAATTCGCAATGCCGACAGTGCAATGGCTCGCGGTAGTGTCGCTATCTGCAGCTTTGCTAGCGTTCCGCCAAGCATTAGCAGCATGACCGGGATTGTAAGGTTGCCAATGAGACCGAGCGTGTTGCCGATCCAAGTTGGCGGCTCGATGCGGAAATAAGTGACGGCAAGGCCCAGAATAATCGCGTAAAGCATCGGCATCCGCGCAAGCGCCCTCCAATTGGCCGTGCCAGCGGCCAGTGCTTGCCCGATGCTGTGATTACCGATAGACGAAATCGCAAAAAAAACGATCGCATATCCCAAGCCTTCGGTCCCAAAGGCATATAGCGCAAGCGGGAGACCAAGGTTGCCGGCATTAGGAAAAGCGACAGACGGCAGGTATGTCCTCAAACTCAAGCCCGAAACCCAAAGTGCCATTCCCCCAACAACAGCAAATGCACAGATTGCGACGCATGAGGCGAGCGCGACTGCGACAAACGCTTGTGGTGATATTGCTGCCTTGAGTAAAGTTGAGACGATCAGACACGGCGTCCCAATATCGACGAGGAGGGGCGTCAGAACATTCGCATCAAGCGCGCGACCATAACGCACCCAGGCAAAACCGAGCGCAATCGTGCATAGCACTGGAAGAACGGAGGCGAAAATTACGTTTAGCATCCTCACCATCTCCGAATAAGCACACGATCGACCCGCTCACCGCCACCCGCACGCCCCCGGGGCGGTGCCGGTGCGGCTCTGGTCATTCACATACCAAGCGCGCCCGAGG
>WNGJ01019188.1_pt1 | contig 10727 bp, 8 predicted proteins | sample 5400611 | NCBI WGS metagenome assembly WNGJ01 (sample SAMN13153375, study PRJNA577476) | soil metagenome | isolation source: 40 cm soil or saprolite under Garry oak tree replicate 1 | place: USA:California | collected 2016-06-15
AGGACCGCGAGCGCCCGGGAGCGATGCACCGCGTCCGCTTCCACGTCACCGACGACGGCGGCGCGGGCGGGGATGCGCTCGTCGACACCACTCGTCCAGAGCTGATCGCGGCATGCGTGGCGCTGCTGGCCCACCCCGAGGACGCGCGCCACCGCGAGCTCCTCGGCCGCGAGGTGCTGACGCCGCTGTTCGCCGCCCGCGTGCCCGTGCTCAGCCACCGGCTGGTGGAGCCAGACAAGGGCACGGGGCTGGTGATGGTGTGCACGTTCGGGGACCTCACAGACGTCGTGTGGTGGCGCGAGCTGGGGCTGCCGGTGCGCTCGGTGCTGAGCCCGGACGGCCGCCTGGCGCACGTCGCGTGGGGTGCGCCGGGATGGGAGTCGCAGGATCTGGAGGGCGCCCGCGCCCGCTACGCGGAGCTCGAGGGCAAGACGATCAACCAGGCGCGGCGCCGGTCGACGGAGCTGCTCGCGGAGGCCGGCGAGCTCGTCGGCGAGCCGCAGCCGGTGATGCGCGCGGTGAAGTTCTTCGAGAAGGGCGAGCGCCCTGTCGAGATCATCACCAGCCGCCAATGGTTCATCCGCACACTCGAGCATCGCGCGGCGCTGATCGAGCGCGGTCGTGAGCTTCGCTGGCACCCGCCATACATGCGCGCGCGCTTTGAGGACTGGGTCAACGGCCTCTCCGGTGACTGGTGCATAAGCCGCCAGCGCTTCTTCGGCGTGCCCTTTCCGGTGTGGTACCCGATCGATGGGCACGGCGAGGTGCGCTACGAGGAGCCGATCGCCGCGCACGAGGACCAGCTCCCGGTGGACCCCTCGACGGACGTCCCCGCCGGCTATCAGCCCGAGCAGCGGGGACAGCCGAGCGGCTTCACGGGCGACCCCGACGTGATGGACACGTGGGCCACGTCCTCGCTCACGCCGATGATCGCGACCGAGGGCGAGGATGGGGGCCTGTTCCCGATGGAGCTGCGTCCGCAGGCTCACGACATCATCCGGACGTGGCTGTTCACGACCATCCTGCGCTCGCACCTGGATCGCGGCGTGCTGCCGTGGCGCAACGCGGCGATCTCGGGCTGGGTGCTCGACCCTGACCGCAAGAAGATGTCCAAGTCCAGGGGAAACGTGGTGACGCCGATGCACCTGCTCGAGGAGTACGGCGCGGACGCCGTGCGTTACTGGGCGGCCAGCGGCCGCCCCGGGGCCGACACCGCCTTCGACGCGCAGCAGATGAGGGTCGGCCGTCGCCTGGCGGTGAAGCTGCTCAATGCCTCCAAGTTCGCCCTGACCGACCTTGTGCCCGCGGGCGAGGAGCTCACGCATCCGCTCGACCGCGCGCTGCTGACCCGCCTGGCGCGCGTCGTGGCCGACGCCACGGAAAGCTTCGAGGGCTATGACTACGCGCGCGCGCTCGAGCGAACCGAGTCCTTCTTCTGGTGGTACTGCGACTACTACCTGGAGCTCGTGAAGGCTCGCCGCTACGACCCCTCGCCGCCCGTCGCCGCTTCGGTGAGCCTCGCGTTGCGCAGCTCGCTGTCTGTCTTCCAGCGGCTGTTGGCCCCGGTTCTTCCGTTCGTCGCCGAGGAGGTGTGGTCGTGGTGGCAGCCGGGCTCGGTGCACGTCGCGCCGTGGCCGAACGCGGCCGAGCTCGGCTTCGCCGCCGCCGCCGACGGAGCGCGCGAGGACGAGGCGCTGGCGATCACGGCCGACGTGCTGCGCGAGGTGCGAAAGGCCAAGTCGCAGGCGCGCCGCAAAATGCGCGCTCCCGTCGCGCAGGTGCTCGTGCGCGACACGGCCGCGCGCCTGCAGGCGCTCGAGCTGGGCTCGGATGACCTCCTGCAGGCGGCCGTGATCGAGCAGCTCGAGCTCGTGCCCGGCGATCAGTTCGCCGTCGAGGTGCAGCTCGGCGAGGAAGCGGCGTGACGCGCACGCCGATAGAGGAGCTGAGCGACAGAGTCGGCGAGCGGGCCACGATCCGCGGCTGGGTGAACGCGGTGCGCGATCAGAAGCGCGTGCAGTTCTTGGTACTACGCGATGAAACCGGGCTGGCGCAGGCCGTCGTCGAGGTGCAGGATCCCCCGAGCCAGCTCAACGAGGCGATCTCCGCGCTCACGGCCGAGTCCGCGATCACCGTGAGCGGCACGGTCGTCGCCGACGAGCGGGTAAAGCTCGGCGGGCTGGAGCTGCGCGTGGAGAGCCTGCAGGTCGACTCCATGGCCGAGCCCGAGCTGCCAGTCGCGCCCGACTCGGCGCTGGACAAGCGCATGGATTGGCGCTATCTGGATCTGCGCCGGCGCGACCGCAGGCTGATCTTCGAGGTGCAGACCACGGTCGAGCACGCGATGCGCGAGTTCTGGCGCGAGCAAGGCTTCATCGAGCTGCACAGCCCCAAGCTCATGGGCTCGGCGAGCGAGTCCGGAGCGGAGCTGTTCAAGGTCGAGTACTTCGATCGCACCGCCTACCTGGCCCAGTCGCCTCAGTTCTACAAGCAGATGGCGATGGCGGCGGGGTTTGGGCGCGTGTTCGAGGTTGGGCCGGTGTTTCGCGCGAACCCCTCGTTCACGTCGCGCCACGACACGGAGTTCACGAGCGTGGACGTTGAGATCTCCTGGATCGACTCGCACGAAGACGTGATGGCCTTCGAGGAGGCGTGGCTCGCGCACGTGCTCGGCGTCGTCGCGAACGAGCATGCAGGGGAGATCGAGCGCACCTTCGGCGGCCGGGTGATCGTCCCCTCGCTGCCGTTCCCGCGCGTCACGCTCGCGCAGGCCAAGGAGCTGCTGCGCGAGCACGATCAGCCCGCGCCCGGTGCGGCGCTCGACCTCGACCCCGCCAGCGAGCGCTCGCTGTCGGCGATCGTGGAGCAGCGCCACGGCCACGAGTTCGCGTTCGTGATCGACTACCCGGCCGCGGTGCGGCCCTTCTACCACATGCGCCACGCCGAGGATCCCAGCCTGACCAAGAGCTTCGACCTGCTGTGGCGCGGCATCGAGCTGACGACGGGCGCGCAGCGCGAGCACCGCCACGAGCAGCTCGTGGCGCAGGCTCGCCAAAAGGGAGTGGAGACCGGGCCGATCGAGTACTACCTGGACTTCTTCCGCTTCGGCTGCCCGCCGCACGGGGGCTTCGGGTTCGGCCTCACGCGGCTGCTCATGCAGCTGCTCGTCCAGGACAACGTGCGCGAGGTCACGTTCCTGTACCGCGGCCCGCACCGGCTGTCCCCGTAGGGCTGCGGTTGGCCTCGCGGGGTGGCGCTGGCGGGGCGCGTGCCCGCCAGTCCCGTCCGCGCCCATCTCTACCGTCAAGCCATGCTCCTGAACGAACTGAGCGACGGCATGGAGGTGGACCAGGTCCTGCTCGTTCGCCAGGCCGAGCGTCGCCAGCGGCGCGATGGCGGCGAGTACCTGCGGCTGCAGCTTGGCGACCGCACGGGCGCCGTGAGCTGCATGGTGTGGGAGGAGCTGCTGGACGTCGCGGAGCTTGCGCACGCGGGCGAGCCGGTCCGCGTGGGCGGCCGCTACATCGTGCACCCGCGCTTCGGGCCCCAGATCAACCGGGCTCGGAGATGTGGGCCGGCTTCCGCGAGGCCCCCGCGGCCAAGCACTACCACCAGGCGTATCGTCACGGCCTGCTCGAGCACTGCCTCGGCGTGGCGCAGGCGGTGAGCGCGATCAGCGCCACGTTCGCCGGCGTCGATCGCGACGTCGCGATCACCGGCGCGCTGCTGCACGACATCGGCAAGCTCGACGCCTACGCATATGAGGGCCACAGCATCGAGCTGACCGACGCGGGCCGCCTGCACGGAGAGATCGCGCTGGGCTACTACCGGATTCGCCGTGCGATCGAGGACATCGAGAGCTTTCCCGTCGAGCTCGCCCAGGCCGTCGTCCACATCATCCTCTCCCACCACGGCGCGCTCGAGCACGGCAGCCCGGTGCTGCCGTGCACGCGCGAGGCCACGCTGGTGCACATGATCGACAACCTGGGCGGGCGGCTGGGCAGCTTCGATCGCCTCGAGCGTGGGCTGGCGCCAGGCCGGCGCTGGTCGGGCTTTGACCGCGCGATCGGCACAGGCGCGTTCTTTGCCGACCGCCCGTCCGCGAGCCCCCGCGACGGAGAGCTCGGCGAGCTACACGGGCCGCGCGCCCGCGAGGCGGCCTGAACGTCCGCAAAATGCGGCCCGGCGCGGGTCCGGCGATAACTGTCTCTCCCTTGGGTTCTATCTTTGGGGAGCGATGGCCAAGGACACCGAGAAGCTGATCCGCCAGCTGTCGCTGATCTCCTACCTGATGGCCGAGCGGCGGCCGGTGACGGCCCTCGAGATTCGGCGTGATGTAGAGGGCTACAGCGGCATGAACGAGGACGCGTTCGCGCGGCGCTTCTACGCCGACCGGTCCGAGCTCGACTCGCTGCGCATCCAGCTCACGGTCGAGCGGCCCGTCGACGGCGCGGCGGAGCAGGAGAACTACTCGCTGCGTCCGGAGAACTTCCACCTCCCGCCGATCGCGTTCACCGACAAGGAGCTGGCCGCGCTGCAGACGTCGCTGAGCCTGCTCGATGGCGAATTCGCCTACGCGGAGCCACTGCGGCTGGCTCTGCAGCAGATCACCTGGGGGCGCCCCAGCCCGCTGCAGGCGCCGGAGCAGCGCTCGGTTGCGCTCGGGATCACCGCATCGGCCGGCGGCCACGAGCTCTCGGCGCGGCTGGCCAAGGTGGAGACGGCGATCTTCCGCAACAAGACGATCCTGTTCGACTACTACACGATGGAGCGCGACGAGGTCGGCTCCCGCCGCGTCGATCCCTACCACCTGCTGTTCCAGGGCGGACAGTTCTACCTGCTCGGCCACGCACACGAGCGTCAAGCGATCCGCGTGTTCCGCCTCTCGCGCATCCGTGGCAAGGTCTCCTACGCGACCAAGGCCGAGCACGACTTCCGCCGGCCCGAGGACTTCGATCCGCGCTCGTATGCGAACCGCGCCGACTGGCAGCTCGGCGAGCCGCAGGGCGCGGCGGAGATCGTGATCTCCGAGCGCATCGCATGGCAGATCGAGCGCCACTTCGGCCGCTACGGAGAGATCCTCACGGGCGCGGACTCCCGCCGCGATGGCGACGGCGCCGAGGCGCGACCGCGCTCGCGCGCGGCCGCGCGAGCGGCGGAGACCGGCGATTGCGTGTTCAAGACCCCGTACTCGAGCACGCGCGGGATCATCTCGTGGGTGCTCGGCCTCGGCGCCCATGCCCGTCTGCTGGGGCCGTCCGAGCTGAGCGCCGAGCTAGCGCGACGCCTGCAGCTGCTGGCCGAGCGCCACGGCGAGCACGCCCCGGTCGCGGACGCCGACGTCGGCGCCGACGCCGGCCGCGCCCGCGGCGCCGCCGGCGCGTCGGGCCGGGCCTCGCGCCACGACGTCGCGAGCGAGGGCGAGGAGGATGCGCCCCGAGGGCGCGGTGAGGCGGCGATCCGGCCGGAGCGCTTCGCGCGGCTGGTGACGCTGGCGAGCATCCTGATCGCGGCAGGACGAGCGGGCGAGCGCGTGTCGATCGGTGAGATCTGTGAGCGCCTGCAGCTGAGCGAGGAGGAGCTTCGCGAGGACCTGAACGTGCTCAACGTCGTCAACTTCGGCGGCGGCTCCTACGTGCTGTATGCGGAAATCAACGAGCAGGACGGGGAGATCGAGGTCGACCCCGAGCCCTACAGCGACAACTTCGACCGTCCCGCGCGACTCCTGCCGGTGGAGGCCAAGGCGCTGGTGGCCGCCATCGACCTGATCGGCGAGCACCTCCCTGAGGGATCGCTGACCTCGGCGCGGGAGAAGATCGTGGCGGCGCTTGGCGAGGACCCAATGGAGCAGGGACTGCAGGTGGCGCGCGCCGGCGGCGATGACTCAGACGTGGCTCGCCTGGTGTCCGACGCGATCGTCAAACGCAAGATGATCGAGCTCGAGTACTACAAGGAGAACGAGGATGAGCTGTCGCTGCGAACGGTCGAGCCCTACGCGCTGACCAACGGCCGCGAGGGCTGGTACGTGGCTTCGTTTGACCCCGAGCGCGACGGGATGCGCCACTTTCGCCTGGACCGCATCAAGCGGGCGAGGGTGAGCGCGCAGAAGTTCAAGCCGCGTCCCGAGGTAGACCCGGCCGCCGAGGTCGACGGCTGGCTGCGCACGGGCGAGGTCGAGGCGTCGCGCAGCGCGCGGGTGTGGATCTCTCCCGAGCGAGCGCGGTGGGCGCGCGAGGTGCGGCGCGTGGTGCATGAGTGCGACGACGGCGCCGTCGTGGTCGAGCTCAGCTTCGCGGGCCTCGATTGGCTCGTGCGCGAGATCCTCAAGGAAGCCGGCGACGCCGCGGTGCTTGCGCCCGAGGACGCGCGTGATGCGGTCCGCACCACGGTGGCGCGCGTGCGCGATGCCTACCGCGCGCCCGGGCGAGGCTCCGGCGGCCCGAGCAAAGCGGGCCGGTCCGCGCCACGGCGCAAGCGCGCCTCCAAGGTCACCCGGCGCGCGGCCAACACGGACGCCGGCGCGGCCTACTCGAAGTCCTAGGTTCGCGCCCGGCAGCGCGCGTCGCTACGCTTGGCGAGCGGTGAGCCGCCGCGAGCAGATCAGGATGACCGATGTGGAGGTCCGCTCATTCCTCGCGCAGGAGCGAACGGTCACCTGCGCAACGCTCGGATCGCGTGGCTGGCCGCACCTGATGCCGCTGTGGTATGTGCTGCGCGACCCTGCCGACGCCGGGCCGGGGCCGCGGCTGTGGGCGTGGACGTATGCGGCGTCGCAAAAGGTGCGCAACCTCGAGCGCGATCCGCGCGCGACGCTGCAGGTCGAGGCGGGGGAGTGCTACGAGCAGCTGCGCGGGGTGACGCTCGAGTGCGACGTCGCGGTGCACCGCGATCTCGAGACCGTCGCCGCGCTGGGCCGCGAGATCTTCAGGCGCTACGCAGCCCCGCGGGGTCAGCCCCCGGTGGGCGAGCTTCACGCCGACGTCGCCGCGATGGTGCACCGCCAGGCCGCTAAGCGCGTCGGCCTTGAGTTCATCGAGCGTCGCCGCGCCGCCTGGGATCACGCCAAGCTCGGCGGGGCCTATTAGTTCGCTCGTCGTCTCGCCGAACCCTGTTAGTAGGCTCATCCGCCAATGGAGCAGCTGAAGGGCCTGATCCTCTCGGGGGGCAAGGGCACGCGCTTGCGCCCCATCACGCACACGAGCGCCAAGCAGCTCGTGCCGGTGGCCAACAAGCCCGTGCTGTTCTACGGCATCGAGGCGATGGCCGCGGCCGGCATCGAGCAGGTCGGGATCGTGATCGCGCCCGAGACGGGCGCGGAGATCGAAGCGGCGGCCGGCGACGGCTCGCGCTTCGGTGTGCACATCACCTACGTGCTTCAGGACGAGCCCCTGGGCCTCGCGCACGCGGTGCTCACCGCGGAGCCCTTCCTTGGCCCGAGCCCATTTGTCATGTACCTCGGAGACAACCTGCTGCAGGGCGGGATCTCCGATCTGGTGGCCGCCTTTCGCGAGCACCAGCCGGACGCGTTGATCCTGCTCACGCCGGTGCCCGATCCGGAGCACTACGGCGTCGCCGAGCTCGCCGCCGCCGCCCCGGGCGAGACCGGCCGGGTGGTGCGGCTGATCGAGAAGCCGCCCGCGCCGGTCACCGACCTGGCGCTCGTGGGGGTGTACATGTTCACCGCCCATATCCACGCTGCCGCGCGCGCAATCTCCCCGTCGGGGCGCGGGGAGCTCGAGATCACCGACGCCATCCAGCAACTGGTGGACGCGGGCATGCGCGTTGAGCCACACATCGTGCGCGGATGGTGGAAGGACACCGGCCGCCTGTCCGACCTACTGGAGGCAAACCGCCTGATCCTGGACGACCTGATCGGGCGGATCGAAGGTGAGCTGATCGACTCGCGCGCGGACGGCCGCGTGGTGATCGAGGCGGGCGCCCGCCTGGAGCGCACCACCGTTCGCGGGCCCGCGATCGTCGGCGCCGGCGCGCAGCTGAGCGATTGCTACATCGGGCCCTACACGGCGATCGGGGAGCGGTGCACGATCTCCGGCGCCGAGGTCGAGCACTCGAGCCTGCTCGCCGGCTGCAGCGTGCGCGACCTGGACGGACGCATGGAGTCATCGCTGCTTGGCCGCAACGTCAGCGTACGCCGCGGCGATCGCCAGCCGCGCGCGTACCGCTTCATGGTCGGCGACAACTCCGACATCTCCATCCTGTGAGCGGGCTCAGGCTGCTCGTGACGGGCGCCGGAGGGATGCTCGGGCGCGATGTCGTGCGCGCAGCCGAGCGCGCGGGGCAGGAGCCCGTGGCGCTTGCGCGGGCAGAGCTCGAGGTCGCCGACCGACTCGCCGTCGAGCAGGCGTTCGCGCAGGCACAGCCGGGTGCCGCGGTCAACTGCGCGGCTTGGACCGACGTGGACGCGGCCGAGGCCCACCGAGAGCAGGCCCACACCGTCAACGCCGACGGCGCCGCCAACGTTGCGCGCGCCGCCGCCCGGGCCGGGGTGGCGCTCGTGCATGTCTCGACCGACTACGTGTTCGCCGGCGAGGCGCCGCTCGATGCCGCGGGCGCGCCGCGCCCGTATGTCGAGTCCGACCCGACCGGACCGCGTTCGGTATACGGGCAGACCAAGCTTGCGGGAGAGCTCGCCGTGCTCGCCGCCTCCCGCCGCCACGCAGTGGTCCGTAGCTCGTGGCTGTTCGGGCTCCATGGCCGCAACTTCGTTGCCACCATGCTGCGGCTGGCGGCGGAGCGGGACGCCGTGCGGGTGGTGACAGACCAGGTCGGGTGCCCCACCTGGACCGGACACCTGGCCCCGGCGCTGATCGGCCTGCTGGAGCGCGAGGTGTCCGGTGTGGTGCACCTCGCGGGCGCCGGTCACGTGTCCTGGAACGGGTTCGCAAGCGAGATATTCCGCCAGGCCGGGGTGCGCTGCCGCGTGGAGCCCGCCACCACCGCCGAGATGGCCAGCGCCGCACCGCGCCCGGCGTGGTCGGCGCTGCAGTCAGAGCGCGATGATGTGCTGCCGATGCCCGATTGGCGCGACGGACTCGCCGGATACCTGGCGGCGCGCGCTGGGATGATGCGCGCATGAGGCTGTTGGTCTGCGGCGGCGCTGGTTTCATCGGCTCGACCTTCGCGCGCCTGCGCCTGCTCCACCACGACGACGAGGTGACGGTGCTCGACAAGCTCACCTACGCCGGCCGCGAGGAGAACCTCCACGAGGTGCGCGAGCATCCGCGCTTTCGCTTCATGCGCGGCGCGATCGAGGATCCCGCAGCGGTGTCGGCCGCGCTGGAGGCGGCCGCGCCGCAGGCGATCGTCAACTTCGCCGCAGAGACGCACGTGGACCGCTCGATCGCCGAGCCCGACGCGTTCGTGTCCACGCACGCGCTGGGCACCTATGTGCTGCTGGAGGCCGCCCGCGCGCAGCAGCTTCGCTTCCTGCAGGTCTCAACCGACGAGGTGTACGGCTCGATCGAGGCGGGCACGTTCACCGAGCAGTCCCCGCTGCGCCCCTCCTCGCCCTACTCCGCCACCAAGGCGGGCGCCGACCTGCTCGTGCAGAGCTACTTCCACACGTACGAGCTCCCGGCCACGATCTGCCGCGGCTCAAACAACTACGGGCCCTACCAGTATCCCGAGAAGCTGATCCCGCTGATGATCCTGGGCGCGCTGCACGGCGACCGCCTGCCGGTCTACGGCGATGGCATGCAGGTACGCAACTGGATCCACGCGACGGATTTCGCGAGCGCGATCGGCCACGTGCTCGAGCGCGGGCTCCCCGGCGAGGTCTACAACGCCGGAGGGCCCGACGAGCTCCAGAACATCGCGGTCGTCCAGCGCATCATCGAGTTGACCGGCGCCAGCGAGGCCCAGATCGAGCACGTCGAGGATCGCCCCGGCCATGATCGCCGCTACTCGCTGTCCTCGGAGAAGGTCCGCGCCCTGGGCTGGGAGCCGGGGGTTCGCTTCGCCGACGGGCTCGAGCAGACGGTGCGCTGGTATCGCGACAACGCCTGGTGGTGGGAGCCGATCCGCTCGGGGGAGTATCGCGAGTACTACGAACGCCAGTACGGGCGCTCGCTGCGCTGAGGCGCGCCCCCGGCCCCGGGCCGGCGCGACCGCGACTCAGGACACGGCCGAGATCTTCCACTTGCCCCCCTGCTTCAGCAGCGACACCGTGGACCGGCGGGTCTTGCCGCCGTACACGCTGCGCACGCTCGCGCTCGCCGCGCGCTGTGCGCCCGCCCCGCTGAGCTGGATCGAGTCGACGCTCAGGTCGGAGCTGTCGATCTCGGCGAGCTGTTCTTTGATCGCCGCCTTGCAGCCCCCGGGCGCCGCGTCCAGGCGCGCCACCACTTCGCTGGCGAGGTCGTTGTTGCAGATCTTCTGCTCTTCCCCCGACGTGACGTCGGACTGCAGGTTGGAGATCGCCTTGGCGACTTCGCGCTGTTCTCCCTGGAAGGCCCCCGTCGAGACGGTCTTCGCGCCGCACGCGCCGAACGTCACCCCCGCCAGCGCCGCACAGGCGGCCCCCAGCACCCTGGCGGCGACGGCAGTCTTCGGCGGAGCAGTCACGCGGCGCACAGACTACGCCAGCCCAGCTCGCGCAGGGCCGCCGGCAAGGAGCACGCGCGTGCGCACTTCCCGCGACCGCGAACCTTCGCAGACGCTCGAGCACGCCCGTTGCCTTGAGCAGGCAGCTATCCCGATACGCGAAG
>WNGJ01022040.1_pt1 | contig 10727 bp, 9 predicted proteins | sample 5400611 | NCBI WGS metagenome assembly WNGJ01 (sample SAMN13153375, study PRJNA577476) | soil metagenome | isolation source: 40 cm soil or saprolite under Garry oak tree replicate 1 | place: USA:California | collected 2016-06-15
GATCGTGTGGAGCGGATTGAGCGAGGTCATCGGCTCCTGGAAGATGATCGTGATGTTGGCGCCGCGCACTTCGCGGATTTCGCTCTCGTCGAGGCGCAGCAGGTCGCGGCCCTTGAACAGGATCGAGCCGGAGGGATGGCGCGCGGCCGGATAGGGCAGGAGCTTCATCACCGAGAGCGCGGTGACCGACTTTCCCGAGCCCGACTCGCCGACCAGCGCCACGGTCTCGCCCCGGCGGATGTCGAAGGACACGCGGTCGACCGCCAGGAGCTCGCGCGTGCCCTGGGTGAAAGCGACGGAGAGATCGCGAATGTCGAGGAGCGGCGCCGCGGTCGTATCCATGGCCGTCACCCGAACGTCTTGCGCGGATCGAAGGCGTCGCGCACCGCCTCGCCGACGAAGATGAGCAGCGAGAGCATGACGGCCACGGTGAAGAAGCCGGTGAGCCCGAGCCAGGGCGCCTGCAGGTTGGATTTCGCCTGCGCCAGGAGTTCGCCCAGCGAGGGCGAGCCGGGCGGCAGGCCGAGGCCGAGGAAGTCGAGCGCGGTCAGCGTGGTCACCGAGGAGGAGAGGATGAACGGCAGGAACGTGATGGTCGCCACCATCGCGTTGGGCAGCAGGTGGCGGAACATGATCACGGCGTTCGACACGCCGAGCGCGCGCGCCGCCTGGATGTATTCGAGGTTGCGCCCGCGCAGGAACTCGGCGCGCACGAAGCCCACGAGGGAAAGCCAGGAGAACAGCAGCAGGATGCCGAGCAGCACGAAGAAGCCGGGCACCAGCACCGAGGAGATGATCAGCAGCAGATAAAGCTCGGGCAGCGAGCCCCAGATCTCGATGAAACGCTGGAACAGGAGATCAACCCAGCCGCCGAAATACCCCTGCACCGCGCCGGCGGCGATGCCGATGATCGACGAGATGATGGTGAGGGTAAGCCCGAACAGCACCGAGATGCGGAAGCCGTAGATCAGGCGCGCCAGCACGTCGCGCCCCTGGTCGTCGGTGCCGAGCCAGTTCGACTCGAGATCGGCGCAGGAATGGCCGCCGTATTTCTCGGCGACCGGCCGGCACTGCTCGTCGGTGAGCAGCCACGTTGGCTTCGACGGCGCGGGGGTCGGCAGGTCGCGATTGTAGGTGTCGTAGGAATAGCGGACCGGCGGCCACAGCATGGTGCCGTCCTTCTCCGCGATCAGCTTCTGCAAGTAGGGATCGCGGTAGTCGGCAGCGGTCTCGAAGTCGCCGCCGAACGTCGTCTCCGGATAGGTGAAGAGCGCCGGGAAATAATATTTGCCGTCGTGTTTGACGAGAAACGGCTGGTCGTTGGCGATGAAATTGGCGAACAGCGAGACGACGAACAGCACCGCGAAGATCCAGAACGACCAATAGCCGCGCCGGTTGGCCTTGAAGTTGCGCCAGCGCCGGCGGCCGAGCGGCGCGAAATCGATCGGATGCCCTTCGGGCGCGACCGCCAATCCGAACGGCGATACGGCTTTGGTTTCTTCCGGGGGCGGGGCGGTCGTCGCGTCCACCTCACACCTCCCGGGTCGCGAAATCGATGCGCGGATCGATCCAGGTATAGGTGAGGTCGGAGAGCAAGGTCAGCACCATGCCGAGCAGCGAAAAAATATAGAGATTGGCGAACACCACCGGGTAATCGCGGTTGAGGATGCTCTCGAAGCTCAGATACCCGAGGCCGTCGAGCGAGAAGATCGTCTCGATCAGAAGCGCCCCGGCGAAGAAGGCGTGCACGAAGGCGCCGGGGAAGCCGGCGATCACGATCAGCATCGAATTGCGGAACACATGGCCGTACAGGACGCCGCGCTCGGTGCAGCCCTTGGCGCGCGCGGTGAGCACGTATTGCTTGCGGATTTCGTCGAGGAACGAGTTCTTGGTCAGCAGAGTCAGCGTGGCGAAGGCGCCGAGCCCCAGCGACAGGATCGGCAGCACCAGGTGCCAGAAATAGTCGAGAATCTTTCCCCACCACGGCAGCGTCTGCCAGTAATCCGAGGTGAGCCCGCGCAGGGGAAAGACGTTCCAGAACGACCCGCCGGCGAACAGCACGATCAGCAGGATGGCAAACAGGAAGCCGGGGATGGCGTAACCGATGATAACGACCGTCGAGGTCCACACGTCGAAGCGCGAACCGTCGCGCACCGCCTTGCGGATACCGAGCGGGATCGAGATCAGATAGCTCAGCAGCAGCATCCACAGGCCAAGCGACATGGACACCGGCAGCTTCTGCTTGACCAGGTCGATCACCTGCGTGTCGCGGAAATAGCTCTTGCCGAAATCGAAACGGACGTAATTCCACACCATGATGAAGAATCGCTGGTAGGCCGGCTTGTCGAAGCCGAACTGCTGTTCCAGTTGCTTGATGAACGCGGGGTCGAGCCCGCGCGCGCCGCGGTATTTCGAGTTGATTGCGTCGGCGCCGGCGCCGCCCTGCATCTGCCCGCGCGCGCCGAAGTCGCCGCCGGGCGAGCCGGCGACGCGCGAGGTCGCGCCGGTGTCCGCCCCGCTGAGCTGGGCGATAATCCTCTCGATCGGCCCGCCCGGGGCGAACTGCACCACCACGAAAGTGGCCAGCATGATGCCGAACAAGGTCGGGATCATGAACAGGATGCGCCGGATGAGGTAGGCGGTCATGCCGTCGCTTCGTTCCTAGAGCGGGATGACGATTCTTCGAATCGTCATCCCGCTCTATTCCTTTGCTGGAGCATGATCTTTTTCCGACCTGCCTTCGCCCGCCGAAGCATCAAGCCGGATGTCGAAACCATACCTGGGCTTCGCGCAGGCGGGAAACCGGTATCCACTTTTCGGGGTCATGCTCTATCCCGCCCGCTCGGTCCGGGCCGCGCGCTCCGGGTCGTACCACCACGTTTCCGGAATCGCGCGGTCGCCGCGATCATAGCGCGGATATGTCGCGGGATACCCGGCGGGACGACCGAACACCTCCCAATACGCGAGCCGGTGCGCGTCGTTATACCACTGCGGGACCCAATACCGGCCCGCGCGCACCACGCGGTCGAGGGCACGGCACGCCGTCGTGAGCGTGCGCCGGTTCTCCGCCGCGATAATCTTCTCGATCAGCGCGTCGATGACGGGATCGGCGATACCGGCGAGATTTTGCGATCCCTTCTCCCTGGCGGCCTGGGAGGAGAGCGACGGGCGCAGCGAATCGCCGGGCGTCGACTCCAACGACAGGCGCTCCGTCGTCATGTCGAAATCGAAATCGTCGACGCGCGCCCGATACTGCACGGCGTCGACGAGACGCAGACTGGCCTCGATGCCGAGCACCGCCAGGTTCTTGATGAAGGCGTTGTGGTGCGGCTCGAAAGTGGGCTCGTCGATCAGGAACTCGATGGTGACGCGTTCGCTGCGTGGATCGACCAGCTTGCGGTCCTTGATCGCATATCCGGCCTGCTGAAGGATCCGGGTGGCGGTGCGCAGCAGTGCGCGGTCCTGCCCCGACCCGTCGGACACCGGCGGCAGGAACGGCTCGCCGAACACCTCCTCGGACACCTGGCCGCGAAACGGTTCGAGCAGGGCCAGTTGGTCCGCGTCCGGCTTGCCCACCGCCATCAGGTCGGAATTCTCGAAGATCGAGCGGGTGCGCTTGTAGGCGCCGTACATGATGTTCTTGTTGACCCATTCGAAATCAAAGGCGTAGTTCAACGCTTCGCGCAGCCGCCGGTCCTTGAATTTCTCGCGTCGCGTGTTGAAGTACCAGCCCTGCGCGCCGGACGGCCGCTGGTCGGGGAGGAGTTCGCGCTTGACGCGTCCGTCGTTGATCGCCGGGAAGTCGTAGCGCGTCGCCCACACGCGCGAAGTGAATTCCTCGCGAAACAGATAATTCTTCGCGGTGAACGCCTGGAACGCCGCCTCGCGATCGCGATAATATTCATAGCGCAACACGTCGAAATTATTGTGGCCGCGCGCGACCGGAAGGTCCGCGCCCCACCAATCCTTGACCCGAAATCGGCAGGTCCGAGCCGACGAACAGCGGAACGTCGCGCGCGTGGTCTTCCTTGAAATGCGCGATGAGCGTCGCGTAGTCCGCCGCTTCGGCGCCGTCGAATGCCGCCAGCTGCTGACGGATCTGCTGGTGTCCCTTGTCCTTGATCAGGTTGAGCGAGAAGGCGGCGTCGTGCGCGGTGAGCGGAGATCCGTCGTGGAAGCGGGCCTCGGGCCGCAGGAAGAAACGATAGGTGCGCCGGTCGGCGGAGATGCGCACGGCGTGCGCGGTGAGCCCATACATCGCGTCGGGCTCGTCCCAGGCGCGCTTCATCAGCGTCGCGAAGGTGCGCTCGATCCCGAGCGCGGCGTCGCCACGCAGGATGAACCCGTTGAGCGAATTGAAGGTGAGGAAATTCTGATTATAGATGCGAACGGAGCCGATCTGGGAAAAAGTCCCGCCCTTGCGTGCCTGCGGGTCGACATAGTCGAAATGGCGGAACTCGGCCGGATATTTCAGGTCGCCGAAAGCGGAGAGGCCGTGGCTCTCGACGTCGTCCGCGGCGGCGAAGCGGGGCAACGCCGCGGCGAGGGCGCCGGTCGCCAAGCCAAGCGCATCCCGGCGGCTCAAGCCCGCCGCCCGGCGGATGGCAGCGGGCGCGCGCGTCACGAACGCGATCCGACCTTCGCGGCGCGCTCGGCGTCCCACCACCAGACCGTGGGGAAGCCTCCGGCCGCGTAGCGCGGCAGCACCTGCGGCCTGCCGAACCGGTCCCAGCGCGCGGTCCAGTATTTCCACAGATAAAAAAGCGGGACCACGTAATGGTTCCACAACAGCACGCGGTCGAGCGCGCGGGTGGTGGCGACCAATTCCTCGCGCGACTTGGCGAAGATGATGCGGTCGATGAGCGCGTCCACGGCGGGATTCTTGATGCCGACGTAGTTCTGCGAGCCCGGCGTATCGGCGGCGCGCGAGCTCCAGAAGTCGCGCTGCTCGTTGCCGGGCGACAAGGACTGCTGCCAGCCGGTAAAAATCACGTCGAAATCGAATTGCCGTACGCGATTCTCATATTGGGCGAGGTCAACCGAGCGGAGCGAGACATTGACCCCCAGGCGCTCCAGGTAGTTCGACCGGTAGAACAAGCCGACCCGCTCGTAGCTCGGGTCTTCGGCGTTGAGCAAAATCTCGAAGCTGAACGGCTCGCCGGTCTTGGCGTTGACGAGCCGGGTGTTACGCGCCTCGTATCCCGCCTCCCGCAACAGTCGCGTCGCTTCGCGCAGGTTCGCGCGCACCGCCTCGGGATTGCCGCCGACCGGGTTGCTGTAGGGCGTGGTGAACACCTCCGGCGGGACCTTGTCGCGCACGGTCTCGAGGATTTCGAGCTCGAGCCCTTCCGGCCGGTCGCTGCCCGGCGGCACGGTCGCGGTGGAAACCTCCTCGGGATCGGGCCGCCAGTTCCAGGCCAGTTCGGTGCCGTCGAAATAGCTGCCGATCCGACGGTACTGGCTGTAGAAAATCTGTTTGTTCATCTCCTCGAAATCGTAGGCGAAATTGAACGCGCGGCGCACGCGCGGGTCCTTGAACTTGTCGCGCCGGATGTTCAGGACGAAACACTGCATCACGCCGACGCTGCGCAGCGGGAACTCCTCGCGCACGACGCGCTTCTCGCGGACCGCGGGAAAATCGTAGGCGGTCATCCAGTTTCTGGCGACGTTCTCGCGCCGGTAGTCGAACTGATCGGCCTTGAAGGCCTCGAGCGCCACCGTGGCGTCGCGGAAATATTCGTAGCGTACTTCGTCGAAATTGTTCTGCCCGACCTTGACGTTAAGGCCGGTCCCCCACGCGTCCTTGACCCGCTCGAGCACGAGAGAGCGTCCGGGCACGAAATCCTTGATGCGGTATGGGCCGCTGCCGAGCGGCGGTTCCAGCGTGGTCGCCGTGATGTCGCGCTTCCGGCCCGACTTGTCGGTGCCTTCCCACCAATGCTTCGCCATGACCTGGAGCTGGCCGACGATCTGCGGCAGCTCGCGATTGCCGGGCCCGTCGAAATGAAACGTGACCTCCCGCTCGCCGGTCTTCTCGACCTTGGTCACGTGACGGTAGTAAGCGGACATCGTCGGGTTGTTGATCTTGAAGGCCTCGAACGAGAAAATCACGTCTTCGGCCGTGATCGGCACGCCGTCGTGCCACCGCGGTTCGCGCCGCAGCCGGTAGACCGCGCGGGAAAAATCCTCCGGATAGCTCACTTGTTCGGCGATCAAGCCATAATCGCTCGCCACTTCGTCGAGCGCCGGCGTCGTGAGCGTCTCAAAAATGAGCCCGACGCCGCCGGCGATATTGCCCTTGAGTCCGGCGATGACCGGATTGAAATTGTCGTAAGTTCCGAACGTGCCGAGCCGCACTACGCCGCCTTTCGGCGCGGCGGGATTGATGTAATCGAAGTTCTTGAAGCCCGGCTGGTAGCGCAGCTTGCCGAACAGCGACACCCCGTGCCGCCACGTGGTCTCCTGGGCGCGGGCGGGGCCGCTCGAGGAGGCTTGTCCAAGCACGCCGAGCGCCGGCGTAAGGAGGGCAAATCCGGCGGATTTGACGACGGTTCGGCGGGTCGGCTTCACCTCATGCTCCTGAACACGATTTCAAGCGATTATGTCGCATTTTTTACGGCCGCCGCCACCCGCCGCCATGACAATCCCGCGTGAAGGAAGGTGCGGCGAGACGAAGCGGCGCCCGGCAACACTGCGCAGGCGGCGACCGCTTACTGGGTCTTCTGCCCGGGCGGAACGTTCTGCGCGGCCTTGGGCAGCGGCGCCGGGCTGTCGGCAAGGCTGTTCAAATAGGCGATGACATCCGCCCGCTCGGTGCCTTTGGGCAACCCGACGAAGGTCATCTTGGTGCCGGGCGCGTAGCCGCGCGGACTGGTGAGGAACGCGTTGAGGTCGTCGATGGTCCAGTTGCCGCCCTTTGTCTTGATCGCGTCCGAATAGGCAAAGCCCGCCTCCGACGCCTTGGGCCGGTTGACCACGCCCCACAGGTTGGGCCCGACGCGGTTGGGGCCGCCCTTGGTGAAAGTGTGGCAGGCCACGCACTTCTTCGCCGCCTGCTCGCCCTTCTCGACGGACGCCGAGGCGAGCAGCTTCTCGATCGGCTCTGCGGGCGCGGCCGCCTCGGGCTTCGCGCCTTGCGCCGGCTCCTCCGTGACCGCGACCTCGTAGCCGGGCTTTGCCGGCTTGGCCGGCGAGAACATCGCGCCCGCCGCGATATTGAGCGAGAGCATCACCAGGCAGGTGAACAGGATCGCGCCGAGGATTTTATTGATCTCGAACGAGTCCATCGCGCAGTGGCTCCCGAACGGGCGGGCTGATCGAAGGGCCCGGGCGGGCGCCCGGCGGCGCTCCACATACCCGGTTTGCCTCGCCGCTGGCAACCCGTATAACCGCGGCGAAACTGCGGGGTGCGCACGTTCCGGCGACGGGGCACCGATTCGCCGACAAGAACATTGGCGATCAACACCTTTGTGCGGCGGAAGCGGGGGCCGATGCCCGAAGGCGACGTCCTGGTCCTGATTCCCGCCCGCATGGCGTCGAACCGGCTGCCCGGCAAAGCTCTCGCCGATATCGCCGGCAAACCGATGATCGTTCACATGCTTGCGCTCGCCAAAAGCGCCGCCGTCGGGCCGGTCGCGGTGGCAACGGATTCCCGCGAGGTGGTCTCGGTGGTCGAGGCGGCGGGCGGGCAGGCGGTGATGACGCGCGCGGATCTCGCCTCCGGCTCAGACCGCATCCACGAGGCCATGGGCCTCGTCGATCCCGCCGGGCGCGCGAACATCGTGGTCAACCTGCAGGGCGACATGCCGACCCTTGCGCCCGCGGATGTGCGCGCGGTGCTCGCGCCGCTCGCCGACGCGGCGGTCGACATCGCGACCATCGCGACGGAAATCCGCGACGAGGCCGGGCGCACCAACCCGCATATGGTCAAGGTGGTGGGCTCGGCGGTCGCGCCGCGACGGCTGCGCGCGCTCTACTTCACCCGCGCGACCGCGCCATGGGGCGAGGGGCCGCTGTTTCATCACTTCGGCCTTTACGCTTATCGCCGCGCGGCGCTCGAGCGGTTCATCGCGCTCCCCCCCTCCCCGCTCGAACAGCGCGAGCGGCTCGAGCAATTGCGCGCACTCGAGGCCGGCATGCGCATCGACGTGACGATCATCGACGCCGAGCCGCTCGACGTGAACACGCCCGATGACCTCCGACGCGTGCGCGATTTGTTCGGGACGTCCCGCGGAAGCAAATATTGACTTTGGGCCGCTCGAACGCGTACCGGACGCACATGAGCGAGAAGAACATCGTGTTTCAGGGCGAGCGGGGGGCGAATTCCCACATCGCCTGCCGGGCGGCTTATCCAAACCATGAGCCCGTCGCCTGCGCGACCTTCGAGGACGCGTTCGCGGTGATCGCCGCCGGCGAGGCGGAGCTCGGCATGATTCCGATCGAGAATTCGGTCGCCGGCCGCGTCGCCGACATCCATCATCTCATGCCGACCTCGGATCTCCACATCGTCGCCGAGTATTTCCTGCCCGTGCGCCATCAGCTGATGGCGCCGAAGGGAGCACAGCTCTCCGCCATCAAGTCGGTCGAGAGTCACGTGATGGCGCTCGGCCAGTGCCGCAACATCATCCGCCGCCTCGGACTCAAGCCGATCGTCGCCGCCGACACCGCGGGCTCCGCGCGCGAGGTCGCCGAGCGCGGCGACAAGAGCCGCGCCGCCATCGCCTCGCGGCTCGCCGCGGAGATCTACGGTCTCGAGATCCTGGCCCAGGATATCGAGGACGAAGACCACAACACCACGCGCTTCATCGTGCTTTCGCGCGATGCAAGATGGGCCACGCGCGACGGCCGCCCTGTCATTACCACGTTCCTATTTCGGGTGCGCAACGTGCCGGCCGCGCTCTACAAGGCGCTCGGCGGTTTTGCCACCAACGGCGTCAACATGACTAAGCTCGAAAGCTACATGATCGAGGGCAACTTCTTCGCGACGCAGTTCTATGCCGACGTCGAGGGCCACCCAGAAGACCGCAGCCTAGTATTCGCATTCGAAGAGCTCGCGTTCTACTCCAAGGAGATGAAGATCCTCGGCGTCTATCCGGCGCATTCGTTCCGCGCGACTTTCGAGGAGACGGTGGGATAGCGAGCGCGCGCCAAGCTAAGCCGCGCTCCTCGTGATCGGCTGCTTGGTTGTTTGCTGCGAGCGCGCGGTCGCGCCGGTGCGCGCGTCGCGCCGGCGACAGCGGTTCGCTGCGATGCTTGCGTCGCGCAGCCGCGTCGCGTCGCTGCCATAAACGACCCACTCGATCTCCGAGCGGTTCACCCCGATGTCGCGCAGCGTGCGATCATCGAGCGCACGAAGCTCGCGCACCGCCCGGCTGCGCTCGCGCCAGAGCGCGTAGGCCCGCCACCATTTCCTGGCGGTTGTGACGGCGGTCTCGGCCGCCGCGCCGAGGAGAGCGCTTGCGGCAGCCGCGCGCAACGCGCGCACGCCGCTGCCGATGACATGGCGCAGCGCTCGCCCGCGGGCGAGATGGGCGCGACGCACCGCCTGCTGGCGCAGCTTGTCCCGCTCCTCGGGCGGTAAACTCTTGTAATCGAAAGCATTTATGTCGATGGCACCCATGGCTGCCTCCTTCAATTCAATTTCTTCGAAGGCACCTTTACCGCTGACGGAATATCACGTAAAATGAATAATAATGATTAGAACGATCTCAGGATGAGAATGATGGATCTCAGCGACTTGCATATCTTCCGCTCCGTCGTCGAGGCCGGCGGCGTGACGCGGGCCGCGGAAAAGCTCAACCGCGTGCAGTCCAACGTCACCACGCGCGTGCGCCAACTCGAGAGCGAGCTCGGCGTCGACCTCTTCGTGCGCCAGGGCAAGCGGCTGCATGTCTCGCCGGCGGGCAAGCTCTTGCTCGATTATGCCGAGCGGCTGATCGAGCTGGCGCGGGAAGCGCGCGAGGCGGTGCACGATGTCAAGCCGCGCGGGCTGTTGCGATTAGGAACGGGTGAGAGCACTGCCGCCATGCGCTTGCCTATGCCCATGAACGACTATCTCAGCCGTTATCCCGAGGTCACGCTCGAGCTGCGCACCGGCAATACCAAGCAGCTGGCCGCCGCGGTGCTCTCAGGCGAGCTCGACGCGGCGCTCGCCTCCGAACCGGTCGCCGACGGGCCGTTCGAGAAGGTCACGATCTACGAGGAGGAGCTGGTGATCATCGCCGCTGTAGGTCATCCGCCGATCAAGTCGCCGCGCGACGCCAGGCCCCAAACCGTTCTCGCCTTCGAGGCCGGCTGCGCCTATCGCCAGCGGCTCGAGGATTGGTTCGCCCACCACGGGGAAATGCCGGATCGCATCGTCGAAATAAGCTCCTACCACGCCATGCTCGGATGCGCAGTCGCGGGCATGGGCATTTCGCTGATGCCGCGCAACGTGCTCACCACGTTTCCGGATGCCAAGCTTTTGAGCACGCATTCGCTGCCGGCAGCGCTCGCGCGAGCGAAAACCAGCCTGATCTGGCGCAAGGGCACGCTGTCGCCCAAGGTGCGCGCGCTGATCGAGGTGTTGAACGAGCACGCCGAGACACGCAAGAAGGCCCGTGGCGCGCGAAACAGACCCGCTCACGCCGTCGGCAACGGCCGCTCGCGCGCCTAGGGCGAGGACCTTCCTCGCAAAAAGGCTGGATGCGCAGGGCGCCAGCGCGTTTACGCGCGTCCATAGCCCGTCG
>WNGJ01024818.1_pt1 | contig 10727 bp, 7 predicted proteins | sample 5400611 | NCBI WGS metagenome assembly WNGJ01 (sample SAMN13153375, study PRJNA577476) | soil metagenome | isolation source: 40 cm soil or saprolite under Garry oak tree replicate 1 | place: USA:California | collected 2016-06-15
TTATTGCCAAACATGATCGTATGCAGGTAATCAGCCAGTGGGAAACGCTCTATCGCCGGCTCGCCAACGAATTTGTCGAGGCTAAAGAGCGCAGGATACGGCTCCGTATGGAGCGCAAACGTCCTGGCTATGCACAGCAGAAATTACACCGGCCGCGCCTCGTGCGTACTGGTGAATTGGTGCTCGACCAGTTCTATCCCAGTAGCGAAATAGACACAAACGGGGCCTGGCACTCGCTTGATGAGCAAGGAGAAGGAAGTTGAAACATGCCACGCATTCCCCCCATCGATGCTGCCTATATATCCCAGGACGAGACGCCTTCCCTTGCCACCATGGCGGCCCTCTTTCGTGTAATGGCTCATCGTCCAGAACTGATGCAATTGAGCATGCAGTTGTTGGAGGCCACCATGCGAGGTGGAACTGTTGACGCCAGGCTAAAAGAATTACTGGCCGTGCGTGTCTCCCAGGTAAATCATTGTTACTACTGAATGGAGGCGCATACTGCCTTGGCAAGGCAGCTGGGAGTGAGCGAGGCTCTGCTGGATGCCCTCTATCATATTGATGAGCACCGTCACCTGTTTACAGCCGGGGAACTGGCAGCGTTGCGCTTCGCCGAGGTTATGACCACCAGTGCTCGCGACGTGGACGAGATTTTGTGGGATGAGCTACAGGCGCACTTCGATGATGGTCAGCTTATCGAGCTTGCCACTGTGATTGGACTATTTAATTTCTTTAATCGCTTTGCGGATGCATTGCAGATTCTTCCGCCTCCTGGCGCCACGGGAAAGGATTGAGAGCATGCCTACCAGCGATGAGAAACTGGTTGCCCTGCTGAAAGATTTACAGGAGCTGGCAACATATTTGCATAGTCGTGGAGATAGAACGCTGGCCCTTTCCAGGCAATTTGAGGCAAACGCGCAGAAAGATCCCTCCAGCAGAGAGTTCGATCTGAACCAGGCCAGGATGTTGGACTACCAGCACCATATCTGGCACGAAATCGGCAACCTGGTTGAGAAGCTGATAAAACAATACGATACATAATCTCTCTTGCAAGGGCGGCACCGCCCTTGCAAGAGAGATTATGGGTTTTCATGACCAAGATCGGCAAGAGGGTCTGGAAGGACCATCAAGCCTGTCATCCTTCAGGATGACAGTTTATTACCGATCCAGGGTGTGAAAACTCATTATCGGTCAATGGCCCGTCGATGCCCTCAAGAGGCCGATACATCGGCGGTGCGGGCATACATGCGCCGCCTACGACATGACAGGTTTTGGGTGTGAAATTTCATTATCCTCCCAGTTCCTGCCTTCGCGCTTGCAACTTGCTCATGCGCTCCTCCTGGCCAGCCAACTTCTCACGCTCCTTCTCGACCACTTCCGGCCTGGCCCTGGCAACAAAGGCTTCGTTCGCGAGCTTGCCCTGAATGCGCACAATCTCCTGCTGCGCCTGGGCAATCTCCTTGTCGAGACGTTCCAATTCTCTGCCAGTATCAAGCATCCCGGCCAGCGGCAGGTAGATCTCCACCGGACCCGCCAGCAAACTCATCACCTGCTCCGGCTTCTGCGCAATCTGCCTGTGCAACTGCGGCTTCTCCGTGCGTGCCAGGAACTGGATGAGCGGCGCCTGCGCCTCGAACATCGCTGCCTGGTCGCCAACCGCCATAAGCACCGGAATACGCCGGGCCGGCTCAACATTCATCTGGTTGCGCGCATCACGGATACGCACGATCACCTCTTGCAGCAGGGTAAAGGACTGCTCCGCCTGCTCGTCTATTGCCAGTATATTGGCCTGCGGCCAGGGCGCAACAATCATGGCAGGGGCAGGCCAGCGGCCCGTGTCTGGTTCGTTGGCGCGGTAGAGGTGCTGCCAGACTTCCTCGGTGACGAAGGGCATAAACGGGTGCAACAGCCGCAGGCTCTGATCGAGCACAGCCCGCAGTATGTCAGCGGTAGTGCGCCGTGCCTGCTCGTCGCCCTGCATCTGTACCTTGGCAATTTCCACGTACCAGTCACAGTAGTCCGACCAGAAAAATTCGTTGACCTGGCGACCAGCTTCACCAAGTTGGAACTCATCGATCAGCCTTGTCACCTCGAGCGCTAGCTTCGCCAGTCGGCTGAGAATCCAGTGGTCGGCGAGCGTCTGCGGCTGCACCTGGTCGATCGCTGGAACTCCGCGACCAATTTCAGCAGTCGTCATCAGCACGAAGCGCGAGGCGTTCCAGATCTTGTTGGCGAAGTTGCGGTTGCCCACAATGCGCTCTTCCACCAGTTTCATATCATTGCCGGGTGAGCTGCTCGTCGCCAGTGTAAAGCGCAGCGCATCGGTGCCATACTTATCCATGACCTCCAGTGGGTCGACGACATTGTTTTTGGACTTGCTCATCTTCTCGCCCCTGGCGTCGCGCACCAGTCCGTGCAGGTAGATGGTGTGGAACGGCACCGTGCCGAGGAAGTGGATGCCAGCCATGACCATGCGCGCCACCCAGAAGAAGATGATGTCGTAGCCCGTCTCCATCACTGTGGTTGGATAGTAACGGCCCAGGTCGGCAGTCAACTCGGGCCAGCCAAGTGTACTGAACGGCCACAGCCACGAACTGAACCAGGTATCCAGCACATCCTCATCCTGGCGGATATCAGTGCTACTGCAATGGGCACAGGCGCTCGGATCCTCGCGGCTGACCGTCATCTGGCCACATGTGTCGCAGTACCAGACGGGGATGCGATGCCCCCACCAGAGCTGGCGCGAGATGCACCAGTCATGGATATTTTCCAGCCAGTCCAGGTAGACCTTGTTGAAGCGCTCCGGCACGATCTTCACCAGGCCATATTTCACTGCTCCTATAGCGGGCGTGGCGAGCGGCACCATCTTGACGAACCACTGCTTTGAGATCAGTGGCTCAACCACGGTATCGCAGCGCTGGCAGTGCCCCAGCGGCACAACGTAGTCCTCGGTCTTGATGATCAGGCCAAGCCGTTCCAGGTCGGCCACCAGGTTCGTGCGCGCTTCATAGCGATCTTGCCCGGCATACGGTCCTGCTTCCTCCGTCATCCTCGCGTCGAAGCCGATCACTTGCACACGCGGCAGGTTGTGGCGCAGGCCAATCTCGAAGTCAGTTGGATCGTGAGCAGGCGTCACCTTCACCGCGCCTGTGCCGAAGGCAGGATCTACTGCCCCGTCCGCTATGATAGGAATCTCGCGCCCGATGACGGGCAGGATAGCCATGCGCCCGACCAGGTCCTTGTAGCGCTGGTCCTTCGGATTGACGGCCACGGCCGTATCGCCCAGGATCGTCTCGGGCCGTGTGGTGGCGACGCTGATATATTCAGGAGCATCCTTCTCATGTCCCTCTAACGCTTTGAGAGGGTAGCGCACATAGGTCAGAGTGCCCGGGGTATCGACATGGGTAACCTCCAGGTCTGACAGCGCGCTCATGCAGCGCGGGCACCAGTTGATAATGCGCTCGCCCCGGTAAATCAACCCTTCATCGTAAAGGCGGACGAAGACCTCGCGCACTGCCTTCGACAATCCCTCGTCAAGGGTGAAACGTTCGCGCGACCAGTCACACGACGCGCCCAGGCGCCGGTGTTGGTCCTGGATGCGACTCTTGTACTGATACACCCATTGCCAGACGCGGTCCAGGAATGCCTCCCGGCCTATTTTATGCCTGTCTGTGCCCTCCGTTGCCAGCAGGCGCTCAACCACTGCCTGCGTAGCGATGCCGGCGTGGTCTTCGCCGGGCACCCAGAGCGTATCGTTGCCCTGCATGCGGTGGTAGCGAATGAGTATATCTTCTATAGTGGCGGTAATCGCATGGCCCAGGTGCAGCGCCCCCGTTACATTGGGCGGGGGCATACTGATCACGAAAGCCGGTTTAGTCATATCGCCACTGGGCTTGAAGTAGCCACCCTCTTCCCAGAAGCGGTACCATTTGCCCTCCACGGCCTGTGGATCATAAGTCTTGGGTAAGGATGCAATAGCCTGTGTCTCCGGCCCCTTATCTTGCTCGATCATGTCCTCCTCCAATGAAAAAAGCCCTTCTCGCCGCCAAGGACGAGAGAGGGCGTTGGTTGCTCGTGGTACCACCTTGTTTCGATCAATCTGTAAGAAGATCGATCCTCAAACGGCGCGTTAACGGGCGCTCCGTGTTTCCAGACTCCCAGGCAACCTTCGCTACGTCCTATCCGGGGAAGACTTGCAGCCCATCGATCTTCCCTCTCTCGCGGGGTACGTACCTACTCCTCCTGCTCATCGTCATGTGTGCAGTTGTATTAGATATAGTCTATCGAGTATAGTCACGCTTGTCAAGTGCCACATGGCACTTTGCTCACTTCTTCTTAGGCGTCAAGACCAGCGGAGGCAACGAGAATAAGCGGTCAGCCACCAGGTTACTACTGAAGCTAAAGGGCTTCAAGCCTTTTATGGCGCTTGTGTCGACCTCTATCTCCACGGTAGGAACGTAGCCGCCCTGCTTCTGCACCAGGAGGCTGTAAGGTGCCTGACCAGCAACGTGCTTCACCGCGTGAGGCACGTACCATGACACGGTGATAGTAGAGATGCAGTTCTTTGGCGTCTCCGTCAAACCGCCAAACATCGCGCGTCCCGGCAGATCGCTGGTCAGCGCCGTAGGAGCGCCCAGGCTATCGATGACCCATACACCCTTGGAGTTATTGAGGGTGTAGCCCCGGGCGCCAAGCGAGTAGTTCCCGCTCGGGCAGTAACGGGCCGAACTCGGGAAGGATTTATTATATTGTGAACAGCCTTTGGTAGGACTGGACTTGCCCCGGCCTCCATGTTTCCCTGTACTGGGGGTGCAGAGTGGTTTGCCCGTATCGAAGCCATCGCCATCGAGGAATTGAGCTGAGGCAGGTGCGTAGACACGGATATAGTCCGCGTAGGTATCAAAGCCATAGACCGGCCCGGTCTGGTTATAGGTGAGCGTAATCGTCAGATGATGGGTCGCGCCACCATGTGAATCCAGGGTGATAGAATCATGCTCAGTAGTGCGGACATACTGGCTGGCCTTGCTAATGCTGATATTAGCCTGCACTACCATAAAGCCATCCTGTTTTGAAAAGGTATCCATTGCGCCGCTGTACCCGCGCTCTACCAGCCACGCTTCAACAGCGGGGTTATTGAAGTAGATCTCCAGGTCGCGCGATTGGATGTCTTTGACTGCATTTTTGGCAATGGCGATAAGCTGGCTCATTGGGGCGTGGCGCACCTTATCAAGCAGGAGCTTGCCTACGAGAGAAGTGAAACTCTTGCGGGCCTCGTGACCGTAATTGTGGGTCTTCTGTTGTTCTATAGCAATAGCGGCATAGTTCTGCTGGTAGTAGTGCAGCCGCTCTTCCAGGTTCTTCGCGGTAATGACCTCGTCGTATTCGGCTACCTTGATCGGCCCGATCACGTCGAGAATATGGCTGATCACGATTGGGGTAAGCGCAATATCACCGTCTACGGGACCGCCGCCTTCTTCCTGAAATACCTGCATGGCCAGCCTGGCGCTGGTTGGGAAGTCGCCGGAAAGGTTGGAGTCGCGTAATCCCCAATTACCAAAATTCATCCAGCGATACTGCGACGGGGGAAGGCGCCCCAATTCTATACCGTTTCCGGCGTAATCGAGTAAGGCAACATCACGCAAGCCAAAGGGAGCCATGCGCCCGTCCTGGATTGCCAGTATGCCATACTGGCCAGTGAAACCGCCGCCGGGGCGCAGTTCGGCCCGGTCCATCGTCTGTACGAGGAAACGGCGTTGGTGTCCAACCCCCAGCAGCCAGGAAACGATACTCACCAATCCCTGGGCCTGCACGACGGCACTGCGCGCTGTAGGCAACAGCGCCAGCGCAGAGGTTAATTGTGCCTTCTGCCTGTCACTGATGGGCAGGTCTTTCAATTGCACCTGGCTCATCTGCGACTGTACGTCATCAATATAGTAGAGGGCATGGACTATGGCTCCCTCGACCGCTGTTATATCTGACACGGTAATGAGCGGTTTGTTAGAGCCGCTGGCAAGAGGTGAGCTATGAATGATGTTGGCGCCAAGCATGGCGACACTGCTCATCTCGCTACCCATGCGCGATACATCCAGGCCAACCTGCACCAATCGCTGCGCCATCGCCAGTTTACCGCCATACTCCGGAGCAAATTGCGTAATAGCATTCTGTACATCGGAGCGATTTACAAGCTGTTGTAACTCTATAAAATCGCTTTCTGCCTTGTTAAAATCGTCCTGTGCCTGCTGCAATTTTGTCGCATTCAGTGCCGCCATAGGATTGCTTTTATCGACATTGAGCACGCTCTTGACATGCAGCAAGCGATTAACACCGTCTGCAGCAAGGCCACGGACGTTGCTGTAAACACTGTAAGCAGCAAGGCCTATTCCCACTGGCATAACTACGGTGAGTAATATGGCTGCTACCAGAGCGATACTGAATACGCGCCGCAGTCGTTTTCGCTGGCGCTGCTGGCGCTCATCGCGCTCCCAGCGTTTTCGCACCAGGCGCCGCTGCTGTATGCCCCTTTTGAAGGGCATTCGATATCGACCCTCGGGACAAAATGGCACCACGGCTGTAGTTAAATCAGTTGCATCCACTACTTCTGCTTTAGAGGAAGGAACCAGTTGCCTGCCAGCATCTCCCCGCGATGCCGTTTCCTCTGCTTCTACACCAGCTTCGATCTCTGGCGAGTCCTGCTCCTGGCTGGCTGGGTGCGGGTCAGCCTCATTCTCACCGCCGGGCCGTGCCTCCTCGCTATGTTCGCCGCTCGAAGGTTCTGTTTCCTGTTCCGCAGGCGTAGCGGCACGAACTTCTGGCGCTCCGGTTTCCAACGCGGTGGGCTGGACTTTGACAGCCTGATGTTTGTCCGTGTCCTCGTCGTCTTCGGTCATTTCATCATCTGAAGCCTCCTCAACGGGTTGAACCTCGCCCGGGATGGGTTCGGCTGGCTCTGCCTGGGTAGGTGATGGTGATTCGACAGGCTCAACCTCGGTCACTTCTGCCTCAGCGGCGGCAGTGGCATCAGATATTGCTTCAGCGGGTGCTTCGTCCATAGGTTCGGCAGTGGCATCAGGTTCAGGCACATGATCGACTACGACTACACCGGGCAACAAGGCGCGAAAACCCCAGGGTTTGCCATCTTCGTGTTGCAGCAGGCATTGTTGAGCAAGTTTCGCAAGTGTCTCTGCTGAGATATGGTGCTTCTGCGCGATCTCTTCGATAGAGTCTTCGGACGTGAAGTAATTTCGCATAGCGGCATAAAATTTATTAAAACGTTTCTTTTCTCTTGCATTTAGCGCGCTGGTATCCCCCTCTTCCCACAAAGAGGTATCATGCATGTGAGTCAATACTGCCGGAGTATCCTCTAGTGGCGTCTCGGGCAAGATTCACCTCCGCTCATTGCGCCTGTGAAATGGCTTTTGACTTCCCCAGATTGTGTAGACCAGTTAAGAGTAAAGATGGTAAAATTGTAACATGCAGATAAGACAATATATAAGGGGGAAAGGTTAAAAACCCATTAATAGCCAGAGAAATCGAAGGGCCTGACATTGCCTGGCAGCCAGGAGCCTTTCCCCCAACCTGGCTTTCTGCTGGCTACCATGCATGTTCTGCTATTATTAATACGGTGCTAGAGTCTAGTTCGTGACAAAAGTCTATCCCTTAAGTACTTGACTCAAGAACCTCCCTGCAGCTCTCCTTGTCAATGCCAGCATGCTATAGCTGACACCTGCTGTCATGATCTTTTACCTCTAACCTCTATCTTGTCTCTAACGTAGATAATATGCTAAGGTTATAGCTGTAACGAAAGGTTTTTCCATGGCGACAAAAACTTCGCGTATTAATAGATTTTCGCAAATAGTGCGTTTCCTGCGGGTTTCGCGCTTGCTATTGTGGACGATCTGGGTTATTTATCGGGAACGACGTCGCGTGATACGCGCTCGCGAGCGCGGCAACTACGAGGTCCAGCCCAATGTAGAAGTGCTGATCCAGGTACTGGTGGACTTCCGCAGGACTGCCGTGAAGCTCGGCGTGCTGATGATTAAGCTGGGACAGTTTCTCAGTTCTCGGGCGGACCTGCTGCCGGAACAGGCGCTGGAAGTGCTCAGTTCGCTGCAAGATGAGGTGCCCCCTGCCCTGTTCAGTCACGTCGTCTCCGTCATCGAGACGGAACTGGGCAAGCCGGTTGAGCAAATATTCAGTGTGCTGGAGCGTAAAGCCACTGCCGCCGCCTCGCTTGGCCAGGTCCACAAGGCTGTACTCGCGGCTACTGGAGAAGAGGTTGCCGTCAAAGTGCAACGTCCCAACATCGATCAACTCGTGCGCATGGATTTGAGCACCATCCGCTTCGTCATATGGGTAATTAACCGCTTTGTCGATACCGGCGAGTTTATCGACCTGATGGCCTTCTATCGCGAGTTCAGGCGTACCATCTTTGAAGAAATAGACTATATCACTGAGGCAGCCAACGCAAAGCGCTTTCGAGAGATGTTCAAGGATAATCCCACCGTCTACATCCCGCGCGTCTACGACGACTACACGTCCCGGCGTGTCCTGCTGCTGGAGTGGGTAAATGGCATCAAGGTCAACGACTACCCGTCGCTGGAAGCCGCTGGCATCAATCGTCTCGAGGTGGCCAAAAGGACCGTACAGACCTATTTTTACCAGTTCTTTGAAGAGGGCTTCTTCCATGCAGACCCGCACCCTGGCAACATCTTCGTGCGGAAAGGTCCTCCGGGAGAAGGGCCGATCATAGTCTTTGTTGATTTCGGTATGGTCGGCTCCCTCACGAAGAGCATGAAGAAAGCGCTCAAAGACCTTTTCCTGGGCTTCCTGGCGCGTGACTCCCATGGGCTGGTAAATGCCTTGCAGAGGCTGGGTTTTATCGGCGCGGGAGCGAATATGGTCACCATCGAACGTGGTATGGCGCTGATGATGGAGCAATACTACGGCATAAGCATGGGCGAGGTGCGCGACCTTGAGATTCCCGAGGTCGCGCGCGACGTAGAGAGCTTACTGTACGGCCAGCCGTTCCAGATCCCTGCTCAATTCGCGTTCACAGGACGCGCCGTAGGCACGCTGTCGGGCCTGGCAACGGGACTCGCGCCGGAGTTTAACCTGGTCGAAGTCGCCCTACCATACGCGCAGAAGTTCCTGGGTTTGACCGCCGAGGGCGCGGGCCAGACGATCCAACAAATCCTCAGCCAGTTGCTGGACACCGGCCGCATCTTGTTGACACTGCCAGGCTCATTGGAGCGGGTCATCACGAAACTGGAGACAGGACAGATCGAAGTCAGGCTTGCTAGTAGTGCGCAGAACGGCAGGTCTCGCCGCAGAGGTCGCAGGCGCGACAGTAGCAACGGCAATGGCAACGCGTCCGGGATCGGCGGCTTCGCCTGGGCTGTTATATTTGCCGCGACACTGGCCGGGGGCATTTTCCTGATGAATATACACCAGCCCGCTCCTGGTTGGTTCTGTCTTGGCCTGGCCGGCGTAACGGCACTGGGATTGCTGGTGAGGAGATGATAGGTCGCGAAAAACGCATGTGCTGCACACAGGTGCATGTAAGCCTTGCATCTCTCATGTAGAATGGACTGTACATTACCATGTGATGAAGGAGATCGCATGCTCCAGCTCCAGAGTAGTGGGTGTAGCAGGAGTGTGGGTGTGTACATTACCGTGTAATGAAGGAGATCGCATGCTCCAGAGGCTGCATGCAATTCGGCCCGCGAGGCTGAGCGCCATCGAGATAGCCGAGGGAGCCCTGCTGGCAGATATTGCCGTGGTGTTCCAACTGCTCAGCATCTACCTGCCCATTGGCGGCGGCTATCCCGCTCTGATGGTTCCCATCCCATTTGCGATACTGGTGCTGCGCCGCGGTCTTTACACCGGCATTATGGGCTTCTGCGTCGCGCTCTTCCTCATCACTGTACTGACCGGACCAGCCAGCGCTGTACTCATGGGAGTGGAAGCGGGAGCCGGGCTGTTTCTCGGTGTCACGATGAGGTACCGCCTGCCCGATTTCCTCTTGATCCTGCTGGGTGTGACCTGCAGCGCTTTTCTGCTATTTGGCCTGATCATACTTGCTAACATTGTGGCCGGCGTGCCCTTCACCAGGATAATCATATCCATCCATAAAAGCTACCTCAACATACTCATAGTCCTGGGTCTCATCTCGACCCATATTGGGCTGGTTGGCTGGTGGCAGCACAGTGCTTACCCGTTCCTGTTTTCGCTTACGCGGCTAATTCTCACCTACTGGCTGCTGGTCATCTTCCTGGTTACCTGGACCTTCTTATGGCCCGTCGTCATTGTGGTTTACTTTATTACCAATTTCTTTGTGCGCCTGCTGGGCTATGAAGTGCGCCCCTTCCCCGGGGGTGTCATAGACAGGTTATTTCACTGGATACTGCGGCTTATCACCCGGCTGGCCGTCAGGCTGGGACTGGGAAATTACTGGTTGACGCGTTCTCTCATCAAGGAGGTGCGCCTGCGGGGAATGAGGAAGCAGGAAGCAAAAACATGAACGACTTTCCCCTCATTGATATCCAGCACGTCACCTATACTTACCCCGATCAGCAGAGCAAACGAGAGACTGTACGCGAAGCCGGCGCGGTCATCCATCGGCAGATTGCCTCCCTGCCTGCGCTGCAAGATGTGAGCCTCCAGGTAGAATGTGGAGAATACGTTGTGATACTGGGTCATAACGGCAGCGGCAAATCGACGCTGGCGCG
>WNGJ01011538.1_pt1 | contig 10726 bp, 10 predicted proteins | sample 5400611 | NCBI WGS metagenome assembly WNGJ01 (sample SAMN13153375, study PRJNA577476) | soil metagenome | isolation source: 40 cm soil or saprolite under Garry oak tree replicate 1 | place: USA:California | collected 2016-06-15
CTGCTGTTGCCTCCCGTGCCGGGATAGGTCGCGGTTATTGTCGTCGGGCCGCCAAATAGTTCACTGCCGTTTGTCAGGTCGAGTGCATGCAGACGATGGAAGATGTTTCCCGCGGAATTCTGGGACATGGCCTCGACGTAGATGGCGTTGCGGGCGCGGTCTATAACCGGCGTGGCGGTGATTCCGTTTGGACGGATATTCCCGCACGGCAGGCTCGTGGCAGGAGATTCTCCACCGGGGAGGACACTGGTTTTCCAGAGGATCGTGGCGGAACTGCCGCTAATGCTTTTCGCATCCACTGCATAGACGGTGTCATTTTCCGTGGCTACGTACAAAACGTCCTTGTTTCCCTGTCCCGCAATGGCCAGCTGGCTGAGAAAGAGCGTCTGGCCATCGATCTGGCCGTCGACAGCAAACTCGCCCACTTTTCCAAACGTTGCCGAATTCACATTGCTGGTATCCAGCGCGGTCTCTTTCAGGTTCTCGCCGGTGCGCTGGTTGTCGTAGTGATAGGTCACTACGTCGGTGCTGGACGGCGGCCCAGAAGGCGTCCCGTTAAGAATAGGGCTCGAGGAACTCGAGGAACAGCCTGTGAGCAGCGTTGCCACAAAGGGAACCCATGGAACTGCGCGAAATCGCGACATGTGCCTTACCCTTTTCAGTCCATTTTAGCGGCTGGGGATAAACACGCGGCAGCAGACACGAAGAGATTATTGCGTTAAAGCCAAGGTTCCGGAGGCTGCTTTTGAGATTGTGGCAAGAGGTAGGCAGGAGACACAATCGGGGGAACACCCGAGTACTGTGTCTGACCAGATTGCCGGTGTGGAAAAGCGTTTTTTGAATGCCTGTCGGAGGCTGCTCCTTGCTTTTGACGGAATTTCCCTTCTATCCTCGTTGTCCCGATGCTGCTCAAAAATCAAATGGCCTTGATCACCGGCTCGGGCCGCGGAATCGGCCGGGCCATCGCTCGGTTGTTTGCCAAAGAGGGCGCGGCGGTGTTTCTCGCCTCGCGCACCGAAAAAGAGCTTGCCGCGGTTGCCAAAGAAATATCGGAGGGTGGCGGCAGAGCCGAATATGCCAACGCGGATTTGGCGCAAGAGGATGCGTGTGTGCATGTTGTGGCCGCCGCACGCGAAAAGTTCGGGCGGATCGACATCCTCGTGAACAATGCAGGACACTACGGCCCGGTGGTCCCTATCGAAGAATATCCTCTGGCAGAATTCGACAGAGTCGTTGCCGTGCACTTGCGCGCGGCATTCTTGCTGTCGAAGCTGGTGCTGGGGGAAATGTACGCACGCGGCTCCGGTGTGATCCTGAATATTTCCAGCCTCTCCGCGAAAGCGGCCTACTCTTGGGGAAAGGTGTGCGGGTGAACGCGATTTGCCCCGGACCGGTCACGGAAACGCGGATGTCGAAAGAGTTGGGTGCGGATCTGGCGAAGCGGCTTGGCATCGGCGCGGAAGAGCAACTGGCAGGGTTTCTGAACGGCTTGCTACAAGGCCGCGCGCAAACTGCGGAGGAAATTGCGCGCGCTGCGCTTTTCCTTTGTTCAGACCAGTCGAGCGCCATCGTCGGGCAGGCCATCAACGTCGACGGCGGCGCGGCGTTCTACTGAGCTGCCGGCCGCCATCGCCCGGCCAGCAAATGGGCAGTCGATGGTTTTGCTTTGCCACAGGATGCCCCGTTCCTCCGTGACGGCGGCGTAGCCACAGGAATGGTCGGTAAGGTCTTCCCGCATCAAGTCGTAACCTCGGCCGAGCAATTGGCTAGCGCAGTTCGTTCTTGTAGACGGCTCCGCCTTTCATCACAAACTTCACTTTCTGCAATTCGGTGATGTCCTTCAGCGGGTCTCCCGAGACCGCGACGAGGTCCGCCCATTTTCCTGCCTCGATGGTTCCGGTTTTGTCGCTCCAGCCGAGCAACTCCGCGGCGGTAGACGTGCCGGTATGAATCGCTTCGATCGGCGTCATTCCGTATTGCACGTAATATTCAAACTCTTTTGCTTGATTCACTTTTTTCCAGTCGAAGCCTCCGGCATCGGTCCCAAGCGCGATTTTCACGCCTTTCTTCAGGGCCTTGCCAAAGTTCTCGCGCTCGGAATCCGCCATCTTCTGCCAATTCCCTCCGCGGCCGGGCGCCACGTACAAGCCCACCGTCAGCGTTGGCACCCAATAAACGCCCTTCCGCACCATCTCGTCCATCAACGCATCCGTCAGGCCGTCGCCATGCTCAATCGTGTCTACGCCCGCGCGCAACGCCGCAGCGATTCCCTCGCTGCCGATGGCGTGTGCCGCCACTTTCTTGCCCAGGCGGTGCGCCTCATCCACAATCGCCTTGGCCTCTTCGTCGGTGAAGTTCACCATGCTGTCCAAGACTCCGTCCCTCTCAAAGTGGTAGCGCCGGTCGGAGTAGGACTTGATCCAATCCGCGCCGTACATCACCTGCTCGCGCACCGCTTTGCGCGCGCCGTCCACGCCGTCGACATACTCGACGCCTGTGGGCAACTTCAGTTCCCACGAATAGCCGAGCAGCGGATACATCCCCGTCGGCGTCATCGCCCGCGTGGCTACTTGCATGCGCGGGCCCGGCACCTCTTCTTTGGCGATGGCCGTCTTCACATCTACGTCGGCGTACATCGCACCTTCGGTTTCCAGGTCGCGCATCGCCGTAAATCCGTGCGACAGCGCGATTTGCGCATTGCGTGCCGCGAGAATCGCGCGGTAGGGGATCGATTCTTTCAATAATTGTTCGTCGTATTCCGCCGCGGTCACGTCGCCCTGCAGAAGGACGTGCGTGTGCACGTCAATGAAACCGGGGAGCACGGTTGCTTTGGACAGATCGATCACTTCCGCGCCCGCGGGAGCGTTCCCTCCCGGTGTCGCCGACGCGATTTTGTCGCCCTCGATCAAAATGAGCGCGTTCTCGATGGGCTTGTCGCTTCTTCCATCGATCAGCCTGCCGGCGCGGATGGCGATGCGGTGCGGCGCTTGTCCCGCGGCAAAAACGGGAATCAGCAGGCTCGCCAAAACAAAAGCAAGAGAACGGCGCATGGAGAGTTCCTCCTTCCGGACCGCCAGCCTATCAGAGACTCCTCCTTTCGTCGCCTCCAAAAGCGCCGAGGTTCGCGGTGCGATCCGGCAGCTTCTCCCAAACGCGCCAAATACGGCCAAACACGCGAATCATTCGACAATAAAGCACGGTTCGGCTAGCATTAGCGGCGTAGGGTCCCCTAGAGCGGCGGAACTTCCCCGCTGAAATGAGCCGCCCGGAATACCATGGGAAATTCAGAACGCATTTCCAGGGAGAAGACGTGAGCCAATCCTCTCTTGCGAGAACCCCTGATAATCTTGTCAAGGAAGAATCGCGCCGCAGCACGCGCCTCGACCGCTCCGTCCCGCTGATCGTCTTCGGCCAAAGTCGCGTCGGCGAACCTTTTGTGGAGAGAACCGTTTCCACCAGCGTGAATCTGCACGGCTGCCGCTATCCTTCCCGCCACGACTATGTCGTCGGAACCTGGGTCACGCTGCAAGTCGTGGGCTTGAACGTAGAGCCCAAGCCTCCGGCGGTGCGGGCCAGGGTATGCTCGATTCATCTGTCGCCAACCACGCGCGAACTGCAGCAAATCGGCGTCGAACTCGAGCATCCTGGGAACGTCTGGGGCATCGTTACGCCGCCGCAGGACTGGTTGGGTTCCGGGGAAACCCCGACGGCATACACGGCGGCCGCAGAGCCCGCAACCCAGAAAGTCGACAAGGAGACCGGCGAAGCGGGAGAGCCGGCCTCCATGCCCGGGCCCAAGTTGGCTGAAGTCGCGACCTTTCCTTCGCCTTCGCCCCTTGCGTCGAAGCCGCAGGCTCCCGTGCTCGCCGAAGCTCCCAAACCACAGCGGGTGGTCGTCACGCCGGACGGCCTCATCAGCGCCCTTCAGGGCCGGCTGCAACAGGCGGTCGAGCAAGCCGTGCAAACCGCGGTGGCAAACCAATTGGACGAAGCCGTGCGCAACGCCGTCGCGGCCATCGACGAAGTCCGCCAGTCCACTATTCGTGAAATTCAGCAGCTCGCTCCCGCGCGTACCGAGCCCACCGCCGCCGGGCTGGCCACCAAAGACGAAATCGCCGCGGCGATCTCCTCTTGCTGGCAGGAAGAAATGGAGAAACACCGCGTCCGCGCCGAAGAGTTGACACAACGCCTTGCCAGGCAGGCCGCCGACCTCAAGCGCGAGCTCCATCGCTGTGAGGAGTTCCTGGAAGGAATGAACAGCGAACTCGAGCCCCGGGCTCAGGCGCGCCTCAACGAAGCGGTGGCGCGTGCAGCTTCGGAGTTTGACGGCGCCGCCGCCCGGGCGGTCGAGCGGCGTTACGAGCGGTTTCTGGAAAACACGCAATCCGCCCTGCAGGAGGCCCTTCTCAAACTGGACGCGCGCTCGGCGGAAGCGCAAGCTCTCGTGCAGGGCTCGTTGAACTCCACTCTTGCCGCCCTCCAGCGGCAGGCGGAATCGCAGATGAATGTCATTCTGTTGGAAACCAAAGACCGCGCCGCCTCCGCCCTTTCCTCACTCGATGCAGAGAACCGCGCGGCTTGCGAGGCCCGCCGCCAGGCTCTCGAAGCGGACGTCGCCCGGGCTGCCGAGCGCTCCACCGACCAGTTTCGCAAAAGCATGAAGGCGTTTCTCTACTCCTGCCTGGTCGCGGCGGTGAGCGCCGTGGACGAACACTCAAAGGCGACTCTCGATAACCTTACCAAAGACAACGGAAAATCCTTGCGCGAAGGTCATGAGCCGGGTAACGCTTCCGCGAATCCCGAAGGTCCGGAGACTCTCCCGGCGGCGGATGGTGATCCCTTTACGCATTAGGGAGAAGGGGCTCTTGCAAAAGGAAAAGGCCAGCCGCTTTCTCAGGACGGCTGGCCCTTTTTGTTTCCCTGATTGCAGAACCTCGGGTCACTCCTGAAGGAGGCAAGAGTGATGGTTCTGCGTGTGCTCTGGCTGAGACTTGAAACTCGATTTTCTCAGTTGGCGGGCTGCTCCGAACCAGGACGCCGGAACGGACGGCGCGCCATGTCTTCGACGCTCGAGATACCGTGCCTAACCGCTAGCACGGCGGGATGCTGGCTATCCGCAACCCGGTCCACGGTCACTGCCCAGCCCCGTTGCAGCATATACAAACTGACAACGGCTCCGGCCAGGGCCAAAAACGCCATGGCAAACAGCGCAAAAGCCGCCAGCAGTTCCTGGACGAAATAAACCTGCAGCACAGCGATGCTGCCAAGCAGCCACCACATCCACTTCCGGTCGTTATCTTTCTTGGTCTTGGTGTGGCTCACACCCGCGCTCATGAACTTTTCCTACCCCCCGGCTTCCAGAAACCGCTTGAAATGCACACCCTTTAGATGCCCGAACCTGCCCGCTTGGGCATGTCGGCTTTACCTGTACCATTAGACACCCCGTGGAGGCGAAAAATCGATGGTACGAAAGTTACATTTTGGCCTCTAAACCGTTCTGCTAGTACCGGTTCTCCTAGCCTTAATGTGCCGTATGCCGCTGATAGCAAATCAGTTGCTTCACTGTACACTTTCGCCACGATTTTCGTCAGGTTTTCGCTGTACCTCCTGTGGAAAACCTGACCGGTCGTACAGGGGGCTCCCCGCCTGTGGTAGTGATCCCGGCACCTCAGCCGTATCAGCCGAGCCAGCAGCGCTCCTATCGCAACGCCGGGCGCAGGCGTCGGGTTAGACTGCTCTCGCGCGGTGATCATCGGGGCGGGAATAGGCGGGCTTCCTCCGCCCTGGCTCTGCGACAGATTGCTCTAGCAATTCTCGTCAGGCTCCTTCGATTCGCCAGGTCGGTGCGGGGCTTTCCCTCAGGTCGATCGCCGTGAATGCGCTCGGTGAGGCGCTTCCGAGTAAGGGTATAGAGCGCATCGGTTGCTTTGGCAACGCGCGGTCAATCCGCCCCATTTCAGAGTTTAGTTTAGTTCGCAAACGCCGGTGTGACATGCGGCCGATCACGTCTGATACCGCGCGCATCGTTCCGGCCTTCGCGTGGATGGTTGCGAGGAATTCCCGGAAACCGCCGGGCCTAGTTCCCTTTCAAGGCGTAACCCAGGTCGAAGGGCAGCTTACCGTCGATGCGGAGAACTTTCACCGAACTGTTGATGGAGTAGACGTCGACAAGGCCCACCGCGCCGGGTGTCGCTTCCACGGTACGCAGCAAATCCTCATCATTCTCCACAATCTTCACGGTAAGCCGGGCCTCGTTCAGCTTCGCGATGAGAGCCTTGACCTCGCCGGGCGCGGCGCCAAACAGTTTTTGGGTGGCCACGCGCATGTCCGCAGATTCCGGATCCCTCATCACTAACGTGAAATTCTTTCCGTCGGGCCACGTTTTCTGAACGCCTTTGCAGAGTTTCGTCAGGTCTGCAAGCGAAACATCGTTCAGCTTGCTTCCCGCAGAGACCACTACCGCCATGTTCTTGATTCCGGCAAACGTTCCCGCTGTCAGCAGCAAAGCGCCGAAAATCGCACTCGCCCGCAACCCCTTTGCCCATCCCTGTAGATTCATTGCAACACGCTCGCTTCCCGGCAATTTGGAGCGAGTATGTTCACTTCTGTTGTTTCTTGGCAAGTATCCGTTTCAACGCATGTGTCCAACCTTACGATTCTCCGGACCACCCGCCCCCGGCTTCAGCCTGGCGAGCAGTCACCCTTCCGAACCACCTGCTCCATCGGTCAGTATCGAGCTCCTTCCGTGCTGCGCTACATTCAGGGACTAGAACTCGCTCCTTGAGTTCAATTTCCGAACAGGGAGTGACTCGACATGGTTCGTTTCGCTCGGCGCTGGTTCCTACTGATCTTTCCCGGCTTTTTTGCCGCAAGCGCGTTCGCGCAGACGGCCGCACCGCATGTGGAACCGGCATCCCATCGTGCCGCTCACGCGTCGCCGGTCGCTCCGCTTCCTCAACGGCTCTTTGGGGCCATTCCTCTTTACACCAGGTCCGAGGAGGCGCGCAAATCCCTCGAGCTTGCCTGGGATAAGTACGAAAACGCCATGTATCAGTCTTCGGCCAACCTGGCTCGACAGGCCGCCACGAAAGACCCGCACTCGGCGCTCAGCTACGCCATGGTCTCCTTTGCTGCTCGGCGCGGCATGCCGGACGCTTCCGCGCTCGCCAAGGCCAAGGCCCTGCTCTCCCGCGCGACCCCCGACGAACGGCTCTTGGTTCGCTGGATGACCGACATCCAGGATCACAACGTGCTTCCCGCGATCGCCAGCATGAATGACCTGTTGAAACGCTATCCCCGCGACAAGCACGTCCTGTACCTTACCGGCGAGTGGTTGTTCCTTCAGCAGGATGATGATCGCGCGAGAACGTTGCTGGAGACCGCCTTGCAGGTCGATCCCGATTTCCCCGCTGCCCTCAACCGTCTCGGTTATCTGTATCTCGATTCCACCAGTCCCGACCCTGCCAAAGCGGTCGCTTCTTTGAAACGCTACGCAGAACTTGCGCCGGCCTCGGCCAATCCGCAGGATTCGCTTGGCGAAGTCCTCCGGGACGCGGGCGACGACCAGGACTCGCTGGAGCACTATCGTGCAGCTTTGCAAATTGATCCCGCCTACATCAGTTCGCAGTATGGCTTGGGCAATACCCGCACGCTGATGGGCGATTACGCGGGCGCCCGCCGGGAGTACGATCGCGCCATCCCCATGGCGCAGAATCTGCTGGACGAACTTTATGTCAAGTATCTGAAAACGCTCGTCTACTTTTGGGAGGGACAGCCGGCCGAAGGCCGCAAGGCGCTTGCTGCCCTTGCCGAGGAAGCCGCCGGGAAGAAAGAGCCGAACTCGCAATTTCAGGTGGGAATGGCTCAGGCCATGCTCGCCGCCGATGCGCAATCGGAACTCGACGGGCTCAAGTCCCTTGCGGCGTTTTTGGATAAGCCCCTCGCGGGGATGAACGAATCCGATCGCGGCATCGCGCGTGCCGCCGTCTTGCGCGAACGCGCTCGAGTCGAGGCGCAGCGCGGAGCCTCCCGCGAGGCCGACCAGGCCATTGCCGAGCTAAGAGCGCTGGCCGCCGCTTCCCGCGATCAACTGATCCGAAGCTACTTCGAATCCGCTTGCGGCTACGTGCTTTTCTCGCGAGGGGATTTTGCCAATGCCGCCGACGAGCTGGCCGCCGATCCGCATTCGCCGCTGGCCCTCCAGCAATTAGCGGTTGTTCAGGAAAAGCTCGGAAATGCTCGGGCGGCCGACGCTGCGCGCACGGGCCTCAAATATCATCGCAGCTCCGAAGCCGAATGGTTTCTTGCGACGCACACGAACGCCGTCGGCACAAACTAGCTTGGCGTTCCTTTCACAAGATAAAAGTGGTGCTAGCCGTGTGCTAGCCGGAGTCGACCGGCCCGGGTGCGACTTCTCTTGGCCGGAACCCAACGACGCTCTGGCCCTCGATCGCATTTCTCGGTTATTTCTTCTTCACCAACCGCGTGATTCACACCAGACTCACCGCACCAACAAAGGAAACAATAATCGATCCGATCAATCCGCCTGCGTGGAGCCCCAGCATGCCGAACACCCAGCCGCCTACGATGCCCCCGAGAATCCCGAGAATGATGTCCACGACAATTCCATAGCCGCCGCCCTTCATCACTTGGCCGGCAAGCCACCCGGCAACGAGCCCCACAACAATCCACGTAAGGAATCCCATTTTGGATCCTCCTCTTCGATCGTTTAGGAAGCCCCAACGCGAGTCCCATTTAGAACGCCAACTTGCCCAATGTCAACCGGACGGAATACACTGGCTCAAGAAAAAAATCATCGCCTGTCCCCGGAGAGAGAGGATGATTCCCAGGGCTCCTTGGATTGCGTCTCGGATCGCTATGTCTTTGCTCGCGGTCGTTTTCCTGGAGGGCGCCTGCTCGAAGTTTTTGACCGACAAAAGCGCCGAGCCCGTTCCGGGGCAGCCCATCCCGCATCCGACCATTGTCTTCATGAGCGACTTCGGCGTTGCCAACGACGCCGTGGCCATCTGCAAAGGCGTGATTGTCAGCATCGCCCCCGATGCCCGCATCATGGACATCACCCATCAAGTGACGCCCTATTCGATCGAGGAAAGCGCGCGTTTTCTGCTGGGCGTGACGCCATACTACCCTTCGGGCACGGTCTTTCTCGCGGTGGTTGACCCCGGGGTGGGCACGACGCGCAAAGCCATCGTCGTCAAAACCAAGAAAGGCCAGTACTTCGTTCTTCCTGACAATGGCCTTATTACGCCGGTCGTCGACCGCGACGGCCTGGATTCCGCCCGCGAAATCACCAACACCGACTGGATGATCCAGGCCCCCATTTCTTCTACTTTTCATGGCCGTGACATCTTCTCGCCGGTCGCCGCGCACCTGGCTGCCAGCGGAGATTTTTCCCTGGTTGGCCCGGAGATCTCACAGCTCGTCCGCCTGAATCCAAAAACCGCCGTCATTGCCGACAATGGCATCGCCGGCGACCTGATCGGCCTCGATGATCCGTTTGGCTCGCTCATCACCGATATTCCCGGCGACGAATTCAAGAAACTCGCTTACCGTCTCGGCGACAGGGTCCCCTTGCTCATCGACAAGAAACCCGTCACTCTACCTTACGTCAAGACCTTCATGGACGTCCCGGTCGGCGACCCTCTGCTTTACGTGGACTCTCGCGGACGCGTCGGCATCGCCGTCAACCAAGGCAGCTATTCCAAGCAGTTCGACGTCACCCCTCCCGGCACCATCTACATCCCCCGCAAAGGCCTCGCCCTCAAAACCAAGTGACGACCACCAAAAGTCGCAGCATCAGCTTACGGTTTCCCGTACCCTCACCCTTAGCGCAGCCCTCCTGCCTCTGAAACAACCCCGAAACCGCTTCCACCATCTCATCGTCTGTTTGACACTTGCCGGGCTGTGCATCGGGAAAGTGGAGCAAGCGCGGGTCTTGAGGTAGTTTGGCCTGGTGGTCACACGGCGCGGAGGCCTCATGGCATCGCACCCGGTCGTCGCTCGACACGGTCCGCGCACGCCGTCCTTTGTTTTTGCCTTTCTTAACCTCGTTCCCCTGATCCTTCTCAGCTCGCTTGCCGCGTCCTCCTCCCTTCTCGCAGCGGACGTTGGCGGCATCGTCACCAATGCCCAGGGCGGCGAGCCGTTGGCCAAGATCCAAGTTACGCTTCTCGGAATCAGCGCTGCCAAGGTCACCGGGCCGGATGGAAAGTTCCATTTTTCCGAGCTTCCTCCCGGGAGCTATGTCCTTCAGGTCAGTGGCCTCGGGTATCGCTCCTCGAAAGTCTCTTTTCAATTGGCGTCAGAGAACGACGCCAGGGAGTTCTCGATCGCGCTTGTCCCGGAGAACTTTCGATTGAGCGATCGCGTCGAAGTCACCGGCGAGGTCTTTGAGCCAAAAGATTGGCCCGCCGTGGGTGAATTTACCCTCACCAGCAGCGAACTCCGCCAAACTTCCACCGTTCTCGCCGACGATCCTTTCCGTTCCTTGCAGACCCTTCCCGGGGTCTCCCCTTCCGGGAACAACGATTTCCTTGCGCAATTCAGCGTCATGGGGGCGCCTTATTCTCAGGTGGGCGTGTACGTGGATGACGTTCTTGTGCCCAATGTGCTTCATACCGTCGCCGACGCGCCCGACGCTCCCAACCTCAGTCTGTTCACCGGAAATGACGTCGAGGACATCCGCCTGCTGCCGGCGGCCTATCCG
>WNGJ01009653.1_pt1 | contig 10724 bp, 13 predicted proteins | sample 5400611 | NCBI WGS metagenome assembly WNGJ01 (sample SAMN13153375, study PRJNA577476) | soil metagenome | isolation source: 40 cm soil or saprolite under Garry oak tree replicate 1 | place: USA:California | collected 2016-06-15
CTCTGACGGCAATGCGAGTGTGAGCAGTTCCTTTTCCTTGTCGATCTTGATTGCAGATTTGGGCAACGCCTTGCCATCGAGCGAGGCGTCTACGATTTCGAGCTCAAGCGCATTCAGCACCAGTTGACGAACCGGACTGCGCACCTTCACCTTCACCGTTTCTGCTCCGGTGAATGCGAACTTGTCGATGTTCGGAACGATCCGAATGGAGTAATCCGTCGGAACGACGTTTTTCGGCAATTTTCCCGGAGTGTCCTCGAAAATGAATGGCTTCTCCGCAGACATGACGACAGGAAAGGTAAGGGAAAACAGCGCGGGCAGAAAAGAAAACAGGGCACGCATTTCTCGTATTGAATAGCGCATGTGAGTCCGCGTCGGCGCGCCCAGACGGTCGCGCCCTACCATCTATTGCACAACCAACACCAGTAACAATTGTCCGCTGCCGACTTGTGGACCTTTGATCACCAACGGGCTGCGCTTGCTGAGCTTGGCATCTGTTTCAAGCAAGAGCTCTTTTTGTTTATAAAGTTTGAGGTCCAAAACGTACCCTGCTTCACTCTCGCCGCGCGCGTCGACATGCAGTCCGAAAAATTTGCTCGTCGCAAGCCAATCTTCCTGGCCAGTCTTGAGTGTCTTTTGAGATTGGCCGATCACCTGAAATTGGTTGTAGCCAAAAAACCTTTTCAGAGATCCCTCGATCCGCGTCAATTCCGGAGGAATCCGTTGTGGTTGTGCGACGTTTTCCGCGATGACAAGTCCACTCCAGACAGTCTCTGCGGCCTTTACCTCGGGTGCCGCACAGATGATGATGAGGGCGACAACAGGAATTAAGTACGCCGACAAGCGACCCATGAGCAATTATTTGGCCGCGTAATCGGCCGGCAAACTTTGCAATCCCTCTGTCCAAAGCACCGTTACGCGTTCCTGTTTTACCTCAAAGATTGAGACAGTCGCATCTGGGCTGACGACGGGATCAACCCGGGCGTTTAGAATTTGGGTAAGGTATTGTGATTCCTCGGCCGGCTTTTCGTTCTGCATGACGAGAAACGTACAAACCAAAAAGAGAGCCAGCGACACGGTGCCCATCCATAACAGGCGAGGAATTGTCCACCATGAGGAGTTTTTTCTGCGGCGGACGGCGGACGCCCGAGACCCCTCGCCTGTTTCCTGTTCGATCCTTTCGCGGAGCTGGTGGCTAAAAAATTCTTCATTTGTTAGAGTCCGCGCTCCCAGTTCGCGCTTCAAAAGCTCGCCAACTTTTCTTGCCTCCGCTTTTTCCGCTTCAGCGGCAGCTCTGTCAGGAAGCGAGGCCTCGAATTCCAATAATTGTCGCCCGGTGAGCTGGCCGTCGAGCCAAGCCGTCCATTTTTCCTCAAACGTTTTCATAAACGTCCCTCAGTAAGTTTTGCAACTTCTTGCGTGCATAAAACAGACGCGACATCACCGTGCCAATTGAGCACCCCAGAGCTTCTGCAATCTCGTGGTATTGCATGTCTTCAAGCTCCTTCATCAAAATGACCGCCCGGTGTTCGGGCGAGAGCTGATCGATTGCTTGCTCGATCCGAGCGCGAATTTCGTCTCGTTGCATCATCTCGTACGGCAACGCTTCCGTTTTGGGAACAGTTTTGGAAGCCGGATCAACTTGCCTCAACTGAATCGCATCATCGAACTCGGCGCCTGCGCCTTTGATGTGCTTCTTTCGCAGCCAATCGATCGTCACGTTCATAACGATCCGATAAATCCAGGTGTAAAAGGACGATCGTCCTCGAAAGCGCTTAATTGACTTCCATGCTTTAACGAAGCTGTCTTGAGCCAGATCCCAGGCGTCCTGCTCACTATGAACCATGTTGTAAATCATGCTGAACACGCGTGTCCGGTAGCGGGTTACGAGCTCGTCAAATGCCTCGGTGTCACCGGCCTGACATCGTCTCACCAGGTCTAATTCCGATACATCGGCCTGAGCCGGAGTCGCTTCCGTTTGCATGATTGGACGGAGCCCGCCCTTATTTCATTCAACTGCGATAACCTTCAGAGCCGAACCGGCGACGCCATTCGCTGCGATATTCACCCATCAGGGTAATAATTCCGTCCCGCACCTGAAAGAGTCGTTGCTGCAGAACTGCATATTGTGAACGGGTGATCTGCCCGGCGGGTTTCCGCAGTTGGGCTGCCGCCGCCATGGAAACGGTAATGGCCTTCAACGCGCGCTTTAGATACGCGATGGTCATTCCAATTTCGTCGAGGCTATCACCACTCAACGCTGCTGCCAGCTTGGCACTGGCGAGCGCTGCGTGCGTAGCCAGTTTGATTGCTGCCGGTTCGCTCTGGAGCGAAGCATTTTGATCGAACAGTTGATCGATCCAAATGGTGAGCGCGAATGCAGCGCGATACAGGTCATGCTCCTCAAACATCTCTGACGACCTGCTGGTATTCTCGAGGTCGCTCTCCTCCTGCTCGCTCACGCCGTCATCCAGCAACGCATCGACTTCGGCGCCCCAATCCTTGGCATCCAACAACTGCGTCCAACCCATTTCGCGGGCGATGATCTCGTCGCGCTCAGGATCATCGAGGTAGGTCTCCAGCAATTGCATGTACTTTTCAGTCTTGCCATCCTGCTGCTGAAGAAAACGCTCCCACTCGTACTCATCCCAGATGCCCTCGGGCTTGCCCTCGTACTCAGCCATACCCGACTAAACGCGAGCTTCGCTGTACACGCAAAGCTTTTTGGTGGCAGAGCGGACAGTCTTTGACCGCCGAATAGATCACCCGCCTCCGTCCAACACGTGCCGCACTATGGCTGACAGGAAGAGCCCCGCAGGAAAATTCGCGCTTCGTTTGCAACCGCACTTGTTCGCGAAGCTGCTCCTGAAGCTCGCCAACCCGAAGAGATTTGATATCGGTTTTTCCCGCGTTCGTCACCACGAAATCTATCGATCACCGCGGGTTGCATCAAACATATGCGAAGTTAGGTTCGTCGCTGTGAGGGAACGCTTTGCAACGCGCACGGTGTTAGTTTTCGTGATCGCATTGCTGCTCTCTGCCTGTGCATCATCCGATGAAGCAACAACCGGTGAGTCGACCTCTAAATCTAGCGCGACTGTTCCTGGGGAAAAAATGTCGGATGAGGGACGCTACGCTCCTGGGCCGCCCGGATCTAGCGGAAGCGTACACTGGTGAGTTGGCGCCATTACAATTCCGTTTAGCGCCTTAACGCTTCAACCCCGAAAGCTTTCGGGGCTCGCGAAATGCAAGAGCGCTTCATGAACGCCGGCGCCACAGTCTTTCTGCGCGACGTAACCGCCCGCGTTACGCACCGCCCCTTGTACTTCATCAATTGCGTTCGCTGGGCAGGAGGGCATCGCGGCGACTTTGCCGTCCAACATCGAGATGTCGTTATGATGGTCGCCGGCCGCGAAAATGTTTTCCCGCGGAATCCGCAGGAGGCGCGCCAGCTCGGCGAGCGCTGCGCCTTTGTGGTAATCAGCATGACAAAAACGCAGATAAACTGTGTTCCGTTGGTAATCCAAGTTCGGATGCTCGGCTCGCGCTCTTTCAATAAACTCGGTGATGCGCGCCATTTCTTCATCGTTCTCTGCCACAAGCCCCTCGAGACGCTCGGCGTCGTAAATAAGACGCGCTTTCGTGTTTCGGTTCACGAAATCCACGACTTCGGCAAGGACCGAGTTAGCCGAAGAAAACAATTCGGCGTGGTCTCGCGCGCACCGCTCGTTCCAGTCGCCAAATGGCTCCCATTGGTCTCCATTTTGCCCCGGGCGAAAGACATCGCGCTCGGTTGTGAGGATGAAGTCTGGGCGGATCGGAAATGCGAAATCAGCGAACCCGGATTCGAGAAGGTCAACGGAACGACCCGTGTTTATCGCCCAGATCGCGCCAGCCTTCTGCAATTCGCGAATCAATTCCATGCACTGCGCATCTAGAACTGGTTCGCTAACGCGCGACACGAGTGTGCCATCGAAATCGATGCTCAGCAGTTTGATCGGTGAATGCATCCTGAGACAATCTAAGAATTGATTCCGCGGACGCAATCCGCCACGATCGGAGGTCAGGCTTCCAGCCTGACTCGGCAGGCGGGCATCTTGGCTGCCGTACTCTTAGAAAGGCTGGAAGCCTGCTAGCCGAGACAGGCTGGGAAGCCTATCTTCCACTTATGAAATCGGCTTACGAACTGGCGATGGAACGGCTCGAGAAAGCGTCGCCGTCGCTTTCTCTCACTGAAGATCAGAAGAAAGAACTTGCGGAGGTTGATTCCGTGTATCGAGCGAAAATCGCCGAGAAGGAACTGTTTCTGAGAAATCAGATTCAGAAGGCGCAGAAGGCGGGTAAATTCGAGGAAGTGGAGCCTCTGGAGAAGCAGCTTGGATCGGAAATCCAGCGATTACAGGAGGAGTGCGAAGCCACGAAGGAAAAGCGGCGTGGGGAGTTTACGAAATAGGTAGGGGCGGTTCACCGAACCGCCCGCGGGCGATTGAGGTCAATCCCCCCTACCTGCGTGCGCTCGCGTTCGCCGCGCCTCGGCAGCTCGGGGTCTAGAAATCCTAGCATGTGTGCTCGCTTTATCGTGCGGACGCCTTCCTGTTTCTGCAAATCAGCGATGCTTTGGTGGAACTTTTCCATTTTCGTCCAGTGAACTTTGGGCCGGAAATGGTGTTCGGCGTGGTATCCATTATAGAAGAAAAGCCAGTTGTAGATTTTTCCATAGCTGCTGACGCCCCACGCAATCGGCTTGTCAGGGTTCGCGCCGTAATGACGGTAATAGCCGTTCAAGTAGCTGAAGCAATGGCCTAGATACCAAAACGGCAGGAAATAGAAAATCACGTAACGCCAGTTGAACAAAAACATCGTCAACAGCGTGATCGCGAACGCCGCCAACTCGAGATTTCCCCAGAACACGTCATTGTTGCCGCGTTTGCGCAGTTCCTTGCGAATCGCGCCGACATCGTCGCGGAAGAAACTGAGGAAAACGTAGCTCCATGCACTTTCCGGTTCGCCGTCGTGGCCATGGCGGTAGATGGACAACCAATCGATTGTATCACCCTTTTCATCCTGTCGATCCGAATTCCCTTTGTGGTGCTGCATGTGGACGCCATCGTACATCGTCTGCGAAAAACAGTTCGCGATCGACTGCGTAACTCCAAAGAGCCGATTCATCAATTTTGAACGGAAGAACGGGTTGTGAATGAAATTGTGCCCCACCCCATTAATGTTTGCGTTGACCATCAGCGAATAAATGAACCCGAGGATCAGCATCACCCACAGCGTCGGGCGCGGGTAAAGGAAGAAGAGGCCGAGGAAATAGGCGAGATGAAAAAGACCCGCCGCGGCCGGGATAGCATCCCAGCGCGTATGCGCGAAGAGCTTTGAGTTGGTAGTTGGGCGTTCTATTCGAATCGCGTTCGCATTCATCGGGGAAACCTCGAATAGAAACTATTCGCCAAAGAAATCGCGCCTGGCAAGTTTTGAAGATTGCCAACGCCGTTTGCGCGCGCCTAACTTAGACGCTCGCCAATGTTCGCACTTCAGCCAGAATTAAAAGTCTTCTCCGGCTCCGCCAACCGCGAGTTGGCCGAGCGGATTTGCAAATACATCGGTGTCCCGCTGGGTCAGGCGACCATCAGCTCGTTTCCAGATGGCGAGACTTACGTGCGGATTGAGGAGAACATTCGCGGCCATGATGTCTTTATTATTCAACCGACGTGCCCGCCGACTAATCAACATTTGATGGAGCTGCTCATCATGGTCGATGCGGCGCGGCGCGCCAGCGCGGATCGGATCACCGCCGTGATTCCATTTTTCGGATATGCCCGCCAGGACCGCAAAGATCAGCCGCGGGTGCCGATCACGGCGAAGCTCGTGGCCAATTTGTTGTACGCCGCGGGCGTGAGCCGCGTGCTTACAATGGATCTGCACGCGCAACAGGTGCAGGGCTTCTTTGACATCCCGGTCGACCATCTCTATTCGCTACCAGTGTTGATCAAATATCTGCGACAGCAGCTCACGGGGAAAACGACGGTCGTTTCGCCGGACCTAGGTGGGCTGAAAATGGCTTCGGCGTACGCAGAAGCGCTGGGCGCAAATCTTGCAATCGTCGCCAAGGAACGCCGCAGCGCCACCGAGACCGAGGCAGCGTACCTGATCGGTGAGGTGGAAGGCAGCGACGTCCTTCTCGTTGATGACCTCACCGAAACAGCCGGCACGTTGACTTCTGCGGCTGAGCTTTTGAAAAAGCGCGGGGCACAGAAAATTTACGCGGGCGTTTCGCATGCTGTTCTGGTGGACATGGCGATCCCGCGTTTGCAAAAATCGAAAATTACGGAATTAGTAACCACCAACAGCACGCCGATCCGCCCGGTGGATGGCTTTAAGATTACGGTGCTCTGCGTTTCCGAGCTTCTCGGGGAAGGCATCAAACGGATACATAACGACGAGTCTGTGTCGTCGCTGTTCAATATCGAGAACGAAAAAAATGGCAAAACAAGTTAAGCTTAAAGCAGAACCCCGGACGAACGTAGGACGCTCCGCCGTGCGCAAACTCAGAGCGCGTGGATTAATTCCCGCGGTCATCTATGGCGGCAACGACAAACCGCAGCCGTTGCAAGTCGCTACGCGCGAGATCAACGCCATGATGAGCCACGCTTCTGGAGAAAACGTTCTGGTTGAACTCGAAATTGCCGGCGAAGGATCAAGTCGCACGGCGCTCGTGCAGGAGGTGCAACACTCGCCCGTCGGTGGCGAGATTCGTCATGTGGACTTTCACGCGGTCTCAATGGACCAAATGATTCAAGCCGAAGTTCCCCTCGAAGCGGTCGGTATACCGGTGGGCGTCAAAACTTTTGGCGGATTGCTTGAGCAAAGCTTGCGCGTGCTGGCGATCGAATGTCTGCCGGGCGATTTGCCGGATCGGATCACGGTCGATGTTTCGAATCTGAACATTGGTGATTCCATTCACGTCCGCGACATCCAATTTCCCTCCGGGGTAACGCCAAAGGTGCCGCCCGATCTCACTGCATTTTCCGTGCTCGCGCCAGTGGTTGAAGAAGAGGCGCCTGTGGCCGAAGCGGAAGCGGCGGCCGCCGGACCGGAAGTCATCACCGAGAAAAAGGAAGAGGGCGAGGCTGCTGCGCCCGCTCCGGGTGGAAAGGAAAAGGCTCCAAAAGAAAAGGAGCAGAAGAAATAGCGTCATCCCCGAGCGGAGCGCAGCGAAGTCGAGGGAGCCCGTTGAATGACGTTTGTGTACTTCTACGGGATTCTTCGACTCCATGGAGTTTACCCTGAGTGAGCGCAGCGAGTCGAAGGGCTGCGCTTCACTCCGCTCAGAATGACGATAGGAAGCATGATTCGCTTGGTCGCCGGTCTCGGAAATCCCGGCCCCGAATACGCGGCTACGCGTCACAATATCGGGTTCATGGTTGCCGATCAGTTCGCCGCGCAAGTTGGATCGACATGGGAAAAGTCGTCAAAGTGGGACGCGCTTTTAACAAAATGCGGTTCCGTTCTTCTCCTCAAACCGATGAGCTTCATGAATCGGAGTGGCCATCCGCTTTTTGCGGTGGCGCAGTTTTACAAAATCGAGCCCCAGCAAATTCTGGTCGTCCTCGATGATCTTGCGTTACCGGTGGGTCGCTTGCGCCTGCGAGCGCGCGGCGGGTCGGGTGGACACAACGGCCTCGAATCCATTATCATGCAATTCGGAACTGAGGAGATCCCGCGCTTACGCATCGGGATCGGCGAAGCGCCGCGTGAGGGATCGGTCGATTACGTATTGAACCGATTTTTCGATGAGGAGAAGCCTCTGGTTAGATCGACAATTAATCGCGCAGTGGAAGCTGTGAAATGCGCGATTGACAAAGGCCTCGTTTCCGCGATGAACACTTTCAACAAAACCGAATCCGAAGAAACATGAACCGCCGCTACGAAGCTCTGCTGGTACTGAATGCTCAAGGCAAAGAAGATACCGTCAGGGAAATTATCGAGCGACTGGAATCGGAGTTTCAAAAAGAAGGAGCTCAGATCGAACAGGTGCAAAAAATGGACAAGCGCCACTTTTCGTACGTGGCCGGCGCGCTGGATTCCGGATATTATGTGAACTTTGTTTTCAACGCCGATCCGGCCCTGGTCGCGAAGCTCCGGACGAGATTTAAGCTCGATCCGGAAGTGTATCGCCAAAGTTACGAACGTTTGCCCGAGAAGAAGGAGAAGCCGGCAAAAAAGGTGGCCAAACGACAATGATTTCGTTATAAGGCGAACATGGCCAGCTTTAACAAAGTCATTCTGCTTGGAAATCTCACCCGCGATCCCGAAGTTCGTTACACGCCTAAGGGCAGCGCAGTCTGCGATCTCGGCATTGCCGTCAATCGCGTTTACACCACTGACAGCGGAGAAAAACGCGAGGAAGTTACTTATGTCGATGTGGTGCTCTGGGCGCGCCTCGCGGAAATCGCTGGCGAATATCTGAAAAAGGGGCGGCCAGTTTTCATCGAAGGCCGTTTGCAGATGGACAGTTGGGACGACAAACAGACCGGGCAAAAGCGAACAAAGCTACGCGTGGTGGGCGAGAGCATGCAGTTGCTAGGCGGTCGTCCCGGTGGAGCTGGTGGCCCGGCCGAGGCCGCTACAGAGAATCGACAAGTAAGCGGTGGCAAGACCAGCGCACCGCCAAAGCCATCTGCACCATCCCAGGCAGACGAGGACGAAATCCCGTTTTAGTTGGGTACGACGCGCGGCTGGAAGCAGTGGGCGACACAAGGTGGGCGGAAAGCATCGTGCAGCGGTGAAACGAAAAATAAAGCCAACTCACGCAGTCGACCGCAGGCCGACCATGCGACTGAAACCTGCGCCTACTCGCAGCTTCGTTGAGAAATGGCGAGGTCAGTTTAAGGAGCCACAGCCCGATCCGTCCGATCCGCGGCTCACGTATTTATTGCGCAAGTACGTTCGTAACCGTTGAAGGGCCTGCTCGACTACAACCACATGGCAGCCACTTACGGGCACACTCGCGCGCCCGAGAGGCTTTTCTAAGTCCGCACTCAAACAGCCTTGTCATGTTGAGCGAAGCGGAACATCTCGGTCTATTTTCGTGAGATCATCGAGAAATCATCAGAGATTCTTCGCTTCGCTCTTTTGCCTCGAATATCCTCATCCTGTCATTCTATTTGCCACTGAAAAATGAACGCGACTGAAGCCTGTATCGCGCTCAACATGCTGCCGACTGTCGGACCGGTGCGGCTGCGCAAATTGTTGGAGGTTTTCAAGGAACCGCAACAAATCCTCGCCGCAAAACGTAGGGAGCTTCGGAAGATCGAAGGAATTGGCAACGAAGTTGCAGACCAGATTTCAAACTGGGAATCGACTGTCGACCTCGCCGGCGAGCTGAAACGGGTTCGCGATTTTGGGGCCAGCGTCATCACGCAGGAGTCGCCATCGTATCCCCGGCCATTGCGCGAAATCCATGCCCCGCCGATCGTGCTCTACGTTTGGGGAGACTTGCAGGAGCGCGATCATCACGCCATCGGGGTTATCGGCGCGCGGCGCACGACCCACTACGGCACAGAGTCGGCAAAGAAGCTGGGTTACCAGCTGGCTTATGCGGGTCTAACAGTAATCAGCGGACTCGCGCGCGGGATCGATACCGCCGCGCATCAAGGGGCGCTCGCAGCAAAAGGGCGAACGATCGCAGTAATCGGCGCCGGCTTGGCGAAGCTCTATCCGCCCGAGAATGCTGCTCTTGCCGAAAAGATCCGAGCAGGGAATGGCGCGATCGTGTCCGAATTTTCGATGGAAATTGAACCAGACCGGCAAACTTTCCCGATGCGCAACCGGATCATTTCCGGTTGGAGCCACGGCGTTCTTGTCGTGGAAGCGGGTCTGAACAGTGGAGCGCTCATCACAGCGGCGCAGGCGCTAGAACAGGGGCGGTCCGTTTACGCGGTGCCCGGCCACATTAACGCGCCGAGTGCAATGGGATCGAATCGTCTCATCCAGCAGGGTGCGAAGCTCGTGATGGACGCCAGCGACATTCTGGAGGATTTGCAGATTCTCCTGCCCGAAACGAAGCCGTCACCCGAAGCCGCTGCGCGCGCGTTGCCGCCGCTATCTAACGAAGAACGGCGGGTGTACGACGCGATCGATGCGACCGAGACCTCGATTGACGATATCGCGGCGAAGAGCGAGTTGCCGAGCGCCGCTGTTTCATCGACATTGTTGCAGTTGGAGCTGAAACGCCTGGTCAAGCAGTTGCCAGGAAAATATTTCGTTAAGCTCGGCTGGGCGCGTCACTCCGTGCGCGCCGAACGGCGTGCAGAGGTCTGCCGGCCCTACCCGTTACGACGTCCTGCATGGCTCACAAAAACTGCTCTGACTTGCAAAAACGCTCTAACTGAGTTCGATTCCTGCCCCATGTCCAAATCCCTCATAATCACCGAGAAGCCTTCAGTCGCCAGCGACATCGCCAAGGCGCTTGGCGGCTTTAAGAAAGGCAAAGACTACTACGACAATGAGAGATACGTGATCTCGTGGGCGGTTGGCCATCTCTTTGAGCTCGCAGTGCCTGCTTCCATGAAAGAGCAGGACAAATGGGACATGAAGAAGCTGCCCATTATGCCGCCGGAATTCGAGCTCGAACCAGCGGACAAAATGAGCGGCCGCGTCAACGTTCTCCGCAAGCTCATCAAAGACAAAAATGTTTCCGAGATTATCAATGCCTGCGA
>WNGJ01025047.1_pt1 | contig 10724 bp, 9 predicted proteins | sample 5400611 | NCBI WGS metagenome assembly WNGJ01 (sample SAMN13153375, study PRJNA577476) | soil metagenome | isolation source: 40 cm soil or saprolite under Garry oak tree replicate 1 | place: USA:California | collected 2016-06-15
TTTCGGCCGGATCGACTACATCTTCGTGCGCTGCGGGGTGCACGGTGGCCCGACGCTGCGGATCGAGCGATGCGAGCGCTGGCTCGACCAACCTGTTGACGGCGTTTGGGCCAGCGACCACTTCGGCGTGGTCGCGGACCTCGGCTAGGACTCGACTCCGAGTAGTGGCTGCCCGGCGGCGTAGCGGCGGATCTGGTCCCCTGCGAATCGATAGCTGCGAGACAGCCAGCGCTGCGTCGAACCCGCGATATGTGGCGTGATGAGAATGTTCGGCGCATGCCAAAGCGGATGACCTTCTGGCAGCGGCTCGGGGTCGGTGACGTCGAGGGCAGCGCGAATCCGCCCCGCCCTCAGCGTTTCCAGCAAGGCGTTGGTGTCGACCGTCTTGCCGCGACCCGCGTTGACGAACAGAGCGCCGGCTTTCATCCGGTCCAGGAACCCGGCGTCCACGAATCGCTCCGTGGCTGGCGTCAGCGGCAGAAGGTCTACGACGACGTCGGCTTGCGGCAGCAGCTCAGGTAGCTCGGAGGTGGGTTGCGCGCCGTCGCGGGCGCTGCGGGCCACGCCGATCATCCGGACGCCGAAAGGGGCGAGCCGGGATGCGAGCGTCCTCCCGATCGATCCGTAGCCCAGCACGAGCACGGTCTGGCCTTCCAGGTCGTCGTCGGGGAAGGCCGGAGCATCGTCGCGATGCCACCTGCCACTGCGCTGGGCCTCGACGAAAGTTGGAAACCGCCGCTGCATGGCGAGAATCGCGGCCACGACCCACTCCGAGACCGCCCGGTCGTGAACGCCGACCGCCCGGCAGACGATCACGCCATGCGGGACGCGGGGGACCAGCCAGTCCACGCCTGCCGTGAGCGCCTGAATGACTCGAAGGCGCGGCATCTGCCCGAACAGCTCGGGCAGGCGATCGGCGACCTCGGCGTCGAGCAACGCAAACTCCACGTCCGGTGCGGGCTCGGTGACGACCTCGAGGCCCGAGGGGAGCGGCTCCAGCTCGTGGAGCCACTCCTTGTCGAAAGCCAGAACTTTCAGCTGGGCGCCCCTCCGGCGCTTCGCGCCACCTCCCCATGAATGGGGAGGAGTTTTAGGCCGCCTCGGTCTTCGACTTGTTCGTCGACGCGGGTTCGAGCGCGTGCTTGAGCACGTCCTCGACACGGCTCGCGAGGTGGAACGTCATCGCCTCGCGCACGCTCTGCGGCACGTCGTCGATGTCCTTCTCATTGCGCTTCGGGAGGATGACCTCGGTCAGGCCCATGCGGTGTGCGGCGAGAACCTTCTGCTTCACGCCGCCGATGGGCAGCACCAATCCCTGAAGCGTCACCTCTCCGGTCATGCCCACGGTGCTGCGCACCGGGCGTCCCGTGAGCAGGCTCACGATCGCGGTCGTCATCGTCACACCGGCCGACGGCCCGTCCTTGGGCACCGCGCCTTCGGGGACGTGGATGTGGAACGACTTGTTGATGCTGTCGTGGTCGACCTTCAGCTCGTCGACGTGCGAGCGGACGTAGGAGAGCGCGATCTGCGCGGACTCCTTCATCACATCGCCCAGCTGACCGGTCAGGGTCAGCGTGCTGCCGTGCCCGTTGCTGTCGGTCGCGGTCGCTTCGACGAAGAGGACATCGCCACCGGTGCCGGTGACGGCGAGCCCGGTCGCCACGCCTGGCACCGCGGTTCGCGCGGCCACTTCGTTGTCGAACTTCGCCTTGCCCAGGAACTCGCGCACGCGGTCGGGCGTGATCGCCACAGGCGGCGTCAGCTGGGCCGTCGCAACCTTCGTCGCGACCTTGCGCGTGATCTTGCCGAGCTCCCGCTCCAGGTTGCGGACGCCCGCCTCCCGGGTGTGCTCGGTGATGACCTTCATGATCGCCGCGTCGTCGACGGTGACTTCCTCCGGCAAGAGCCCCGCCTGCTGGACCTGCCGCTTGAGCAGGTGATCGCGAGCGATCGCGACCTTCTCCTCTTCGGTGTAGCCGTCCAGGCGGATCAGCTCCATGCGGTCGAGCAGTGGCGCGGGAATCGTCTCCGACACGTTCGCGGTCGGGATGAACAACACCTCGGACAGGTCGAGGTCGACCTCCAGGTAGTGGTCGCGGAAGGTGTGGTTCTGCGCGGGGTCGAGCACCTCGAGCAAGGCCGAGGAGGGGTCGCCGCGCCAATCGCTGCCGACCTTGTCGATCTCGTCGAGCATGATCACCGGGTTCTTCGTGCCGGCGTCCTTCAAGGCGCGCACGATGCGGCCCGGCAAAGCGCCGACGTAGGTGCGGCGGTGGCCGCGGATATCGGCCTCGTCGCGGATTCCGCCCAGGGACACGCGGGTGAACTTGCGGCCCAGCGAGCGAGCGACGGATTCGCCGAGCGACGTCTTGCCGACGCCGGGAGGTCCGACGAGCGTGATGATCGCGCCGGATCCGCGTCCGCTCAGGACCTCGAGCCCGCGCTCCTGGCGCAGCTTGCGCACGGCGAGGAACTCGATGATGCGGTCCTTCACGTCCGAGAGGCCGGTGTGGTCCTCGTCCAGGATGGCGCGCGCCTTCTTCAGGTCGTAGTTGTCTTCGGAGCGCACGTTCCACGGGATGTCGAGCATCCAGTCGAGGTACGTGCGGATCCATCCGTACTCCGGGTTCTGCTCGCTGGTCCGCTCCAGGCGGTCCAGCTCGCGGTTGACCTCGGTGAGCACGTTCTCGGGCATGCCGGCCTGCGCGATCCTCTCGCGGTAGAGCGAGACCACGTCGGTCTGGCCCTCGTTCAGCTGCTTCTTGATCGCTTCCATCTGCTGGCGCAGGAGGAACTCGCGCTGCGTCTTCTCCATGCCTTCGGCGACGTCGCTGCGGATCTTCTCCTTGAGCGAGGCCTCGGCCAGGATGCCCTTGGTCCAGTCGATGAGCTTCGTGAGCCTCTCCTCGAGGTCGTTCATCTCCAGGATCTCGAGCTTCTGCTCGGTCGACAGGTCCGGCGAGTAGCCGGCCAGGTCAGCCAGGTGGGAGGGAGTTCTCGCGGCGCGCAGGAACTGCACGACCTGCGGGACGCCACGCGACTCGACGAGGTTCTCGAGCAGGGCGCGGTACTCGCGGGCCAGCTCCAGAGACTTTTCGGTCGGGGGTTCGGGGTCGAGGATGGGGTCGGCCTTGACCCACAGCGCGCCGCCGATATCGGCCTGTCCGCTGCCCAGCCGGGCGCGGTACTCGCCGCGGATCATGAAGGCCTCGGCGCCGGTCGGGAGCTCCGCCGACTCGCCCAGGCGGGCGGCGGTGCCGATGGTGCCGAACTTGCCGTCGATGCGGGGGACGAGCAGGATCAGGCGGTTGCCCTGGCGGGCGGCCTCGATCGCCGCCTTCTGGTCGTCGCCCTCGACCGCGAGGGTGACGGACATGTGCGGGAGGACGACGACGTCGTCCATGGGGAGGACGGGGAGTAGTTCGGATTTGGGTGTTGCCATCTGTACGAGAGAACGTTTACCCAGGCCGGGCAATTCCCAATCCTGGAGCGTCTGGGGCCGGCCGGGGGGGCCGGGCTGGGGGCCGGCCATCCCGGATAGTCCGGACTATCCGGGGTCGGCCTCGGACTTCAGGCAGCTTCGTCCGGACTAACCGGGTGAGTGGCCAGTACGGAGCGCGCCCGACGTACCTGGGTGACGACTGATCCGGGCGTTCGCATATCGGCCCCGGTGAAGCGGAGGAGGTGGTACCCGGCGTTGACGAGGGCGTTCTGCCGGCGAAGGTCCGCCACCAGCCTGTCCTGGTGATTCTGGCCGTCGTACTCGACAACCAACCTCCGATCGGGGTAATAGAGATCCGCGCGCCCGATGAAATTACCGGTTGCATCGCGAAGCTCAGCCTGAACCGAGGGACGCGGAAGTCTCGCCTTGATCAGCTCCAACCGCATTCGCGTCTCCATTGGAGATTCGGACCGGGGATCGGCCAGGCGCACCGCGCGTCGCAACCTCTTGATTCCTTTTTCCCCTGGATGAGCCTGTACGTGCCGCTCGAGCTTCGACAGGTCGACCAGGCGTGCGTGGAGTGCCATATCGACCGCAACGATCGATTCAACAGCGTCCCTGCGGCTTCCCAGATCGCAGACCGTCCGCAAAGGGGAAGTCATGCGGAGCCCGAGCCGGCTGATCACGTCCTGCTCAGGCAGGGCAGCTCGCCTCAGCCTGACTCCAGCTCGGGCTCGAACCGGTACGTCGCGTGCGATGGTCACCTCGATGGGCTCGCACCACGAGACGTCCAGGCCGAGGAGCCACGCCGCGGTGAGACCAGAGAAAGCGTATGAACCCGGCACGCGCTGTGCCACTGCCACCAGCTTCAGCCTGGCGTCTTGCCGTAGGCCGGCCCAGGCATATTGGCCGCGACTCATCCGCGTCCATGTCGCTGTCTGCAGCTCATCCCAAATCATGCCGGCGCTCTTGGCATCGGCGACGGTGAACGGACGGCGCCGCAACGCGAGGTCTGGTGGCGCCTTCGTCGGCATCGCGCTCAGGATCTTGCGTTCCGCGCGTAATGACAATCGAGCTGGTTAAGAGGTCACCGGCAACCCGGATAGTCCGGACTATCCGGGGTTTGCGTTTGAGTTCTGCGCAGTTTGGCCGGACTATCCGGTGGTATGTCCCCCCTTTGGGTCCTTGGGTCCTGGGGGCCAGGCCCCTCCGGCGCCTTCGGCGCCACCTCCCCATGAATGGGGAGGAGTTAATTTTCTTCCTAGGCTCGGGTGACGCTTCCTGAGGACGCGCCACGCCGGGAGACGGCGTCGATGAAGATTGCGGCCAGGAGGACCAGGCCGGTCACGATGTACTGCCACTCGACCTGGGAGATTCCCTGCAGGTAGAGGCCGTTGTAGATCTCGGCGATCACAAGCCCGCCGAGCACCCCGTGTAGGGGCTTGCCGCGGCCGCCGAACAAGCTGGTACCGCCGATGACCGCCGCGGCCACCGCATAAAGGACGTACTGGCCCCCCGCCACGTTGTTGGACATTCCCGCCAGGAGGGACGCGTACAGGAGCATCGCGATGCCGGCCGTGAACGAGCACAGCCCGAAGGCGATGGTGCGGACGAGCGAGACGTTGATACCGGCCCGGCGTGCGGCCTCAGGGTTGCCCCCGATCGCGTACACGTAGCGTCCGTACTTCGTGCGCTGCAGCAGCATCGTCCACGCCCCCAGGATGACGAGGACGATGGGGATCACCCACGGCACGCCCTCGAGCGTGCCGAGGCTTGCCCGGTTGGCGTTGCAGATCGCGACGACCACGACGGCGACGACGGCGATCAGCCCGATCTTGATGAGCGAAAGGCTCGCCGGTGGGGCGACCAGGCCGCTGCTGCGGCGGCGGGAATCGCTCAGCCAGATGAACAGACCCAGTCCGACCACCACCACCCCGGCGCCGATCCACGACACGATCGGGTCGATGGTGCCCCACATCAGGTTGTAGATCACCTGCAGGTTGTCGCTCTGGCCGGCCAGGTTCGGGTAGCCCGAAAACGGCCCCAGCAACAGGATCTTGAGGAAGATGCCGTTCGCGATCAGGTATCCGGCCAGGGTGACGATGAAGGACGGCAGCCGCAGCCGGGTGATCAGGGTGCCCTGAATCAGGCCGAACACCGCGCAGGCGGCCAGGCCCGCCAGGATCGCCGGGATCCAGTTCCAGTTGGTCGTGATGGGCTGGATGAGCTGGACGGTGATCGCGGCGCCGATCGCGCCGACGAAGCCGACTGAAAGATCGATCTCACCCAGGACAAGCGCAAATCCTTCGGCCATGGCGAGAACCATGAACACGGCAGACTGCTGGAAGAGGTTGACGAGGTTGACCGGCGAGAGAAAGACGTGGTTCGGGCTGATCGCCCAGAACACCAGCAGGATCACCAACATCGCGGCGATCACCGGCAGGACGCCGCTCTCGCCTGCCCTGATGCGTGCGCCGTAGGCGCGCAGATACTCGCCGAGGGTTTGGGCGACTAGCTCAGGCGGGACTTCGGCCGCGGCCGCCTCCGGCGCTGCGGTGAGATCGGCCGTCTGGTCGGGTACTGCCACCTCAGCTCTCCGCTGACCGCGCGCCGCGCTGTTTGCTCGAGCCGCCCGTGGTCATGTAGTGGACCACCGCCTGGAGGTCGAAATTGGAGGCGTCGTCCTGGACCACCAATCGGCCAAGGTAGAGCACGGCGATCCGATCGGCCACCTCGAAGACGTCGGTGAGGTTGTGCGAGATGACCATCACCGCGAGGCCCCGGTCACGAAGCCGCTTGATGAGGTCGAGCACCATTTTCGTCTGCACGACGCCGAGGGCCGCGGTCGGCTCGTCCATGATCACGAGCTTGGAGTTCCACATCACCGCCTTGGCCACCGCCACCGACTGGCGTTGGCCGCCTGACAGCGACGCCACCGGCTGGCGGATCGAGCGCACGGTCGTGACGCGCAGGCCGGCGAGAGTTTCCTTGGCGTGCGTTGCGGACATGGACCGGCTTCCCTTCCCAGTACACCTGGCCGTGGTCGGGCTGGTAGATGCCCGAGATGCATTTCGTCAGGACGGACTTGCCGGCGCCGTTGTCGCCGCAGAGCGCGGTCACCTGGCCCAAGGGAAGGTCGAGGTCGACGTGATAGAGGGCTTGCACCGGACCGAAGTGCTTGTCCAGCTCGCGCACCTTGAGCAGCGGTTCGCCTGCCGGCGTCGGCTCAGCGGCGGCGGCCGTCATATCGCGCTCATTATCTCGACTCCGGGGAAAAGAAAGTGAGACCGCCGCCGTGCGGCGGCGACGCCGCCGCACGTGCGGCGGCGTCATTCAGCTGACGACTAAGAGATGTTGTTCGCCGAGCAGACGCTGGCTCCGGCCTTGCTGCACAGCGTCGCGACGTCGATGAACTTGTCCTTGATCACGGTCGCTTCCATGTTGGACTTGTCGACCCAGACCGGGACGAGAAGCGAAGCGGGCTGCTGGTTGCCACTCACGCCCGACGGCGGCGCGGTGGTTCCGTTGACGAGCCCCGACGGAGGCGTCGCACCCGCGCGAAGCACGGTCGCCAGCGCGACGGCGTCCTGCGCCTCGAGGTAGACGGCCTTGTAGACGGATCCGCACTGGTAGTCAGTGAGGACGTTGACCATGCCGTCCAGGGTTGCGTCCTGGCCGGTGGTCGGGATCTTCTTGGCCCCGACCTTCTTGTTCTTGAGGACCTGGATCACCGCGTTGCCGAGACCGTCGTTGGCCTCGATCGTGGCGTTGATCTCAGGGTGCGCGGTGAACTGCTGCTGGAAGATCGTGCCGCCCACGTCGTTCTTCCAGTCCGTGGCAATCTGGTCGCCGACCAGCGTCGCGCCGGCGGAGTTGGTCTTGCCAGGCTTCTCCTGGGCGACCGATTCGCCCCAGACGACCGAGTTGTAACCCTTGGCGAAGTCGACCGCGTTGGGGTCGGAGTTCTGGCCGCCGTTGAGCGTGAAGACCTTCGGGCTCTTGACGCCCCATGCGGTGACGCAGTCATTGAAGCCCTTGCCGATCAGCTTGCCGACCTGGACGTTGTCGAAGCTCACGTAGTAGGTGTTGGTCCCCGTGAAGGTGGCGCGGTCGTAGCTGATGAGCTTCACGCCGTGGGACTGCGCGTAGGCCTGGATCTGCGAACCGACGCTGCTGTTCAGCGGGTCCATGATCAGGACCGTCGCACCGGCGGTGATGTCCGCCTGCGCGATCGACAGCTGCTGCGCTTCCTGACCCTGCGCGTTGTCGATCTTGAACTGCGCGGAGGTGTATCCAGCAGTCTGGAATGCCTTGGTCAGATACGGCTGGTCGAAGGCGACGTAGCGGGCGGACGACGTGGTGTCGGGCAGGATCACGCCGACCATGCCTTTGCCCGCCTTGGTCAGGTCCGTCAGCTTGCTCATGTAGCTGAAGTCAGCCGTGAACGAGCTGATGCTGAGGTCGGACGGAACGTTGGCGCTCGGGGTCGCGCCCCCGCTCGGGGTGCTGCCCCCGCACGCCGCGACGAATAGACCCGCTGCCAATAAAGCGGGCGCCAAACGGGCTAGCTTCATGCGCACTTACCTCTCAGATGCAAATTCCCGCTGCCTTCTTCCCGAGGCGTTGGCTCGGGGCGAGAGTGCGCCGGCAGCGAGTCTTACTCAGGGGCGGCCTTTTCCCATCAGCGGCCACCGGGCCGCTGGGCAAGAGCATTGCTCACGCCCTTGGGTTTGTCAAGAGATCGTCAGTGGGCATCCGATGATTTGTTTGGGCTCTTGACAAACAATCAGGCACGCCCATTATGTCGCATGCATGCCGAGCCCGAAAAATGGCGATGGAACCCTGGCCTGGCTGAGGCATCGCAACCGCCAGCGGGTGATGGAGATCCTGCGGATGCACGGCCGGATCAGCCAGGCCGATATCGCGCGGGCCACCGGCCTTTCCCGGACGACGATATCGACCCTGATCAATGAGCTCAAGGAGGAAGGCCTGGTCTCCGACGTGGACACCAGGTCGGGCCACGCCCGAGGCGGGCGGCCAGGGGTGCAGCTCGTGCTTCGCAACCCATCGCGGGTCGTGGTCGGCATCGACTTCGGGCACAGCCACGTGGCGATCGCCGTGGCCGACCTCGGCCACAACGTGCTCGCTGAACATCGGTCTGACCTGGACGTAAATCGCGAAGCCGGTCGAGCTCTCGACGTCGCGGCAACGATGTTTGCCGAGGTCCTGTCGGAGGTCGGCGTCGACCGCACGACCGTGCTGGGTGCCGGTATGGGTATCCCCGGTCCCGTCGACACGGCGCGTGGCACCGCCGGGTCGGCCACCATCCTGCCGGGCTGGGTCGGGCTTCGCATCGCGGCGGAGATGGAGCAGCGCCTGGGGATTCCTGTCCAGATCGAGAACGACGCGAACCTCGGTGCCCTGGCCGAGCTGACCTGGGGCGCGGGCCGCGACTGTTCGAACTTCGCCTACATCAAGGCGGCGACGGGCATCGGGGCGGGGATCGTGATCGACGGGCGCCTGCTCCGCGGCGCGACCGGCACGGCGGGTGAGATCGGACACACCACACTCGATGAAGCGGGACCGCTCTGTTATTGCGGCAACCGCGGATGCCTGGAAACCGTCGCCTCCGGTCCTGCCATCGTGCAGCTTGTCGGCCCCGTCGACGGTGAGACGCTCACCCTGTCGCAGATCGTGGAGAGGGCGTCGGCGGGCGACCTGCGCTGCCGGCGCGCCCTCGCGGACGCGGGCCGGGAGATCGGCGTGGCTGTCGCCGGTCTTTGCAACCTGATCAACCCCGAGCGGGTGATCGTGGGCGGCTTGATGAGCCGGGCCGGCGAGGTGCTCCTTCGCCCGCTGCGTGAATCGATTCGGCGCCATGCGGTCCAGGCCGCGGCCGAGACGGTCGAGGTGAGAGCCGCGGTGTTCGTGGAGCGCGCCGAGCTGCTGGGGTCGGTCGCCCTGGCGCTGCTCGGTTCGCACGAGGCAGGAAGGGAACAGCGAGTCGAGTCGGCGCTGTAGCGCTCGCCGGGAGCGCGGGGTAACGCCCCTCTCCCTGAGAGGGAGTGCCGGGTAACGCCCCTCTCCCTGACCCTCTCCCCGAGGGGGAGAGGGAGTGTGCCCCCTAATATCGTTTCGTGAGCGGACGGCGCGCCGTTTGGTTGCTGCTCGGCTTGATCGGTTCCCAGGCGGGTCACCTGGTCGCGTATGCGCTGCGCTTCGGGAGTGCCGCGCAGGCTGTCCAGAGCGCCGGGGCGCACGTGTACTTCCCGACCGTAGCGAAGACCGGGCTCGGCCTGGCCGCGCTGGCGCTGCTTGTGGGGCTGCTCGTCGTCGGCGCGGGCCGCGTGGCGACCGGACGCCGGATCGAGCCGGACTCGGGCCCGTCTCTCGTGCGCCTCGTCGCCGCCCTGTACACGATCCAGCTCGCCTGCTTTGCCGCCCAGGAGACGATCGAGGCCATCGCCGGCGGCGGGCCCGTCACGCAGGCGCCTGTGCTTCTCCTGATCGGCACCGCGGGCCAGCTGCCGGTCGCACTCGTCGCCGCCCTCGCCATGCGGTGGTTGGGCGCGCGATTGCGCCCGGCGCTCGCCGCCCTCGCTCTTGGCGCAGGCGATCTCTACCGGCGCGAGACATACGTCCTCGCGCTGCGCGCGTGGCAGCTTGCGGCGGAGCCCGTGCGAGACGACGGCGCGATCAGCGCCGGCTTCAACCGGCGAGGACCGCCCTCCTTCTGACAACCGGCCGTCGGTTACGGGTGGGTGCCGCGCACCCATACATATAGAAGGAGGAATTCGCGTGAGCAGAACTCGCGCTCTTATCGTCGCCGCGCTCGTCGTCGTCTTCGTCATCGCCGGTGGCGTGCTCATCTACGCCAACCAGCACAAGGGCGGTCAGAACGTCACCTTCAACCTGACCGTCACCGGCGCGAAACAGATGAGCCCGAGTGCGCTTCAGGCTCACGAGGGCGATCACATCACGATCAACATCACCAGCGACCAGGACGGCGAGGTGCACCTGCACGAGTACGACATCGCGATCGAGACGAAGGCCGGCCAGACCGTGACCAACATCTTCGCCGCCGACAAGACCTGCACGTGCGAGATCGAGTGGGAGGCGACGAGCACGCACCTCGGCACGCTTACCGTAAGTCCCTGATGCTCGACGCCCGGATCATTCTCCACGGCTTCGGCCAGCGCTTCGATCTGAGCGTTCCGCTCTACCTCTATCTGTTCGCGGCGAGTGGCGTCGTGTTTCTTTCGTTTGTCCTGGTCGTGCTGTT
>WNGJ01009702.1_pt1 | contig 10723 bp, 11 predicted proteins | sample 5400611 | NCBI WGS metagenome assembly WNGJ01 (sample SAMN13153375, study PRJNA577476) | soil metagenome | isolation source: 40 cm soil or saprolite under Garry oak tree replicate 1 | place: USA:California | collected 2016-06-15
CGCGACGTAGGCCGCGGCGCTGACGACGAACGCGCTGACGATCGCAAAGAAGAGCCTTGGAAGCCTCATGCCGTCTCCCGCGGACGTTCACGGGAGATATAGCACAGGCGTGTGAGGCCGGCCGCCGCGGCCTGCCTCACGAAGCCGCGATGTATGCGCTAACGCGACGAGACGATCAGGCCGCGCGAGGTCACGACCACCCAGTGGCCGTCCTGGCGCTTGATCTCCTGGATGCGCCCGAGCCCGGGCACGAGGTCGCCCGGCATGATTTCGACGACGCCGTAACGGCCCTCGACCAGGGCGGCGTCGGAGCCATAGACCTTGCGCAAGGACCAGCCCTCGACGACCGAGGTCTTGATCGCCGCTTTGGGATCGATCGCGCCGGCGGGAGCCGCCGGCACCGAGCCGGTCGGCTCGGGCGAAGGCGTGAGCGTGGTGACGCGCCGCTCCGCCCGGTCGCGCTCGGCGCTCACGGTCGGCGGCGCGCTCGCGGTCGGCCCGTTCGCGATCGGCGGCCCGCTCCTTTTCGACCCGATCGAGCGCTTCGCTGATCTTGGTGAACTGGGAGTTTGCGGCGGAAGTCGACAAATTGATCGTGCTGCGCAGAGCCGCCACGTTCTCGTTCAGCGCCTTCACGTTGCTCTTCAGTTGCGCGACCGACTCCCGGAGAATGCGGACCTCGTCGCTGCCGTCGTGACGGACCGCGACCGTTGGCGCGGCCGGGTGGGCCGGGGCCGCGGCCGAATGGACCGGGGCGGCCGGCGCGCTGACGAACAAACGCTCAAGCCCGGCCATTCCGGCGGTGCCGGCGATCGCCCCGAGCGCCGCGGCGAACGTCAGGCCGGCGGCAAGCAGCGCAAAGCGCCGACCGCCTGCCCGCGCGGTTGCCCGGGCGGTTTCCGATGGTTCCGGACCGGGCGCGCCGGGCCGTTCGTCGGGCCGCCACGTCAGGATGGCCGCGCGCGGCAGCCCGGCTGACGGGTTCGCGGCAGATGCGGCCGCGGGTTCTGGTCTGATCCGCTCCGCGTGCGCGCCGTCGTGGGCGCCGGATGATGGTGCGGAAGCTTCAATCGAGGGGTCGCCGCCGGTCGAATGATCGCCGGACGCGGCCGCAGCCGGTTCGCCATGATGCTCGCCGGCATCGTCGGGCATGGCCATTGCGTTTAGTTCCGGTTGGATGGTCATCAACCGGTAATCAACTTAACTTACCAATTAGTTAGCAGGACGCGGCAAAATCGAATAAATCACAGCTAGTGTCCCTATTCCGAAGTTCGCCCGAGCCTGCGGCGCGCTCCGATGCGAACTTCGAATCGAAGGACACTAGCAACGCCATGATTCTAATGCCGCTTTGAACCCGAAGTTCGCAACCGGACTCGCGGCAATGGTGATGCGAACTTCGGGTTCGCGGCACTAGAGCCCATGCTGAGCGGCCAGGGCCTTGAGCGAGGTCTCGGGCCGCGCGCCGAGATGCCCGATCACCTCGGCGGCGGCGAGCGCCCCCAGCCGGGCGGCGGTCTCGTGCGAGGCCGCGCGCGCCAGCCCGACCAGGAAGCCCGCCGCGAACAGGTCGCCCGCCCCGGTGGTATCGACCACGCGCTCGACCGGAAACGCCGCCACCGGCTCGATCCCGCCGGAATTAACCACAACGCAGCCCTGTTCGCTGCGCGTTACCACCGCCAGCCGCGCCTCTTGCCGCAACGCGGCTGCGGCGGTCGCGAAATCCGCGGTCTGATAGAGGCTCTTGAGCTCGGCTTCGTTGGCGAACAAAACGTCGACCGTCCCGCCGCGCACGAGGTCGCGAAATTCGTCGCGCCAACGGTCGACGCAGAACGCGTCCGAGAGGCTCAGCGCCACCAGCCGCCCGGCCGCGTGGGCGAGCGCCGCGGCCCGGCGGAACGCTTCCTTGGCGTTGCGCGGATCCCACAAATAACCTTCCAGATAGGTGATCGCGCTCGCCGCGATCACCTCGGCGTCGACGTCCTCGGGCGCGAGATGCTGCGCCGCGCCCAAATAAGTGTTCATCGTCCGCTCGCCGTCGGGCGTCACCAGGATGTAGCAACGGCCGGTCGCGGGACCATCGGCTGCGAGCGGCGTCGCGAACGCGACCCCTGCGGCGCGGATATCATGGGCAAACGTGCGCCCGAGTTCGTCGTCCTTCGCCTTGCCGACGAAGGCCGCGCGCGCGCCGAAGCTCGCGGCGCCGACGATCGTGTTGGCGGCCGATCCGCCGGATATCTCGATCGCCGGTCCCATCTCGTCGTAGATCGCGTGCGCGCGCGGTTCATCGATCAGCTGCATGCCGCCTTTGTGCATGCCGTGACCGATCAGGAAATCTTCCTCGGCGCGCGCGATCACGTCGACGATGGCGTTACCGATGCCGACGACATCGTAGCGCGCGGTGCTCACGGGAATCTCCATGGCGCGGCGATCGCCGCGGGGCAGGGCAGGTGCCGTGCCAATATACGAGCGACCGATCCACGGCAATGCGCCGACCTGACTTGCTTTGGTCGGCCGCGTCATGGCATGTGGCGGGCCACTAGTGCCGCGAACCCGAAGTTCGCACTACCATTGCAGCGAGTCCGGTTGCGAACTTCGGGTTCAAAGCGGCACTAGAATCATAAAGTTCCTAGTGTCCTTCGATTCCGAAGTTCGCATCGGTCGTGCTGCAAGGTTGGGCCAACTTCGGAATCGGGACACTAGCGGCGCGAGGGTCTTATGGCGTTCAAGGAGTTGGTGTTCTCGGGCGTGCAGCCGACCGGCAACCTGCACCTCGGCAATTATCTCGGCGCCATCACCCGCTTCGTCGCGTTGCAGGAGCGCTACGACTGCATCTACTGCGTCGTCGATCTGCACGCGATCACGGTGTGGCAGGACCCGGCCGAGCTGCCCAGCAACATCCGCGAGGTCACGGCGGCGTTCCTCGCTTGCGGCATCGATCCCAAGCGCAACATCGTGTTCAACCAGAGCCAGGTTCCCGAGCACGCGGAGCTTGCCTGGATATTCAACTGCGTCGCCCGCATGGGCTGGCTCAACCGCATGACGCAGTTCAAGGAGAAGGCCGGCAAGGACCGCGAGAACGCCTCGGTCGGGCTTTACGCCTATCCGATCCTAATGGCGGCCGACATTCTCGCCTACCGGGCGACCCACGTGCCGGTAGGGGAGGACCAGAAACAGCATCTGGAACTGACCCGCGACATTGCCCAGAAGTTCAACAACGACTTCGCCGCCTCGATCCGCGCGCACGGCCACGGCGATGTGTTCTTTCCGCTCACCGAACCGCTGATCTCCGGTCCGGCCACGCGCGTGATGTCGTTGCGTGACGGCACCAAGAAAATGTCGAAATCGGACCCGTCGAATTATTCGCGCATCAACCTGACCGACGACGCCGATACGATCGCGCAAAAAATCCGCAAGGCGAAGACCGATCCCCAGCCGCTGCCGATTGAGCCCGCCGGCCTCAAGGACCGGCCGGAGGCCGAAAACCTGCTCGGCATCTATGCGGCGCTCGCCGACGTGAGCGAGGCGCAGGCGCTCAAGGAATTTGCCGGCGCGCAATTCTCCACGTTCAAGACGGCGCTGATCGACCTTTCGGTCGCGAAGCTCGGACCGGTCGCCGCCGAGATGAAGCGCCTGTCCGCCGATCCCGGCCATATCGACGCGGTGCTCGCCGACGGCGCCGCGCGCGCCCAGGTGATGGCGGCGGAAACGATGAAGGGGGTCAAAGACATCGTCGGTTTCGTGCGGCGCTGACCTGTTCGTTGGCGCATGATCTTTTCCGAAAACCGGTACCCACTTTTCGGGACCATGCGCTACCGCTTGTCGCCGGACCGACCGCCATGGCAGCATCCAAATCCGAGCGCGCCGTAACCGAGGGTGGGGCGGAACCCCGGGGGAGGGCCATGAGCCGCAAGCGCCGCAGCTACGAAGCCGGGCACAAACCAAAATATCTCGTCATCATCGATGGGTCGCCGGAGTGCGACCGCGCCGTCTACTACGCGAGCCGGCGGGCGGCGCGCACCGGCGCCAGCGTGCTCATGCTGCTGGTGATCGAGCCGGAAGACCGGCACCAGCAATGGCTCGGCGTCGCCGACATCATGAAGGCGGAGGCGCACGAAGCCGCGAACATCATCCTCGATCAGTTTGCCAACCGCGCCAACGGGATTGCCGGCATCACGCCCGAGCGCGTGGTGCGCGACGGCGAGAAAGCGGAGGAAATCCTCGGCCTGATCGAAGCGGACGAGGACATCGCGATCCTGGTGCTCGCCGCCGGCACCGGCAAGGAAGGCCCGGGGCCGCTGGTATCGAACCTGGGCAAGACCGTCGCCAACTTCCCGATTCCGGTCGCGATCGTGCCGGGGCACCTGAGCGACGAGGACCTCGACGCCCTGTCATGAGCGCGTGGGCGCACTTTCCGCCGGCGCCGCGGGCCATTACATAGAGAAGGTCGAAAATGCGCCGCGCGGGCCTTTGATCCCGCCCCGGCCACGGAGCACGAGCCATGTTCATCCAGACCGAGGCGACGCCCAATCCGGCAACCCTCAAGTTCCTTCCCGGCCGACCCGTGCTGGAGCACGGGACCCTCGACATGCGCGACCGCGCGGAGGCCGCCAACTCACCGCTTGCCGGGCGCCTGTTCGACGTTTCCGGCGTGGGCGGCGTGTTTCTCGGGTCCGATTTTATCGCGGTGACCAAGACCGACGGTGACTGGCAGCAGCTCAAGCCGGCGATCCTCGGCGCCATCATGGAACACTTCATGTCGGGCGAGCCGATCGTGACGGCGGGCGGCGAGAGTGCGCCGGCCGATGAGTTTTTCGACGACAAGGACGCCGAGACGGTCGCCACCATCAAGGAGCTGATCGAGACGCGGGTACGCCCGGCCGTGGCCAACGATGGCGGCGACATTACCTTCCGCGGATTCAAGGACGGGATCGTTTACCTGTCGATGCAGGGCGCGTGCTCGGGCTGCCCTTCTTCGACCGCGACCTTGCGGCACGGCATCGAAAACCTGCTGCGCCACTTCGTTCCCGACGTGACCGAGGTCCGCCCGGCGTAATTCAAGCCGGCATGCGTGTCCTCGCCCTTGATACCGCGCTCGATGCCTGCGCGGCGGCCGTGCTCGACACCGAGGGGCGCGATCTGCTGGCGAGCGAAACGCAGCCGATGAGCCGCGGCCACGCGGAAGCGCTCATGCCGATGGTCGCGCGGGTGATGGACGCGGCGCGCCTGGAGTTTTCCGACATCGACCGTATCGCGGTCACCGTCGGCCCCGGCAGCTTCACCGGGGTGCGGGTTGGCATCGCGGCGGCGCGCGGCATCGCGCTCGCCGCCGGCAAGCCCGCCATTGGCCTGACCACGCTCGCCGCTTTCACGGCGCCCCATGTCGCCGCCGGGTTTGCCGGAACGGTGGTTCCCGTGATCGATGCCCGGCACGGGCAGGTCTACATGCAGGTGTTCGGCCCGGGCGGCCGCGCGGTCATCGCGCCACGGCTCGCCGCCGTGCGCGAGGCGGTCGAACATGCGCGCAGCCGCGCGCCGGCGCTCATCACCGGATCGGCGGCGGATCTCGTGGCGACGGAATGGCCGGCAGACGATCCCCCGCCGACGGTCGTTACGGCGGGCGCACCCGAGATCGGTTGGGTGGCCCGGCTGGGCGCGGCCGCCCAGGAAGACCGGGCGTTGCCCAAACCGCTCTATCTGCGCGCCCCCGACGCGCGCCCGCAGGATGCCGCCCGGATTGCGCAGCGATGAAGCGCCTGCTTGCCAGGCTGTTCGGCCGGCCCGAGCCGATGCTAACCGAAGCGGGTCCGCGCGATGCACCCGCGCTCGCGGCGTTGCACGGTGCCTCATTCCGCCGCGGTTGGAGCGAGGACGAGTTCGAGCGGCTGCTCCTCGACCGCAGCGTGCTGGCCCATCGGGCAACCCTCGGACACCAGCCGGTCGGGTTCATCATCTCGCGCATTGCCGCCGGGGAGGCCGAAATCCTCTCGGTCGCCGTCGCCCGCGCCCACCAAGGGCGCGGGCTCGCGCGCCGGCTCCTCGACCTGCACATGCGCCGGCTTGCCGGGCTCGGCGTGCGCACGATCTTTCTCGAGGTCGATGACGACAACGTACCCGCGCGCCGGCTCTACGCTCGCAATGCGTTCCGCCAAGTCGGACGCCGCGCCGGTTACTATCCGCGGCCGGGAAGCGCGGCGGGAGCCGCCCTGGTGCTGCGCCGCGACCTCGCGTGACCTCAACCATGCGATGAACGCAGCCGATTTCGCTCCCGGCGCCTCTTTCGTTATGATAACGCATGCCGGGACAGCGACGGAATGCGGCATGGCCGAGTCGAGAGCAAACATCGAGGCGCTGTGCGCCGCCAAGGGCATGCGGATGACGGAGCAGCGGCGCGTCATCGCCCGCGTACTCGCGCGTTCCGCCGATCACCCGGATGTGGAAGAGCTTTATCGGCGTTGTGCCGAGGTGGACGACCGGATCTCGATCTCCACGGTCTATCGCACGGTCAAGCTGTTCGAAGACGCCGGCATCATCGAACGTCATGATTTTCGCGAGGGCCGGGCGCGCTACGAACAAATTCCCGACACCCATCACGATCATCTCATCAATCTGCGCACCGGCGCCGTGGTCGAGTTCCAGTCGGACGAGATCGAGCGGCTGCAAGCGGAGATCGCCCGGCGGCTCGGTTATCGTCTGGTCGATCACCGGCTCGAGCTTTACGCCGTCCCGCTCGACGACGAGAAGGCGAAGCGCTGAATTTACCTCGCGCCTGCGCGGGGTCGCCGGAACCATTCCATTTTGCCGGAAAAACCGCTAAAAGGGCGGCCCGACGCGGTTGCGGCCGCCCGAACAAGGGATATCTGAAGCACCGGAATGTCCCGTGATGCGCCCTCGGTCCGAACGGCCCCGATCGAGATCGGCAGGACCGGCATGAGCGGACCCCGCAAGCTTTTCGTCAAATCTTACGGCTGCCAAATGAACGTCTACGATTCCAATCGTATGGCGGACGTTTTGGCGCCGAAAGGATTCGTCGAAACCGCGACGCCCGAAGACGCCGACCTCGTCATCCTCAACACCTGCCACATCCGGGAGAAGGCGGCCGAGAAGGTCTATTCGGAACTCGGCCGTATCCGCAAATTGAAGGAAGCCGCCGGGCGCAGCGACCGCAACATGCTGGTCGCGGTTGCCGGTTGCGTCGCACAGGCGGAGGGCGAGGAAATCCTGCGCCGCGCCCCGGCGGTCGACCTCGTGGTCGGCCCGCAGAGCTACCATCGCCTGCCCGCGCTGCTCGATCGCGTGGCGCGCGAGGGTCGTGTGGTCGACACGGAGTTTCCGGTCGAGGATAAATTCGATTTTCTCGACCCGCCGAACCGCGCGGCGACGCGCGCGCGCGGCGTCACCGCGTTTGTCACGGTTCAGGAAGGATGCGACAGGTTCTGCACGTTTTGCGTGGTGCCCTATACGCGTGGCGCCGAAGTGTCGCGTTCCGTCACGCAGGTCATGGCCGAGGTGGAACGCCTCGCGGCCGCCGGTGTGCGTGAGATCACGCTCATCGGGCAGAACGTGAACGCCTATCATGGCGCGGGGCCCGACGGCACGGAGTGGACGCTCGGCCGTCTGCTCGGCCGCACGGCCGAAGTCGAGGGCATCGCACGCCTGCGCTACACGACCAGCCATCCGGCCGACGTGGACGAAAGTTTGATCGCGGCGCACCGCGATCTGCCCCAGCTGATGCCGTGTCTGCACTTGCCGGTGCAGTCGGGCTCGGATCGCGTCCTCGCGGCCATGAACCGGCGCCACACGCGCGCGGATTACATCGGAATCGTCGAGCGCCTGCGCACCGCGCGGCCCGACCTCGCGCTTACCTCGGATTTCATCGTCGGTTTCCCGGGCGAAACGGAAGAGGACTTTCGTGAAACCGTCACGCTGGTCGATCAGATTGGTTTCGCGGGAGCGTTCTCGTTCAAATACTCGCCGCGCCCCGGCACGCCGGCGGCCGGCATGGCCGATCAGGTTCCCGATGAGATCAAGGTCGAGCGTCTGGCGCGGCTGCAAGCGGCGATCGACCGCCATCAGGCGGACTTCAACGCCCGCACCCTGGGAACGAGGTTCTCCGTCCTGTTGGAAAAGCCCGGCCGGCATCCCGGCCAACTGGTTGGCCGCTCGCCGTATCTGCAGCCGGTGCAGGTCATGGCACCCGCCGCCCTGATCGGCGAGATCGCCGCGGTGCGGATCACGCAAATCGGACCGAACAGCCTGTTCGGCGTGCTCGATGAACCGGCGCCAGCCGCGCGCCCACGCCAGGCGGCGCTCGCCGCCGCGGGAGCCTGACGCTTGGCCCGATCGCGACCGGACAATGGCTCGCTGGTTCGTTCCCCGGAGGTGATCGGGGAAGGCGCCGCGACCCAAGTCGTGATGGCGTTCGACGACAATCGCCTCGCGTCGGCATTGTTCGGGCAATACGGACAAAACCTCGCGTCGATCGAGCGTCGGCTCGGCGTGGTCGCGGACTCGCGCGGCAATCAGGTCACGATCGAGGGCTCGCGCGAGGCCTGCGAGCAGGCGCGCCGCGTGCTCGAGAGCCTCTATGAGCAGCTCAAGCGCGGGCACGACCTCGTGCCGGGCGACGTCGAGGGCGCGATCCGCCTGGTGATTTCCCAGGCCTCGCTGTTCGACTTCGATCCGGCCGGCGCGCGCCCGAGCTTCGAAGAGATCAACCTGCGCAAGCGGCTGGTGCGGGCGCGCACCGCCGGCCAGGACGCCTATGTGCGCGCGCTCAAGCGCTGCGCGCTGGTGTTCGGCACCGGTCCGGCGGGCACCGGCAAGACTTGGCTTGCGGTCGCCCATGCGGTGCAGCTGTTCGAGCGCAAGGAGGTCGACCGCATCATTCTCTCGCGCCCGGCGGTGGAGGCGGGCGAACGGCTCGGGTTCCTGCCGGGCGACATGCGCGAGAAGGTCGATCCTTACCTGCGGCCGATCTACGACGCGTTGTTCGACATGATGGACGCGCGCATCGTCGAGCGAGCGCTGCAAAGCGGCGAAATCGAAATTGCGCCGCTTGCGTTCATGCGCGGCCGCACGCTGTCGAACGCCGCCGTGATTCTCGACGAGGCACAGAACACCACGGCGATGCAGATGAAAATGTTTCTCACCCGCCTGGGCGAGAACAGCCGCATGATCGTCACCGGCGATCCCAGCCAGGTCGACCTGCCGGCTGGGCAGACGTCCGGTCTTGCCGACGCGGTTCGCCTGCTCGCCAATCTCGAAGGCATCGGGCACGTGGTCTTCACCCACGAGGACGTCGTCCGCCATCCGCTGGTCGCCCGGATCGTCTCAGCCTACGAAGAGGCCACTGCGGCCGCGCACAAGCGCGAAGGCAGGGACTGATGCCGAGCGCCGCGCGGCGGACGCGGAGCGCGCCCGCCATCGACATCGTGGTCGAGTCGCCGCTATGGCGGAATGCGCCGCGCGCCGCCGCCGTGATCCGCCGCGCCATCGCCGCAGCGGCCGCGACGACCGACGCGATCGCACCGCCGAGCGAGCTTACCGTCATGCTGTGCGATGATGCCGCCATGCGCGAACTCAACGGTCGCTGGCGCGGACGCCCGGAACCGACCAACGTGCTCTCCTTTCCCGCCGCCGGCCGCACGGGAACGCTCGGCGACCTCGCCATTGCCTACGAGACGACGGCGCGCGAGGCCGCAGCGGAAGGTGAGCCTTTCGCCGATCATCTTGCCCACCTTGCCGTCCATGGCTTTCTTCACCTGCTGGGTTACGATCATCAGTCGGACGCCGAAGCCGTCGCTATGGAACGGCTGGAAGCCGCGATTCTCGCGCGGCTCGGCGTGCCCGATCCTTACGCGAAGGACGGCACCGCAACGTGACGTCGACCATGCCCGACACCGATCCGCCTCGTCGCAATGAACCGGCCGGCGAACGAATAAATCTCCCGGTTCCGGTTCTCCGTCCGAGCGAGGTCGTGCGCGAGGGCGGCGTGGCCTGGTTCGCGCGCCTGCTGCGCACCTTCTTGGGCTGGAAGACCAACTCGATCCGCGCCGATCTCGAAGTGGTCCTGGAAGCCGGCGCCGCCGCCGAGTCCGGCTTTTCGCCGGAAGAGCGCGCCATGCTCAAGAACATCCTCGGCCTGCGCGAGCGCGGGGTCGAGGACGTGATGGTCCCGCGCGCCGACATCGTCGCGGTGCAAAAAGACATTTCCCTCGGCGAGCTGGTGAAGGTGTTCGAAGTCGCCGCGCACTCGCGCCTCGTCGTCTACGACGACACGCTCGACGACCCGACCGGCATGGTGCACATCCGCGATCTGATCGGCTACATGGCCAATCGCGCCGCGGCGAGCGCCTCGACCAAGCCACGGCGCAGAAAACCGTTCACCGCCGGCCTCGACCTCAACGCCGTCGATCTGTCGGCGCCGTTGTCGTCGACCAAATTGGTGCGCACGATCCTGTTCGTGCCGCCTTCCATGCCGGCGATCGATTTGCTCGCCAACATGCAGGCGACGCGCATCCACCTCGCGTTGGTGATCGACGAATACGGCGGCACGGACGGCCTCGTCTCGATCGAAGACATCGTCGAACAGATCGTCGGCGACATCGAAGACGAGCACGACGAGGATGCGACCGTCGGCGTGGTGCGCCAGCACGACGGGTCTTACCTCGCCAACGCGCGTGCGAGCCTCGACGACGTGACGGCGACGATCGGCGCCGAGTTC
>WNGJ01016619.1_pt1 | contig 10723 bp, 5 predicted proteins | sample 5400611 | NCBI WGS metagenome assembly WNGJ01 (sample SAMN13153375, study PRJNA577476) | soil metagenome | isolation source: 40 cm soil or saprolite under Garry oak tree replicate 1 | place: USA:California | collected 2016-06-15
GGCAGCGTCAAGAGATGCCTGGGCCCAACTGACGAACCTCTGCTGCTGCTTCGCTTCGGATTCATTCAGTCCCCCGGCTGCGAGCCAAGGCGCGATTCCGGCAAGCAACCGGCCAAGAGCCTCCAGATGCGTATATTTCTTTCGATCGGGATTCGCTGCCTCCACAGGCATGTTCTTCTTCAGCTCGCCCCGGGCCAGGTTTTCAAGCACCGGCCTGGCCACTCTCTCGAGCACAGCAAGCCAGTAAGTACGTTCGTTTACCTCGGCGGGTGTGCCCGGTTGAGCCTGCACCTGCAGCTTCGGGAAGGGCGAACTGAACACGCTCCGAGCGCCAAGGGCTGCTGCGTATTTCAAAAAGTCTCTTCTGCGTTCCATAAGGCGATGGAGTATTTAAAGGCTTTACTTCGCTTTGCGCAAATCCAGTTTTGAGAGTCAGAGGCTAATCTTCTCTAGTAAGGAATTTCCGGCCGGCGATCGTCCGGTGGATCGGCCCAGCGATCATTCGGAATGGTTGGAGTCCAGCTGGGGCGCAGCGGGTCGCGGTCGTAGGGATAGGGGCCGAGCCGGCGGAACATTTCGCTATACTCCGCCAATTTCTCGCGGTCGAGCCTGACGCCAAGCCCCGGTGCGGATGGCACGCGGATGGTCCCGCCTTCGTATTTCAGCTTCCCGCCTTCAATGAGGTCATCTCGAAGTTCATGGTAATGGGCATCGGCGGCAAACGAGAGGTTGGGAAGAACCGAGGCCATATGCAGCATGGAAGTGAGCTGTATTCCCAATTCTCCCGACGAATGCACGGACACACCGAGCTGGAAGGTTTCACAAATCCCGGCAGCTTTGAGACAAGGACGAATACCGCCCCAAAACGTGGTGTCTAGGAGGATGACGTCCACGGCCATGTCCCGGATGTTCGTGGCCAACTGCTCGAAATTAACAACGACGGTATTCGTGGCCAACGGCACGTGAGTCTTTTGCCGGATTTGGCGCATGCCATTCAACCCAAAAACCGGATCTTCAAGGTAATCATTGTTCATTCCTTCGATAGCGCGGGCAAATTGAATCCCCTGCTCGGTGGACCAAGTGCAATTGGGGTCGAAGCGAAGCTGGTCATTGGGGAACGCGGCGGCCAGAGCGCGGTAACACTCCAGCTCATAGGCGGGGGGAAAAACGCCGCCTTTGAGCTTATGGGTGCGGAAACCATGAACCGACTTCAAGTGCTGAGCGTGGGAGATTAGCTGGTCAACTGTGCGGACTTCGCCGTTGCCATTTTGCGGATTCGGGTAGCGGAAAAACAGGTAACAGGCGAACGGAACGCGGTCTCTTAGCCGCCCGCCTAAAATCTCCGAAACAGGAACACCCCAGGCTTGCCCCAACAGGTCCAGGCAAGCGAACTCGAGAGCCGCAAGAATTTGCGTTTGGTTGTTGTAGAGCGAGGCCGTCGGGTTGCTAATGCGAAATTTTAGTTCCTCGAGGCGGCAGGGATCCCAGCCAACGAGCGCGGGTTTGAGCTGTCGAAATATATTTTCGCTAGATTGGCCGCCGCCTCCCATTTCCCCCAGGCCCACCAGTCCGTTGTCGGCCTCTATTTCCACCACCGTCCGCACGAAACGTCCCCAGTGGCAGCCGTTGGCGTGACGCAAAGGCGCTTCGAGCGGAACACTTACGCTAGTGGCGCGAAGGTCTTTGATTTTCATACGTTGTTCCGTCTCCGATTTGCCTTTTTGGCTGAAGCGCGGAGAATCTCCCACCCATTCAAAGGAGGTCTGGCATCCGACACAGGTGACAAAGAAAGGCCGCGCTCTTTCAGTCCACGCTGGCTGTGCGTTCGCCTTCGTAATGCATGATATGGTAGTACGCTTCCCAGCCGGTCCAGAAAACTGGCGGTGGCATGGGAGATTGCGGATCCTCCAATCGCTTCCCGAAAATCTGAACAAGCTCGCGCGTCCGCGGAATCCCGGTCAGCCAATCTCCGCGATACCAGTCTTTCCATTTCCCGTATTCTGCGCTTTTTTCGGCCTTGGCGATTTCTTCGAAGGCCAGGAGCGCTTGTTGGACGGCAGCGCGAGCCGCCTGCGTCTTGCCGTCTCTGGCGTCCAACACCGCCTGCGCGACAGACAGAAGAATGCGATTGCTTCCTCTTCCGATCGCGATCATGGCAAGGACGTGTGCGCGGTAGAAGGGTAACCGCTCGGGCAAGACCAGGGGCTCCGCCGCCAGAGCCTTGGTCCACAAGGCATCCCAACGCGGCTGGGCTTCGCCGCAGCGCTGAATTTCTCCCTTCATAGATTCAAACAGATCCGGAGTTCTTGGATTGTCGGACGGCAGCGTGAAAACTCGAGGCGTCGTCCAAGTGGGGGCCTGGCCAGGCAAAAAATAGAGGGGGAAACCGATCATGTATTCTTCTAAAAAGCGGCGCGCCTCCGTCTGGTAATAATTATCGCCGTATTCGAGAGGGGGCTCATCACCCGGCAAATGAGCCGGGGCAGCAAAATATTCCGTATAGATTGGCGCCACCTTGGCGGCGGCCCTGGGACCAAATTCCTCGGAAGCCCATTGTTTGTAATACGGATCGTTTTCTCCGGCGGCATCCTGGGGCAAGCCGCTCCAAGCGACGTCCATGACGGCTTTGGTGGTCATGGAAACGGGGCGAATGTCGCTGGTATTGAGAAGCAGATAGTGCGTGGCCCCAGCCTTAAGATAACGGCCCAGCTCGGAATGAATCCGCTCGACGGGAACCATTTCACTCAACTGATTGGCGCGGCCATTCATCATAGCCACGTGGTAGTAGACTCCTTGGCCTGCCGTCACCAAACCTTGGTCCTGAAGATAGCCATAACCCGTGTCGGCCCATACGGTGGCGACTTCCGGAGGAATATTGAGATAGCCCTGGTGCACCAGCCGCGCTCCTTCCTGCCACAGACTGGTGATGAATTTTGCATCGGGGCGGAGGGAGCGGACGATTTGGATTTGGTCGGCGATGGCCTTGGTGACCAATTCGCCCAGGGCTTTGTCATGGCCCCGGACGCTCGGGTCAAAATTAGCGTAACTGGCGTCAGACAGCCCGCGCAGGCCTACGGTCCACAACACTTCCTGTCCGGGCGGATATGCAGCTGCGGCGTTCTTCCACGCGCGCTCAAGAATTTCGGGGTGGCTGGTGTAAGAGTAGGGAACATCCTTGGGCCAGCGCGCTACATTGAGCCCTAAGGGAATGGCATGATGCTGCGTCACGATCAAACCGCGCTTGCCGGCCAATTGGATCTGCGGCTCATCGGGGAAAATCCACGTTCCCGGCGCCACCATGTTCCCTTTGAGCCTGAGAATGGTTTCGAAAATCTTGTTCCACACCCGCAGGGAAATCCCGGTATGATCCTTTGCCTCGCCAGGCGCCCAGCCGGTCAACAAATCCTCATCGTTGATAAAAAAGCCGCGATATTTGAAAACCGGCGCGGGGAATTGCCTGTTGAGCAACGCCAGCAGCTCAATCCGCGCGCGGCGAGGGGGCTCATGATCGGTCCAGTAGTAAAGTGGATCGACGCCCAAGTATTCTTCAGAGAATTGGTAAATGGCGTAGATCGTTCCTCGCAGATCCGCACCCGCCAAGATCACGATCCTGCCAGCGTGAGATTTCAGTTGGCCTTGCGCGGCCGAAATGGAAAAAGACTCCGGTTTCGACAGTCCCACGGGCCGCAGGCTTTCCGGCAGCTTTGAGATTTCGCCAATCCAGACGGTCACTGGGCCCGCGGCGTCGGCGCTGTGCACGATCTGAGGCTTATTCCCCAGTACTTTGGCGAAATCACTTTGCAAGTCTTCGGCTGCTGCCTCTAGAGGCTGCGGCTCATCCGGGGCGAGAAGAAGAGTTACCGTGGAATCTATGATGATCGATTCCTGCGGGTCCTTCTTTGTGGCCTGGGTTGTGGAGGCTTCGGGTGAAGTCAGGCATGCGGCGACCACTGCACTTAGCAGAAACGCCCGCACGAACGCCGGGAGACGGAAGAAAAACAGCTTTCCCGATGAGAAGTTCATGATTCGCCGTTCCGTTCTTTTTCGTGCCCTGGCTAGAAAGACACTTTCAAGCCCAGCTGGATAATCCGCGGATCATTCGCCGCGCGGATGCTGCCAAAGTTTGCGCTGCTCGCGGTCACCGTGTTCGCGCTGGAGGTAGCATTCAGTTGGCTATGGTTAAAGATGTTAAAAAATTCGCCGCGCAGCTGAACGCTAAGATTTTCATGGGAGCCCCAGGGATAGAAGGTCTTGTGAAGCCCCATATCCATGTTCCAATTCGTGGGGCCACGGAAAGCCCCTTTTCCTACGTTGCCAAAGGTCCCCACGGCGGGCTGAGTGAACAATGCCGTGTCAAGCCAGGGCACGCAGATGTCTCCGGGAGTGTTGGGGCATCCGGATCGAGAGCTGGGAGGGGCCACTCCACTGTACTGGCTGGCTGTCCCGATGAATTGGGCGCGGTCTCCGCCCAAGTTGGTTTTTGATTGGTCTCTTCCCGCGAGGATGGTCAGGGCGTCGCCGGTCACAAGGGTGAATATGCCTGACCATTGCCAGCCGCCAAGCGACCAGCGTTCGAATGAGTTTTTGCCAGTCAACTGGGGCAGGTCCCAAACGTAGGAAGTCACCACGCGGTGTGTGTGGTCAAAGTCGGAAGGGCCGGTCTCAAACGCCGCCTGAAGTGGATCGCCGAACGGACGGCCAGAGCCCTTGCTGGAGCCGACATCCGTGATGCCTCCATTTGCCGCAAGGGCGATATCCATCGCTTTGGAGTAGGTGTAATTGGCGAGAAGCGTCAGGTGCTTGAGGATTCCCTTGGAGCCGCCGCCGGGTCTCTTTTCAACGTCAACCTCAAGTGCGTTGAAATTGGACATGCCATTGTTCTGGTTTTCAAGGATGTCGCTGAATGGCTGAAACGACCGGCTGGCCTCTGTTCCGACGCCTACGGCCCTCGGGTTTAGGTCCACATCTTGGCGCAGATGCGTTCCCCGCAGCCCCACATACGACACATGGAGAACGGTATCCTGCCTCAACTGCTGCTCAACCGTGAGATTCCAGTCATAAATCGTGGGCGTCACCCATTTGCGTCCTGGCTCGAGGCCAAATAAAGCGACCGGCGGGTGATAGGTCACGTTCTTGGGAACGGTGGCGAGGGTGAAGCGCTGCGGAAAGCCTGCGGCAAATCCCGTCGTGTCGGACGCCAGCGGATTGTCAAGCGGAATCAGGCTGTTTGGAGAACTCGGTTCCGTCAGGTCAATGCGAAGGCTGAAGGGTTGGCTGATGGAAGCGTCATTCAGGAAAAGGCCGGGCAAGCGGGACGAATAAAATACGCCCCCGCCACCGCGGATCACCGTTTTCGCGGTCCCCAAGAGATCGTAGGCAAAACCGGCTCGGGGAGCGAAGTTATTGAGATCCGGCTTTTCTCCCGTCGGAGGGAAACCGATGCCGTTGAAAGAATCGCCTACGAAGAACAACCCTGCGGGCGAACTGGGAATAATCTTGGATTTCACTCCGGCAGCATAAGCGTCCGGCCGAAATTGCTCGGTACGCCCAAAGATTTCCTTCATGACACTCTGCGGCTCCCAACGGAATCCCAGAGTGAGGGACAGCCGCGGCAGGAATTTCCAAGCGTCTTGAAGGTATAAACCAACGACATTTTGCCGTGAATCGGAGTAGTCGCCGGACGTTTGGCTAAACGAGCGCATGTGGCCCATGACGAAGTTTGCGGCCGATTGCGCCGCGTTCACAACGCTGCCGGCAGGATGGGCAGTATCGGTGGTGAAGGACCAGCTCCCGTTTTCCAGGTCGGTGTTTCGAATGTTAGACTGGTCGCGCTCGAAAGAGCCCCCAAAAGTAAAGGTGTGCCTTCCATGCATCCATGTCGCGTCGTCCCGGATGTCGGCCGTATTGCGAATGAACCTTGCGTCCGTAAAGTTTCCGATGGTGAAGTAATTGCTAACGCTGAAATTGCGAATGCCTCCCTCGGACTTTGGAAGCTGGAAGTTGGTTGATCCGAAGTCGGTCATCTGTGGAACCTGGCCACCCTGCCCGCGGTCCGAAGCTTCCCGAACCATGTCTACGACGGCATTGTTCACGAAATTGGAGCCGATAACTGACGTATACCCGACGGCATAATTCTGGCTTTGTACGGTGGAGCCGGCAGCGACTGTCAATAAGTCTTTGCCGTCGTACGGGGCTGCATGTGAGAACCTATCGAGAAAGAAACGGGCAAAGAAGCGATCCTTTCCGCGAACGACTTGATCGAATCGGGCGACGTACTCGTTGAGATTCTGAACCAGAGGAGTCTGAAACGTCACGTTGCCATTGACGTCCGCGCTGGAAACAGGAAGGAGCTTCGCGAAATTCTGGGCCACGGGATCGACAGGCAGGCCGGTATTTCCGGAAAAGGGCGCGCCGGTGGCGGGGTTATAAATCTGGTCGATCACGTTCCCGTTCGCGTCGCGGTCCAGGCAAACCCCCGAGCTGTCAAATCCAGACTTGCAAATGGATGAGAAATCTCCCCCCATGTTAGCGGCAGTGGGAACTTTGGCGTTCGAAGCATTATTCACAGTCCGAATGCGCGTGCCCTGGTAGCCGAAGAAAATGAAGCTCTTGTTCCTGACGATCGGCCCTCCGATCGTTGCGCCGAATTGGTTTTGCTTCAGGGGGTCTCTCGCGTCGGTGGATCCTGCGGGCGGCTTAGCAAAAAAGTTGTGGGCATTGAAAATCTTATTCCGGACGAATTCAAACCCGTCGCCGTGCCATACGTTCGTCCCAGACTTCGTGACTACGTTCACGACGGCGCCGGCATTCGTCCCGTAACGCGCATCGAAGCTGTTGGTCTGTACGCTAAATTCCTGCAGCGCGTCGGGAAATGGGAACGGGTTGTTGGTGTTGCTCATCAGGTCTTCGTTGTTGGCGCCGTCCAGGTTGTAACTGATCTGGTCCGGGCGCGCGCCGTTGACGGCAATGGACTCCGCTACCGAACGGGTCCCCACGGCAATCTGCTTGGTGTCTCCTTGCTGGACGCCATGTCCGTTGGCGCTCGTAGTTCCCGGCACGAGAAGCGTCAGGTCCGCGGCGTTGCGGGTAACCAAAGGAATGCCCTCTACGCGGCTCTGCTCGATCACTTGGCTCAAAACCGGCGTAACCGTATTTACGAGCACAGGCGCCGCTTCCACAATGACCTGTTGGGTTGATTGGCCAACTTCGAGTCGCACATCGAGGTCGCGAATTTGATCGGCCAAGAGGGTGACCGTTTGCGCGACGGTTTTGAAGCCCGCAGCCTCGATCGTCACGCTGTAGCTCGCAGGGGGCAGTGAAGGAACAGTGAAGTTGCCGCTTGCGTTGGTTGCCGCGGAACGCTTGACAGATGTCGATTGTTGCGTCACGGTTACCCGCGCGCCGGCCACGACCGCCCCGCTAGGATCGGTGACCGTTCCTGTGATGGCCGCGTTTCCGCCCCCCTGACCAAACAGGTCGGCGGCAAACATGGCGCTCAGAACCGCAAACAAGAAAACGATTCGTGCCATCTTCCGTTGATCCATGGCTGCCTCCTGATCTTGGCAAGTGTGGCGCGCGCACCGAATCGACGTGAAACCGGTCAGGACCGGTCAGGCTGGCAACCTGACCGCGCTATCTCGGTAATTGCTTCGTATACGCCCGTGCAGTGTCGCTGTCAATAAAAAATATATTCATAATATACGCTGCGCCGATGCGGAGCGAAATATGCCTGGGAGGTTGGTCGACGGGGGCGTAGGGGCCGCTGGAGAATGGTGTCAGGTGCTATGCTTCGGAGACAAGGCTGTCCCGCTCTCTTTGGATCTCGCCTTGGGCTCCGGGCGCTTCGCGACGCCGTCTGGTTCCGCGAGGTCTCGACCTGCCAGTCCTACCAGGATGGTCTGGGCTTGCTGGATATCATGGACAGGTGGAACTGCGTATTTGCTTCAGCCCGGTTGTTGTCGCCGTTGCGTGACAAACCGGGAGCCGAATTCCGGGCCGCATGGCGCGCCAGTTCGTCAATCTCCTTGGAGCTTGCTCTCACGGCAGCCAGTTCAGCCACCGCTCCTTCCACCAGCACGCGGAGCTCAAAAAGGTCGCGCACTTCCTGGAGACTCATTTCCGGCACAAGGTAGCCGCGGCGGGGCACGACTTCCAGCAAGTGCTCATGGTGCAGCCGATTGCAGGCCTCGCGGAAAGGCGTGCGCCCAATCCGGTACCGCTTCATGATTTCTTTTTCTGAGAGGAAGACACCTTCTTCGATTTCGCCCCGCACAATCCCTTCTTTGATACATGCGTAGGCTTTTTCTGTCAGCGTATCCTTCGACGCTGATCCTTTGATGTGTTTGCCTGTATTCATTTTCCAGCAGGCGAGGCGCGCTTGGACTCGAATATTCACACAATATATCACATTAAGGCGTCGGACGCGCTCTCGCGGCGGCATTGGGCTGCAGACGTATCTTTAATCGTTTTTATCGTCTTCGGTCCGGCGCGTGTTCGCGCTCGTAAGCCCCCTGTCAGCGCTGAGGTCCGTAAGTGTCTCGTCACCGCCATTGTGAAACAGCCAGCTGGCTGCCGGCGCGTATACCCTGAGACGCTGGTGAAAGGGGGTGAACATTGGTGCCGGGCGAAAAGAGAAGACTCGTTTCCTGTGCCGCATTCCCAAGGACCCGTCACCGGCCGCGCCGAGTGGGGTTACTTCCTGTCTTTCCTTAATCCGTCCAGGATCAATGCCAGCGTGGAGATCGCTGTCCTACCAGCCGACTTGAACGACTTCCCGGGACTAATCCGCACCATGGATGCCCGGAACCTTCCGGTTAGCCCCTAAATCGCAAAACCATAAATCTGAAGGGATCACATTACGAAGTTTTCTGCACTTCGAAACTGTGGACGAAGGCATGGACAATGAGCTTGGACAATGAGCTTGGACACGTTACCTTTCTCCTCTTTTTGGAAACTGAAAGTTACGTCGTTCGACAGAATGAAGAAGTCCGTACTCGATTCGGGATAAAGCTCCTGTAGCCCAGGGCCGAGCGGAGGCGCCTCAATGTAGAGTGCGTCATTTCTTCACCCAAGTGCGGTTGTGGGAAATCACAGCTCCGTTGATGGCCTCGTCCACGATGGCTGATTTGAGCTAACAACTGTTCGGTGCGATGCTGAATGCTCTTTTGTTACAAGCTTTTGAGAATTTGGGCTGTCCGCGGGATCTGCGTGCATCCTTCCCCTCGTCACAATTCATGTCCCCAAGTGACTCGCCGCTTGAAAACGCTGCGTAACTGTCACAAAAGAGACAACGGTAGAGCATTCGGCTGTTAACAAACCTCAAAACCGTTGAATCGGCACCGCTTACCGAAAAAACGCCGGTTTAGCGGCCCTTTGTTGGAACCAAGTTGGAACCAGATTACAGCCAACCAGCTTCCTGCATTGCCGACGCAGCGGTGTGTGAACCTCTGGCGGCGCATGTTAATGTCCCGATCCGCTGCTGACTTTGGAAGCCCTAGGAGATAGTCTCTCGCTCGTTCCACCGTAAATGGGTTTCCTGTTTCATCGTCGAAATTTGAACGCAAGTCAGGCCAAACATCAACTCTATGTTTCGCGCCCCATTGGTTGAATCACCGGCACAAGTGGCGGCGGGATTAGGTAAGAGTAACCGCCCGGAACACGCACGAGTCGAAGAACCTATTCCAGCCTGTGTTGGGTAGTTCACTCCTCGCGCAGCAGCATCGCAGGATCGATCGACAGCGCGCGTTGCGCCGGAATCCACGTGGCCAGCAGCCCCAGCAACAACATAGCTAGAACACTACAAGCCAATACCAGCGGATCGCGTGGAGTTGCCTGATACACGATGAAAGCCAGAACCCGGCTCGCCAGAATTCCCAGGAGCAATCCCGCTGCGGAACCATAAGCCAGCAATTTGAATGCACGTCCCAGCGCTGCCTGTAACACTTCCTTGCGCTGTGCGCCGAGGGCCATACGAATTCCTAATTCCCTCAGCCGCTTGCTGACCGAATACCCCGCCATTCCAAAGATGCCAGTTATGGACAGCATCGCGCCCATCGCTCCCAGAATACCCAGCGACACCGCCGCCATCCGCGAAGCAAACAGAGCTCCGTCCATTGCTGCGTTCCATGTTTGGATGAAAGAAGGGAGCCCTGAGTCCAGGTCCCGCAGTTTGGTCCTTATAGCTGCCCCCAGTTGCTGCGGATTGCCGCTCGACCGCACCACCAGCCATGCCTCCGTGGAGGGTAATTGCAGGATTGGTAGAAACATCGCGGGCCGTGGTTCTTCGGTGAGGTTCGGACTATATTTTCCGTCTTCTACAATGCCCACCACTTGGACGCGCGTCCCATCGTCCATCTTGTAGTATCGGTCCAGTGCGTTTGCTGTGGAGCCGAATATTCTACTGGCAAATACGCGATTCACCATGGCCACGCGCGGCGCATTCTTGTCGTCATGCGATGTTAAGTTTCTGCCCTCCAACAAAGGCGTACCTGCCGCGCGCAGGTATTCAGGAGAAACACTGAACCTTATGGCTGTAGCAACGACATTCGATGGCCTCAGATCCGTCGTTTTATCGGTAAAGACATTTGACTCTGCACAGCAGGCCGCATGTAATTGCGGAACGCTGACCAGTCCCGCGGAGCTTACCCCAGGAATCGACGACATCGCATCGAGCATGCGCCTTTGCATCGCGGGCACTCCGTCGCCGCTGTAACCGGCCATATTC
>WNGJ01011625.1_pt1 | contig 10722 bp, 11 predicted proteins | sample 5400611 | NCBI WGS metagenome assembly WNGJ01 (sample SAMN13153375, study PRJNA577476) | soil metagenome | isolation source: 40 cm soil or saprolite under Garry oak tree replicate 1 | place: USA:California | collected 2016-06-15
GACCGAGCGGCTCGTCACGTTCGCCGAAGGCGTCCACGGGAGCGCGATCGCGAAGGAAGAGGACCTCACGTGGCGCGACACGGAGGTGAAGGAGCGGCTCTCGCACGCGCTCGTCCACGGGATCGACCGATGGATCGAGGAAGACACCGAAGAGGCCCGACAGCAGTACGAGCGGCCGCTCGACGTGATCGAGGGACCGCTGATGGATGGGATGCAGATCGTCGGCGACCTCTTCGGCTCGGGGAAGATGTTCCTCCCGCAGGTGGTCAAGAGCGCGCGCGCGATGAAGAAGGCGGTTGCCTACCTGGAGCCGTTCATGGAGGAGGAGAAGCGCGTCTTGGTCGCCTCAGGCGGGACGGCGCGCGCGCAGGGCAAGGTGATCCTCTGCACCGTCAAGGGCGACGTGCACGACATCGGGAAGAACATCGTTGGCGTCGTCTTGGGCTGCAACAACTACGAGGTCATCGACCTCGGCGTCATGGTCCCGGCCGATGTCCTGCTGGACACTGCCCTCGAGGAAGGCTGCGACATCGTCGGGTGCTCGGGACTGATCACCCCGTCCCTCGACGAGATGGTCCACGTCGCGAAGGAGATGGAGCGCCGCGGGATCGAGCTCCCGCTGTTGATCGGCGGTGCGACCACGTCGCGTCAGCACACCGCGGTCCGCATCGCGCCCTCGTATTCCCATCCCGTGGTCCACGTCATCGATGCCTCCCGCGTGGTCGGTGTGGTCTCGTCGCTGCTCGACCCCGACCGCAAGATCACTCTCGACGAGGGGAACCGCGAGCTCCAGGCGAAGCTCCGAGCTCAGCACGAGGAGCGAGAGAAGACCCCGTTGCTCCCCTATCGCATCGCGCTCCAGCACAAGACGCCCATCACGTGGAGCGCCGAGGACGTCTCGCCGGCGCCCTTCACGGGCACGCGCACGCTGGAGCCCGCGCTCGAGGAACTCCGCGCGGTCATCGACTGGACGTTCTTCTTCTCCGCGTGGGAGTTGAAGGGCTCGTATCCGCAGATCCTCGACCACACGAACTTCGGACCGCAGGCTCGCGAGCTGTTCGCGGACGCGAACGAGCTGCTCGATGAGATCGTCGCTGCCGGGAGTCTCCAGGCGCGCGCCACGTACGGCTTCTGGCGCGCCAACAGCGAAGGAGACGACATCGTGCTTGCGAGCGGAGTGACGCTGCCGATGCTCCGCCAGCAAGCCGAACGCGGGGCGGACGACCCGAACCGGTCGCTCGCGGACTACGTCGCCCCCGTGGAGACCGGGCTGCTGGACCACGTAGGCGCGTTCGCCGTCACGGCGGGACTCGGGTCCGACGAGCTCGTGAAGCGCTACGAGGCCGAGCACGATGATTACCGAGCCATCATGGTCAAGGCGCTCGCGGACCGGCTCGCGGAGGCAGGCGCCGAGTGGCTCCATGCGAAGGTCCGGCGGGACTGGTATGCACCTGACGAGCAGCTCTCGAACGAAGACCTGATCGCCGAGCGCTACCGCGGGATCAGACCGGCGTTCGGGTATCCGGCGTGCCCGGTTCCGGCCGCGAGCGTGTCCGGGATCTACCTGGCGCACCCTGCCGCCCGCTACTTCAACGTCGGCCGGATAGGGAAGGATCAGGTCGAGGACTACGCCCGCCGGCTCGGCGAAAGCGTGACGGAAGCCGAGCGCTGGCTCCGGCCGAACCTCGCCTACGACCCCGACTGACCCTGACCCTGGCTCGGGCCCTGGCCCTGCTGGGCGACCGCGAAGGAGTGGATCACCTTCGTCAGCTCCAGGATCTGCTTCGACAGCTCGATCAACTGATCGTTCTGGGCTTCTTCGAACTGGACGATCTTCCACTGGTTGTCCGCCAAGACCTGACGCTTCTCGTCCGCCCGGTTCTGGCTGATCATCACGAACGTGGACAGGAAGATCGCCTCGAGCGAGACGATCATCGTCAGCAGGCCGTAGGGGTACTTCTCCACCCGCAGCCCGATCCACAGCCCGAACCAGACGATCGAGACGTAAACGAAGGCCATGGAACCGGCGAAACGCGTGATCACGTCGGCGATCCGGTTCTGGACGTTGGCGGCCCGCTCCGCGAGGTGTTTCTGAAGCGCCGGGTGTTGGACGGGCCCGACGGACGGGCGGATGCTCATGGACGTTCTCCTTTCGACCGGTCAAGGAGGACCGTACGGCCACGAACGGTGAAATGGGTGGAAGGCGATGAAGTAGGGTCGCGACGTAGACACGATCGTTCGGCCACCCGAAGCTCCGCCGGAAAGAGCCTGCGTCGACGGGGGATCCTCGCGTCCACGCCACCAGCCACCTGGTCGACGCCTTCGGCGTGTTCGGTCTCGTCCAGACGGTCTCCGTTGAGCCGGCCACGACCCTTCGACTATCAGATCTCGATCCGCAACGACGGGACACTCCCTGTGACTATCCGGAACGTCGGCGAAGCGAGTGGCCAGATCGCTCGCAGCGTTGTCGCGATGAACCTCTATCCGTACGTGAACCCGGGCGCCGCCCCGGACGTGTACGTGCCATTCGCGCCATTCCGCCTGCGCTCCGGTCAGGAGGCCAGGATCGAGCTGGAAGTGCACGTCTCGGACGTGGCCTGCGTCCAGCCCGGCATGATCAGCGGCTGGTCCCAAGAGCCGATCACGTACTCGATCTTCGGCATCACGGGACACTCGTACGTCGAGACACGAACCGAGATCCGGCTGGAGGGGAAGGACGAGAGAGTGACGGGCTGCTGAGAGACTTCGCCGTCAGTGGAACGAGTGGCCGCAGGCGCAGCCGCCTTGCGCGGCCGGATTGTCGATCGTGAAGCCCGTCTGCTCCAGCGAGTCGATGAAGTCGACCGTCGCTTGTGAGAGGTACGGGACCGAGAGCTTGTCGATCACGATCCGGACCCCGTGCTGCTCTTCGCTCGCATCCTTCTCGGTCACCTGATCATCCAGGTACATCGCGTAGCGGAGACCGGAGCATCCGCCCGGCTGCACCGCGACGCGCAACGCGATGTCGGCGCGCCCCTCCTCGACGAGGAGCTCCTTCACCTTGCCGGCAGCCGCCGGTGTGAGCGTCAGCATCGATCCTCCGCGATGTCTCGGCGTGTCTTCCCGAACGTCGACCAGTGTACCCGTGGACGCACGAGAACCCTACCCAGCAGGTCGAGTTTCGGTGAAGGAGGCGACCTGTGCACCGGCGGCGCGCATCAGCTCTTCGGGGCCTATGGGAAACACAGACTCGGGCGTTCCCGCTGCGGCCCAGACCATATCGAAACCCATGAGGTCTGGGTCCGCGAAACACCGGAGCCGGGTGGGATGGCCGAACGGCGGTGTGCCCCCGATCGCGTACCCGGTGGCCGCGCGCACCTCGGCGGCGGTCGCCTTACGTGCATCCGCGGCGTCGCACATCGTCGCCAGCTTGGCCGGGTCGACCCGGTTCCTCCCGGACGTCAGCGCGAGCACCGGCTCGTTCCCGGCGACGAAGACGAGGGACTTCACGATCTGACCGACATCGCAGCCGATCGCGCGAGCGGCATCGTCGGCCGTTCGCGTCCCCTCGGGGAATCGCCGGACGTCGGGGGCGAGACCGGCCGCGGCGGCCGCCTCGGAGAAGCGGCCGGCGGCGTCGCTCACCGCTGGACGTCCTGCGTGATGTCTTGCGCCAGCTCCTCCGCAACCAGCTCGACCGACCGGCGCGCATCGGCGCTCGCACGCTCGGGCCCGACCCGATCGACGAGCGATCGCACGAGGACCCCCTCGGGGTGAACCTGGGCGGAGCCGCACACGACCGCGACCGGGATGCGCGCGAGCTCCGCCGCGCGCATCACGCCGGCCGGCACCTTCCCATGCAACGACTGCTCGTCGAAGGTCCCCTCCCCCGTGACGACCAGATCCGCGGAGCGGATCTGGTCGTCGAAACCGACCGCCTCCATCACCGCGTCCACCCCGGGCCGTAGGGATGCCCCGCAGAAAGCGAGCAACCCGAACCCCAGCCCGCCCGCCGCGCCCGCTCCAGGCTCGTGTTGGAGGTCGAGGCCGAGGTCCCGATCCGCCACGGCGGCGAGGTGACCGAGCGCGCGATCCAGATCCCAGACGTCCTCGGGCGACGCGCCCTTCTGGGGGCCGTACGTGGCGCTCGCGCCCGTCGGCCCACAGAGAGGGTTGTCGACGTCGGTCAGGCCGACGCAGTCCACCGTAGCGAGGCGCGGATCGATGCCGCGGGCATCGATCCGCGCCAGGTTCAGCAGCGCCGCTCCCCCTTCCCGGATCGCCTCTCCCTCTGCGTCGAGGAACCGGATCCCGAGGGCGCGTGCCATCCCGGTTCCGCCGTCGTTCGTCGCCGATCCGCCGAGACCGACGAGCAACCGGTCGACGTCTTGATCCAGGAGCGCACGCATCAGGTCGCCGGTGCCGCGGGTCGTCGTCCGACATGGATCACGCCGAGCCTGCGTCAACAGCTGCAGCCCGGACGCACGCGCCATCTCCACCACGCCCGTGCGACCTCGTACCCCCGCCTGTGCGTCGAGCGGGTCGCCATCGGGACCGGTCACCGTCCGCTCGATGCGACGAAAGCCCGGGATCGAGGGGTCGGCAGCGGGCACGAGGGCGTCGAGGGTCCCCTCGCCTCCGTCGGCCAACGGCTCAAGCACCAGCTCGTCGCTCGGGCGGGCGCGCCGCCAGCCGCGCGCGATCGCGTCGGCCGCTTGCCGTGCGGTGAGGGTCCCTCGGAACTTGTCCGGGCAGACCAGGACGCGCATCGCGCGACTGTACACTTCGCGCGAGTTCGGCCCGTGGGCCGGTCCGGACGGGTGCTGCAGGAGGATACGCACAGGTGGCGATCGGTCGAGAAGAGCTGCTGGGCATCGCGCATGCGGAGCGACAACGTCTGGGCCGCATGATCCAGTTCGCCGAGCCCGACTCCTGGGAGCGACCCAGCGCAGACCCCGGTTGGTGGAACCGTGACGTGATGGCTCACCTGATGGCCGGGGATACCGCGGCCGCGCAGCTGGTGGCCGGGGAGCCCGCCCAAGAGCTCGAGGAGTACCGCGCGCAGCTCGGCGACGAGCCGTTCACCGTGGATGGCTGGAACGCCTGGACGGTGAACCGCCGCTCCGGGCTCGAGACCCGGGCGATCCTCGACACGTGGGGTGAGGCCGCCGAGTCGTTCCTCGTGTACTGCTCGAAGCTCGATGACGACGATTGGCGGAACGCTCGGTACCCGTGGATCGCCGGGGATATCGCGGCGCGGTACCTCGTGCAGTCCCGGATCGTCGAATGGTTCCTGCACGGCGAGGACATGCGCGCGACGAACGGGGTCGGAAGCGGGTGGCAGCTCGGGTGGCAGCATTGGCCGGTCTATCTCACGATCGATCTGGCCGTTCGCATGCTCCCGTGGGCGCTCGATCAGGCGGGACACGACCTTCCCGGCCAGAGCGTCCAGATCGACGTCGAGGGCCCGGGCGAAGGATCGTGGCACCAGGGGCTGGGGATCGGCGAGGTTCCGGATCCCGATCGCGAACCGGACGCGATGATCGTGGGGCGCGCGCCCCAGTTCGCCCTCGTCGCGGGCAAGCGTCTGGACCCGGACGAGGTCCTCGCTTCCGGCAACGTCGTCCTCGGCGGCGACGCGGACACCGCCGATCTGATCATCCGGACGATCCGCGCCTACCCGTAGCTCACGGTCGCTCGATCACCAATCGGCGCACGCGTCTGGGCACCGCGCCGAAGCGATACTTGTACGCGTAGTCCCCCTTCAACAGATCGAAGACCGCACATCCCTCTTCGATGGCGAGGCGGATGTCCTCTGCCACGAGGACCATGCCCGGCGCGAGCGAACCCCACGCGCGATCGAAGGCCGAGTTGTAGAGGTACGAGGTCCCGTCGCAGACGAACCCGATCGTGCCCGCAGCGAGCTGCCCGCCGACCTCGATGAAGGTCAACCGGAAGACGTGCTCGGGCAGGAACGCCGCGGCCAGCCGGCGGAAGAAGATCTCCATCCCGGGGACCATGAACACTCCCTTCGGACCCTCGCTCATCCGATGGAGCTCGACGAACCGGTCGAGCAGGGGCTCGAGCGAATCCTGGTCCGCAACGATGATCCGGAACGGGCCGGCCTCGGCTTCCAGCTTCTTGGCCTTGCGCCGGATCTCATGACGGAGCTTGGCGGGAAGGGACTCGAGGTATCCCTCCCACGTCGGCGGAAGCGTGAGGAACGGAGCGATCCCGTTCTGGTCGTCCTCCTCCCGGACGACGAGCCCCTCGTCGTTGGCGGTCTCGCGGAGGAGACCCAGCCACGCTCTGTCCTCCGCCAGGCCGCGCAGGTCGGCCGAGCGCCAATCTTCGCGTTGAACCAACGCGGCCCACAGCTCCTTCGCCACCTGCGCTTGCGTCGACGGCTCGCCGACGGGCCCCATGTAGTCGGTCACCTCCGTCCCGCCCAGGAATCGGAGCGTGTCGTCCATCCGTTCGAACGCCACGGCGGCGACCTGACGACCGTCCTCATCCTCCGCGAACGCGAGCAAGAGGTGGTCGGGCGTCTCGCCGAACTCCTCCCAGTAGAGCTTCAGGAAGGCGGGCCGATGGAAGATCGTCCCGGCGGGGTCGACGCGAGCGAGATCCGTCCAATCACGCCGCTGGAAGTCGCGGGCGTCCTCGCTGAAGACCACGCGCATCGGTTCATCGTACGGACGTCCGTCAGCTCACGGAGTGCGGCTGCGCGCCCGTCGCCTCGCCCGTGTCCTGGAGCGCCTCCTGCAACACGTCCCACGCGAGCACGGCGCACTTGATGCGGATCGGGTACTTCACGACGCCCTTCAGCGCGACGAGGTCACCGAAACGGTCATCGTCGGGTTCGACCTCGCCGGCCATCATCCCTCGGAACTGGCCCGCCAGCTCGAGCGTCTGGTCCACGGTCCTGCCCGCGGCGGCTTCGGTCATCATGGAGGCGGAGCTCTGCGAGATGGAGCACCCCGCTCCCTGGAAGGTCAGCTCGGCCACGGTCCCGTCGTCCACGTGGGCGAACACGGTGATCTCGTCCCCGCAGAGCGGGTTGTTGCGGGTGCACGAGACCTCGGCCCCCGGCAGGTCGCGCTTGTTCCGCGGGTTCTTGTAGTGATCGAGGATCACTTCCTTGTAGATGTCGTCGAGCGCCACATCGTCTCCCGTCGTGCGTCGGAACCGTCGTCTAGGACGCGAAGATATCGCCCGCGCGTGCGAGCGACGCGACCAATAGGTCGACCTCCTCGTTCGTGTTGTAGACGTAGAACGAAGCTCGTACGGTCGCGGGCGTCCCGTAGCGACGCATCACGAGCTGCGCGCAGTGATGCCCCGCCCGGACGGCGATCCCCTCTTCGTTCAGGATGGTCGCCAGATCGTGCGGATGGATGTCGTGGTACCAGAAGCTGACCGTTCCTCCGCGGATGTCGGTGTCCTTCGGACCGTAGACCACGGCCCCGGCCTCGAGCAGACGGTCGATCGCGTACCGGGTGATCTCGACCTCGTGGGCGCGGACGGCGTCCATCCCGAGCGCGTCGAGGTAGTCGCACGCGGCGGCCAATCCGACCTGCTGCGCCACCTGCATCGTGCCCGCCTCGAAGCGATACGGAACGTCGTTCCACGTGGCGTGGTCGTGGAAGACCTCGCGGATCATGTCGCCGCCACCGAACATCGGCTGCAGCCGGTCCAGGAGCTCGCGCTTGGCCAGCAGTCCACCGCTCGCCGTTGGCCCGAGCATCTTATGACCGCTGAACGCCAGGAAGTCCGCTTCCAGGCCGTCCATGTCGAAAGGCATGTGCGGCGCGGCCTGGGCAGCATCCACCACCACGATCGCGCCGACGGCATGGGCGGCATCGACCAGCTGCTTCAAGGGCGTGATCGTCCCGAGCGCGTTCGACATCGCCGTCACGCCAAGGATCTTGGTGCGATCACCGAGCAGCTCGCCGAGGTTGGAGAGATCCAGGAGACCGTCATCCGTCAAGCCGATGTAGCGGAGCTTCGCGCCCGTGGCTTGCGCGACGAGCTGCCACGGCACGATGTTCGAGTGGTGCTCCATCTCCGTGATGAGGATCTCGTCGCCCTCCCCGAGGAAGGCCCGGCCCCACCCGTACGCCACGAGGTTGATCGACTCCGTGGTCCCGCGCGTGAACACCAACCGAGACGCATCCTCCACGCCGAAGAAACGAGCGATCCGCGACCGGGCTCCCTCGTACGCCTCGGTGGCCTCCTCGCCCAACGTGTAGATGCCGCGGTGGGCGTTCGCGTTGTGGAGCCGGTAGAAGGCCGACTCGGCTTCGATCACCTGGGTCGGCTTCTGGGACGTCGCGCCGGAGTCGAGGTAGACGAGCGGTTTGCCGCCGAAGGTGCGCTCGAGGATCGGGAAGTCACGCCTGACCGCTTCGACGTCGAACGTGCTCATCTCATGCAACCCCTTCGTCTGGACCCTCGTCGACCTCTTCGTGCGCCTCGATCCCGAGCTCCCGCCGGACGCCCTCGTAGCCCTTGTCCTCGAGCTCGTGTGCCAGCTCGGGACCGCCGGACTTCACGATCTTCCCCAGCATCATCACGTGCACGAACCCCGGGGTGATGTAGTTCAGCATCCTTTGGTAGTGCGTGATGATCAGGACACCGAGCTCGGGTCCTGCCAGCTCGTTGACGCTCTCGGCCACCAACTTCAACGAGTCGATGTCGAGGCCAGAGTCCGTCTCGTCCAAGATCGCGAGCGTCGGTTCCAGCACGGCCAGCTGCAGGACCTCGTTCCGCTTCTTCTCGCCCCCCGAGAACCCCTGGTTGACGTAACGCTGGACCATCGCGTCCTCGATCCCCAGGCGATCCATCTGCGTCTTCATGTGCTTGCGGAACGCGAGCGCCGAGATCTGCTCGCCTTTGATCGCCTGGTACGCCGTCCGCAAGAAGTTCACGACCGAGACTCCGGGGACCTCGGTCGGGTACTGCATCGCCAGGAACAGTCCTCGCTTGGCCCGCTGGTCGGGCGGGAGGGTCGTGATGTCCTCCCCGTTGAAGGTGACGCTCCCCTCCAGGATCCGGTATCCCGGCCGTCCCATGATCACGTTGGAGAGCGTCGACTTCCCCGACCCGTTGGGGCCCATCAGCGCGTGGATCTGGCCTTGCTGCACCGTGAGGTCGATCCCTCGGAGGATCTCGCGGTCGCCCACCGCGGCGCGCAAGCCCTTGACCTCCAGCGTCGCGGGAGCAGTGGCATCGGTCTGAGTCATCCGGTCACACCTCGATCAAGACGTCGTCGTCGGTCACGGTCACGGGGAACACATCCACCGGCGTGATCGCCGGAAGCGTTCGGGCCGCGCCGGTATCGAGGTCGAAGGTGGATCCGTGCTTCGGACACTCGATCGTCTCGAGATCCACATCCACCTCTCCCTCGTCCAAGTAGTAGTGCTCGTGCGAGCAGATCGCGTCGACCGCGCGGAACCCTTCGTCTCCGAGGTTCACCACGGCGACCAGGCGGCCGTCGACGGCGAACCGTCGGGCCTCGCCAGCAGGCACGTCGTCGACGGAGCACACGCGGAACGCCGAGGTCATCAGGCGACCCCCGCGGTCGATGGCTCGGCGAGCTCCTCCTGGATCGCGAGCTCTGCGTTGTGCCGGACCTCGTCCAGACGGACGCGGTCCAACACCTCTTGGAAGAAGCCGGTCACGATCAGTCGTTCGGCCTCGGCGCGTGGGATCCCCCTGCTCTCGAGATAGAACACCGTCTCCTCGTCGACCGGTCCGACGCTCGCCGCGTGCCCACACCGGACGTCGTTGGCCTCGATCTCGAGGTTCGGGATCGCGTCGGCCTTCGCGTGCTCGGACAGGACGATGTTGCGAGAGGTCTGCATCGCGTCGGTCTTCTGTGCCCCGGGTCGAACGTGGACCCACCCGCTGTAGACGGCACGCGAGGCATCGCGGAGCGCTCCCTTGTAGAGCAGATCGCTGCTGCAGTTCGGCGCGACGTGGTCCTGCACCGAGCGGTGATCGAAGTGCTGGGTTCCGTCGGCGAAGAAGACCCCGAGCATCTCGGAGAAGCCGCCGGCGCCCGAGAGCACCGTCTCGGCTTCGGCCCGGGCGAGCGAAGCGCCGAAGCCGATCGCGAGGGACCGGAACTCGGCGTCGCGGCCGACCTGGGCACGCTGGATCCCGAGGTGCGTCACGCCCGCACCCCATTCCTGGATCGAGACGTACCGAACATGCGCACCGTCACCGACCACGATCTCGACGATCGCATCGGAGAGCGCCCTGGCCAGATCCGGTGACGCGAACCGGTCGATGAACGTGACCTCGGCGCCCTCGTCCGCGATCAACAAGGTGTGCGGGAACGCAGCGGCGCCGTCGGCATCGAGGTATGTCAGGGTCTGCAGGGGAAGCTCCACCCGGACGTCCCGAGGGATGTAGAGGAACGTTCCACCGGTCCGGAACGCTCCGTGGAGCGCCGTGAACTTCGTACGGTCCGTCGGAACGAGCGCGTGGAGGTGGCGCTCGACGAGCTCGGCGTGTGACTCGGCGGCCCGGTCCAGATCGCAGAAGACGATGCCGAGCGCGGCCAGATCCTGCCCCGATGTCGTCCTCATGACGCTCGGCACGTGCGCCTCGAAGGACAGCTCGAAGTCCGACAGATCCGTGTACCGCCATTCCTCGGTCTCTTGGGACGGGATCGGCAGTGCGCGGAACTCCTCGAACGCTTGCTTGCGCATGCGCTGCAGCGGTTCCGTAGCCTTGGGC
>WNGJ01008855.1_pt1 | contig 10721 bp, 9 predicted proteins | sample 5400611 | NCBI WGS metagenome assembly WNGJ01 (sample SAMN13153375, study PRJNA577476) | soil metagenome | isolation source: 40 cm soil or saprolite under Garry oak tree replicate 1 | place: USA:California | collected 2016-06-15
CATCAAGACGAGCCGAGCCGGGCTGAGCGCGGCTACGAAGCGCCCTACCATCTCGCGCGCGCGATGGACCAACCAGGCAGCCTTCGGACGTCACCAACCAGGCAGCCTTAGGACGTCACGGCGATCCGCCACGGCCAGCCGTTGTGGCCGTAGTAGTTCGGCTCGTACACAGCCTCGAAGAGCTTCGCGATCACCGCCCCCCTCCAGCTGCGCCGGCGCGGAAGACGTATCGTGCCGAAGACATAACCGCCCGGTGCCACACCGCAAGTTTCTCCGCTCAGAACAGTCCTGTAGGCGAGTCCGGCACACGACTTCCGGCGCTCTGCTCTTCTCAATTCAGGACCACTAGCTGCCGATTAGACCCCAGTGACAGCCGCCGCCGCCCAGGCCGACCTCGTCGTTCTCGTGAACGGGTTCCCGCGACTCTCGGAGACGTTCGTCCTCCAGGAACTGCTCGAGCTCGAGCGACGCGGCCTGCGCGTGCACGTCATCGCTCTGCGGCGGCCTACGGAGGTCGTGCAGCAGGAGGCGCTCGCCGAGCTGCGCGCCACCGTCGAGTACCTCCCTGAGACGCCGATGCCGAACCAGCGCCTCCGCGTGCGGCTCGCGCACGCGGCGCTTTTCCTCCAGCGGCGCCTCGGCTACGTGAACGGGCTCGCGGAGGCGCTGGCGTCTCCGGCATTCACCCGCTCTGTCGGCGCCCGGTCGACGCTGCTCGCGCACCGCATCGCCCGCCTGGGTTCGCCGCCGCTGTATGTCCATTTCGCGCACAAGCCGGCCACCCTGGGTCGCTTCGCAGCGATGCTCGCCGGTGTCCCGTATGCGCTTTCGGCCCACGCCAAGGACATCTGGCTGACCCCGCCCGAGGAGCTGGCGCGGAAAGTGCGCGACGCCGAGGTCGTCCTCACGTGCACCGAGGAGGGCCGAGCCCGCCTGACGGAGCTCGCCGGCGGTCGAACGCCGGTCCGGCTGGTGTACCACGGCGTCGAGTTGGCGACGCACGCGAGCCCGCCGGAAACGGGCGAGCGGCCGCGCGTGCTCGCCGTCGGCCGCCTCGTCGAGAAGAAAGGTCACGCGACCCTCCTCGGCGCTGCGGCTCTGCTCCGCGACCGAGGTCTCGACTTCACCCTGCGGCTCGCGGGCGAAGGCCCCGAGTGGCCGCGGCTCCAGCGGCTGGCCCATGAGCTCGACCTCGGTGACCGCGTCGTCTTCCTCGGCCCGCTCACCGAGACGGAGATCCGTGAGGAGTACGAGCGCGCCGACGTCTTCGCGTTGCCGTGCCGGAAGCTCGAGAACGGCGACCAGGACGGGCTGCCGAACGTGATCCTCGAAGCGATGGCGCACGGGCTCCCAGTCGCCAGCACCCGCCTGGGCGGGATCGGCGAGGCGATTGTCGACGGGGAGTCCGGGTTGCTCGTTGACCAGGACGACGTGACCGGCTTCGCCGACTGTCTGAGGCGTCTGCTCGCGGATCCGAAGCTGCGCGAGACGATCGGCGCCGAGGGCCGCCGGCGAATCACCGAGCGCTTCGAGCGGAGCGCGAACCTTCCCCGCGTGGTCGAGGCACTCGCCCAGGCGGGCATCATCGATCCCGCCCACGCGGCCGCGGGCCAGGCGTCGCTGAAGGCGGTGGCCTGATGCGTCTGCTCTACCTGACCGCCGACCCGGGTGTGCCGGTGCTCGGGCACAAGGGCGCTTCGATCCACGTGCGCGAGCTGGCGACCGCGCTCAGCCGCCTCGGCGCCGAGGTCGCGATCGCGTCTCCGCGGGTCGAGCCTGCAGGCGACTCGCTCGACGCGCCGATCGAGCTCGTCTCGATCCCGCGCGTCGCTCCCGCCGTCGACGAACGCGGTCTCGGCGAGGCGTTGGAAGCCCAGCGAGCTTCCGTGTTGGAACTCGCGCGCCGGCTCGGGGCCGACGCGATCTACGAGCGCTACTCGCTCTTCAGCGACGCGGGTGTCGAGGCCGCGCGGACGCTCGGCATTCCGCACGTGCTCGAAGTGAACGCGCCGCTGCGCGAGGAGGCCCGCCGCTTTCGCACGCTTCCGCAACCGGACCTCGCGGCGGAGATCGAGCGGCGCGTCTACGGCGCGACCACACGAATCCTCGTCGTGTCGCCCGCGCTCCGGGCGCTGCTCGAGCGGGAGGGGATCGAGCCGGAGCGGCTCCAGGTGGTCGGGAACGCGGTCGCGCCGGAGCGGTTCCCGGCCCGCCTCGTTCGGGAGGACGGCGCGTTCGCCGTCGGCTTCTGCGGCAGCCTCAAGGCCTGGCACGGGATCGAGGTACTGCTGGAGGCCTGCAAGACAGCCTTCGCTGAAGAGCCGTCCCTCCGGCTCGAGGTCATCGGAACGGGGCCGCTCGATCCGGTGATTCGGGCGGTCGGGCTGCCGCGGACGCGGTTTGTCGCGCACGGCGCCCTCCCGCACGCGGTGGCGATTGAGCTCCTGCGCGGCTGGGACGGGGGGATCGCGCCGTACCTCCCGGTCGCGGACTTCTACTTCTCGCCCCTGAAGGTGCTCGAGTACATGGCGGCAGGGATCTGCCCCGTCGCCTCCGCGCTCGGACAGATCCCGACGCTCTTCGGCGACGACCAGCGCGGCGTGCTCGTTCCGGCCGAGGACTCCGACGCGCTTGCCGGGGCGCTCGTCGAGCTCGCGCGGAACCCGGAGCGCGCCGCCGAGCTCGGCCGGCGGGCACGCGACTACGTCTTCGAGACGCACACGTGGGAGCGGAACGCAGAGATCGTCCTCGACGCCCTGCGCCGAAACCCGAAGGAGCTTGCCGCGTGAGACGCTGCCTCGTCACTGGCGCCGCCGGCTTCATCGGCTCGCACCTCTGCGATGCGCTGCTCGCCCGCGGCAACAGCGTGATCGGTCTCGATTCCTTCACCGACTACTACGACCCGTCGCTGAAGCGCGCGAACCTCGCCGACGCGCTCGCGTCGGGCCTGGAGTTCATCAGGCTCGACCTGGCCGCCGACCGGCTCGACGGCGTGCTCCGAGACGTCGACGTCGTGTTCCATCTCGCGGGGCAGCCCGGCGTCCGGACAAGCTGGAGCCACGACTTCGACCTGTACGCGCAGCGGAACATCATCGCGACACAACGTCTGCTCGAGGCGTCGCTGCGGTCAGGTCTGGCGCGCTTCGTACTCGCCTCCTCCTCCTCGGTCTACGGCGACATGCGCAACCTCCCGGCGCACGAGTCGGGCCGGCCCGCGCCCGTCTCGCCCTACGGGCTGACGAAGGCGGCGTGCGAGGAGCTCGTCGGTGTCTACCGGCGCGTGCACGGCCTCTCGGCGGTCTCGCTTCGCTACTTCACGGTCTACGGCCCCCGACAGCGGCCCGAGATGGCATTCGCTTCCTTCATCCGCGCCGTACTTGCAGGCAGACCGGTGCACGTCCTCGGGGACGGCGGTCAGAGCAGGGATTTCACCTACGTGGCCGACACGGTGGCGGCGACGATCGCCGCAGCCGAAGAGGGCCGGCAACCGGTCTACAACATCAGCGGAGACGCCACCTTCACGCTGCTCGAAGCGATCGCGGAGATCGAGCGGCTCGTCGGCCGGCGAGCGCAGATCAGGTTCTCTCCGTCTGCGCGCGGCGACGCGTACCGGACGACTGCCGACCTCACCGAGGCACGGTGCGACCTCTACTACCGGCCGCAGGTCACGCTCGCGGAAGGGCTCGCGCGCCAGGTTCAGGCGGCGGCGGAGGAGCGGCCGGACCTCGCCGCGGCGGTGGTCTGAGATGGCGCCGGCGGCCGGAGTCGACGCCGCGGCTGCGCCGCTGCCACGCTGGCGGCAGGCGCGGGTCATCGCCCGCTATTTCCGAAAGGACGTCCGCAAGCGCCGCCGCGCCCTCGCAGCCGGCGCGTTCTTCGGTTTCGTCTACGCAGCCGCGCGCGTGGCGGAGCCATGGCCCCTCAAGGTCGTCTTCGACCAGGTTCTGCTCGGCAAGCCGGCGCACGGAATCATCGCCACCTTCTTCACCCCCTTCGGGAGCTCGCCGTACGCGATGCTCGGAGCCGCCGGGCTCGCGCTCGGGCTGATCGGCCTCGTGCGGGGGGTCTCCTACTACTACGAGGACTTCCTGCTCTCCCGGGCGGCGCAGCAGATCGTGTACGGAATCAGGACGCGGCTCTACAGGCACCTCCACCGTCTGCCGCTCTCGTTCCACCAGCAGCGCAAGACCGGCGACACGCTCGTTCGGCTCAGCTCGGACATCATCCTGATGCGCGACATCCTGGTCGACGCGATCGTCACCCTCGGGACGGGCCTGATCGTGCTCGTGCTGATGATCGTCGTGATGGCGCTGATCGACCCGCTCCTGACCGGAGTCGCGTTGCTCGTGATGCCCGTGATCTTTGCGCTCGCCCTCGTCTACGGCCGCAGGATCCGGGCGAACTCCCAGAAGCAGCGCAAGCGCGAGGGTCAGGTCGCCGCCGCGATGCACGAGGCCATCTCGGCGATGGCCGTCGTCCAGCTGCACGGCGCCGCCGAGCGCGAGGAGGAGCGCTTCCACGAGATCAACCGCCGCAGCCTGAAGCATGGCGTTGCGGCCACGCGGCTGGAGGCCCGTATGTACCGTGCGGTAGAGCTCACGCTCGCGGCCGGAGTGGCGGTCATGCTCTCGCTCGGAACGCTCCGCGTGCTGCACAGGGCGCTCACGCCCGGCGAGCTGATCGTCTTCATCAGCTATCTCCGCGGCGCCTATCGCCCGCTTCAGCGGGCGTCGAAGACCGTGCAGCGGGCTGCGAAGGCGCTCGCCGCATCCGAGCGCATCGTCGAGGTGCTTGCGATCGAGCCCGACCTCCGGGACGCGCCCGATGCCAAGCCGGCTCCCCGGCTGCGCGGCGCGATCGGCTTCGAGCACGTGGATTTCGCCTACGGCTCGGGTGGGCCGGTGCTGAACGACGTCGACTTCGTCATCGAGGCGGGCCGGCGCGTGGCGATCGTCGGCGCGTCCGGAAGCGGCAAGTCGACCCTCCTCAGCCTCATCCCGCGCCTGTTCGACCCGACGGCGGGGCGCGTGAGGGTGGACGGGATCGACGTTACCGAGCCCACGCTCGAGTCACTGCGCTCGCAGATCTCCCTCGTGCTCCAGGAATCGATCCTGTTCGGGCTTTCGGTCGCGGAGAACATCCGCTACGGCTGCCCCGAGGCGAGCGATGACGAGGTGGTCGCAGCCGCACGCGCCGCACGGATCCACGACTTCGTGGAGAAGCTTCCCGAGGGCTACGACACGGTCCTGAGCGAACGTGGCCAGTCGCTCTCGGGCGGCCAGCGCCAGCGGATCGCCCTCGCGCGCGCCCTCGTCCGGCGGACGCCGATCCTGCTTCTCGACGAGCCGACGACCGGCCTCGACGCAGGCACGCAATCCGAGATCGTCTCGGTTCTGCGCGATGAGCTGATGCAGAAGCACACGACGGTCGTGATCGCGACGCACGATTCCCGCCTGATCAGGGAGGCCGACGAGGTCATCGTCCTCGAGGAGGGGCACGTCGTCGAGCGTGGCACCTACGAAGGCCTGCTCCGCACGTCGGCCGCCTTCCGGTGGCTGGTCGCCGAGGAGCCGGCCTCCTCGCCCGAGACAACGGCCTCACGCCCGCGTGCGCGGCGGCGGGAGAGCGGCCGGCGTGTCCTCTTCTACTCACACAACGGCGTGGGCGTAGGACACCTGCAGCGGCAGCTCGACCTCGCTACGGCGTACAAGCGCCGCCACCCGGACAGCGCCCTGCTTCTCGCCACCGGCTCACGCGGCGCATCGATGTTCCAGTTCCCCGACGGGATTGACTTCGTGAAGCTCCCGGCGCTCCTCATGGTCGACCGCTACCGGAACTGGGAGCCCCGCGATCTCCCGCTGCCGATCGAAGCCGTGACCGAGATGCGGGCGGAGACGCTGCGCCAGACGGTGCGGGCTTTCGCCCCCGACTTGCTCGTCGCGGACTTCATGCCGGCCGGGCCCTACGGGGAGTTGCTGCCCGCGCTCGACGAGCTCGAGCGTCGCGGCGGGCGCGCCGTCGCCGGCTTTCGCGACGTCATCGACGAACCGGCCTTCGTCCGCCGGCTCTGGGAGGAGACCGGTGTCTACGACGTGCTCCGCAGGAGCTACGCGGCGATCTGCGTCTACGGTGACCCCGCCGTGGTCGACTTCGCCGACTACGGGCTCGACGCAGAGCTCGGCGTGCCGATCCGCTATTGCGGCTACCTTGGCCGACCCGACGCCGGCATCGAGACCGCCCCGGAGCCGGAGCGGCCGTTCGTCCTCGCGACCAGCGGCGGCGGCGCCGACGGGTCGGTCGTCCTCGACCAGTTCCTGCACGCCGCCTCGCTCCTGCGCCTTCAGCTCGGCGGCCGCTGGCTCGCCGTCACCGGCCCGCTGATGGCCGAATCGGAGCACGCCCGGCTTGTCAGGCTTGGAGAGTGGGCGGGAGTAGACGTGAAGCGCGTGCTGCCCGAGCTTCGGCGAGAGGTCGCGCGTGCCGACTGCGTCGTCGCGATGGCGGGCTACAACACCGTCTGCGACGTCCTCTCCTACCGCCGACCCGCGGTGCTGGTGCCGCGGCCGGGCCCGAGCCTCGAGCAGACGCTCCGGGCAGACCGCCTGGACGAATGGGGCAGCGCCCAGGTGGTCCGGTCACGGGAGCTCAGCAGCGAGACCATCTCCGCCGCGATCCGGAGGGCGCTCTCAGGGGACGAGATCCCAGCGGCGCCGGTTTCCCTCGACGGCCTGAGGCACGCGCTCGAAGTCCTCGACGCGACCCTCGAGGAGGCGAAGGTAGCGTGAAAACCACGAGAGGAGAAGCTCCGATGCTCCCCAATTTCCCGCGGTGGGTGCGGCTTGCCGGCCTCCTCGCCACCGGAGGTTTGGTGGCCGTGACCACGGCGGCCGCGGCTCGGCAGTCGATCTCGTTCGAGCTCAAGGGCGGCTACAGGAATCAGACCGCCACCGCCTGCACGCAGAAAAACCACTACACCGACTATCACCGCGGGGGCACGCTGCTGATGGAGGGCTATGTCTCCCCTGCACCGGCCTTCCCGGACGGCACGTGGCGCGTGAAGGTGAAGGTCAAGCGGTGCAGGCTCGTGCACGGCGCACGGCGCTTCGTGGAGATCTGGCACGGCTACGCGCGCGGGAACCGTGTCCTCCTGAACGGCAAGAAGGTCGGGCACTTCCGGAAGCTGTACCGGCTCCGCAGCACCGGCTATTTCTTCGCGCGGGCGTACTACTACCGCACAAGCCCGTACATCAGGAGCAAGGGGCGCCACTTCCACGTGACCAGGTGACGCCTAAGTCCACCCGCTTTTCGTACCAGACCTATCTGCAGGTCAGCAAGGACGAGCCCGTGATCTCCGGCACGATCGGTTGGCCGGGCGCAATCGTGACGGGGACAGGGTCTGTACCGCACCGTTTCACGGTCGAAGCTGGCAGGGACGTGGACCCTATGGGCGTAGCCCGGCAGGGCTACGCCCATCCGGCAGCGTTCAGTGTCCCGAGACCTGGAAACATGCGACGTCGTACTGCGACACCGAGTTCGGGTTATTCGAATTCTGTGGTTGCGTACCCGCGTAGTGCGTTCCGGCGACGCCACTCGTGTTGAACGCCGATCCCGGCGCGTTAACCGAGTTTCCCGGCGTAGCGGGCTGGCTTTGACAGCTCTGATTCGGCTGCCCGCCCGCTCCGTTGGCATGTGGATCTGCGGCGTAGGCCGCTCCGACCCCTGCAAGAGTAAGAACGAATACGGCGGCGAGACTGGCTCCGAGCTTGCGCACTGGCGCACCTCCTCGTAGAGATATCCCCGCTTCTTCTACGGGTGCTGCGGACGAGCGGTTTGGCGATTCGCCAAACCATCACTGATCTTCAGACCGCTGCGACCTCAGGTGCCCTGCGTCCAGTAGCTCTCCAAAGACTCGAGGCCGTCCCACCGGCGTACCTCCCGCGGGGTTGCCGCTCTTCGAGCCGGCGCCAAGGCCTTTCGAACAGACAGCGGCACTCTGCTAGGGAGTCAGTTCTTGGGCGCCTCTTCGACGTCTGTCTCCTCGACGATCTTCTCGACGACTTTCTCTTCGACCGGTTCTTGCTCCTGCTTCTCGATCTCCCGCTGCTGCGCTACCTCGACTCTCGCTGCCTGCCACGAAGACCAGTGGCCGGCCACAAGCGCCCATAACGACAACGCCGACACGTAGACGACGCTCTTCAACCATCCAAGCTCGTAGGAAACCGGGATCATTGCGACCCAGAAGATCGTCAGCCATCCGTTGACGCGCCGCATGAAAACCGGGTCGCCTTGGACGGCCGCCCACAGTGCTTTTGCGACGTTCATGGCCGACACGCTCCTTTGGCAAGGAACGAGGGGGGGTGCGCCTGACACACCCGCAACTCCGGTTGAGACGTCCATTCGCAGGTCTCGGGCGGAAGCTCAGGCAGCGATTCGAGCGCAAGCTGGCACGCGACCTCCATGCGGATCGGGGCTTGCAGCTTGGGCTCGTCTTGGACGTCGTCTGGGATACGCGGACATTCCACCTACGCGGCTCACTAAACGGTGCGCGCTCGGGCGAATGATGCGCGTCCTACTCCGGGTGGCCGCGGTCGAGCCGTGGGCGAACCAGTTCGGTGCTTGCACGCGTGGAGGGCGGGCACAAACCCGCCCTCCACGTTCTCGGTGTGTCGCCCCTACAGGGCCTTTGTGATCTGGCCGCGGATCTCGCCGTTCTTGTTCTTTGCGGTGTGCACGTTGACGTAGGTCTTGCCCTTGAGAATCGCGGTGATCTCGGCGGTCGTCACCGGGCTCGTGCCGGTCACAGGCGATGTACACGGCCCGCACAGAGAGATCAGGATCGGGCCGGGCTTACCGCGCGGCGCTTTGTGGATGTGCGCGGCGAACGGCTTGCCGGTCAGATGGCTGAACGTCAGCCTCCACTTCAGGGTCCCGCCGGTCGCCTTGCGCGTGAGCGTGGCGGTGAAGCGGCCGGTGCCGCCCGTCGCCTTCACGTGCGGGATTTCCTGACCGTTGGTGAGCTGTGCCTTCAACTTGGTCGTCTTCGCGGCCGCGCCGGCGTTCGCCATGCCGACGGCGATGAGCGCCGCGGCGGCAATCGCCTGGACGATGAAAAGGAGTTTCCTTCTCGTCATGTCAACCTCCCGCTCGAGGGTTGGAGAATTTCTTCCGCCTGGTTATACGAACGCCCGCGTTAAGACGGATTGAGATTGCGTAGATCTCCGATTAAACGTCTCAGTCCCTCGCGTTCTCCGTACAAGTCGAATTGCTGCGACGATCAAGGTCCGCGGCACTCCGACAGGACGTGGCCGCAGCGCACGGAAGTCGCGTTTCTCAGTGGCAAACGTGGTTGTGTGGGGCCCAGGCTCCGCCGCAGTTGGGGCAGGATTTGAACCCGCGACCTCCGGGTTATGAGACGGCTGTTGCTAGGTCAGGCAACGCGCAATACCGCTTGGCTGCGCGATGCCCGATCAGGTGAGATCAGCTCAGATCAGCTCAGGCGGGCAAAAGTTGGGCAAAAGTTTTCGGCCGAGCAGACGAATGACGGTCCCGAAGAGGCGTAGAATCGCAGTCGTGCCTGGTTGACGCTAGAACCTCCGCGCGTACCTAGAACTCAGGCCGGCTGCGGCTTCCGTGCCGCGGACGCTGCCTACGCCAGATCGCCTCGGCGGCGGTGCTCGCGCGCCGCCTGGGTTTGTGCACGCCGGGGGCCACCCCGCGCGTGTCGACCGCCTGACCAGCTCGCAGCGAATCTGTCGGATCAGCTCCGCCCGTAAGTCACGCGATCGCGCCAGCGACCAGTTGCGGAGCTGCGCGCCCGGGGCTCAGCGGACCCTCCTTGACGCCGAAGCCGGCGAGGGCTCTACTAGCCGAAACAGACGAGAGACGGTCTCGTTGGCCGCGCGCACGCGCTTAGTGAAAGGGAGTCAGCATGTCGCACATGGGAAAATCGCACCTCGTCATCATCTTCACGGTGGGACCTGATGACGTGGCCGAGGGAGATCGCATCTTCGCGAGCCACGGCGAGTGGATGAAGGGGCATCCCCGCGAGGGCGATGTGGCGCTGCTGGACTACACCGTCTCCAAGGGCCCGGAACTGTCGAACCCGATGGACCCGAGCTCGGAGCCGACAGGCAAGACGATCTTCGTGCTCGATGAGTACTACGAGTCACCGGCCGGCATCGCCAGGCACTGGCAGGATGGGACGGACAACTGGCCGGACCTGTCCGCCGTGATGGCGTGGGCCGCCAAGGGCACGGTGGCGACACTGCACAACGGCACGGCTGTCCAAGCACTCTGGTAAGACGTTCGACGCCTGCATGGACGTCTCCCACACGGGAGGTCTGTGTCCAGTCCTGACGTTATGAGCATGACGCGCGCCTGCCGCTGACCCGCGCCAACCTGCACAGCCAGAACGACCTGACCGCCCAGCTAAGAAGCCGCACCCCGCCCCTCTCTGCCAATAACAAGCGCGATTAGTAGACTGGCTCGGCAGCTCGCACACGTATTGGGCGGACGCGCTCGCTCTTCCCGAAAGCAGGTGCAAGCTAGCACTGGCGCGGACGACTGCGTGTCCTCCATTGCGGGCGCCTCGCGGGCCGCGACCGAGACGCTCGCTGGCACGCAAGAGCGGCAGTCTCCGCGACGCCCGTCGGCACCTGTGGCCGAGCGGATCCGATGGCGGTAGAGGGCGAGTCACTTTGGCCGTTGACCGCAATGCAGCC
>WNGJ01008859.1_pt1 | contig 10720 bp, 9 predicted proteins | sample 5400611 | NCBI WGS metagenome assembly WNGJ01 (sample SAMN13153375, study PRJNA577476) | soil metagenome | isolation source: 40 cm soil or saprolite under Garry oak tree replicate 1 | place: USA:California | collected 2016-06-15
TAGAAGCCCAACAGGAAAGGCAAAGAGAAGAAGAAAAAAAGTCGGGGGCAGAAGCAGCGCTGGCGGCAGGCGCGTCGGGCGTCCAGGGCGGCTTCTTGAAAAACCTACCCGTGAAAGCACCACCCCCGCCCCTACGCGAAGACCATGTGCGCATCGGCTCCTCAAGCGGCCTCACCATAAACCTACCCCTGAGGGGACTAGCGTCCCCGTGTACCCCCTCCTTTAGTTTATTATTGCGAGCGCGGCAGTTGGAGGTAATGAGGTTTGCTGGCCTTTAGTCCCATCTATTTTTAATGGACATGTAGCGGGTTATTTACCGGTAGTTTGTTAACGAGGGACAAGCTGTGATAGAATGGTGGGAGAGGAGGAACGTGAGATGACGAAGCGAATAGACATCACCCCAGCACCAGAACCACTGGAAGCATACCCAATCAACGTCTCTCATCAGTTGAGGGCTTCGCGTCATCTCTCCCGTTGATGAACCTCATGGGCCTAAAGTGGCCATGAGCTTGTCACGTTTTTGTATACTGTACGATATTGGGAGTGATAATCTCAAGAGAGGAAGAGTACAGGTATGCAGCGACGTCCTCCCGCACAGGAGAGTTGGGAATCTCCAACCGATGACGCCGCGTTCTTTGATCGGTATGGCCCGGTTATCTTCGCGTATATCCTCAAACACGTGCGCTCACGTGAAGATGCTGAAGATCTGACCCTGGAGGTCTTTACCGCCGCCCTGGAAAAAAAGACGTTGAGCCAGCTCCGGCCCGAGGAGCAGTTAGCCTGGCTGAAAAGGGTCACCCATAATAAATTGATCGATGCCTATCGGAAAGCGCAGCATCGCAGAAATGTCAACATCGATATATTTGCAGAGGCACTCTATGACAACGATGAACCTGAACAGGTCGTGTTACAGCGCGAGGTCGATCGCCAGTTGCACCAGCACATCCAGCAACTTCCCGCGTTCCAGCAGCAGCTCTTATATCTGCGCTATGCTCACAATTTGAGTGCTGCCGAGATCGGTGTCTTGCTGAACAAGAGTGAAGACACCATTCGTCAACAACTCTCGCGGACCAGAAAACTCTTGCGTGCCAGCTATCTCAGACAGGAACAGAAAGGGGGCTACTGATGTCCAGGCCAGAAGATCTCATCCAGGATGAGATTGAGCATCCCGAACAGACGCGGCAATTGCAGCAAAGCTATCCGCTCTCGCAGGCCGATCAGCGCTCGTTGCTGCGTATTCGCACGCGCTTACTCGCACAACGCTCCGCATCGCTTCCACCCGTAGCACGGATAGAGGAGATGCAGACAGAGCCATTGCGGGCTCTGTTCAACGAACCGGTGGAACGCCCACTGGCGGGGCAGTTTCTCCCGCCCCGTGTTTCTCAACCGTCCAGGCCGAAGAAAAAGGCCGTGAGCACCTGGCGCCTTGTGGCTCTGGTAGCTGTGCTGTGTGTGGTCGTGCTCAGTGGGACGTGGTACGCGCTGACGCATGTTCTCACCTCGACAGGACACCCCATCTTGCCTCGCGTGACGCCAACGAGTGTTCCTGGTCAGAAGCCCGCTTTCTTTGCCCTCTCTGACCTCAAAATGACGAGCGCCACTACTGGTTGGGCAAGGATGGGAGAGACGTCTTCCGGGCAGGAACTTTTTACGATTGCGCGCACCACCGATGGCGGAAAAACCTGGCAGAGCTTTGATTTTCACGGTCAACCTGCGGGCCTGATTGGCCACTTTTTCTTAAATGATCAAGCAGCCTGGGTAATTATGGGGTCATCCTCGGACGCGCATACCAACATGACCGTTATGCGCACAATCGATGGGGGACAGCACTGGACGACCCTCCACATGCCTCCTGCGATGGAGAATATCACGTTTCTTGATCAGCAGCATGGCTGGGCCTGGGCTTTGGGGTCTCTGGCAGGCGTGCCTGCGACGCATTCACTGTATAAGACCGTCGATGGTGGCGCAACATGGATCAAGCTCGGCATGATGAGCACTAACCGTACCCCTGGTGACCTGGCTCCTGGAGCCTTGCCATTCAGCGAGTTCTTTGGCTTGACCTTTCTGACCCCTCAACGCGGTTGGGCTATCATCTACCCATCTCAAGTCTTTGAGCGCGCTTTCCTCTACCTGACACAGGATGGTGGGAAGACCTGGCAGCTCCAACAACTGCCGCAACCAGCGACCGGACCCATCCCTGGCATTCATACGACGATCCAGGGAAATGCGCAGTCAGGCGCTTTGATTGACATGCAAGGCCCGAAATTCTTTACTCCGCAATATGGTGTGTTGAGCATTGTTTCGCAGGGCAGCGCACAAGGGCCGCGCGAGATATACCTGTACGAGACGAACGACAGGGGAGACAACTGGTTGCCTTTGAGGGCACACATAGAAGTTAGAAGCCTTTTCCGTGAGGTTCTTGATCCGACCCATCTGCTTCTGTGGAACAAGCAGACGATCACCGTGTATGCGCTCGTGAATGCTCAATGGCAACCGCAGCATAGTTCGCAGGTTGCGGGAGAAGTGGGGTTTTTCTCTTTTGTCACCAGCCAGCTTGGCTGGGTGTTTACCAGTCAACAAGCGGCTAACGAACTCATCAGGACGCTGTATAGGACCAACGATGGCGGTCTATCCTGGCATGAGGTGATACGGGTGAGCGCTCCTGTGCCCCCACGGCAACAAGGAGGTTAAAAAGGTCTGCCTGAGCATGGAGCAGTTTACCCCTCTAGAGCGCTTCCTTGCTTGGCTTGAGGGAGGACCAGGGCAGACCCTGGTCCTCCCTCACCATGATCCTGCCTGTCCACAGGCACCTGCTTACTCCTATTTTTTTGAGAGGAATGGACAAAAGCGTGAAACAACGAACTCTTTTGATGATAGTCCTTGTGCTGATGGTAGTGCTGGTCGTGGTGCTGGGAACCTTCTTTTCGTCGGTCCTTTCCTTTTGGCAGGGCGCCGACGGCTCGGTTGCCACTCCCACCGCCACCCCAACCGAGATCCCAACCCCAACCGATACACCGATCCCGACGCCGACGCCTTCTCCCTCGCCAACACCTCCGCCTCTGGTGAATGGCTCCTTCGCGTATGTACTGGATGCCACTTCGGGGCGCGTCTTGCTGAATGTGCAGGGGCATCTGCGGGTTCCTCTGTGGAGTACAACGAAGATCATGACTGCTCTGCTGGCGATTGAACGCTTGCAGCCTGACCAGGTTGTGACCATCGAGCAAGTAGAGCTGGACGAGGTACCGCCCGGCTTGAGCACTGCCCAATTGCACGCCACCGACCAGATGAGCATCCTGCATCTCCTCTACGGCTTACTACTCCCTTCGGGCAGCGATGCCGCGGTGGTGCTGGCCCACGCTGTCTCTGGCGAGACAGCGAGCTTCGTCGCGCTCATGAACGCCAGGGCGGTTCAGCTTGGTTTGAGTGATACCCACTACAACAATCCCTATGGGGCAGACGAACCCGGTCACTATTCCAGCGCCGCCGATCTGGTGAAACTCGCCCGCGTGGCGATGGGCTACCCGCTCTTTGCTCAGATTGTCTCAACCCCCTCCTATCACCTGGACCCGAATTTATCTCATTATCGCTATGACTGGACGAATATTCTCGCCCCTTTCCTCCAGCGCTATCCAGGTGCCAACGGGATTAAAACCGGCTCGAACGCGGCGGAAACGGACTGGTGCATGGTTTTCTCGGCCTATCGCACTGGCCGGCTCTTGATCGGCGCCGAGATGCAGGCTCCTACGGAGCACCAGGTCTTTCTTGACGCGCAAAATATGCTTGATAAAGGCTTTGACTCCTAATTGTTTTATCCATCTCATCCTTTTGCTCTAACACGAGGAAATAACGTCTCAACTGAGACTCTGGAGAAATCGATGCTACCACTCCTACGCCACCTGACGCGTTCACTTCTCCTGTGGGCCAGCAGCCTGCTTTTACTTCTCTGTCTTTTATTCGCAGGCTTGAGGCTTTCGTTCTCGCTTCTTTCGTCTTTTTCCTCGTTGTTGCAAAAAACTGGCTCCCCTTTCAATAGCCTGTACGGTGCGGTAGCGTTATCTCCTTCCAACGTCTGGGCTGTGGGAGAAACATCCATGGAGCATGGCACTCAGCCCCTCATCGAACATTGGAACGGAGTTGCCTGGAGCGTCACGGCGAGTCCCTCCCTTCCTGTACAGGGCGCGTTTCGTTCCTTTCACCGATTGAAGGCTGTAAGCGCCCGTAGGAGTAATGATATCTGGGCTGTTGGGTGTTCCAACTGCTCTGATGATGCTCAGACCATCCCGCTCATTGAGCACTGGGATGGAGCTAGCTGGACCATCATCACCGTCGGAAAAAATAACGTGAAGGGCGCCCTTAATGGAGTGTCCGTCCTTTCGCCTACGAATGCGTGGGCTGTCGGGAGCACCTCAAACAACGGGCAGAACAAGCTACTGCTTGAGCAGTGGAACGGAGCCACGTGGCAGGTCCTCTCGCATCCAGGGGAGAGCCTCTCTGGCAATCTCAATGGAGTCGCCGCCCTTTCACCAGAGAAAGTATGGGTGGTTGGACATTTCTTCGACAAGGGGACAATTGAGCCACTGATTGAACATTGGGATGGAACTCGCTGGGAGATAGTGGTTGGACCTGGAAGTAGCCACTCAGTTTCTTTGTGTGGAGGACCTCTGTATGGAATCACCGCGCTTTCTGCTCAAGATATCTGGAGTGTAGGTACATGCCTGTTCCATTGGAACGGACCCATCTGGCAACTTCATGCAGGGCCTCAGCTTCAGTCAAAACTTTCGAGAGACACCTGGTATGCAGTCGCAGGTGCTTCTACAGACTCTCTCTGGATCGTTGGCCAGTGTGTCCAGTTGAAGCAAGCTGTTATTGGACATTGGAATGGGAAGATCTGGAAGATCGCTTCTAACGGCTTTTCGAGGGGGAGGATGGGGGTCTCCACGCTCTTTGGCTTGGCAATGCCTTCTGTCGAGGACGCCTGGGCCGTAGGGGAAACCAGCTCCGCGAGCAAAACGCTGCTCCTTCATTGGAAGGGAGAAAGCTGGCAGCTCATCTCCAGCCCTAATCCGGGATCACCACAACGTGTCCCGGTCATCCATTACTGATCCAGGCATGTGTTTCTCAATTTTCTTCTTTCACACCATTCTTCTGGCTCGTGAAAAGATGCAACTCTGGAGGGTCAACGTTGGTGGTTCTATCAATTTGATGTAAAATGATGGGTTTCTCAACGTGATACGTTGTGGAGAGGCGTAGCCAGTTCTTTTTTCTCTCGCTGCCGGTGGCGAGGAAAAGTCCTGTTGATGGAGGTTGTCATGTTCTATTCGGTCGCCATTCCTGGTATACTACCAGCATGGGCTACAGCGGGCAAAAATAGTGAGACATCGTTGGGTCCAGAAAGAGCCAGAGGTTCTTTAGCAGTTGTCTCTCAAGGAGGCCAGGTGCCCCAAAGCCTGGAAAGACCACATACCGGCATGACGACAAACAAATCGCGAGATGCTTCCAATAAAGATACATCACCGTATTCTAACGAGAGCCGTGTCCTGGATTTCGGTATGCTGTATGAGAAATTCCGGCGACCGATTCACGCGTATATCTATCGTTTACTTGGCAGCCAGGAAGATGCGGATGATCTCATGCAGGAGGTGTTCACGCGTGCCTATGTCTCCTGGGATGACTTGTATGACCGGGAAAACCTTTCTCCCTGGCTTTACCGCATTGCCACAAATTTGTGCGTGGATCTTCTCCGCCGGCGTAAGCGCATCTCGTGGTGGCCGCTTACGCGCCGCAACCGGGCGGATGAGCATCTCGAGAGCGCCAGCGAAGAAGATATTTCCTACCTACCCTCTGATAGCGGAGGCATACCGGAGGTTGCCGAGCGGGAGCATATTCGCCTGGCCCTGGCGAACATGCCAGCGGATTACGCTATTGTGCTTGTGCTGAACGCGGCGCAAGGCGTGCCCTACCAGGAAATAGCGGCCATCGTAGGTATTTCGTCGAATGCGGCGGCAACGCGTATCTCACGTGCGAAACGCATGTTCGTGGAACAGTACCAGCGTATCAGTGTGACCGGAAGTAAAAGGGAGGAGCGGTAACTATGAATTACACAGATTTGCCGCCGTTACCCAGAGCAGGAGAAATTGGTCCACAGGTTTGTAATACTGTACGCTTGTACTTAGCTGTTCTCAATGATTTAGCGCCGGAGCAGGTAGACCAGGTATTGCAGCATGTCTCCACCTGCGCGTCCTGTACCGCGGAATTTCATCTCATGAATAGCGTGACACGCCTGGTTGCAGGTCTCCCAACGACAACACCTTCTCCGCGCGTCGATGCCGCGATTATGGCGCTACAAACTGCTGGGAACGGGGCACGGTCGCGTAAACCTGCGCGCCGAGCGCTCCCTTCGCGTCGTGCTACCTGGCTTATCGGTCAGCTGGCCGTGGCGGCTGTTCTCCTGATTGCATTGCTGACTGCTACACACTTCAGCAGTATCGCGCCTGGCGTACATCAATCCTTCCAATTGCCGCCTAACCTTAGCTGGAGTGGCTATGTCCTGTATCAAAGTGATACGAGAGTTGACGCGAGCGGTATGGTTTACCATGTCAATAGCTATTCCGAGCTCGGCGCGGACCGCATGCAGCATGTGGAGACGGTTGCCGGTGGACAGCTGGATGTTGTTGCGGTGGGTGACCAGCATGCCATGCTCGGCAAGGACATGATTCATCACGTGGCTCAATGGGGAGCGGATGCGTGGGGTGTTGACGATTCGCTGTTTGACCTGGCGCAACTGCGACATGATTTGCAGACAAAGGCGGCTGTCTTCCTCGATAAGGAAAACTTTAGAGGTCAGGATGTCTACCGTATCCGCACTAAAGATGGTTTTGTGTTGCTGCTGGATATGGACTATATGCCGGTCAATGTGTTGCAGGGCGCCAGCGGCCCTGGTACTGGAGAACCCATGTACGATACGGTCAAAGTGCTTCCTGCCTCCCAGGTTTCCTCCTCGATGTGGGATATGAGCGTCCCCCGGGGTTTCCAAATGGGGACGCTGCCTGCTAAGCCATAATTTGGGTTCTGGTAAGAAGCAGGGGTTGCAGAGATTGCCCGGCACCACTGCAGGGTGGGGGCAAGCCCCAATAACATTTCAAAGAAGACGAGTTGCGCGTCAAACGAAGCCGATTCAGGAGTGTCATCCTGAGCGCAGCGAAGGATCTCTGTCCAGCGAGAGATCCTTCGCTGCGCTCAGGATGACAATCGAGGAGGCAGACAGCCCCTGCGCGGAATTTACCCTGAGCGAAGCGAATGGGCTCAGCATGACAAGTGACCCGCGATGATTACCGATCTTGGTTGTTAAAAATCATTATCGGCCGCCACCAGTGACAATCAGGGGAACCCTATCGCCTTGCCAGAGCACAGCAGTAAGGTCTAGCACTGTCATGCTGAGGTAGAGAGACCTGCCTGACCCTGTGAGAGCAGATATTAGAGCGCAGCAGTAAGGTACAGGATTGTCATGCTGAGCGCAGCGAAGCATCTCTTTGCCCAGCGAGCCAGCCCTTCCGCGCAGTTTCCCCTGAGCGAAGCGCATGGGCTCAGGGTGATACGGGGTGACTGCTCAAACGGTCAAGGACCTTTCTTCAAATTGAACCTTGCCTAATGTGCATAATATGGGCTTCTTGAGTCAAGGGGAGCCCAAAAAAATTACCGATCAAAATGAGCGCTAAATGAGCGCTATTTGTACCATATCAATCCTGCTAGCCGTAGTGCACAGTCAACCTTCATCTGATCGATGAAGAGCGTTGTCATCCTGGAAGAGCGTTGTCATCCTGAGCGAAGCGAAGGATCTCCCGCTGGGCAGAGATCCTTCGCTCAGGATGACAGACAAGATGGCTTATGGAGTGGCACCCTTTCCTTGCCGGTGCCAGGCTCGTGCGCCTCCGCCACATGAAGCTTGACGGACTACTACAGCCCCTTTCGCCATCCACTCCCGTTGCGAGTTTGCCCTTTCTCCCAGGTACGCGATACAATGAAAGAGGTATACCTGGTTGTTTGCGAACATTCACAATGTTGTGGATGAGGGGTCAATGCATCCAGGTCAAAGGGGAACTTGTAATGCCAGAACATACACCTGTGATCGCCGGAGCGGTACGCATACCGACCGGCAAATTCCTCGGCAGTCTTGCCAGTTTTACGGCGCCGCAACTCGGCGCTATCGTCATAAAAGAAGTTGTACGCCGCTCAGGTATCTCGCCCGACTCTATCGATGAGGTTATCATGGGCAACGTTGTCTCTGCGGGCATTGGCCAGGCGCCAGCCCGCCAGGCCGCTATTCATGCCGGCCTACCGGATGATCTGCCCGCGTTTACTGTCAATAAAGTGTGCGGCTCGGGCCTTAAAGCTGCCATGCTCGCTGCCCAGGCCATCCGGGCCGGAGATGCCCAGGCATTTGTTGCAGGCGGCATGGAGAGTATGAGCAATACCCCCTACCTGCTGGCTAAGGCCCGGACTGGGTACCGCATGGGCAATGGCGAGCTGATCGACGCTGTTGTGCATGACGGCCTATGGTGCGCCTTTGAAAACACGCATATGGGCGGCGAAGCCGAGATCATCGCCGAAAAGTTTGGGGTCACTCGCGAAGAGCAGGACCAGTTCGCGCTCCAGAGCCAGCAGCGCGCTGCCGCTGCTACCGCTTCCGGGCGCTTTAAAGATGAGATTGTGCCCGTCGAAATCAAGCAGAAGAATGGTGTCGTGGTGGTGGATAGCGATGAACCCATTCGCGGCGATACTACGCTGGATGCACTTGCAAAGCTTAAGCCTGCCTTTAAAGAAGGTGGCACGGTTACGGCGGGCAATGCCCCTGGTTTAAGCGATGGGGCTTCGGCCACCGTCGTTGTGGACCAGGATTTCGCAAAGGCAAACGGGCTGGGCGTTTTAGCGCGCATTACTGGTTATGCTTCAGCCGCGATTACGCCGCGTTACATCTTTGCGGCACCCACCCGTGCCGTCAACCGGCTGTTAGAGCGCACGGGGCTCAAGCTCGGCGATTTTGACTTGATCGAGGTCAACGAAGCCTTTGCGGCGCAGACCCTGGCGAATGGTAAAGAACTCGACTGGGATTGGTCGCGCGTAAACGTTAACGGTGGAGCGATTGCGCTGGGCCATCCCATTGGCTCCAGCGGCTCGCGCGTCTTGACCACTCTGATCTACGAATTGCGCCGCCGGGGCGGTGGCAGAGGATTGGCGACGCTGTGCCTGGGTGGCGGTGGAGCGGTGGCGATGGCGGTTGAGGTGTGAGTTAGGAGTTGACGACAAAGACCTCCGTCGCAAGCTGCGTTGAAAGCTTGCGACGGAGGTCTTCTTGCAGTTTCCTGTAATGCTGTCAGGCCACGGGCTGCAATTTGCCGGTCTTGACATCGTAGATAAAGCCTCTGATGTCGATGTTCTGGGGAATGAGAGGCGAATTGCGCAGGAAGGCGATGTCGTCGCGCACGGACTGTTCCAGGTCCTTGAAAGGGAGGAAGGCGATGTGGTCTGCGTCAGCAGATAAGTCCCTCTTCACTTTATCGTGGATTTGTTCGTTGGTAAAGGTGAGCATACCACAGTCGGTGTGATGAATAATGACGATGGTGTTGGTGCCAAGCAATTGCTCGGAGATGACCAGGGAACGCAGGGCATCGGCGGCTCGTCCACCTGCGTTGCGAATAACATGTGCATCACCCTCTTCCAGGCCAAGTATGCGCGCTGGATCAAGGCGCGCATCCATACAAGCCAGTACGGCTACTTTGCGCGCGGGAGGTAATGGAAGATCACCTTTTTGGAAGTGCGAGGCATATTCCTCATTTGCTTGCAGGAACTCATCGACGACGGTCATAAAACGACTCCTTTGCTTGCTAACACACGCTAAACGGAATAAGCTACTGCTCTCGCCGCGACCTTTCGGACACAAATAAAAGGCTAGCTGGTGAGTTAGATAGATCCCACCAGGGAAGTGGAGCAACTGCATCAACAATACCATGGAATATTCATTCCTGCAAGCTATATGATTTATCACTATTGGTTATGTTTGAATCATAAGAAAGGTCTATAAAGCTTAGTGTGGTACAATATTTCATACATTTGGAAATAGGCCAACGTATGATTCTTATCCCTTTTTCACCTGTAACCTCAACGAGGAGGAATCACTTAGCATGCTTGAGCAGAGATCAACAGATACAGGTCAGCAGAATATTGTTGAACAAGGTACACTTTTTGATAAAGCAGAGTTGGAACGCTTGAAGGTCGAGCGGCGGCATTGGGAAGATACCAGCGTGCGGGAGTCGCAGGAACGTATGCCCGAACGCGACAACCTGATGACCACTTCCAGCGTCCCTATCAATCGCGTGTATATGCCGCAGGATAACGAGAACCTGGACTATACGCGCGACATCGGGCTTCCTGGCGAATATCCCTATACGCGCGGTGTACAGCCGACTATGTACCGCGCCAAACCGTGGACGATGCGCATGTTCGCGGGTTTTGGCACTGCGGAAGATACGAATGCGCGCTTCAAATATCTGCTCTCACAGGGTCAGACAGGTCTCTCTACGGCCTTTGATATGCCCACGCTGTACGGCTATGACACCGACCATCCGCTTGCAGCAGGTGAGTTTGGTAAATGTGGTGTCGCCATCTCTTCACTGGCCGATATGGAGATCTTATTCGATGGCCTGCCCCTCGACAAGGTTACCAC
>WNGJ01008860.1_pt1 | contig 10720 bp, 9 predicted proteins | sample 5400611 | NCBI WGS metagenome assembly WNGJ01 (sample SAMN13153375, study PRJNA577476) | soil metagenome | isolation source: 40 cm soil or saprolite under Garry oak tree replicate 1 | place: USA:California | collected 2016-06-15
CGAGCTCCACGTACGGCTCGGACGGCTCCCGGTCTTGTGCGCAAAGCTCGACCATCGCGGCGGGCGGCGCTGCATCTTCCGCTGCGGGTACGCGTCGTGACGCCGCTTGCTCTTCGCAGAGCCGCGGCGCTCGTCGTCATCCTCGTTGCCGGGGCGGCCTTCGGCCTCCGGCACACGCCGTCCCAGGCGCAGCAGGAGCCGGCCCGCACGCTCGTGCACGACGTGGCCGGCGTCGGTATGACCGTCGGCGACATGGACCGCGCGGTGGATTTCTATTCCAAGGTGCTCTTCTTCGAGAAGGTGTCGGACGTGGAGGTGGCCGGTGACGCGTTCGAGCGCCTGCAGGGGATCTTCGGGGCCCGCGCGCGGATCGTCACGCTGCGGCTCGGAGACGAGCGCCTGGAACTGACCGAGTACCTGGCATCGCGCGGGCGGCCGGCGCTCGCCGATGCACGGAGCAACGACCGCTGGTTCCAGCACGTCGCGATCGTCGTCAACGACATGGAGCAGGCGTACCTCTGGCTCCGCCGCCACGGAGTCCAATACGTTTCCCCGAGCCCACAGCGGCTTCCCGACTGGAACCCGAACGCGGCCGGCATCCGCGCCTTCTACTTCCGGGATCCCGACGGGCACGCGCTCGAGATCCTCCAGTTCCCGCCCGACAAGGGCGACCCCCGCTGGCACCGGCCGAGTGACCGCGTGTTCCTCGGCATCGACCACACCGCGATCGTGGTCGGCGACACCGCGGCGAGCCTCGGCTTCTATCGGGACGTCCTCGGCATGAGAGTGGTCGGCGGAAGCGAGAACCACGGACCAGAGCAAGAGCGGCTCAACAACGTCTTCGGCGCTCGCCTCCGGATCACCACGCTGCGCGCGACCGCGGGCCCCGCCGTCGAGCTCCTCGAGTACCTGACGCCGCGAGACGGCCGACCGTACCCGGTCGACGCGCGGGCCAACGATCTCGTCCACTGGCACACGATCGTGGCGACATCCAGCCCCGAGGCGGTCTACCGGGCGCTCCTGGCCGGTCGGTATCCCCTCGTCTCGCCCCGTGTGGTCACGCTCCCGGACGGGCCGCTCGGGTCCCGCGAGGCGTTCCTCGCGCGCGACCCGGACGGCCACGCGCTCCAGTTCCGCTCGCGCTGAGTCCCCGCGACCCGCGGTTCATTCCGCCAGCAGCGCCGCGCACCGCTCCGGCTGCCCCGCCACGCCGGGGTTCGCCACGATCGTGCCGCCGCGCGGGACGCACTGACTCGGCGGGGGCGCGGCGCCCCGCTCCACCCAGTCGACGAGCAGCTGAAAGGCTCGGTGAGCGTGAGGCTGGACGAACTCGAGCTGCGTGAAGTTGCAGCAGCTCTGGCGGTACCGCTCGATGTGATTGCCGTTCTGGATCTCGTAGTACCGGTGCAGCGCGGCGCGCCCGGCGGCAACGACGGCGTCGCGGAACGGTCTCCCGTGGCGCTTGATCGGCAGGAGCGCGTCCATCGTGCCCTGCAGTGTGATCAACGGCCTGGAGATGTCGCCGTCCGTCGAGATCTGGCCGAGCCGCGGCGATAGCTGGAACGCCTTGCGGCGAGCCAGGTAGTTGTAGTCCTTCGTGTCGCTCCCGCCGAGCGGATCGAGCTGGTTCATGGGATAGAGGGGATCCAGCTCGCGGACGAAGACGCACGTGGTGACGTCCCAGTAGTTGTTGGCGTGGGTCTCCCAGTGGGAGCCGACAACGGGGCTGAACGTGTTGCCGGGCGTCGGCGGCCTGGCGAAGATGTCGGGTGGGTAGCCGGCGCCGAGCATCGCCTGGAACGCTGCGCTCTGCCGGCTGAATCCCGAGGCGACGTAGGGCTCCCAGTTCCGAAGCGCGACCGGCAGGTCGATGAGGATGTTCGGCCCGGCCGGCGACCAGTAGACGCCCTCCCAATCCACACCGCCGTCGAAGCGTGTGGGAAACTCCGACAGCATCCGCCGCACGACGTGGCCCCCGTTCGAGATGCCCAACAGGTAGACGCGCTCGGGCTGGCGGTGGTAGTGCGCCTCGAGGCTCAGCTCGGCGACGTCGGCGGCCTGGAGCGTCCGCACGAACCATTCGCGGATCGTGTCGGCGGGGTCGTCGACGTAGAAGTGTGTGAAGAGCGTGCCCGTGACCGCGCTCCGCGGCGAGAGCCGGCAGGCGGCGGGGTCGGCCAACGGCGCCGTGAAGAAGAAGTTGAGCATGCCCTTGTTGGTCGAGACGTAGGCGTAGCCGAGCTGGACGACGAGGTCGCTGAAGATGAAGTCGCCCATGAACTCGCTGCGGAGACCGCCCGGCACGCCGACGACCAGGCGGCCGTTCCAATTCGTCGGCAGGCGGAGGACCCAGCGGGCGTTGGCGTCGTCGGTCATGGCGCCCGTGACCTGGAGCCCCGGGAAGGTGCGGTCCGGGTCGATCGGCGTGCGGAAGGGCGCGTCGGGGGAGACGGCTTGAGCGTCGGTGCGCGGCGTGAAGGCGTTGGGCGGTAGCCCCGGGCGCGAGTTGTCGGGCGGCGTCGTGTCCGCGTTGCGGGTGGTGAGGTCAGCGCTCGCCACGCAGTGGACGTCGCTGGCGACACCGGCCAGGGCGCGCTCGATCGCGGCGCAATCGGCCCGCGCCGGGGCCGAGAGCCCAAGGACCAGCAGAACGAGGGCGACGGCGATCAGCGTGCGCATCGAAGCCTCCGGGTGGAGACGGAATCGAGCGTACCGATAGGGTACTACAGCAGGCAATCAGCCCGGCGGCGGTCGCGGAATTCGCGCCCCCGAAGCATCTGATTTGCTCTAAACTTGGGGGACGGCAGGAGGATCAGATGAGCCAGCCTTGGATTTGCGCGAAGTGCGATGAGCCGATTCTCAAGAATCAGCGGTTCACGACGGCGATCGTCCCGGGGCGTCGGTCCAACCCGGACGTCGTCTCGGGGAAGGTCCTGGTCCACAAGAACGAGGAAGATTGCAAGAAGCGCTAGGTGGCCCGCCGGGTCACCGGATGATCTCGTCAGCCAGCAGCAGCACCGATTTCGGGATCGTCAGGCCGAGCGCCCCCGCGGTCTTGAGATTGATGACCAGCTCGAAGCTCCTCGGCTGTTCGATGGGAAGCTCCGCGGGCTTGGCCCCTTGGAGGATCTTGCTCACGTAGACGGCAGCGCGCCGGTACACCTTCGGCTGGTCCGGTCCGTAGGCCATCAGGCCGCCGACGTCCACAAACTCTCGCCTCCAGAACATCGCGGGAAGCCGGTTCCTGATCGCAAGCGCGACGATCTGGGTTCGATGGACGAACGGGAGAGTGGCGGGCAACACGATGAGCGCATCGGCACGGCCCGTGGTGATGGCGGCGAAGGTCCGCTCGAAGCTCTCGGGCCCGCCCAGCTCAAAGGACTGCACCTGCATGCCGAGGGCCCGCGCCGCGTCAGCCGTTTCCCTCAGTGCCGGGCCGGAGCTGGGATTGGTCGGGTTCGTCAGGACCGCCAGGCGCGTGGCCGAGGGGACCGCCTCCTTCAGCAACTGGAGCCGCTTCGCGCTGGTGTCAACTTCATTGAAGGTCAACCCCGTGATGTTGCCGCCCGGTTGCGCGAGGCTGGCGACGAGCCCGCTCGCCACCGGATCGAGCACGAGCGTGACGATGGGAATCGTCGCGGTCGCCTCTTTGGCAGCGAGCACCGCGGGCGTGGTCGCAGCCACGATCACGTCGACCCCGAGACGGACGAGCTCGGTCGCCAGGTCGAGCAATTGGACACCCCTCGCCTCGGTCGAGCGGAACTCCAGGGCAATGTTCTCGCCCTCTTTGTAGGCCAGATCCCGCAACCCTTCTCGGAATGCGTCATAGCCCACCCGGTTGGCAATGACACCGACCCGCGGGATCTTCCCCGCCTGCTGCGCGTGGGCGGCGAGCGGCGTGACGAGGATGCCAAGCGTGAGGACGAGGCTGAGGATCACGGATCGCGTGGTGCCCATGGGGCCCTCCAGTCCTGCTCTCGCAGGATAGCCCCATCTGTGTCCAGGTCAATCGGGGACCAGACCGCTTGGCCAAGGGAGAGCCTCGCGCGTCCCGTCTTCAACCTCATCTCGTCCAGTTGAGGGCCTCGATGAGCCCGTTGGTGACTGCGATGACCCGGTTGTGCTCGTCCGCGAGGCTGTTTCGGCGGGAGACGGCTCCGTTGTGCTGGTCGACAAGTGCGTTATGGGCTGCGACGAGCGTGTTGTACTGCTGGCAGAGGGCCTGGATCCGGCTCGTGAGGCGAGACTGCGAACAAGTTGGCGGTGCGGCGCCGGACTTGGCCATCTCAGCTTTGACAGCATCGATGCTGGCGTGCGTCGTGTCGCGCTGCCGCTTGAGGTCGCCGAGGGTTTGCTCGAGGCTCAGGATTTCAGCGCCGATGGCCGTGAGTCGTGTCTGGTTGACATCGATCTGAGCCTGCAGCGGCTTCTGATCGTTCTGGATCTTTGCCTCGTCTTCTAGGTGAAACTGATCCTGCGCTTTTTCGATCTCCGCTTGCTGGCCGGCCCAGAGGCGGCGGATCACGTTCTCGAGCGCGGAGCAGGCGGACGGCTTCGTCAGTATCGCCTCCATGCGGGTCTTCGTCGTCTTCGCTCCGTTCAGATAGATGTCGACGTGACGCTGCTCATGCGCGGCGACTCTCGCGGCGAACCGCTGCCAGTTCGTCCTGATGTCCCGCGAGAGGTCGTTCAGCTGGTCGTGCTGCGGCAGCGTGACCACGAGGTTGAGCGTAATCGTCATCGATTCGGGGCTGCACAAGCCAGGGCGAGTCTCGATACCTCTCCAGTCGATGCTCCATTCCCCGGACGTCAGGCCGATCGCGCGGCGGGCCTTAGTGTCAAACAGGCCGTTCCTTTCGATGTCGTCGAAGATCACGCCCGTGGTCGTCCCGCGGACCGAGTAGTACCGGGTCGAACTGCTCGTCTTGAGCACGACCCACTCTCGCTGTGGAGTAAGACCGGCACACCCGCAGAGAACGATGAGTACAAAGACGGGGAGCGGAAGAAAGCGTGCCTGGGATTCGCGATATCGCCTCATCGTCTCCTTCGAACCTGCGACCCTCGGATTGGAAGTTCTTCGCGCGATGGACAAGGCGGTGACGGGATCATCTGCGCCCACCTAGAGGTTGTCAAGGCGGTTGACCGCTCTCTTCGGGCGGGCTAAGCTCGGCGCACTTCCGGCCCGGCTGTTAGGAGCCCGTGATGAAGTGTCTGGCCCTGCGAAAGCGGCGAGTGTGATGTGGTGCCAAAGGGTCGAGCTGGTTGGAAACCGTTCTCTGTCGTGTGGAGGGTGCGACCCAATGACAACCGTGTTGCTGCGAAACTGGTGGGCACTGGCCCTGCGCGGAGTCCTTGCCATTCTGTTGGGCGTCGCGGTGGTCGTGCTCCCCGGAGTCACGCTGGCCGCGTTGGTCGTCCTCTTTGGCGCCTATGCGCTGGTGGATGGGGTGCTCGCGATTATCGCGGGTGTGCGCGCAGCCGAGCGGCATGAGCGGTGGTGGTCCCCAGTCCTCAAAGGGCTCGCCGGGATTGCCGCCGGGGTCGTCACGTTCGTGCAGCCCGCACTCACCGCGTTGGCCCTGCTCTACCTGATCGGCGGATGGGGGATCGTGACGGGCATCCTGGAGATTGTCGCGGCGGTTCACCTCCATCGTGCCCATGGCGAGTGGCTCTTGGTCCTGAATGGCGTCTTGTCTGTCCTGTTCGGCCTTCTCGTCATCCTCTGGCCGGGGGCGGGACTCCTCACTCTGCTGTGGATGCTTGGAGCCTACACGATCTTCTTTGGGGTCCTTCTTGTAGCGCTGGCGGTTCGCCTGCGAAGTCATCACCGCCGACAATCATCCGCAGTGGCATAGGTCCATATCGGAGATCCCGGTTGACATTGATTGGGTCACGCTGCTAGGTTCGCCCGCGTGCCCCAAGCGCGACTTCGATCCCTTACGCACCGTCCTGGTGATTCGCGCCGGCAGGCAGCTTTCGGCGGGCTCGTTACAGCGCGAGCCGAGGGAGGTGATGCCAGCGACGGACGGACATGACTAGCGACACACCTGTTCCGGAGAGGAGTGGAAGAAGCGATGAAACTCGCTCGGTACGTCTATCTCGCGTTACTCGTCATAGTGCTCCTCGCTCTCGGCGTCTGGCAGCTGTTCCCGGGCCAGGCGGATGCCGATCGCGGTGAGAGCAAGGTCCCGCCCCGGTTCGTCGTCGATCCCGATTGGCCGAAGCAACTGCCCAACAACTGGCTGATCGGGCAGGTCGGCGGGCTAGCGGTCGACTCCCACAACAACATCTGGATCATCCAGCGGCCACGCACTCTGACCAACGATGAGGCGGGCGCCGTCCCTTACCCTCCTCCATATTTCCCCATCACGACTCCGCCGACGACACCACGGCTGACTCCACGGTCGGACTGTTGCGTCCCGGCGCCATCGGTCATGCAATTCGACAGGAAAGGAAACCTGGTCCGCGCGTGGGGTGGTCCGGCGGATATCCAGAACAATGCGTACAATGCGACGTGTAAGGCGCCGTCGTGCCAGTGGCCCAACACGGAACACGGCATCTACGTCGACAAGGACGACAACGTTTGGCTGTCCGGGAACGGCGGCGCCGTGGTCACTACGACCGGCGCTCAGGGTCGAGATGATCAGATCCTGAAGTTCGCGACCGACGGGACCTTCCTGATGCAGATCGGCAAGGCAGGCGCGTCGACGGGCAACGGCGACACGGTGAACGTGAGGCAACCCGCGGACTTCGGCGTCGACGATGAAGCCCACGAACTGTACGTCGCGGACGGCTACGGCAACAAACGAGTCATTGTGTTCGATACCCAAACCGGGGTTGCGAAGCGCTACTGGGGCGCATACGGCGCGCCGCCGTGCCAGAGCCCTGGCAACACCCGCGCCTGCGTCACTGGCGCGTACAGTCCGTCGGCTCCGCCCGACCCGGACTTCCGCAATCCCGTCCACTGTATTCGCCTGGTGGCCGACCTCGTCTACGTGTGCGATCGCGTCAACGATCGGATCCAGGTGTTCAAGAAGAACGGCGACTTCGTCCAGGAGTTCTTCGAAAAGACGAACACGCTCGGTAATGGGTCGATGTGGGATATCGCCCCGTCTATCGATCGCCGGCAGACCTTTCTCCATGTCACCGACGGAGAAAACAATCACGTCTACCACATGCTTCGCCTGACGGGCGAGATCGTCGGTCAGTTCGGCCACAATGGACGGAATGCGGGTCAGTTCCACTGGATTCACGTCCTCGACATCGACGCGCACGGCACGATCTACACGGGTGAGGTCGATACCGGGAAGCGCGTGCAACGATTCGTGTCGGAGGGGAACTCCCCGGATCGCGACTGACGTCAGGCCAGCCGCGCGAGTCTCTGGGATCACGCCTCATGGCATGCCGTGGGGCGTGATCCGGACCGGGCGGCGACGCCAGCTCACATGCGCCTTGGACACCACCTCCCATCTGTCGCACTCGTCGCTGCGCTCCTGCTCCTGCCTCGGCCCGGTCACACGAACGGCGGCGACCTTCCGCCGCAGATTCTCCTCGAGGGATTCGTCAAGCCGGAGGGTGACCACCTTCACCTCGTCGTCCGAATCCCGCTGATCCTGCTGCAGAACCTGAATCTGCCCAAGAGGGGCCCCGGCTATTTGGACCTGGTGCGGATCGACAAGTGGCTCAACGAGGCGGCCGCCGCGACGGGGCGCGACATCGAGCTGTTCGAGGACGACGACCGCCTCGTTCCGACACGGAGCGCCGCGCAGATCTCCCTTCCGTCGGATCGCTCCTTCGACGGCTATGCCAGCGCGGCGGTCCACATCGCTGGCCGGCGCTTGCCGGTGAGCACGGACGTGTTCTGGAATCAGGGCTATTTCGACGCCCACCTGGAGTATCCGATCCGTTCGGTGCCCGCGGACTTTGCGATTCACATGAAGGTGGAGCCCGGACTCGGTCAACGCATCAAGCTCCGCGTGCAATACCTGCCCGTCAGCGGCGTCTCCCGGACCTACGAAATTCGAGGAGGCTCCGGCCGGCTGTCGCTCGATCCGCGCTGGTACGAAGCGGCGCGAATGTTCGTGATGCTTGGATTCGGCTCGGTGTTCGCCACCGATCGACTGGTCTTTCTGCTGTGTCTCGTCGCGCCGTTCCGCCAGGTCTGGGGACTGCTGGCAGTCGTGATGGCCCTCACCGGGAGTCAGGCCATGACGCTGATCGCAAGCGCGGTCGGCACGGCTCACGAGGTCAGATGGTTGCCGGCGCTGTTCGATACCTGCGTCGGAGCGGCGGTGGTGCTGCTGGCCGTGGACAATGTGGTCGCGCCGAGTCTGCATCGCCGCTGGTTCACCGGCGCTCTCGTGGGCGTGATCGGCGGCTTCGGGCTCGGGCGTCTCTTCGTCGACGAGCGGCAATTCGCGGGAGCGCACACGCTCGTGTCGCTCGCGTCGTTCAACGTGGGCGTGGCGCTCGGCGAAGCCGTGGCTCTGCTGCTCGCGCTCGTCGCGCTGGGAGTCCTGTTCACTCGCGTGCTGGGCGCGAGCCTCGGTGTGGTGGTTCTGTCGGCCGTTCTCGGCCACATGGGCTGGCACTGGATGATCGACGGGGTGCATCGGCTCGGGCATACGCTCAGTCCTGGCCTCTCGACCTCTGCCGTCGCCTCGGTCGGATGGTGGGTGCTGATGGGGCTACTGGTCGGCGGGGCGGCGTGGTTTCTACCGACGCCGTTCGGCGGAGCGTCGATCCCGCCCCTCATTCCAGGCCGAGCTCGAGGCGACCGTCGCGACTCCGATTGAACTGGGCGCGGAAGTCGGGAGGTGCGTGCCTGCCGGGTCGTTCGCCCGGCGCGAGAGACCGTGTCAAGTGCTGTCATCCCTTTAACGTCCGCTCTCCAGCAGGAGGAACCCCATGAGGACGGCAAGGCTTCTGTCGCTAGTGGTCGTGACGGTATTGCTGTTCGCCTCTGTTCCCGTTGGCGCCCAGCAGCCGGTGGCGCCGCCGCCGCCACAGATCCCCTATGGCGCTCCGATCAGCCTCGAGCAGGCCAAGAAGGTGATGGCCGGCGCAGAGGCCGAGGCGTACAAGCAAAAGTGGAACATGGTCATCGCCGTCCTCGATTCGGGCGGCCACCTCGTCATGCTCGAGCGCATGGACGGCACGCAGCTGGGCAGCATCCAAGCGGCCACGGATAAGGCGTACTCGGCGGTCCTCTACCGCCGTCCCACCAAGGTGTTCCAGGACCTCGTCGGCCAGGGTGGCCCCAACCTCCGGCTGTTGAGACTGAGCGGCGCCAGCCCGCTCGAGGGCGGCATCCCGATCCTGGTGGACGGAAAAGTTGTTGGCGCGGTCGGCGTGTCCGGCGCGACGTCCGAGCAGGATGCACAGGTCGCCAAGGCCGGTGCGGACGCGTTGACGAAGTAAGCGCACTCGCGGCGGGGCGGCGAAGCGACACCGTCCCGCCGCGCGTCACTCTCACTAGTCGCTGGACAAGGAAGTGGACACCACGCTGTATCAACGCCTTCGATCTGCAACCTGCTGATTTTCTGGTGCGCCTGGCAGGAGTCGAACCTGCGACCCTCGGATTAGAAGTCCGATGCTCTATCCAGCTGAGCTACAGGCGCGTACTGGAATTCTCGCGGGTTACGGCGCGGGCGTCAAGTGAGGACGGGTCTGTTATGCCCGAAATTATGCCGGCCCGTCGTCTGGTAGTAGGCGCGAAGATCCTGTGCGACCTCCTCGTACCGGATTCGGTCGGCACGAGGCAGGATCGGCTGGCCGGTCGCGACGCACCCCTCTCGTGCCTTCATGAATCGCTCAGCCTCCGTGCGCTTCTCCGTTCCCGTGCTCTCGCGCACGGCGCGGCCGTTCACGTAGTACTTAGCTCACCACACGCGCCCTGGTGTGCCATCCCTCGACTTCTGTTTGTACAAGGACCCCATCAGCGACTCCTTTTCTCCTGCCGCCCCTGCAGGTTCGGTACCGGGCAAACGGAACGATGCCTCTGGCACTCTGCGTCGTCAAGATTTGTTCTCGTCAGGCCTTCCAGGCCTCGATGAGGCGGTCGAGATCCACCTTGTCGAAGAGCAGCTTCCGCAGTTCCGCGCCACCCGGGAGCGGCACGCTGACGCGTTTCAGAACCTTTCTAGCCTCGAGATCCCGGACGGTCCAAGGCGAAACGCCCAGATCGTTCGCGGCGGCCTTGAGATTCAGCAGCCGGGGCCCGATCGGGTCGCGTTCCAACGTGCTGCGCACGGAGGCGCCAGCGACGCGGCTCTGTGTGTGAGACGTGCCCGAACCAAGCACGGACTCCACAGTCCGTGAACGGCCCGAACTCGGGAGTCGATGGGCCGGCCCGAGCCGGCTGACCGCGTCGCGTCCGGGGTTGGACTCTCTCCCGCGGTCGGGCACGGCATCGCCGGGCGGGATGTCCGCTCTGTTCACTTGGCCGGCCGAGAACCTTTCCTCCACTCAAAACTCCCGTCCTGGGGACGGGAAGTGGCGATTTGTGCGGGCACGGGATGGAGATTCCTCACCCGTCCTCACCTGGTCCCACTCCACGTTTCATTCAGACAAGCCGCACGACCTGCTCCGGCGCGGCTGTCTCCAGTTCGCGATCGCCGCTCATATCCCAGGCCGTGAGCGAGAGGCATGCCAAAGTCCGTCGAAGACAGCGGCGGCGCCCGCAAGTCCTCAGGGCTAAAGGGTGCTGTGGTCGACGAGG
>WNGJ01026424.1_pt1 | contig 10720 bp, 9 predicted proteins | sample 5400611 | NCBI WGS metagenome assembly WNGJ01 (sample SAMN13153375, study PRJNA577476) | soil metagenome | isolation source: 40 cm soil or saprolite under Garry oak tree replicate 1 | place: USA:California | collected 2016-06-15
CCTGTTTGGATTCGCCAAGAATGCGCTCATGCCGCTGCACAGCTGGCTGCCGGCTGCCATGGTGGCGCCCACTCCGGTGAGCGCATTGCTGCATGCGGTGGCAGTGGTCAAGACCGGAGTTTTCTCCACGCTCCGGGTTTTTCTTTTCATCTTCGGTGTTAACGCCATGCGCGACCTCGGCGCGGACAAACTGGCCCTGGTCGCCGCATCGGTGACGATCCTGGTCGGATCGCTCCTCGCTCTCGGCCAGGACAACCTCAAAGCCAGGCTGGCCTTCTCCACGGTGAGCCAGCTCTCTTACATCATCCTGGGAGCAGCGCTCTTGAACTCCAGGGGGGTGCAGGGCGGGATCGCCCATATCACCAACCACGCCGTATCGAAGATCACACTCTTTTTTTGCGCCGGCTCCATTTACGTATCCACGCACAAAACTGAAATCAGCCAGCTTTCCGGCCTGGCCAGGCGCATGCCGTGGACCATGGCCGCGTTTGCGCTTTCCTCCCTGAGCATCGTGGGCATTCCTCTCACGAGCGGGTTCGTTTCCAAGTGGTACCTCGCGCTCGGCACGGTGGAGCGCCAGAGCCTTTCCTTATTATCTGTACTCCTGATCAGCTCGCTCCTGAGTGCGGCCTACCTCGGCCAGATTCTGTACAAGGCTTACTTTGAATTCGAAAAGGAGTCACCGGCTCACGAGGAAGTTCGCGAGGTGCCCTGGATCGTCGCGCCCCTGGCGATTACGGCTGCCGCAAGCCTGCTGCTGGGCCTCTACCCCGGCCTTGTCCTGAGCCTGGCCGGAAGGATCATGCCATGAACTTTTTGCAGAAGCAGCTGGAAGATCCCGTCCGCTTCGCCCGGATCAAACGTTGGTTTTATGCCGGCCTGTCCGTTGTGGCTCTGGCGGAAATCGTCCTGCCGCGTATCTTCCACGGCGGTGAGTCCCATTTCTCGTTCGAGGACTTTCCTGCGTGGGGCTCGCTCTATGGGTTCGTCTCCTGCGTGGCGATCATCGTCGTGTCAAAGCTCATCGGAAAGCTGTGGCTCATGCGACGCGAGGACTACTATGACCGTTGAGTGGGTGCACCCAGGGCTCTTGCTCATCGTGGGCGCGTGGGTCTTGCCGTTCCTCAAAGGCGAGGTCAAGCGCGCGGCGATGCTCATCCTGCCTGCCGCGGCCCTGATCGATTGCTTGCTCATGACGCCTGGAACCTATGGCGTAACGCGTTTCCTGGGGCAAGACCTCGTGTTCGGCCGCGCGGACCGCTTGAGCCTGGTCTTTTCCTATGTCTTTTCGCTCATGGCCTTCCTGGGCATGGTCTACGCGCTGCACGTCGAAGACGATTCCCAGCACGTGGCTGCGCTGACCTATGCGGGAGGCGCGCTTGGGGTGACGTTTGCCGGAGACTTCCTTTCCCTTTACGTCTTCTGGGAACTCATGGCGATTTCGTCCGCGCTTTTGGTATTGCTGCGCCGCGAATCATCTGCGGTGGCCGCAGGGTTTCGTTACCTTCTGGTCCACATCTTCGGAGGGCTCATCCTTCTCGGAGGGATCGTGCTCCATTGGTCCGAGACCGGGTCACTTGCCTTTGGGGATATGGGAGCTTATTCCGGAGGCATGGCCTGGGCCCTGATCCTCGTCGCCTTCCTCCTCAACGCAGCTGTTCCGCCACTGGGAGCCTGGCTTTCAGACGCCTACCCCGAGGCCACAGTCACCGGCGCGGTCTTCATGACTGCGTTCACAACCAAGTCCGCAGTCTACGCCTTGATCCGCGGCTTCGCCGGGACGGAACTCCTGGTGTGGTTGGGTGCGGCGATGGCGGTCTACGGCGTGGTCTACGCCGTTTTGGAAAACGACGCGCGCCGGCTATTGGCCTACCATATTATCAGCCAGGTTGGATACATGGTCTGCGGAGTAGGAATCGGGACCGCGCTGGCCACGAACGGAGCCACGGCCCACGCCTTCGCGCACATCCTTTATAAGGCGCTCCTCTTCATGGGAGCGGGAGCCGTCCTGCAGACGACGGGGCTGCGAAAACTGAGCGAAATGGGCGGGCTCTACAAGACCATGCCGGTCACCCTCGGTCTCTACATGATCGGTGCCTTTGCCATCTCGGCAGTGCCGCTCTTCAGCGGCTTCGTGAGCAAGTCCATGGTGATCGCTGCCGCCGGGGAAGTTCACCGGCCGGTGATCTTTCTCATGCTCACTTTAGCCTCAGCCGGGACTTTCCTGCACACGGGCCTGAAACTTCCTTATTACATGTTCTTCGGCAAAGACTCGGGCCGGCGCAGCCAGGAGCCGCCCAGGAACATGCTCGTGGCCATGGGCCTGGCTGCGGCCGCGTGCGTTTTGATCGGGGTATTCCCGGGACTCTTGTACGAGCGCCTTCCAAACCCGGTGGATTTCGTCCCATATACGCTGCAGCACGTGACAAGCACACTTGGGATGTTGGGCTTCACCGCGTTGGGTTTCTTCCTGCTCCTCAAGCACCTCGATCCCGAGCCCACGATCAGCCTCGACACGGACTGGTTTTACCGCCGAGGTTCGGCCGGTGTTATGGAACTGGTCCAGGGGCCTCTGGCGCGTCTTGAGTTCGGTTTCGTTGGAGAGATCTATGAGTTTGTGATACGGCGGCCCGTGTTGGGCGCGGCGAATTTCTTTCGCAAACTCGACACCTTCGTCGTCGATTCCGCAATTGTGGGCGTGGGACGTTCGACCCAGACGTTGAGCCAGGTCTTGAAGACCATGGTGAGCGGGAACGCCCAGCATTACGGACTGATCATGGCGGCCGGAATTCTGATACTCCTGGCCCTGGCAATTTTCATACAATGACAGCTTATCCCGTCCTCACGACCACAACATTCCTGCCTCTCGTGGGTGCGGCTTTGATCCTGCTCTTTGGCAGCGAGCGGCTGGCGCGCTGGATCGGCTTGGCCACGACCCTGGCGACTCTGGGGGTCTCGCTCCCGCTCTACTGGCAATTCGACAAGGCCTCAAGCGCTCTGCAATTCGTCGAGTCTGCAGACTGGATCCCGTCGTTGAACATAACCTATGGCATGGGCGTGGATGGGATCAGCCTCCCATTCATCTTCCTCGCCACACTCTTGAGCGTCCTGTGCATCGGCGCCTCCTGGGTTGCGGTGCAAACCAGAGTGCGGGAGTTCTACGCCGCGCTCCTGGTCGCGGAGACGGCGATGATCGGGCTTTTTGCGGCATCGAATCTTTTTCTCTTTTTTATTTTCTGGGAACTCATGCTCATTCCCGTCTTTCTCCTCATCGGCGTTTGGGGAGGCCCGGGGCGCGTCTACGCCGCGGTCAAGTTTCTGATCTTCACCTTGTCCGGAAGCGTCCTCATGCTTGTAGGCATCATCGCGATATACCGCATTTGCGGCACGCTGGACTTCAAGGCCCTTGCCCTCGCAAAAGCTAGCCTTCAGCCCGAGCAGCAAGCCTGGCTGTTCGCAGCCTTCCTGGCCGCCTTCGCGGTCAAGGTGCCGATGTTCCCGGTGCATACCTGGCTCCCGAACGCTCATACCGAAGCCCCCACAGCGGGAAGCGTGATCCTGGCGGGGATCCTCCTCAAGATGGGCGCGTACGGGTTCCTGCGGGTCTCGCTTCCCATACTTCCGCACGGCGTGCAACTCTTCCTCAAGCCGATGCTGATCATCTCCGCGGTGGCCATCGTCTGGGGCGCGTACGTGACCCTGGTTCAGACGGACGTCAAGCGTCTCATCGCGTTCTCGAGCGTCAGCCACATGGGCTTCGTCACCCTGGGCATCTTCACACTCAACCGGAGCGGTGTCGAGGGCGCGATCCTCCAGATGGTCAACCATGGGATCATCTCCGCGGCGCTCTTCTTGTGCGTCGGCATGATCTACGAGCGTACCCATTCGCGCGAGATCAAGGACTACGGAGGCGTTGCGAGAGTCGCGCCCGTCTACGCCACCTTGCTCGCGCTCTTTTGTCTGGCAGCAATGGGAACTCCGGGTTTGAATTCATTCATAGGGGAGTTTCTCATCATCGGCGGTGCTTTCAAGACCCAGGCCTGGCTCGGGGCCGCAGCTGTCTGGGGCGTAGCGCTGGGAACGGCCTATCTGATTTGGCTCTATTACCGTGTGGTCATGGGCGAGATGAACCCAGGGCTCGCGGGGCTCAAGCTCGAGCTCAACGCGCGTGAGGTGGCAACATTGGCGCCACTAGCCTTACTCGCTGTGTTTCTCGGCCTCCATCCGGAGTGGGTCCTCTCCTATCTGCGTGCTCCTGTGGCGCAGCTGCTGGCTGCCGGAGTCACGCCATGAGCGGAGCGAATGCAAGCCCGACGCAAAGCGCAAGCGCGATAGCGCGCAGCTTCAAGAGAAGGCGCAGCCATCAAGCCATGAGCGGAGCGAATGCAAGCCCGATAGGGCGCAGCCATCAAGTCATGAATGGTGGCGATCATGTCTGACCTCGCCCTACTCATCCCGGAGCTGATTCTGGTCGGCATGGCCCTGGCGCTCATTCTTGTAGCGCGCCGGATCCAGAGAACGCCTGTGGCCGTAGTCGGGACCGTCCTTGCCGCGATGGCCGCTGCGCTGGCCTCGGGCTGGGTCTTGTCGTTGGGTAGCAAGACCGGCTTTGGAGGCATGATCATCCTGGATGGCTATTCCCAATTCTTCAAGGTTCTCATCGCCGCGACTCTGGCCCTGGCTGCGCTTCTTTCCGTGAGGAGTCTCGACGGGGTTCCGCGCGGCGAGTACCATGCCTTGCTTCTGTTGTCTGCGACGGGAATGATGCTTGCTGTTTCCTCTCATGATCTCTTGCCCCTCTACCTGGGGTTGGAACTCATGACACTCTGTTCCTACATCCTTGTTGGGATCAGGGTGGAGAGGCCGACGTCAAACGAGGCTGCGATCAAGTACTTCCTTCTTGGTTCCTTCGCTTCGGCCCTCTTTATTTACGGGATAAGCCTGACCTACGGCGTTACAGGCACGACAGACTTTGCGGTCATCGCCTCGGCTCTCTCCGGGCGCGGCCCGGGGAGTAATCTCCTCCTCCTGATGGCCATCGGGCTGGTGGCCGCGGGGCTTGCTTTCAAGATTGCGGCGGTGCCGCTGCATGCCTGGGCGCCGGACGCTTACCAGGGTGCAAGCGCCCCGGTTGCAGCCTTTTTGGCGGCTGGCTCCAAAGCGGTTGGCCTGGCAGCGCTGGGGCGGGTCTGCCTGGCCGCCTACGGATCTGAAGCCCGCGTCTTGTCCGTGCTTCTGGCGGGGCTCGCCGGCCTCTCGATTGTTGTGGGCAGCGTCATCGCTCTGTCCCAAACCGACATGAAACGCTTACTGGCCTACTCTTCGATTTCGCATGCAGGCTACGCGTTGCTGGGCCTCATCGCCGGTACTCCCGAAGGGGTCTCCGCGACCATGACCTATGCCTTCTTCTATGTCTTCATGACGCTCGGAACCTTTGGCGTCGTCATCGCTCTGGGCGAGCGAGGCGAGAAACTGGACGGCTATCGAGGCCTGGCTGCGCAGCGGCCCGGAACAGCCGTGCTCATGCTGGTCTTCCTTATGTCACTGACCGGCATCCCACCAACGGCCGGGTTCGCCGCCAAGTTCGTCGTGATCCTCAGCGCACTGCGCGCGGGCTATATTGCACTGGCGGTCCTGGCCGTGGCGTGCAGTGTCGTGTCCGCATTTTTCTACATGCGTATTGCAGTCATGATGTACATGAATGAGCCGCAGGAACCCGCACCGTCACCCTTCCCGATGACGGTGTTCGCCGCACTCGCGGTGGCCGCGCTGGTCACTTTGATCGGCGGGATTTCCCCGGGCAGTCTTACGTTCTGGGCGGTGTCGCCGTGAGACCAGTGGTGGAACGCAGGCCGAAGCCCGCGTTTTGATGCACAATGCCGAAAGAAAAGACACGTTGTCCGTGGGCAACATCGGATCCGCTCTATATCGAGTATCACGATCGCGAGTGGGGATTGCCCCAGCACGATGACCGAAGACTTTTCGAGATGCTCATTCTTGAAGGGGCGCAGGCGGGATTGAGCTGGATCACGATTCTGAGGAAACGCGACAACTACCGGAAGGCGTTCGACGATTTTGATGGGGGGCGAATTGCCAAATACAACGCCAAGAGAATCGAAAGCCTTTTGAGAAATGAAGGGATCGTCAGAAACAGGCTCAAGATTGAGGCAGCGGTTCACAATGCAAGGGCATTGCTGGCAGTGCAAAAAGAATTTGGAACGTTTGACGAATACATTTGGAGCTTTGTAGAGCCGGGAGTCGGACGCCATGAGCAAAGATCTCACAAAGCGTGGATTCAAGTTTGTCGGTTCAACGATTTGCTATGCGTTCATGCAGGCGACCGGTATGGTGAACGACCACATCACGACCTGTTTTCGATATCGCTAGCTGAAAGGGCCATGTGATGGGAATCACCGCATGAGTTTACGGCACGAACGCGGATTTTTTACCGCGCTGGACCTACCCGGACGCGATGGGATAAGCGTCTAATCTCACCGACATTTCACTTTTTTCGACGCGGCTGTTGTTGGCGCCTCTCTCGCGCCTTCTTCAAAATGCGGACATCAGCGCGATCTTGAAGCCTATCTGCGGCTTCTTTAGCGGTAATGAGGTCGTCCAAGCTCATAAAGGATCCACGGACAGAGCCAAAACCGCCCTCAACGCGCCTGTGCCATACATCGGCAAAGTTCGAAACGCCCGAAACCTGCGTCATGAGATCGATGCGAACTGGAGCGACTCCTAGCTGGATAATTGTGCCAGGGTTAGTCAAGTCTTCAACCTTGTAGCCGATTTCGGTTTTGAAGAATGCATCTAACGCTGTCAGTACCCGCTGTGCGTTTTCAGAAGTGGAGTCAATAAAAATATCGAGGTCCTTTGTGGCGCGAGGCCGAGCGTGATAAGCAAGCGCATGGGCTCCAACGATGAGGTACTTAACGCGATGATCGTTTAAGCAGGCGATGAACTCTTCGTAATCGGGGAACGGCATCGACGCCTTTCATCTTTAAGCACATTTCCAGTGCGTCGTACACAGCGTCGACGCGTTGTTCAGGAGTCAGGTCCTCGTACCAAAACCGAAAGTCTTCCGCTTCTGCGTCTTCCGTACGAACCTTCGACAAAGTCCAAGCCCGGCCATTGCGGTAAACAATCTCTTTAGATGCAGTCATGATTCGGAAAATACGTCAGGTCGAGAAGATCGGAATCTCCAGCTTTCCCATCCGAAACACATTATAGCCCGGCCGGAATTTGAAAAAGCTACCGATCGGCTGCAGCGGCCATGTTTAGACCGCCGTTTCGACCACTTGCTTGATGACTAGATTGCGTTCTGACAGAAGCCGCCGCAGGTATGCCGACATAATCAGCTTGTCAACGATCGTGCCGAGAACACCGAACGGTGATTGAAATTTGAGCACATCTCTGATCACTGTACCTCGGAGGTAGGTTCGAAGTGATGATCATGGACGAAAGAACGGAAAGCACCGTTTGTCATGGAGTCCTGAAAGTGGCGCGGGCGATCGAACGCGGTGATTTGAGACGTGAACCTTTGCCGGACACCGAAGTGACGCGCCTCCCAGGTGACGTGTTGCCCCAGCTCAATCAGCCCGGTTGTTCGACCAGCGACAGCTCGTTCCCCCGTGCGTGACATGGACAAGATATGAAGGTCGAGATCGCGAGCGGCATCGAAGCATCGCTCCGGCGGAGCTTTCACGAAGATCTCGACTGCGATGGTAGGCATTTGTCGACGTTCGCGGTCTAACGGACCAACGATGGAGCCGCGCGTTATTGAATTAACGGCAAACCAGTCACGCTGCCGACTATTGCGTGAAGCGGACGAATCGAACCGCGAGCGCCAGCGTAGGGCTTTGAAACAAAAGTCACTTGCTGGTTTCTGAACATCGCCGTGCCCATTTGCCGATCGCCAATATCTAACAGGCATGTGCAATCAGTCAAAGCAATTGCTGAGGATATTGCACGTCTTTGTTGCGTTACCGCCCCCGTCGCATCTTGGACTCGGCCACTAATCTGAGCTGTTGCCTGTGCCACGACCGGATTGCAGTTCAAAATCAAAACGAACACGAGTGCCGACGTTGTGAAGGCTATACGCTTCATCGTCGTTTTCCTTCGCTCACCAAGGGTTCACGCGCATGAGATTGTTTTGGGCACGGTACTTGATCTCCAAAAAATCAATAATCCTTTCAGATTGCCAGAACTGTTGCAGACGCTAGGTTGGGCAGAGCCGTGAATCAGGATTCCGAATTGCCGAACGCGGGCTAAAGCCAATACTGTTCACCTTAACTACCATGCGCAGGTTTCATTCGGATGAGAATTGAGAATTGGGAATTGAGCATTGATCAGATCGGGTCTGATCTGACCAATGCTCAATTCCCAATTCTCAATTCTCATCCGAATAAAAAGCTGACCCAGATTCGCCCGTTAAGTGAACAGTATTGGCTTTAGCCCGCGTCCGGCTCATAGGGAGACGATGATGTCAATGATGTAGACCTTGCCTGCCAAGACCGTAAGTCCTATGATGCATCCTGTATGAGCCAGCGGCTGACAGTGTGGTTCGCCTTCTGGATTTTCCTGCTGGCGCTCCCCGCGTGGGCGCAAGCGCAGGCACGAGGGATTCCGCGCGCCGCCGACGGCAAGCCCGACTTGAACGGCCTCTGGCAGGTGTTGAGCACCGCCGCGTGGGATCTGGAGGATCACAATGGCTCGCTGCGGGTGCATGCGGGGCAAGGGGTAGTCGAGGGCGGCCAAATTCCATATCAGGCCTCCGCTCTCGCCAAGAAAAGGGACAACTTCCAGCGCCGGGAGACCGATGATCCGGCCGAGGCCGCCTGCTACATGCCCGGCGTTCCCCGGGCCACCTACATGCCTTTCCCGTTCGAGATCATTCAGAACCCCAAGCTGATCACGATGTCCTACGAGTTCGGCCACGCGCGGCGGAGCATCTTCACCGACGGCACGCCGCATCCCGACGGGTTCCCCGATTTCTGGATGGGAGATTCACGCGGTCGGTGGGAAGGCGACACGCTGGTGGTGGACGTCACGAACCTGGATGACCGCACATGGCTGGATCACGCAGGCAATCACCACAGCGATGCCTTGCACGTCGTGGAGCGCTACACGCTAACCGATCCGGACCACATGCTCTACGAAGCCACTCTTGAAGATCCGAAAGTGTTCACCAGACCCTGGAAGATTTCTATGCCGCTGTACCGCCGCATGGAGAGGAACGTCAAGATCCTGGAATACGAATGCGTGCAATACATTCAGGATCAGAAATACGGTAACGCGAAGCCCGTAGGAGCCAAACCATGAGCGTAGCGAATGCAAGCCCGACAGGGCGCAGCCATCAAATAATGACCGTAGCGAATGCAAGCCCGACGCGAAGCGCAAGCGCGACAGCGCGCAGCCTCAAGAAAGGGCGCAGCCATCAAGTCATAAGACGCATACTATTACACATCGCGGTCGCGAGCATTCTGGCTGGAAGTCTGCCGGCGCTCCAGGCCCAGGACCAAACCCCGGCGAAATGGACGCCGGCCCGCACGCCGGACGGGCATCCCGACATGCAGGGAATGTGGGCCCGCCGCGGGGCTGCCATGGCCGAGGCCAACCCTCCAAAGACACCGCTCAGCGAATTCGGGTCCACGGGTCAGCCTTACCCCACGGTTTTCAACACCGGTGTGTCGACCCCGCAGGCTGCGTCTGCGCTGGCGAACCGGCCCGCCGGCGTCATCGAGCCGGCCGACCGCGTGCTCCCCTGGCGCCCCGAAGCAGACGCCGCGCGGCGCGAGTTTCTCTCCCACATGATCCCGCCCGCGTCTCTCAAATACGTCGAGGCGTCCGCACGCTGCGTTCCGCCGGGATTGCTGGGAGGCGACGACCGGCATCCCTATCAGATCGTTCAGCGTCCCGGATCGTTCGTGCTGATGTACGAATACAACCACGTCACCCGCGTAATTTACACGGACGGGCGTCCGCATGTGGGGCCGAACATCGGGCTGTATATGGGCGACTCGATAGGCCGGTGGGAAGGGGACACGCTGGTCGTGGACACCACCAATTTCAACGATAAGACGTCGTTTTCCCAGACCATTCCCTTTCACAGCGATGCCCTGCACACCGTGGAACGCTTCACGATGGTTGATCCCTATATCATCGACTACCAGATCACCATCGAAGATCCCAAAATGTTTACTGCTCCGATCCGTATCGCGGGCACCTTTGCGGCCGCGGCCAAGGGAAGCGAGCTGATGGAATTTGCGTGCGCCGAGGGTAGCCAGACACTACCGAACATCTTCGGCTTCGGGTTGTTTCCGGGCCAGTAAGGAGATCATTTCATGCGAACCAAACTTTGGGTAATCACCGCTACCGCCGTTCTACTTGCGCTTGCGGTTCCCGCCGGCGCGCATCATTCTTTCGCCGCGGAATTCGACTCCGACAAGCCGGTGACCGTGAAAGGCACCGTCACCAAGATGGACTGGGTGAATCCGCACTCCTGGATTTACGTGGACGTCAAGGATGAAAAGGGCAGTGTGGTCAACTGGCGCTTCGAAATGGGCCCACCCAACTCGTTGTTGCGGATGGGCTGGCGGAAAGACTCCGTGCCCTTCGGCACGCCCGTCGAGATCCAGGGCTATCGCGCCAAGAGCGGCGGACCCGTCGCCAACGCCAAACAAGTGAAGCTGCCGGACGGCCGCGAGCTGTTTTCGGGCGG
>WNGJ01027282.1_pt1 | contig 10720 bp, 7 predicted proteins | sample 5400611 | NCBI WGS metagenome assembly WNGJ01 (sample SAMN13153375, study PRJNA577476) | soil metagenome | isolation source: 40 cm soil or saprolite under Garry oak tree replicate 1 | place: USA:California | collected 2016-06-15
AGAGTGAGCACAACGTTTGCATTCCGTCCGGATCAACAACTGAGTTTTCTCCAGGCAGGCCGAAAGGTAAACCCTCTCCGATTCACGTTCGTTTACGCAATCTACCGCACTGTATATGCAGCCTTCGCCGCTGCTCCGGTTTTCGTTGACAGCCTTGACGATCACAGTCATTACTTCAAATTCAATCTGAACTACATCAACCTGTACGATCTTATTCGCCTCGAGGAGGACAATTCGCCGTACAAAGCCATCTACATGAATGCCTATGACATGTTGCGGCGTAGAACACAATCGCACGGCAATCCACACTTCAACATGATCGATCGAGCGTTGAAGGGACCGAATGGCGCGCGCGATAATGAGACGATTGCGCTCTTAAACTTATGGCTTCTGAGACCGCCGCGTGACTATTGGGTCGATTTGCGGGGCAAATATCCCTCATGCGGTGCCGATCGCGCCTGCATTCCGATTGCTGTTAACGATCGCGTCAATACAGATTTCCTCTGGCAGCGCAGCCCATTTTTGCTCTTTGGCGGAGGCGCAGGAATGGTTGAAACTGCCGGGATCGACTACATCCTGCCCTACTGGATGGCACGTTACTACGCTTTGCCGCAGTGAGACGCTCAACGTGCGTGGCTGATTGCCTATAGGCGAAAGTTGATCTTTTTGTGGCACGGCCGGATAACATTTAGCACGATCATGCGACATGCGATATTCATCGCGCTCGTTGGAACAACGCTTGTCGCCGGTGCCGCCGCAGGTGATTCAGGCCTGCTGGTGGAGAGCTACGGCAAGTTACTTTTCGTCCGTGCTGACGGCACCGGGCGAGTGCTCAGCGATTCAACCAATAGCGCGGCTCTTTCGCCGGATGGACAGACGATAGCATTTACGACTTCATCCCAAGTTCTTTCGATCATGTCCGTTGCGGGAGGACCAACGAAACAGATTGTTAAGCTCCCCGCCGGAAGTCATTTCGGACAAATCGGCTGGATGAAAGACGGGCGCTCACTTCTTTACGAAGGGGAGGGTGGACACCTTTTCATTATTCTTACATCTCAAGATGGAAGCATTCCGAGAGACCTCGGTCCGTGGTATCAAGGATTCAGCGTTTCTCCCGATGGATCTGCCGTTGTTCATGCTGTGAATAGCCCTGTAAGCGGTCTCGAGGTGCTCGACATCCCTACAGGCCGCCGTACACTGATTCACAAGACGGGTAAAGTTGTTTGGAACGCGAAGTTCGCGCCTGATGGTCAATGGATCGCTTACGAAATGACGTTTCGCGACCCACCGCGCACCAAAAACGACGAACCGGATTGCACACCGCCCGGCATCGGTCTTCGCCTTTATTCGATGCGCACAAAAGCCGACATAGCTGTGACCATATCCGCAGCGCCGCGAGATTGGAACAACGTCAAATCATTCAACTGGTCGCCCGACAGCAAACGATTGGCGCTCACCGCCGGCACAACGGATTGTGACTATCCGGGCTCTGCCAATGGCGTATTCATGACATCAGTCGATCAGAAGGCGCAGATCCGAGTTTCGGCCGGCGAAATGTCGCTGGAGCCCGTCTTTTCTCCTGACGGAACAGCGCTGGTATTTGTCGATTTCTCCGATCCTCCAGCCAAATTGATCCGTTACGACATCGCGACGCGTAATCGCACTGTGTTTCGCCGCGGCTCCGAAACGGATAACTTTTATCATCTTCTGGACTGGAAATAAGGATTACATTGCGCGGTTCAACTGCTTCATGAGTACCGTTGCCCTTCTGCAGAAATGGAGAGATAGCGGCGCGATCAGCGCCGGCCAATTCGATACCCTCATCGCGATTGTCCGCAAAGAAAGATTTTCAGTCTTTGTGGAATTGAATGTCCTGCTGTACCTCGGTGTACTTTCCCTGGTCGCCGGCGTCGGTTGGACGATCAACACCTATTTCGCCGATCTTGGCGATGCGGCCATTTTAATTGGGCTCACGGCACTCCTCATGTCATCGCTCTACTACTGCTTCTCGCATAAGCCCGGCATGGTGGTCGACTACATCCTGTATCTCGCATGCCTCACACTGGCCGCCGAGCTGGCGTACATCGAAGCTCGTTTTGAGGTGTTGCGCGATCATTGGGATTACTACGTTTTGTTATCCGCGTTCGTGTATTTCTTCTTTGCCTATCGTTTTGATAACCGCCTGGTCCTCTCGCTCGCGCTGTCCACGCTGGCGGCGTGGTTCGGTGTGAAGATTTCGCGATTTGATCTGATCTCGAGCGACTCGCTTCGCGCTGCTGCAATTGGTTATGGGCTGATCGTGTCCGGCGGCGGATTGTTGCTGGCTCACCACGGTATCAAGAAACATTATCTCGAAACGTATTTGCATGTCGGTGCGAATGTCCTCTTTATCGCGCTCGTGTCAGGCGCCATAGACCGGAATGCAAATTGGATGTATCTGCCCGGTCTGGTCGTTCTCGCGGTTGTTTCCATACGAGCAGGTGTGCACTTTCGCCGTTTCGTGTTTGTTGTGTACGGCACGATTTATGGCTACATCGGCGTCAGCGGTGAAATCCTCAGGCGGCTGGGCACCGACACAGCGGCGCTTTCGTATATCGTCGTTTCGAGCACGATTGTCATCCTCGCGATCGTCATGCTCGCGCGGCGTTTTGGACGTGAAGAATGAGGCGATATTCGGGAGAGGCAGAAGAAACTGTGCAGGCGGCGGATCTCATCCGTGAATGGATGGGCTCGGGTCTTCTCGAGAAGGAGCAAATTCCGCGCCTGTCCGAGGACCTGCAGACTGACCTCAGGCGGACGAATAATTTTCTTCGTCTGGTGCTGTTCTTGTTTACCGCAATCATCATCGGCGCTTCGGTGCTACTGCTGATCGACATACTCAAGACTACCGAAATTCGCGCCAAGGCGGTGGCTTGCGCTGCAGCGGCCGCTTTGTGCTTCGGGCTGGCAGAATGTTTGGTTGCGAGATTTCGCGTCTACCGTTTTGGTGTCGAAGAAGCGCTCGGCGCCGGTGCAGTCGTCCTTGTGATTGCTGCCGTCGCGCTGATGATGTCGAATGCGAACATCGATTCTATTCTGGCGATGGCCCTCGCGATCGGCGCAGTCGGCGGACTTCTTCTATATCTTCGGTTCGGATTCGTCTACGCGGGCGTCATCGCGATCGCGTGTGCGGCCATGATTCCGTTTCCCCTGGTCCATCCCGTCATAGGCCGTCATTTGCTGTCGGCCGCAGTCTTCCTCGTCATATTCGTTCTGGTTCGAGGCAACGATCTGTTCCGGGCAGCAGCATTTGCGGGCTCGTACGTTGTGCTGAATTTGCACATCTCGCCCGACGCAGTTATCGATCGGGGAGGGTTTTACTGGACAACCTACGTGATGATCTGGCTTCTTCCCGTTGTTGGTTTGAGCCTGAGTCTTCGCGCGCGGGATCGTCTGCTGATGGATGTCAGCGGCGCCATGCTGATCACCACGCTCGCGACGAACAAACTGTATCTTGGTTCGCCGCCACAGACGTGGGATCCGATTCTGTTCGGTCTGTTTCTGATGATTGCTGCAGTTTGGATTCGACGCTGGCTCTCCAGCGGATCCAGCGGCGCACGGTTCGGCTTCACGCCGGCGCGTATTCTCAATCGGGATTCGAGATTGATGACCGTGGTGAGTACCGCCTCTGCAGCATTCCAGCCTCAAGCGTCACCATCTGCGCCGGCCGTCACGGAAACTGCAAAACCGGAGTTCGCCGGCGGCCGCTCTGGCGGGGCAGGCGCCAGCGGAGAATTTTGACGGCGATGATCACGCTCCGGAGAAGAAATCGTGAAATGGATCGCGCGTACGAAAAGCGCTCTCTGCTCAACTTGTCAGCACACCACACCCTCGAGTGTCGCTTCGAGAAGGGGCGCTTCGTCCGCGGAACACTTGAAAGCGATGTATCCGTCGGGACGGACGAGGATCAGCCGGCCGTCGCTTGGTCCGTAGCGCTTCGAAAGGGCTTTTGATCTGGGCAGTGTTTCAACTGCGAGCACCGGTGAGAACCGCCGTTGCAGCCGTTCGATGACCGGAGAACGGTTGGCGTCGTCCGGCATGGCCAAAAGCGTGAAGTACGCGTGGCGGAGCCGGTCAAAAAGTGTGCCGCCCTGCTCGAAATCGATGTCCGGGGCCCGGTCGCCGATGGCGGGACCATTTATTTCCGTCAAGGCGGGGGATTTTTGGACATAGTCCCGGTATGTGTAGGCCACACCCGAACAGGTGTTCACGACCTTCTCGGTATATCCGGGCTCGAACATCGTGCGTGTTCGCTGTGCGATGTCCTTGCCGTGCGTCATGAAGATGTCGTGAAGGGAGGACGCCGCCCAGATGACCTGTTCCGCGACGGGCCGCCGTTCGGCCTCGTAGGTATCGAGCAGCTCGCATCTGGCGTAGCCTTTCAGAACGAGCGCGAGCTTCCATCCCAAATTGAAAGCGTCCTGCATACAGCAGTTCATCCCTTGCCCTCCGGTCGTCGAGTGCACGTGCGCGGCATCGCCTGCCAGAAACACGTTTCCTTGACGGAAGGTATCAGCCAGACGGACCCAGGTTTCCCATCTTGAATGCCACACCACATCACCCATGGTGATGCCATCGAAGTGGCGTTCGAGAAGACGCATGAACGCCTGCTGCGGCGTGATCGTTGGGTCCGCAGCTTCACCGCGGTCGCTTAGCAGCAGCCGAAAATGACCGCCGGGCAGCGGCGCAACCATCAGGAAATGATCGGTGCCGACACAGTAGTGAAAGTAGTCTGTCCAATCGGGAAAGCCGTTCAAATGAACATCGAGATTTTGAAAGAAGCTGCCGGCGTAGTCCTTACCCTTGACGGACATTCCGAGGCCGCGGCGTACACGGGAATTGATGCCGTCAGCGGCGATGAGGTAGCGGCAGCGGACAAGCTCTTCCTCGTCGCCGCGATCGGCATGAGTGAGCCGCGCCGTAACGCCGTCCGCCTCCAACGTCAGGTTTTGAAATGTCGTGTCGTATTCGATGGTCTTGCCAAATCGGGAGCGCGTGTAATCGCGCACGAACGTTTCGGTCTCGCTTTGGTTGTGCGCCAAAATGCAGTTGTATCGAGAATCGACCGTGGTGTAATCGAGACCCGGACGGACTTCCGTTCGCTCGCCGTCACGGAGGAAGTGCATCACGTATCCTTTGCACCAAAGATCGCGTTCGAGGATCCGCTTGCTCAACTCCTTGTCCACGAGATCGAACAGCTCGATCGTGCGTGCATGCATCGCGATGGCCCGCGACTCACGACCCGGGCCCGGCATGCGTTCGATACATCGATACTCGACGCCGCGGCGCGCCAACTCCATCGACAACACGCACCCGGCCGCTCCTCCACCGACGATCAATACGGGTACTTCAGTGATATTAGACATTACGCGCTGCAACCAAAAACGGAATAGCCACAAAAAGGCACAAAAACCACAAAACATTTTGTGACTTTTGTGCCTTTTTGTGGCTAAGAAATCCCACTACCCACCAATTAGAACAGCAACTTCATCGACATTTGCAGCTGCCGCGGATTGAACATCGTTCTGGGAGTACCGAAAAGAGGATTCGGAACGGGCGGCCCAGCCGCGGGGCAACCGCCGACCTGAACTGCCTGGATCGCGCGGCTTGCCGCGTCCTTGTACTCGCGGGGCTGCTGCCCGCCACACAGATTGTAAGTGCCGTAGACGCCAACGACCTCGTCCACATTCGAACGGTTGAGCAGGTTGAAGGCATCGACGGCGAGTTCGAGCCGGGTTCTCTCCTGAAGATTGATCGTGCGCGAGAGGCGGATGTCCCACGACTCAAAGCTGTCGCCCTTGTACGTATTGCGTGCGAGATTCCCAACGCGATCGGCGGCGGGGATGAGGTCGTTGTTGGCATCGAAGCCCACAAAGAGTGTAAACGGCCGTGAGCTTTGAAGAATGACGATATTGCTCAACAGGAAGTTCCTCAAGAACGTGTTTGAAGGGCCCGCCAGCGAGAAATTGGTGACGAACCGATGGCGCGCGTCCTGGTTCGACGTCGCCCGTTCGAGGCCTCTGCGAAAAACGTCCTCCGGAACACTGATGAACGTCGCAAACGTCCCATCGTCCAGCGTGTGAGATAGCGTGTAACTGGCTCATCGTTGCAGCAGATCAGACCGGCGGGGTAGCGCGGAATGCCGCTGTAATAATTCTTGCCGGCAGGATAGCCCGGCGGCGGCGGCCCGGCCGCAGGGCAGGGGTAGGGCCCGCTTGAAATTCCCTGAACCGGACAAAGGTTACCCAATGTGGAGCGCAGCAGGTGATGCGCCGCGACAAAGAGGTAGCCGGCGCCTACCGTGAACCCGCTGCCGATCTCCCGATTAATCTCGAGGCTGGCCTGTTCTGAATACGGAATGGGACTGTGCCGATCGGTGTAGCTGTATCCGACCGGCGTCGGAGCTTGGGCGGTGCCAAGAACACTGTGTGAGAACACCTCGCCGGTCCTGAAAAACGTGGCGGCGAGCTGTGCCGGCGTCGGGATGCCGGGTATGAACGGATATTGGTTCAGTTCATATACGGCGGTCTCCGCGCCTCTGCGATTCGGCGGCAGGTCTGCATTTGGGAGAATGGCCGGCCGCTGTGGATACGTGATGAACAGGAACGAAAGAGCATAGCGGTCATTGAAGAGGCCGAAGCCGGCGCGTATGACCGTCTTCCGGTCGGGTGAGTAGGCAAGTCCGACTCGAGGCTGAAAGCCCTTATGACTTACGTCCATCTGGTCCGACAGCCCCGACTCGAAGTCATATCGCAAACCGTAGTTCAAGCTCAGCTTCGGTGTGACCTTCCATTGGTCCTGAACGAAGAACCCGTAATAGTTGTGGTTCAGGTACACGGAGTAGTTTTTCTCTTGCTCCGGCAAATAGGCATAAGGCCACCCGTTGGTGGGAAGCCTCTCGACCACACCAGGAGTGAAGTTGACGGCCGTGCCGAGGGGCGCCGACTGAAACGCGATCGGAACGCCATTCGCGATATCCGCTAGATTCGGGCCAGGAACAACGGGAAATGGCGGAAGACCCGGAGCACTGTTCGGAGGAAGAGCCATCGGGCACGGTCCTGCCGCAAAGTTGGACAGGATCCTCGCAGACGGTCTGACGAAGTTGGCAAAGTCAACGAGGCAGTTTATGCCGGGCAGAATGATGCGGATCGGCGTGAATCCCGGCCACAGTACGGAATTCCGGACGTGATTGACATCGCCACCGAAGCGCACAAAGTGCTTTCCACTGATCCAGGACACCGAATCCGAACCCTGGATTCGGGTCTCCCAGATTTTGTCGAGAACGCCAAAGTTATGTCCGAGGAGCAGTTCATTGGGAATGTCGAGATTGGGCTCGCCCGTCACTCCCGGAAACGTGTAGTGCCGGCGCGCAAACTGGCCAAGCGCGGTGTTTACGATATTGCTTCCGATTTGCGATGTGAGGGTGCCGGCCAGGGACTGATCGCGCACGAACACGTTATGGCCACTGCTGGGAGCGCCGATGCCGCCTCCATCCAGCGTGGCGCCCGCAAGTTGGTTCAAATCTCGACCGTCCTCGATGTTGTATCGCAATGAAAACTGAGTGTTGGCGCGAAACTGGTGATCGAGCCTGGCAGTGCCGTAATCATTGTCTTTCGTCTTCAAGATACCGAGATTCTCCGGAGCAATTCCCAGCGCCGCCTTCGAGGCATTGATCAGCGCGAGGTTGTTGAGTAGCGCCGGGGGGTACGTCGGCGACTCGCCGCGCCGCTGCCCTTCATAGTTCAAGAAGTAGAAGGTCTTGTCTTGTTTGATGGGCCCGCCGAGCGTAAAGCCGAACTGGTTTTGCCGCAGGACGTTTGGTTGAGGCGCAGGTTGCAGCAGCGATCGAGCATTTAAGGCGTTGTTCTGAAAGTAATCGTATACCGAGCCATGCAAGGTATTGGTGCCGGACTTCGTAACGATATTCACAATGCCGCCCAAAGCGCGGCCGTACTCTGCGCCAAAACTGTTGTTCACAACGCGGAACTCCTGCACGGCTTCTTGCGGCGGAGTCGCGCGTTGGGAACCTGTTGCAGTATTGATGTTGTCGGCGCCGTCAACCGTAACTTGATTGCTGAGGTCGCGCATCCCGGCAAAGGAAACCCGGGTCACTTCGAATTCGGTGATGGTCGATCCGACGCTGGTACGACCCGTCGTAACCCCGGGCGTCAATAGAGCAAAATCGGTAAAAAGGCGGCCGCTGATGGGTAAACCCTGTATTTGCCGGGTCTCAATCACGTTGCTGATCTCGGTGCGGGTTGGCTCGATTGCGGGCGTCTGCGAAGTGACCTCGAGAACTTCCCGGCGGCCTTGCACCGTCAGCGTCACGTCAAGGGTGGCTGTTTGTCCCACTCTCAGTTGAATGCCCGACTGAAGAAACGGTTCAAAACCCGTGTATGTCACATTCAGTTCATAGGAGCCCGGAGGGAGATTGGGAACGATGTAATACCCTGAAGCATCCGAGGTCGACGTGTATGCGCGATTGGTGTCGAGATTCCGGAGGCTGACACTAGCATTCGCTACTACGCTTCCGCTGGTGTCTCTTACCGTTCCATTCAACTGAGCTACGGCAATTACCGCTTGAGCGAATGCAGAGTTCGCGAACATCAGAACCCCGGTGGTCAGACAAACGATTATCAGGACAACGAGCAACACAGGCTTCATAATCATTTCCTCCAGTAGAATTCAGCGATCGGGTGGGCAGCCACAAAGAGAAAACGATCGACCGGCTGGCTGGCTCCCCTCCTCGGTTAGGAGGGGAGCCAGCCGGTCGACAGTGACGGAAAAGAATACGCCTTCTGGGAAATAAAAGGCACAGAAGTTTGTATGTAACAAACCGTGCTTTGTTGTTTTTTGGGCAAGATTTTAGGCCGAGGACATTCCCCTCTGCGAGGAAGGGAATATTTCGGTTGCGGCTTTGCCGCGCTGAGCCTTTTGTAGCAAATTTCCTATTCACCCTGAATCGATTTAAGAACGCGCTACAGTTTGTTGCGCGCACCTGTAGCGGCGTCCCGCGTCGAGAGACCCGCGAGCATGTAGCCCAGGTTGCGAGGGAGATTCCACCAGATCCCCGTGGAGAGCAGACGGCGTCGGCGCAGTGATCCCCACGAGATCCGCCGGGGCGTCGAACCGCACCCGTTCGACGACCTCGTCCGTGTGCGAGACCTCGTGCTCGGGCGGCGTCAGCGCCGCGATCAGCGGCATGGTGAGCTGCGGGAACTGGATCAACCGGCCAAAGCGGAGGCGCCGCGAGGCGGGCGATTCGGCAGTGATCAAGTGGATGCGCATCAGCCGATCGTACAAGAAAGACAAGAACGCCGCCGGTTAGGAACCGTTGTAGCCCTTCGGCGGCCGGAATCCTCCGATTTCGCGGACCAGCAATTGCGCGAAACGGATCGGCGTTCCGTCTTCCAGATATGGTCCGACAATTTGAATTCCGACAGGCAATCCGCTCTTGCTCAAACCTGCCGGTGCGGTTGTCGCCGGACATCCCGTCAAAGTGGCGGGACTGATATAAGCCAGCATATTCAAGAAAGGTTGTGCTCCGCCTTCCGGAAGCGGGATCATTCGTGTCTCGATGGGCGTTGGATCGTGAGCGAAGGCAGCAGTAAAAGTACTCGGGAGGAGAAACACATCAGTCGACTGAAAGAATTTCTCCCACGTTGCACGATAGGCCAGTCGCCTGAAATTCCGGGCTTGCCATTCGGCGAAACTGCTCAGCGAACCTTTGGCCATGGAGTCCGTCCGATTTTCCAGCCTGGGACGGACGTGCTTTTGGCGTTCGGGGGGCGTGACGCTGAAGTCAAACGCTCCTAAAAGGAACAAATACGTTTCAAACATTTCTTGAAACCGGAATCCTTCGGGCCATCCGTGTGTGACAGCGGCTCCGGCTCTTTCGCAAGCGCGTATTGCGGATTCAAGTACGGCTTTGGTTTCCACCGACACCGGTACAAGCGGATCCTCGAGAATGTATTGGATACGATATTCGCTGAGCCTTTCGTGTCGCGCCGGTGGGAGTGTCCATTGGAACGCCTTTGTGTCGGGATACTCCATGCCGGCTAAGACTCGCATACTCGCTTCTAAATCTTCGGCGTACCGCGCCATCGGACCGGCCACCGCCAGGAGCGTGGAGAATCCCGGGTCGCCGTGCAGTCCCGCAGGAAGATGACCCTGAAGGCTCACGATATCGAGTGTCGGCTTGTGGCCGTAGATGCCGCAAAACGATGCGGGAGTCCGAATGCTGCCTCCGATGTCGGACCCGACACTCAAGAACGCCATGCCAGCAGCAAGTGACGCGGCACTTCCGCCAGAGGACCCTCCGGGTGTCCGGTCCAAATCCCAAGGATTGTTCGATCTACCGTAGATCTCATTGAACGCCTGCGTGTCCATCAGAAATAGCGGGACATTCGTTGCGCCCTGCAGAATTGTTCCCGCGTCCAGAAGCCGCCGTACAGCCACGGAATGCGCTGGAGCGTTCGAATGTTTCAGCTCCGGGATGCCCCACGTGCATGGCTGGCCCTGCACGCCAAAACTTTCTTTTACATTAATCGGAACGCCATGAAGTAAACCAAGCGGCGCATTGCGGGCGATCCTTTCGTCGGCTTGCTTAGCCGAAGAGAGCGCCTCCTCGCGCAACTGGTACACGTAGGCATTGAGCCTGGGCTGAAAGGCATCAATCCGC
>WNGJ01054742.1_pt1 | contig 10720 bp, 10 predicted proteins | sample 5400611 | NCBI WGS metagenome assembly WNGJ01 (sample SAMN13153375, study PRJNA577476) | soil metagenome | isolation source: 40 cm soil or saprolite under Garry oak tree replicate 1 | place: USA:California | collected 2016-06-15
AAGAGATCTTCGCCGTGCCTGTCGCGGAAGGACTTCGGGTAGGCGCGCAGGAAGAGTCGCAGCATGGCCTCTCCTCAGGTGGCGAGCAGCTCGCCGATCACCCCGGCCAGGAGCCGGGCCTCGGCCTGCGCCACGCGCCGGCCGAGCGAGGTGATGCGGTAGTAGGTGCGCCGCTCGTCCCCGGCCGAGGCCCGTTCGTGGACCTCGATCAAGCCGCGCTCGAGCAGCCGGTCGAGCACGCGGTAGAGGTTTCCCGGGCGGATCTGGATCCGGCCCTGCGATCGCGCCGTCACCTCCTGCGTCAGCCCGTACCCGTGCAAGGGCGCCGCGTGGAGCGCGGCGAGGACGAACAGCTCGGCGGGCTTCAGCGGAGGTGTGCTCGGATCGAGTATGCTCATAGTGAGCATACTAACGGCGTCCCACGACCCCTGTCAAAGCACTTCGCCCGAAAGTGGGAATCGGCGCCCGGTCCGGCAGACTGCGGGGATGCGCGTCCGCTCGCTGCTGATCGCCGTCTTCTGCTGGGCTTGCTCCTCGGCGCCCCCCGCGCCTTCCGGGAGCGCGCCGCCGCCCTGCGACGTGCTGCCGCTGGTGGGCAAGGCGACGCCGAGCGCGCTGGCAGGAGACGAGGGTGGCGGCATCGCGCTGGTCGGGACGTCGCGGGGAGCGCAGCTGCGCTCCGGCTCCGCGATGCTGGATGCGTCTGGCGGGTTCGCGCTGCGCACCGACGGCGCGGGTCGGGTGAGCTGGATCCATGCGCTCGGCGCGGCCCAGCCGCTGGCGGTCGCGCTGGAGCCCGACGGCAGCGTGGTGGTGGCCGGGCAGGCGCAGAGGCAGTGCTTCGCGGCCCGCCTCGCTGCGGGGGACGGCAGGGAGCTGTGGACGTCGCGACTGACCGGCATCGGCGAGTCCGCCTGCCGCGGGGTCGCCGTCGATCCCAGGAACGGCGATCTCTGGGCGGTCGGCGAGTTCAGCGGATCGCTCGGTCCGGTGCGATCGGCGGGCCTGAGCGATGCGCTGGTCCTGAAGGTCGCCGCGGCCAACGGCGAGATGCGCCTGGCGCGCACGTTCGGCAGCAAGGGGACCGACGTGGCCAACGCGGTGGCGGTCACGCCCTCGGGCGACGCGGTCGTGGGCGGCTCGTTCGGCGCCGACGTGGACGCGTCGGTGGCCGAGATCGACTTCGGGCGCGGGGCGGTGCGCGGCGCCGGTGGCGCCGACGGATTTTTGGTGGGCCTGGCCCCGGAGGGAGGCACGCGCTGGGTCTCGGTGGCAGGCGAACACGGAGAGGACGAGATCGTGGCGGTGGCCGCGCGTGGAAGCGCCGTGTTCGCCGCCGCCAACGCCCACCGCGACCGCAAGGGCGCGGAGTGCGGCGGGCACATCCTCGTCCTCCGGAGGGGCGAATGGGTCCGCGCGATGGACGACGAATGCACCAGCGCGCGGGCGGCGGCCATCGACGACTCGGGGCGCTTCTGGACGCTGGAGAGCTCCGGGCGCAGCCTGCGCGCGCGCGCCTTCCGTCCGGGCGACGGCGCGCCGCTCGGTTTCCGCGCCTGGGCGGGGGACCGCGCCGCCGTCCGCGCCGGGGGCATCGCCCGCGTTCCCGGCGGGCTCGCCGCTGCCGGCATCACCGATGGCGAGGCGATCGTCTGCGGCAAGCCCGTGGGCAGCGCCGGCGAGCCGGCCGCGTTCGTGGTGTGGGTGCGGGACCTGTCGCCCTAGCGGACCCGCGCCCGCCCGTGCGGTTCAACCGGTTGACCGGTATCGAGCATGCCAGTTGGCGCACCTCGTGATCTCGCCCCGGGGCGAGTGCTGCAGGCAAAACGAGCGCATCCGCGGGGTCCGACCCACGTTGGGCGATGGTCCAATCCTCCGGATTTCCCGGTGGGGATAGCGTCGACCCATGGTCACGCTGCCTGCGGTCCTCCGCCGGCGTCCGCCCCGCTGGGTGCTCGTAATCGCGGGGCTGCTGGCGCTCTACGCCATCTTCGGCTTCTTGATCCTGCCCCACATCCTCCGCAGGCTGATCGAGGAGAAGCTCCCGGCCGTGCTGCACCGGCCGGTCGCCGTCCGCCAGGTCCGGTTCAACCCGTTCGCCGTCTCGATCACCATCCGCGGGTTCTCGGTGCGGCAGCCCGACGGATCGCCGCTGCTGGCGTTCGACGAGCTCTACGTCGACGTCGCGGTCCTGCGCCACGTGCTCGGAGGAGTGCACCTCGAGGAGGTCCGGCTGGTGCGGCCCGAGGTGTCCGTCGCCATCGAGAGAGGCGGCAAGCTCAACTTCGGCGACCTGCTGGAGGGTTCCGGCCCGGAGCAGCCGCCCGGCCGCAAGCCCACCATCTTCGAGATCGCGCATTTCTCCCTCGACCGTGGCGCCATCGCCTTCGCCGACCGGAACCGGCCGCGGCCGTTCCGGGCGCGCCTCGAGCCCCTCACGTTCGCCCTGGACGGCTTCACCACCGAGCCGCAGAAGAACGGCGCCTACCACTTCGAGGCCAGGCTGGAGCCGTCCACCCAGCTCGCCTGGACCGGCAGCATCACCGCGACGCCGCTGAAGAGCAGCGGCGAGCTCTCCATCACCGGGATCCAGCTGGCGCAGTTCGACACGTACACCGACGACTCCACCGCGCTGCGCATCACCTCCGGCACCCTCGACCTGCGCGGCAGGTACGTCTTCGACGCCTCGCGCCTGCCCACCGTGATCCGGCTGGAGGACGGCAGCTTGCGCCTCAACGGCCTGCGCGTCGATCCGCCGGGACGGGACGAGGAGCTGATCCGGGTCGACTCGGTCGCGCTCGACGGCGTCTCTGCCGACGTGGCAGAGTCCCAGGCCCGGGTGCGATCGATCGCGCTCTCCGGCGCGCACATCGTCGCGCGCCGGCTCGCGGACGGAAGCATCGAGCTGGCCGAGTTGGCCAAGGCCCGCAACCCGCCTCCGCGCCCCTCCCAGCGTGGCTGGACCACCCGCCTCGACGAGCTGCGCGTCGACCGGGTCGGCCTGCTCTGGGAGGATCACGTTCCGCCCACGCCCGCCCGGGTAGAGATCGGCGACTTCGATCTGACGCTGTCGCGGCTGGTCGTTCCCGGCGACGAGCCCACCAGCTTCGCGACCTCGATGCGCATCGGCCCCGAAGGGCGATTCTCCGCCAAAGGGACCGCGCGCGCCGGCTCCGGGTTGGTCGAGGCGGAGCTCGCCCTGGAGAAGCTCGCGCTGGCGACGTTCCAGCCGTACGCCGCGCAGGGAAGGGGCGCGCCTCCTTCTCTGCGGCGACCGCGCCCGGAGCGCTCCCGCGGACGCGGTTCACCGGCGACGTGTCCGACGCCCCGCGCAAGCGCCAGGTGGCCTTGCAGCTCGAGTGAGGGTCAAGGGAACCGGCCGCTCGCCGCGAGCAGATCGATGCGCGCCTGCCGCGCCGTGTCCTCCGCCACCAGCGCGGCCACGTCGGCGTCGCGAGACCGGCGCTCTGCGTCCACCACCTCCAGATCGTTGGTGGCGCCCTCGCGGTACGCGAGCATCGTCATCTCCAGCGCTTCGCGGGCGAGCCGGGCCGCCTGCCGCGCCGAGCGGACGCTCTCGTCCGCGCGCTGGACGGCGTCGAAGGCGGCGCGCACGTCGGAGCGCGCCTGCCGCAGCAAGCCCTCGAGCAGCGCCTTCGACTCCTCGTAGAGGGCGCTGCGTTCGCGGCGCAGGCCGTACCGGGCGCCGCCGTCGTAGAACGGAATGCTGAGCACGAGCTGCGCCGCCCAGCCCGTCGTCGGCTGGCTGATGGTGGGCGAGGAGTTGTAGAAGGGCTGCACCACGGCCGTCAGCAGCGGCATGTAGTCGGTCCAGGAATCGTCGAGCACGCCGCGCGCGCTGTCCGCGCGCTGCACCGAGGCGCGCACGTCGGGCCGCCTCTCCTCGGCCTCGCGCAGCGCCAGGTCCTGCGCCGGGGGCGCCCGGAGCTGGATCTCCTCCTCCACATCCAACGGACCTTCCGCGGCCACCAGCACGCCCAGGGCCTCGCGGGCGCGCGTCAGGCCCGCCTCGGACAGCGCGAGCTGGGACTCGTCGGCCGCCACTTCCTGTCCGGCCCGGACCATGTCCAGCCGGTTGCCGCTGCCCACCTCGAAGCGGGCCTGCGCGTCGTCCAGGTGCGCCTTCGCGCTGTCGCGGGCCTGCAGGGTGATCTGCACCAGCCGGTGCTGCGCCATCACCGACAGATAGGCGCGGGCGGTGAGCACCGCCACCACGCGGCGCGCGTCCTCCAGCGAGGTGCGGGCGATCTCCACCTGCTCCTTGGCGTGGCTCCAGGCCGCCCAGCGCTGGGGGGCGATCACGGGGACGGAGAGGGCGGCGTTGGCAGTGATCTGCTCGCGAGGGACCAGGACCGTCGTGACACCGGAGGTGGTGGTGGTCGAACGCTCGGCGTCCAGCCGCGTCCCGACCGCGGTCCCGGTGAGGATCGGCAGCGCCGGCGCCCGCACCTCCTTGAGGATGCCCTCCGCGCGCCGGATCTCCTGCTCTGCGATCAGCGAGGTGGTGCTTCGCGCGATCGCCCGCCGGACTGCCTCCTGCAGCGTCAGGCGCTCGATCGCGGGCGCCTGGGGAGCCGCGAGTGCCGGGCTGGCGACCAGGGCCAGCGCGGCCAATCTACGCAGGAGCATGCGCGACCTCTGCCTCGTCTTCCTTCGGCTGCGGCCGGCGCCACCGATCGGCGATCGAATAGAGCGCGGGGACCAGGAACAAGGTGAAGAAGGTGGAGACCGTCAGCCCCCCGATCACGGCGCGGGCCCGGGGCAGGTTGGTCTCGCTGCCCTCGCCGATACCGAGCGCCATCGGCACCAGGCCGACGATGGTGGCCACCGTGGTCATGAGGATGGGCCGCAGCCGCGTGCGCCCCGCCCGGACGACCGCGCTGACGATGTCCAGCCCGTCCCGCTCGCGCAGGACGTTGGCGAAGTCGACCAGCAGGACGCCGTTGGAGACCACGATGCCGACCATCATGATGATGCCCATGAAGCTGTTCACCGACAGGCTGGTGCCGGTGAGCCAGAGCATCAGGAACACGCCCGAGACGCCCAGCGGCACGCTGAACATGATCACCAGCGGATCCAGGAGCGAGCGGAACTGCGAGGCGAGCACCATGTAGACCAGGGCGATGGCCATCAGCGCCGCCAGCGAGAGCCCGCTGAAGGCGTCCTTCTGCGCCTGGGCCTGCCCGGAGAGCGTGGCGCTGAAGCCTTCCGGCGCCGCCAGGTCGCGCAGCGCCCGCTCCACCGCCGCGGCCGCCGTCCCCAGGTCCTTGCCGGGCGCGACGTTGGCGGTGACGTCGACGATGCGCTGCAGGTACTTGCGGTTGATCAGCACCGGACCGCTCGAGCGCGACACCTTCGCGATCGAGGCGAGGGGCACCAGCGCGCCCGAGGGCGCGCGCAGCGAGATGTCGCTGACGTCGTCGATGTGCGACCGGTACCGGTTGTCCATGCGGACGTTGATGTAATACTCGTTGCCGCTCACCGGATCGGTGAACTGCGTGGGCTGGATCTGCGAGGAGCCGGTCAGGCTGGTGAGCACGGTCTGCGCCACGTCCGACTCGGTGAGGCCCAGCCGGCCCGCTTTCTCCCGATCGACGTTGACGTCGAGCTGGGGGTAGTTCTCCTCGCGCGAGACCTGGACGTCGGTGAGCAGCGGCTTGCCGTCCTTGTCGCTCAGGCCGCGCATCGCCGCGTGGACCGCGCGCGCGTACTGGGCCCCCTGCTCCAGATCGTAGCCCAAGAGCTCCACGTCGATGGGCGCGGCGGAGCCGAAGTTCAGGATCCGCTTCACGATGCCGCCGACGAAGAAGTAGAGCTGCGTCCCGGGCAAGGAGCCCTGGACCTCGCTCCGGAGCCGCTCGGCGGCCGCCACGTCGCTGATCGAGCGCTCGGCGCGCTTCACCAGGTTGACCTGTAGCGTTCCCGCGTGCGGCCCGGTGTTGGCGCTGAAGATCGCCGTGCGGCCCGCGGGGAGGCCGCTGTCGGTGATCATGGTGGTGTAGAGCTTGTCGCGCCCCAGCGTCTTGTCGATGGCCTGCTCCAGGCGCTGGGCGATCTGCTCGGTCTTCTCCACCCGCGTTCCGATGGGGGCCTTGTAGACGACGCTGAACTGCGACTCGTCGGAGTCGGGGAAGAACTCGGTGCCGATGCGCTTGCCGAGCAGCAGCGTCCCCACGAAGAAGAGGAGGATCACGATGATGGTCCGTGCCCGGTGCCGCAGCACCGCCCCGAGCGCGAGCGCATAGGCGTCGTCCAGGCGCTCCAGCTCCGCGGTGAACCAGCGCGCGAAGCGCCCCTCCTCCTGGCCGGGCTTCATCACCATCAGGCAGAGCAGCGGCGTCACCGTGCGCGAGACGAAGAAGCTCATCACCAGCGCGAAGGAGATGGTCAGCGCCAGCGGCAGGAAGAGGTTGCGCGCGATGCCGAAGAGGAAGAGCACGGGAAAGAACACCACGATGGTGGTGATGGTGGAGACCAGGATGGGCATCGCCACCTCCTGCGCCGCCGCCAGCACCGCCTGCCTCCGGCCCTGGCCCAGCGCCAGGTGCCGGTGGATGTTCTCCAACTCGACGATGGAGTCGTCGACCAGGGGATGGCCACGGCGACGATGGCGGTGGCACGCAGCGAGACGAGGAAGACGAGGATGACCAGCACCGCCAGCGCGCCGCCCTGCACGGCCTCGTGCTGCAGCGCCTGCACCGCGGCGCGGATGTAGCTCGACTGGTCGAAGGAGATCGCCAGCTTGACCGTCGGGGGGACCCCGCGAAGCCGGGGCAGCGCCGCCCGGACCGCGTCCACCACCGCGATGGAGTTCGCGCCCGGCTGCTTCAGCACGCGCAGGTAGACGCCGCGCTGGCCGTTGATGCGCACGATCTCGTTCTGGTCGGCCGTGGCGTCGCTCACCCGGGCGACATCCTGGACGCGCACCGGTCCCATCACGCGCTCGCCGACCTTGGTGGGCGGCCGCACCACCACGTCGCCGAGCGGCCGCGCCTGCTGGAACTGGGTGTTGGCGAAGACGTTGTAGTCGCGGTCCCCCACCCTGAGGTTGCCGCTCGGCATCAGGAGGTTGCTGGCCCGGACCGCGTCCACCACGTCCATCGGCCCCAGCCCGCGGGCGCGCAGCGCCTCCCGCTGCAGCTCGACGGTGATCTCGCGCACCTTGCCGCCTCCGGGCGTCGCGGAGGCGACGCCGGGGATCCGCTCGAGCTGCGGCTCGATGGTGTTCAGCGCCAGGTCGTAGAGCTGCTTCTCGTCCAGCTCGTCGGAGCCGACCGCGACCTGCACCACCGGGATGTTGGTGATGTCGAACTTGATGATGAACGGCTGCTGGATGCCGGGCGGCAGCGTGTTCATGATCTGCGCGATGCGCTGCGAGACGTCGAACTGGGCGTTGTCCAGGTTGGTGCCGAACTGAAACCAGGCGGAGACCAGGGAGACGCCCTGCTTCGAGACGCTCTCCACCCGATCGATCCCGGGCGACGCGGAGACGGCTCGCTCGATCGGCATGGTGATGGACTTCTCGATGTCGTTGGGGCCGGCGCCCGTGTAGAAGACCGCCACCCGGATCAGCGGCACGGTGATGTCGGGGAAGAGGTCGACGCTCAAGTGCCGGAGCGAGACGAAGCCCAGCGCCAGGGTCATCAAGGACATCATCAGGATCAGCACGGGGTTGCGCAGCGCGAGCCGGGTGAGCCACATGCCGGTTACTCCTGCCGGGTCCGCGGCTGCTGCACTTCGGAGGCAGCAGTCCCGCCGTACGGATCCACGTTGCGCGCCGGCCGCACCGCCGAGCCGTCCGAGAGGCCCTCGAGGCCGGCGACCACCACCTCGTCCTGCGGCCTGAGGCCGGAGACGATCTCGAGCCACTGCTCGCCATCGACGCCGATGCGCACCTCGCGCCGCTGCACCTTCTCCCCCGAAAGCGCATAGGCGAAGCTGCGCCCGTTGCTGATCTGGACCGCTCCCACCGGCACGGTCAGGGCTCCGGAGTGGACGCCGGTGACGATGGCCGCCCGGCCGTACATGCCGGCGCGCAGCTCGCCGTTCGGGTTCGGCAGCTGCGCCTCCGCCTCCAGCGTCCGGGTGGCCGGATCGAGCGACGGCGCGAGGCGCACCACCCGCCCCTCGAAGCGCGTGCCGGGCAGCGCGTCGAGCTCCATGTGCGTGAGCTGCCCGATCTTCAGCCGGGGCACGTCGATCTTGTTCACGCTGACGAAGATCCGCAGGGTGTCGATCCGGTCCACGGTGAGGAACGGAGCGGTGTTGCCGCCCGGCCCCACCAAGGTGCCGGGGTCGAGCCGGCGCGCGGAGACGACTCCGTCCAGCGGCGAGGTGATGCGGGTCTCCCCCAGCCGGGTGGCCAATGCGCCCACCTGCGCGCGGGCGGCGGCGCGCATCGCCTCCGCCGACGCGAGCGCGGTCTCGGCCTGCTGCAGCTCCTGCTTCGACACGCGGCCGGCGGGCGCCAGCGCACGCGCCCGGTCCAGGTTTGCCCGGGCCAGCGCCACCGTGGCCTCGGCCTGGGCGGCGGTGCTGCGGGCGGCGGCGAGCTGGTCCGGGAGATCGCTGGGCCGCACCACGGCCAAGAGCTGGCCCTTCTTCACCGGATCGCCGCGCTCGACCAGGACCGCGTCCAGGTACCCGAGCATCTTGGCGCCGACGTCGGCCTGCAGGAGCGGCCGGAGATCAACGGGCGCGCGGATCGTCTCCTCCACGTCGCGGACGGCCACGCGCGAGACGGCGACCAGCGGTGGAGGCCGCTCCTTCCGGGCCTCGCCGCCGCCCTTTCCGCAGGCGGCCGCGCAGAGCACGATGCCCAACAGGCGATTGCGCACGGCGTTTTCTAGCCCGAGCGCGCTTGCGGACGCAACCGTTGCAGGCGCAACCAATTCGGCGTACACAGCCGGGCATGTCCGTCCACCCGGTAGCGTCCCTCTCCGAGGAGATCGCCAGCGGCATCGTGCGCGTGCGCAAGCGCATGATCACCTTGGCCGATCGGCGGCTGGGCGAGCGGGGCGAGACGGTGGTCGCCTGGCAGGTGCTGAGCGCGCTGCAGCGCTGCGGCCCCTCGGCGCAGAACGAGCTCGCCCAGCACATCGGCCAGCACCCCACCGGCATGTCCAGGCTGCTCGAGGAGCTGGAGCAGGCCCGGCTGGTCCGGCGCGCCCGCGACCGCAGCGACCGCCGCAAGGTGCTGGTCGAGCCGACCGCCCGCGGCCGCACCTTCCTCGAGCTGGGCCGCCCGCTGGTGGACGCCGCCGTGGAGGAGGTGCTCGCGCCGCTCGACCGCGCAGAGAGGCGCACACTGCGCGATCTTCTCTGGCGGATGCTCGAACGTTAACGATCGTGGCATTCTGTTGCGGGCGTGTTTCGCGGCGTCCCCCTGCATTGACCGTCCGCGCGCGCGCTCGTTACGGTTTGTGCGGAGCCCCACGCGTGCGCAAAATCGTCCTCATCGCCATCCTGCTCGCCGCCTGTGGGCGCAAGCAGGCCCCTCCCTTCCGCACCGAAGCGGTCACCCGCGGCCCGGTGAGCGAGGTGGTGAACGCCACCGGAGACGTGTCCGCGATCGTGAGCGTGAACGTCGGCTCGCAGGTGTCGGGCATCATCGACAAGCTCTACGTCGACTTCAACAGCCCGGTGAAGAAGGGCCAGATCCTCGCCACAATTGATCCCCGCCTCTTCCAGGCGCAGCAGGAGAAAGCGGAGGCTACGCTCGCCTCGGCGAAGGCGAACGTGGAGAAGGCGCAGGCTGCGTACGCCGATTCCGCGCGCATCGCCACCCGCCAGGAGGAGCTGAAGCGGCAGGGCCTGATCTCGCAGGCCGACCTCGACACCGCGCTCGCCACCCGCGACCAGAACGCGGCCGCGCTCTCCGCCGCCAAGGCGTCGGTGCTGCAGGCGAAGGCGGACCGGGACATGGCGGCGACGAACCTCGCGTTCACGAAGATCACCAGCCCCATCGACGGGATCGTCGTCTCCCGCAGCGTCGACCTGGGACAGACCGTCGCCGCCGCGTTCCAGGCGCCCCAACTGTTCCTGATCGCGAACGACCTGACCAAGATGCAGATCCTCGCCAACATCGACGAGGCGGACGTGGGGAAGGTCAGCGAGGGAATGGAGACGAAGTTCACCGTCGACGCCTACCCGGGAGAGACGTTCAACGGGCGGATCCGCGAGGTCCGGCAGGCGCCCACCACCATCCAGAACGTGGTCACCTACCCGGCCGTCATCGACGCGCCCAACCCCGATCGCAAGCTGCGGCAGGGGATGACCGCCTCCGTGACCATCACCGCCGCGCGCAAGGACGATGCGCTGCGCGTGTCCAACGCAGCGCTGCGCTGGAAGCCCGAGGACAGCGGCGCGATCCAGGAGACGCCCGCGCAGCAGCGGCCGTCATCGGGGGCGCCCCAGGCGCGCACCGCCTCGGCGGCGTCGCGGGGAAACCGCGAAGGCGCAAGCCCTGCGCCGCCGCAGCCCGGCCGCGCCGGACGCGTCTTCAAGCTCGAGAACGGCAAGCCGGTCCAGGCGCTGATCCGCGTCGGGCTCTCGGACGGGCAGCGGACCGAGGTGCTCGAGGGTCTGGCGGAGGGCGACCGGGTGATCGTGGGAGGCGGCGAGGCGGGCTCCGGCTCGCAGCCGCAGAGGCGCCGTGGCCCCTTCTGATCCGCCGGTCGTCGAGACGCGAGACCTGGAG
>WNGJ01008862.1_pt1 | contig 10719 bp, 12 predicted proteins | sample 5400611 | NCBI WGS metagenome assembly WNGJ01 (sample SAMN13153375, study PRJNA577476) | soil metagenome | isolation source: 40 cm soil or saprolite under Garry oak tree replicate 1 | place: USA:California | collected 2016-06-15
AGTGGGCAATGAAGACACCAGCCGGATTTTCTCTAAACGTCAACGTGAGCCCATGAAATAATCTATTTGTTCCATACCAAATGTAGCGATTCGGGCGGAGATCCAAACTCGGAACGAAGTAGTTCGAGTAATGTTTTCTGGTATTGCTGTTGACACCATCAGCTGCAATTAGGAGGTCGCAGCCCGCGCGTAGCGAATCAATATCGCGAACTTCGTGGTGGAACAACAGTTCGACGCCAAGTTGGTCGCAGCGTCGTTGTAGTATTTTGAGCAACTGAAGGCGGGCGATGCCGGAAAAGCTATTGCCGTGAATGGAGATTTTCCTGTCCCGATGGACAACATCCACATTGTCCCAGGCCGCGAAAGCGCGTGTGATCTCGGCATGTGATTCTGCATCTGCCGCACGGAGATTCCGCAGCGTTTTACCCGAAAACACGACGCCCCAGCCAAAGGTATCGTCTGGTCCATTACGTTCATAAATGGTGATCTCATGTGCGGAGTTGACCTTCTTCATCAGGATGGCAAAGTACATCCCCGCCGGCCCGCCGCCGATGATATTGATTCTCATTTATAAGTAGGACAGACATTCCTGTCTGTCCGATTTTTATAAGTACGGGACAATAGACAGTCAAGAATGTCTGTCCTACCCTACTCTTTCAACAACTGGCTCGCGATGATGCGGGACAATGGACAGACAAGAATGTCTGTCCTACCCTACTCTTTCAACAACTGGCTGGCGATGATGAGCTTTTGAATCTCCGACGTTCCTTCGTAGATTCTGAGCGCGCGAATATCCCGGTAGAGCCTTTCCACTACGCTGCCGCGCACGAGTCCCGAGGCGCCGTGAATTTGGATGGCATTGTCGATAATCCGGCAGGCGGCTTCCGTGGCATAGAACTTTGCTTCACTTGCTTCACGAGTAACGCGTGGAGCTCCAGAGTCTTTCAGATGTGCGGCGCGATAGACCAACAGTCTGGCGGCGTCGAGCTCGGTGACCATGTCTGCGAGTTTCTCCTGAATCAGCTGATGTTCGGCAAGCAACCGGCCAAACTGTTTGCGGGTGGTTGCGTAGCGGGCAGCTTCCGTTAGAGCGCGCCGGGCCATACCGCAGGCCGCCGCTCCCACACTAGCGCGAAAGGTGTCCATGGTCCGCATGGCCAACACAAATCCATCGCCTTCGCCTCCTACCATGTCCTCCGCCGGCACGCGACAGCCATGGAACTCAATCTCGCCAATCGGATGTGCGGCGATCATTGCAGTGCGCTCAACCACGCTGAAGCCGGGCATTCTTGCGCTAACCACAAACGCGGACAGCGCGGCACGGCCATTCGCGTCAGTGCCGGTTCGCGCAAAGACTGTATAGAAATCGGCAACGCCTGCGTTTGAAATAAACCGCTTACGTCCATCGATGACATAAGCATCGCCGTCGCGCCTGGCAGTTGTTTTGATCGAGGCCACGTCCGAGCCGGCATCGGGCTCAGTTAACGCAAACGCCGCGATAGCTTTTCCTGCGGCGGCGCGGGAAATCCAAAAATCGCGCACATGCTCGGGAGCGGCCTGGCTGATTGCATAGGTCCCCAGGCCCTGCATGATGAACGCAAGATCGGCCAGCGCCGAGGAATAAGCAAGCGCCTCGCGAATCAAACAAAGAGCGCGCACGTCAAGCTTTGTACCCGGCAAGGCAACGGCATAACGCAGCGCTCCAGCCTCCGCCAACACACTGACGTATTCACGCAGCCGAGTGTCGAGGTCCCGTTCTTCAATTGCACGCGGTTCGATTTCACTCTCGACAAACGACTCCATATCGGCAGCCAGAGTGCGATGCTCGGGAGTGAAGAAGGGAAGTTGATCGATGAACTTATCCATATCTCAAAAACTTTAGGGTTAAGGGGAAAGGGCAAGGGGTAAAGGAAGACGGTCGCATTCTCCTTTCCCCTTGGCCCTTCCGCTTCTACTCAAACTTCGGGTCCCGCTTGCCTACGAACGCTTCATACGCTTCGCGATAGTCGGGATGCTGCATGCAAATAGCCTGGGCTTGCGCCTCGCATTCTAAAGCTGCATCCAGATTCATATTCAATTCACGATCGAGCATCTCCTTCGTTTTCGCCAGTGCGAAGGCCGGGCCGTGCGAAAGACGCCCGGCTAATTCTTGCGTAGTTTGGGCCAGTTGATTGCCTGGCACCACGCGATTGTACAGTCCTATTCGTTCCGCTTCGTGAGCGGAGATGAAGTCACCCGTGTACAGCAGTTCCGTGGCCTTAGCCAGTCCCACCACCCGCGGCAACAAATGCGCGGCGCCCATGTCGGCGCCCGCAAGCCCGACTCTCACAAACAGAAAAGCGATCTTCGCCGCTTCACTCGCTATGCGTATATCCGACGCGAGTGCGATGCAGGCGCCAGCGCCGGCGGTTGTTCCATTGAGGCTCGCAATAACCGGCTTTTGTAGCCTGCGAATGTTTCGCACCAGTTCGCAAGTCATCCGCGTAAACTCCAGCAGACCCTCCATGTCACGATTGAAGAGCTCGCCGATGATATCGTGCACATCGCCGCCGGAGCAGAAGGCCCGGCCGGCGCCGGTAAGTACAATTACGCGAACTTCACTTTCGGTTCTCAGCGCTGCGAAAGTGTCAGTGAGTTCGCGATAGACTTCGAAAGTTAACGCGTTTAGCCGCTCTGGTCGGTTGAGCGTGATTGTTGCCACGCCATCATCCGTTTGTTCGTAAAGAAAACTCGTGGGCGCCTTCATGCTCAAACTCACTACGGTTTAGACCCTTCCTCAATAATCTTAACTGGCGCCGGCAGCGCTCCAGATTTCAGGATCTTTAAGAATTCAGAACCGCGATCGCTTCAATTTCCACCTTCGCCTGATCGTCAAGCAGACTCTTTACTTCGACCAGCGCCATCGCTGGAAAATGCTTTCCCAAGTGCGCGCGATAGCATTTGCCCACCTCTTCGCGTCGATCAATGTATTCTCTTTTATTAGTCACGTAGAGAACGAGCCGCGCGATTTGCTGTGGATCACCACCAGCCTCATTGACGACTTCGACCACATTCCGGAGCGCCCGATCGAATTGAGTCACGAAGTCTTCGCTGACGATCTCCTGCTCTTTGTTCCAGCCAATCTGCCCGGCGACAAACAGCAACTTTCCACCGGCGTCCGTCAGGATGCCATTGGAATAGCCTCGCGGTGTACCAAGAGTTTCGGGATTAATCTGCTTGAACGTCATAGATATGAACCAGCAAAACTATCTGAGCAAGTTATTAGATTACGCCGTGGGGAGCAAGCGCAAAACGTGCGGCGCAAACTGTAAAGAGAATTCAAACCGGTCCTCTGGTTGGGAAGCGCGCACTGGCGCGCAAGCTAACAGATCGCGGTTACAACAGCCATGAAAAAGGCCGCCCTATCAAAGAGCGGCCTGAAGCAGCTATCATGAAATCACTTTCTCATAAGACCTTATCGAGACGCTCGGCAAGTTGGCTCGCGAGATTCCCGTTCGGATCGAGACCACCGATTGGCTCGCTGGGGTTGCCCTGTTTATCAATGATAACGATAGAGGGTAACTGGTCAATACCAAACTTCTTCGAGACGGCGCCATCAGGATCGCGCAAGACAGTAACTTTCAGACCATACTTTTGTGCAAACGCTCGCAACTGTTCATCGCTCGCGAAGTTCTTCGACTTCGGATCCTCTGACTCAGTGCTCACCCAATAGACCACTACGCCGCGGTCGCTGTATTCGTCGGCGAGCTTTCTAATGCCTTGCAATTGCGTCTTAGACAGTGGCAACCACGAAGCACCAAACGCCAGCACCGCAACTTCTCCGTGCAAGCTCGCGGAGGTGATTGTCTGGCCGTCAATCGAACGCAGCGAGAATTCAACTGGCGCTGAAGGGTTTTTAGCCAGCACGAGCGAGGACCCAAACAGTAGCGCCGAGAAGAACGCCAACAGTGATTTACGATTTATCAGTAACATTTACGCTCCTTCGCCCGTTTTCAAGTGGCCGGGCAATCCGTTAGATGAGCGGCGGAACCTTTTAGTTGGTCACTCTAATAGTCCTCTGAATGTAAGGCAAACAGTGATTTTCCGCCTCATTAGGCTTGGTTTACCGTCCTTTCGGAGGTGTTCGAGCTGGCGGAGAAACGCCAAAGATCTCCTCATGTAAAGCGGCGTAATCATCCCATGTGTCCATGTCGCGCGCAATCAAATTCGAATGGACCGGGAAGCGTTTGACCTGGTCCTCATGGATACCAAAGAAGGCCCTTAATCCGCCATTAGAGTCGAGACTTAATAGCTCATCGCGAAAAGCAAGATCTACGACCACCGGATGTCCGCCGCGTCCATTGCAAGTGGGCTTCACCAGCCGCGCGCCTTGTTTCCATTCACTAATCAACGCTGCGATTACTTCCGCAGGCACTGCTGCATGGTCCACAGGATTAATCATCACTGCTTTCGTCGCGCCGGGCAGTTGCTGAATACCGCAGGCGATTGAAGCACTCATCTCACTTTGGGAGTCAGGATTTATGGCGACGATGACGCCGGAGTTCTGAAGGTAAACTTTCAACTCATTCGCCTGGGGGCCATTGCCGAGAACCACCACGATCGTCTCAATGCCACCGCCGCGCAAATTGTCGATGCAGGTCTCGATTACGGTCTTGGGACCAAAAGGAAGGAGCGGTTTGAACGCGCCCATGCGTTGGGATCGACCGGCAGCGAGGACAAGGGCAGCGACTTCATTGGTCTTTGGTCTTTGGTTTTCGGTCTTTGTTATCACTATGGCGTTATTTGAGAGTACTAAGACCAAAGACGTAATTCCAAGAACCAGGGCGAGAGTCAGTCCAGAATAGCCAATTCCTGAAGAGCACGAAGCGTATACTGGCGCGCCATCTGTTTGCGCCAATTCATGACGAAGTCGGTATTGTCGAGAGGACGAGCTTTTGTGTAAGCAGCCTCAGCGGCGGCGCGAATGCGATCGTCGTCGAGCGGGTGACCAACAAGCGCCGCTGCAGCGTCTTCAACTTGAATCGGTGATGGCGCAATACCGCCCAAAACGATCCGAGCGTTCTTGATTGAAAGGGCTGAAACTGACTGGGCCGGTGTAGCGCCTGCGCTTGCTCCGTCTACTTGTATCCAGGCTGCAACGCCAAGAACCGGAAAATCAAACGCACCCCGGCGTCGCAGCTTTTGATAAGAAGCGCGCCAGCCATTGAGCGCCGGCAGATGGATGTCGACGAGTAACTCATCCGGACGTTTCTTTAAGTAGTCGATGCCATCGTCGTTGTAAAACCCGGCAGCGTCGATCATTCGTTCGCCGAGAGTTGATGCCAAACGAAACTTCGCGCCGATCGCCACCATTACAGGAACAAGATCTGACGACTGCACCGCCCAGCACTTGGAGCTTCCCGGCGCGACCCAGCAAACGTCACCATCCTTCTTGAGACAAAAGTTGATGCCTTTGCGCCATTCGAAATTCTGATCGTAGTAATTGCAACGAGTGTCGAGTAGCAGGTTGCCGCCAATCGTCCCCATGTTGCGCAGGATTGGCGTCGAGATAGTGCGCGCGGCGGAGGCAATAACCGGATAGTCTCGATTGATGACAGGATCTTCGATGATATCGGTAAGGGTCACCGACGCGCCGATGCGAATGCCCGATTTGCCGTTACCTGTAATCTGATTCAATTCCGGAACGCGCATCACGGAGATAACTGTGCGCGGCGTCTGCTGCCGGCGCTTCATGTTTGGATAGAGGTCAGTGCCTCCGGCCACAAACTGCCCTTCCGGCCCGGCGCCGGCCATAATCTTCACCGCCTCCGCGATCTCTCGCGGTACACGATATTCAAATTTGGGTAGTCGCATCATATTCTTGATTCAGGATTCCACGCGACCCAACGGCACTCCACCAACCACGAGAACCATCTTGAAAGTTTCCACGCAATATTTGCGACGTTTTGGGCTCATTCTTCAGGTTGTTCTCCCGTCGCCTTTTCACGCCGGTTGATTGTTGAGAAGTTGAGCTTCAGCAATTGGTCGGCGCGCAATGCGGCGAAGGCGTAGACTTTTCCCGAAGATCGCTGAACTCGACCTCGAACACGCCATCCTTCCAAAGTTCAACCACAGTTCCTACTTCTACACATAGCAGGCCATGCTGCGGAACATCTTCCAGAACCGCTACCACGTCGAGTAGCATGATCTCATTCACCCGCTCTGACCTCGATCTCACGCTCGCTTTTTCTCCTCGAGCTTCAACTCAGGATGTCTAGTGAGGAAACCGCCGCGCTTCACCTTGTACCGGCCGGGTTTGAGCATCTCATCATCTGTCCAACCGCGCTTTAAGCCTGCCTCATAATCCTCCTGTGTGACTACAAGTTCGACCTCCTCAGGCACAGGCTCAGATTTCTCATCTTTCTTGTTTTTCATATAACTTCCTTTCCGACGGCGTCGGCGGCCGTGCTGAGATGATCCGGATTACATTGCCTAATCGTTCGGCAAAGACGACAAACAAGATCCGGCTAGTAGAATATCCAATAATGAAAAAGCGGGACTCGTCATGCGAGTGTTCGACGTCCTCGCCCTCAACCGCATTCGGGTCATAGAAAACCTCAGTTGCTTCTCCGAAACTTACGCCATGCTTCTCAACGTTTTCAATAGCCTTCTGATCGTCCCATTCAAATCGCACTTAGGCACCTTTTCATCACCGCACTTCTGCAAACTAATTTGATCTTTATAACCGGCTGGTCCGGATGCGCTGGATTTGGTATCACGCGGTGATTGGTGCAATCAACCTGAAGATCGAGGCTTTCAAGTACGGTTTGTCCGATCAAAACTTCGGAGCCCAGCACCAGAGTTTCTTCAGTTATGCGACGACCAAGTAATGTAATGCCGACCATTTCAGTGACGTCGACGTCTTCTGCCGCGTCATTGGCATAGGTGGCTCTTGCTTTATCGACGATAGCCAAACCCAGGAGTTGAACGACATGAATTGGCAGAACGGATCGCACTGCGCCGGCATCAACCAGCGCATCAGCCTCATAGCTGCGAACCTTATCAGCCGTCAGCAATCCTCGCCGAACCATGACCTCATCGCCGCCATTCGTGAGCTTAACTTTTACTCTTACCTCTCCCAACGGCGTATTCCCTTCATGGCTGTCATTGGCCGACAGCGCAGTCTTGTCTCTCCGCGGCGCGACACGGATTGTGCGGACGTCATATTGGGAACGCAATTGGTCTTCGCTTCGTTTGATTTTCTGTTCCATACAAGTTCGCTGGCAATTATCTACGAATGCACGGCCACGCGCGGCATCTCTTTGCCATCGCCACCTTCGGCTGGAGTTAACACGCGCAAAGCCTCGGGCCAATCGACTGACGGCACTGAATCAGGTCCGTAACGGCCGTCTCTTCCGCGAGCTTTCTCGCGCAGTGCTTTCAAAACTTTTTCCGGCGTGATCGGCACTTCGTCGATGCGCACGCCCACAGCGTCGTACACAGCATTCGCTACCGCCGGTGGCACCGGCAACAGCGGTCCCTGCCCAACTTCCTTCGCGCCATACGGTCCGTTGGGATCAGGATCCTCAATCAGGTAAGTCTTGACGTCGCACATCTCCATCGTGGTTGGACTTTTGTATTCGAGCATCGAAGGAAACTTATGCACTACGTTTCGATTCGCGCGATAAGCCATTTCCTCCATCAGGATTTCGCCAAGGCCCATGTATACGCTGCCCTCAACTTGCCCCATGACCAGCATCGGATTAATTGACTTACCGATGTCGTGCGCAATCCAGATCCTTTCCACGACGACAATACCGGTTGACGAGTCTACATCGATTTCCGCGACCGCCGCTGAATAGCTATAAGCAGGCGAAGGCCCCACACCAGACCCTTTGTAACTGCCCGGCGAGCGCGGCGGAGAATACGAGCCGACAGTGCCGATGGTGCCAAACTTCGATTCTGCGAGCACAACAGCGTCGGCGAAGGAGACGCCAACTTCCGGGTTCTCAACATCGAAGACACGCCGTTCGCCCAATGAAACATTTTCGATCGGCAAAGACAGCTTCTCGGCAACGGCCATCACCAGCAGCTCGCGCGCACGTTCCGCTGCTTGGATCGCCGCGTTGCCGGTCATTAAGGTCACACGGCTCGAGTAGCTGCCCAGATCGACCGGCGTCAAATCCGTATCTGCCGTGACCACACGAATGTCGAAAGGATCGATGCCAAGAACTTCAGCGACTATATAGGCGAGAATCGAATCAGATCCCTGGCCGATATCGATCGAACCACACATCACGCAGACCCCACCCTGTCGATCGAGCCGCAACTGCACGCCCGACTGCGGCATGTTGTTCCAGTAAATCGGCAAACCCGCGCCGCAGATGTATGAACTACAAGCGATGCCAATGCCTTTGCCGTATGGCAGCTTGCGATTGTTCGGATCCCAACTTGAGAATTTGTTCTTCCAGTCAGAACCCTCGACCACTTTGTCTATGCATTGGCCCAGGCCCATGCTGCCGATACGCAGGTAGTTGGCCGTAACCGTATCGGGCTTGACGAGATGTCGGCGGCGCATCGCGGCGGGATCGAGTTTCAGTTCTTCGGCGATCTTGTCCAGATGAACCTCCAACGCATAGCGCGGCTGTGGTGTTCCGTGACCGCGCTTGGGTCCACATGGCGGCTTGTTTGTAAAAGCACGCAACCCTTGAAACTTATACTTCGGCACGTCATAGGTGACTGTCTGCAACGCTCCGGTGTAAAAGGTGCTGGCAACTCCATAGCTGCCGTAGGCGCCGCCGTCGAGGAACGACTGAAAATGCATTCCGGTTATCGCGCCGTCTTTTTTTACTCCTGTCTTTACGTGCATTAGCACCGGATGGCGACCGCGGTGACAATAGAAAACTTCCTCGCGCGTAAGTGTTACCTTCACCGGCCGTCCTGTCATCATTGCAAGCTTGCAGACCACAACCTCGTGATTGAAAGGATCGCTCTTGCCGCCAAAGCCGCCGCCGTTTGGCGTGGCGATCACGCGAATGTGACTGGCAGGCAACTCCAGGACTTGGGCGAGCGCGCGATGAACATAGTGCGGCGTTTGCGTCGAACTCCAGAGCGTCAGCTTGTTATCAGGATCGAAATTACCGACGGCCGCATGTTGCTCCATCGGCAGGTGGGTATTGCCCTCGTAGAAGAAAGTATCCTCGCGAATCAGGTCAGCTTCCGCAAAGCCTTCCTCGATATTGCCAAATTCCAATGAAACTTTTTTATGAATGTTTCCAGCGTCGCCGTATTCGTGAATGCGAGGCTCGTCAATGAGGATGGCTTCTTCAATCGAGGAAATAGTATTCAGCGGTTCATACTCGACCTCGATGAGGTTCATTGCGTCGAAGGCAGCGTCTTCGTCAATTGCCGCCACCGCGGCTACCGGATCGCCAATGAATCTTACTTTGTCGATGCAGAGTGCATGTTCATCCTGGCTGACGGGAAGAATCCCGTAGGGAATAGGCAGGTCTTTGCCTGTGATAACTGCGAGCACTCCTGGCGAGCTCAGCGCCTTTGAGATATCGACGCTTTTGATTACGGCATGCGGCAGATGTGTACGAAGAATCTTGCAGTACAGCATGCGTGGCAGCACGATGTCGTCAGCAAACCTGGTCTGACCGGTGCACTTCGCGCGCGCATCGACCTTGCGGAAAGGTTTGCCGACAACCTTGAGTGGCTTCCCGTTCTTGTTACCACTTTTAGTCATTCAATCCGAAATCCTGGTTAACCATCCAACAAGGTTAAGAAAGCTCGAGCAATATAATCTCGGGGTCGGGAAAGGTGGTTTACCCCCGCTTGTCTTTGATAACGAAGAAGCGGGGGGCAAGCCCGCCTTCCTGACCTTAGAGACTCTCGATCCTGAGAGACAAACTTAAACATGCCAGCATCACAAACCATATACAGATTCTTTCGGCAGTTCCATTTCTTCACCACGCATGCGGGCCGCGGCCAGTTCCACCGCTTCGTAGATTTTAATGTAGCCGGTGCAGCGGCAGAGATTGCCCGACAAGGCTTCCTTGATCTCAAAACGTGAAGGGTTTGGGTTCTTCTTCAGCAACTCTTCGGCAACCAGCAGAAATCCAGGTGAACAGTAACCACACTGAGCGGCGCCCGTATCAGCAAATGTGTTTTGCAACGGGTGAAGCTGCGCGCCTTCAGCCATTCCTTCGATGGTCTTGATCTCCTGTCCTTCCGCGTCAAGACCCAACATCAAACAAGACAGGATCGAGCGTCCGTTTACTAACACGGTGCAGGTTCCGCACTCGCCCAGCTCGCAGCCATGCTTGGTTCCGGTTAAGCCAAGATCCTCACGCAAAACTTCCAGCAGCGTCTTGTGCGGCGCGAAGGCAACTTCCGCCGGCTCGCCGTTCAGCGTTAACTTAATGTGAGCTTTCTCTTTGCTCAATACTTTCTCTTTTCGCTATGGTCGCAGATCAGCCAACATCCCAGGGGGCGGACTCAAGATTTCCAAGATCTCTGGCGCCATGGATTACTGACAACAATTCAATATTATCGTTCTGGAGACGATAGATAATTCGATATCGTTGAAACAGGAGCTCGCGAATGTTGTCGTCATTTGACTCAGGCACGACGCGTCCAACCTTCGGATGCTCAAGCAATCGCTCGACTGCTAAAATGATTCGTTCCACGAATCCACTAGCGTACATCTCTGAGTCTCGGGCTATGTAGGCGTATAGT
>WNGJ01008864.1_pt1 | contig 10719 bp, 10 predicted proteins | sample 5400611 | NCBI WGS metagenome assembly WNGJ01 (sample SAMN13153375, study PRJNA577476) | soil metagenome | isolation source: 40 cm soil or saprolite under Garry oak tree replicate 1 | place: USA:California | collected 2016-06-15
AGACATGGGGCCCTACCCCGGCGGTCAGGCCGAGTACCTCCGCGTTCCCTACGGTGACTTCAACTGCTTGCGGCTGCCGGAGGACGCGCGGGAGAAGGAGCACGACTATGTGATGGTCGCCGACATCTTCCCGACCGGCTGGCACGCCACGGAGCTTGCCGGAGTGAAGGCTGGCGACTCCGTCGTCGTCTACGGCTCGGGACCGGTTGGGCTCATGGCCGCGTACTCCGCGATCCTAAAGGATGCCAGCAAGGTCATGATCGTCGATCGCCACCCAGACCGGCTGCGGCTCGCAGAAACGATCGGCGTGATTCCGATTGACGACTCGAAGGCCTCGCCGGTCGACCAGGTGCTGGCGCAGACCGATGGTAAGGGGGCCGATAAGGGCTGCGAGTGCGTAGGCTACCAGGCACACGACCCGCAAGGCCACGAGCACCCAAACATGACAATGAACAATCTCGTGCGATCGGTGCGCTTCACCGGCGGGATCGGCGTGGTCGGCGTCTTCTTGCCCCACGACCCCGGTGGCCCGGACCAGTTGAGCAAGCAGGGAGAGATCATATTCGATTGGGGTCTCTCGTGGTTCAAAGGCCAGCGCATTGGAACGGGTCAGGCCAACGTCAAGGTATACAACCGCCATCTGCGCGACCTCATCCACGTGGGCAAGGCCAGGCCATCGTTCATAGTTTCGCATAAACTGCCTCTAGGCGAGGCACCGGAGGCATACAAGCATTTCGACGCACGCGACTTCGGCTGGACCAAGGTCGTGCTCAAGCCAGGTCAGACTAGCTGAAATGCCCAGGGAGGCGTCCCGTCAAGGAGGTGGAACATGTCCGCCGCTGCCATTCGTACAATCAAGCTCTCATCTGGGGAGGCGATCCCGGTGCTCGGTCAGGGCACGTGGGGCATGGCCGAAGACGCGCGGCGGCGAGAGGACGAGATCGCGGCATTGCGCCTCGGTCTCGACCTCGGCATGACATTGATCGACACCGCCGAGATGTACGCCAATGGCGCCGCCGAGGAACTCGTTGGCGAAGCGATCGCCGGACGCCGCGACGACGTCTTCCTGGTGAGCAAGGTGCTGCCAGACCACGCGACACGGCGCGGGACACTCGCTGCCTGCGAGGGCAGCCTGCGGCGGCTGGGGACAGACCGGCTCGATCTCTACCTCCTGCACTGGCGGGGCTCTGTACCGCTGGAGGAGACACTTGCCGCTTTCGCCGCGTTGGCCCGAGTCGGGAAGATCCGGTACTGGGGCGTCAGCAATTTCAACGTCCCAGACCTGGAGGAGCTCGTGGAGCTCCCGGGCGGTACGGCCGTTACGACCGACCAGGTGCTCTACAACCTCACGAGGCGCGGCATCGAGTACGATCTGCTGCCCTGGTGCAGGCAACGCGGCATCTCTATTATGGCCTACTCGCCGATCGAGCAGGGCCGGCTGCTCGGCCATCCCGTGCTCCGGGACATGGCGGCCAGGCACGGCGCGACGCCGGCCCAGGTGGCTCTCGCCTGGGTGCTACGGCAGGATGGGCTCAACGTCATTCCAAAGGCAGGGGAGCCGGTGCACGTCCGGGAAATCCGCGCCGCGCTCGATCTGCGCCTGACGGAGCAGGATCTCGCCGTGCTTGATCGCGCATTTCAGCCAACGACCGGGCCACGGCTACTCGAGATGCTCTGACCGGGGCGCCGGGTTTAGAGGCAGCAGTGTTGCAAAGCAGCCGTTCAATACACGAAAAGGAGCTATTAGCAAGAAGCTTTGAGAAACTAGCAGCATGATCATCTCATGATATAAAGATGCAGCACTTTAGACATACCTATCGAGAGCGAGGGACAAGATGATGGTACGAGATATATTCAAGAAGCGCAGGAGAAAAACGTTGTTAGCATATACCCTGCGAGGTCTCATTGCGGGAGCAACTGGAACGGTCGCGCTCGATATTGCTACCTATGCCGATATGGCCATTCGCGGCCGCCCTTCGAGCAGCGCTCCATCAAAGATGGTGAGCAGGATAGCAAGCACATTGCATCTTCCACTTTCCTCAGCAAGTGGGCATGCTGATAAACAGGTGGCTCAGCAGCGTGAGAGCGGGCTTGGCGCTTTGCTAGGCTATATCAACGGTCTCGGCAGTGGGGTCGGCTACGGATTACTACGGTCACAAATCGATGATCTGCCTCTACCACTTGCTGCAGTTGCAGTTGGGCTGACTGCCATGGCAGCCAGCGATGTTCCACTGGTGATACTGCGGGTGAGCAATCCCAAAACATGGGGGATGTCAGGATGGATGGCTGATCTCATCCCCCATCTCATCTATGGCCTCGTCACTACTGCAACCTACGGAGCATTGTCAGATTCGGATGTGTTTGACACCTGGTGACCAGCCTGTTCAAGTTATCCTGTTTCTTGTTCACCCCAGTATAAATATGAGCAGATCGATTTCTCCCGGCGAATGTCCCAGCCGGCTCAGGGTGGTCGCGGCTTCGCTACGATGCTGGGTGCCATGGTTGACCAGGTGGGCCATCATCTGCCACAACGGGGCTGCATATATCTTGCCTTCCGTGTTCGTGTATTGTACGACGCGCTGCACATCTTCGTCCTGGAGTTCGGCGAGAAGGGCTCGCATCTGCTGCTCTTCTTCATGCCAGCGAGCGCGGATTGCCTCAAGTGTGGGCAGATCCGCTTCACGCAGCTGGGTGGTTGGCGATGTCCCCTGCCAGCGCGAGCGCCACAACCACTCAGCGCTCAGTGTATGTACAAGCGTCCCGCGCAGGCTCCCGTGACTGTCGGGCGTCTCTTCAATGAATTGAACGTCGCTCACTTGCCCGGCAGCATCTAAAATCTTCGCATTCGCCCAGTAGTTATAATCATAGAGGGTTCTGAAGTATTCGATGAGCATGTAGCCTCCAGAGGCAGATGAGAGAATGTAAGCTCATCTATTCTACTTGACGCCTATCTTCAGGCGTCTGGATGAGCTTTTTTCGTGTCTCTTGTATCCTTTTTCTTTACTTTCGTAGTTGAGCGACTTTTTGCTCTACGTCGATGCCCATCAGGCGGGCGAGGTTGCCGCCGAGGATCTTCTTCTTGGCTTGCGTGGTCAGTTGGGGATAGCCATAGCCGGTCACGAGGTCTTCCGGCAGTTCAAACTTCCAGAAGGCATCCAGAGCCCAGCGCGGGTGCCAGATGGGGGTTTCGCCACCATAGAGGATTTTGTCCTCGCCGCACCAGAACATCAGCTTGCCCATATTCTCGGCGAAGGCACGCGGAGCGCGCACGATGAAGTTCAGCGTGGCGGCAATCGACGCGTACAGGTTGGGGTAGCGCACCAACTGCCAGCAGATCTCGTCGATGAAGGGGAGGCCAACATGGAAGATGACGAAGTTAATGTCCGGGAAGTTGGCAGCGGCTCCATCCATATCCCAGGCCTGGGTGTGCTCAATGGGCTGCGGGCCTAGCGGAACGCCTTTATGCACGCCGATGGTCTTCACACCTAATTCAAGTGCCTTTTCAAATACCGGGTAGGCGACTCGTCGATCGTCCATGCGCCAGGGGAATGGTTCGCCATAATCGTAGCGGACGTTGTAAAGCTTGAAGGCCTTTGCTCCGTGCTCTTTGACCTGGCGTTCCATGAGGTCAAGCGCCTTCTTACCTTCTAACGGGTTGATGCTACCCCAGAATACTGCGCGGTCGGGATACTTCTGTGCCATCGCTGCACACTTTTCCCATTGCGATAGTCCATCGTAGAACAGGTCGGTGAGGGGCAAGGGCTGCGCCACGATCATGTCGGTTCCTGATTCCTCGAAGACCATGTGGGCAATTTCGTCGATGTTCCACTCGCGCAAAAACTCCTCGGGGCCGAGTAGCCGCTCACCGGGCGGGGTCAATACCTGGTGGAAGGCATACAGGTGATTGATGAACATCTGACCAGGCTTGCCGAAGGCGTTCTTCATGTCAAAGTTGAAAACATGACAGACACAATCAAAAACAAAGGCTTCGTTGTCCAGCATGATGTGCTCCTCTCATGAAATAGGTGACTGGGAGGCCCGCGCCTCGCGCTCAAGACGACGCTGTCGCAAGGGCAGCAGTTGTGCCATTGGTAGGGCGAGTTTCTCCCTGGCGCTGGCAGTCATGCGTTCGGGAGTCCATACGGTGTTCCAGACAATTTCAGTATCTACCTCGCCAACTCCTTCAAGCGCACGTACGTTGTGGTCGATCATCTGCAAGAGATGGGTTGAGAAAGGGCACCAGCCGGAGGTAAGTAGCAGTTCAACGCGCACGTCGTGCCCGTTCTCAGCTACTTTCACGCCCTGAATGAGACCCAGCTCAACGATGCTCACCGAACGTTCTTTGCAGCAAGGGTCATAGCAGGTCTGCAATACTTCGAGCACTTGCTCAGGTGTGACACGAATTTCTTCGTTAGGGAGCAAGAAAACCTCCTTTCTGTATACAACCTTGTTTCCCATGAGGACTAAATATGAGCAAACGGTCAGAAAGAGGTGAAGCAGGAAAATATCCCTACCGCTATAAGTATAAGGATAGGATAGGTAAAGTACAAGGGGATGATTTCAAATTTGATTTAGCCCTGGTATTCTCCTTATTAGCCTCAAAACCCCGCTCAGCATCGTAAATTGTTTCTGGGTATTGAAAAACTTCCTTTGATCCTGTTGTCTTTTTCAAGCTGCAACTGGTCATGTTCTTCGAGGGCATCCGTTCTGAACGTCAGTTGATGCACCATGCCGCTGAGACGAGTTGCTCTTGCAGCAGCTTGCTACTCTGGTGTAGATTACCTCTAGCGTCAATTCGAGAGGAGAGCAGATAGCAATAGGTCGTCCAAGATCTCTGCCACCTCCTATAGAACAGCGAGGAAAGGAGTTCTGCATGACAGAACTATGGCAAATGTCCGGGCTGGCTTTGGGAAGGGCCATTGCCCGCCGAGAGGTCAGTACCGTCGAAGTCCTGGATGCGATTATCGCACGTGTGGAAGCTGTCAATCCACAGGTGAATGCTGTCGTCACACTGATAGCAGAGCGCGCACGGGAGGAGGCGCGTGCTGTTGACGCACGCGTTGCTGCGGGTGAGACAGGAGGGCCACTACGCGGTGTGCCCGTCAGTATTAAAGATTTGATTGAAACCAGAGGGGTCCGCACAACCTTTGGGTCGTTGCTGCGGCAGGACTTCGTGCCGGAGCAGGACGCGGTCCTGGTCGAACGACTGCGAGCAGCCGGATGCCCTATTTTCGCAAAAACCAATACCCCTGATCATGGTGGCAAGTTCGCGACGGATAATTTCGTGTTCGGGGCTACCAACAATCCCTGGGACCTGAGCCGTTCACCGGGTGGCTCGTCTGGGGGTGCAGCAGCCCAGGTCGCGTCTGGGATGGGGCCTCTGGCGGTTGGCAATGATGGGGGTGGCTCGATTCGTGTGCCAGCCTCTATGTGCGGGGTCTATGGCCTGAAACCACAGTTTGGGCGCATTCCCTCCTGGCCGCGCCACAATGGCTGGTATATCCTCAACCATGAAGGACCGATCGCCCGCACGGTGCGTGACGCGGCAGCACTGCTGGACATCATGGCCGGTCCCGATGAGCGTGACTGGTTCTCTCTACCCGCCGAGGGCGGCAGCTATTTGGAGGCTTGCGACGGTGAGATCAAAGGGATGCGTGTCGCCTGGAGTCCTACGCCGGGCTATGGGCGCGTTGACCCGGCAGTATTGGAACGCTGTCAAGCTGCCGTGCGCACCTTTGAGGAACTGGGGTGCATTGTCGAGGAGGCCAGCCCACAGATCCCCAACCCGGACCGGATTTTTCTCGGGATGATTGTTCCCCGCCTGCTGGTTCAACTCGAGCAGGAGTTTCCTCCGGGCTTTGCCGAGAAGCTGGACCCGGCCCTTCAATCGTTCTTCCCGCTCGGAGAGCAGATGACCACTCGCGATGTCTTCGCAGCCATCTATGGAGACTATGCGGTGCATGATCTGCTGGTGGCCTTCTTCCAGCAGTACGAGCTGTTCCTGACGCCAACCCTTGCCACGCCCCCCTATCCTGCTGGCATCTTTGGCCCGTCGGAAGTCGCAGGTTCGCCAGTTTCCAGCCCGCTGGAGCCATTCTTCACCTACCCCTTCAACCTGAGCGGCCAGCCAGCTGCTAGCATCCCGGCTGGCTTCACGGATAGCGGCCTGCCGATCGGCTTGCAGATCGTGGGGCGTCGCTTCGCCGAGAAGACCGTCCTGCGCGCCTCGGCTTGCTTTGAAGCTGCTTGTCCCTGGACTGATCGTTGGCCTGCCTTCTAAAAGAGGCTCATTTCTCTGCCGGGTGAGATGTATCAGCATCGAATGATCGTCACCTGGCAGAGATCGAGAGTATGATACAATGTCAGGGCCAGGAGCCATGCTTGCAAGAAATAACACAAACACACCGCCACATGAAAGGAGCCTGCATGCGGCTAGTTTCTTTACTCGCCAGCGCAACCGAGATGATTGCTACGCTAGGATGCCTGGATCAACTGGTGGGGCGCTCTCACGAGTGCGATTACCCGCCGGAGGTGCAAGCATTGCCGGTAGTCAGCACCGTGCAGATTGATATTGATATCGATACTGATAGCGCGCAGATCGATGCCCAGATCAAACAACTCGCGCAGAGTAAGCTCGCACCGCAAGAGACCGCGCTTAAGGCGCTGAGTATCTATGCCATCGATATTGAACAGCTTGAAACATTGAAGCCGGATGTGATCTTCACGCAAACACAATGCGAGGTCTGCGCTGTGAGTGAACGCGACGTAGTGCAGGCTCTCCAGCACTTGACTGGCCTACGGCCACGCGTAGTGTCACTGGCTCCGCACCGGCTGAGCGATGTGTGGGAAGATGTTCTGCGTGTAGGGCGGGCAGTGGAGCGTTATGAACAGGCCCAGGCATTGGTGAAGGGTTACCAGCAGCGGCTTGAACGCTTGAGAAGCGCTGCAGCTCAATTGGGTGTCAAACCTCGTGTCACTGTGTTGGAGTGGCTGGACCCATTGATGGCTGCAGGCAACTGGACGCCTGAACTGGTCGCCTATGCTGGCGGGGAAAACGTTTTCGGCGAGGTCGGACTACACTCACCCTGGTTGAGCTGGGAAGAGCTACAGGCAGCAGACCCGGATGTGCTGGTGCTCTCGCCCTGTGGTTTCACTCTCGAACGCACTATGGTCGATGTAGCGCTGCTGCAACAACACCCGGCCTGGCAGTCATTACGCGCTGTACAGAACGGGAGGGTCTACGCGATTGATGGCAATCAGTACCTCAATCGCTCCGGTCCGCGCCTGGTGGAATCTGCCGAGTTATTGGGGCATGTGCTGTGGGGAGAGCGATTGGGTATCGAGGTTGATGGAAATGCCTGGAGGGCTGTAGTGTGACCATCAAATGCTCAGATGAGAAGTTTGAATGTTGCTGAAGCGGGTTTCTCCAGTGGACTGAAATTGTACTTTCCACATGGCCCCATTGGGTATGGAGAATAATTTGCGGAAGTTTCTGAGCTGCTTCATGCTCTCAAAGCAGTTATTGACTGAACTTGTGAGCAAAGACCACGCGACTGCTCGAATAAATTCCTCATGGCTAAATACAGCTACGAACTGCTCTTTGCTATGTTGGAGTTGGTCCAGAAATTGTTGAATACGACTCATCAGATTGGCGAAGGACTCCGCCCCTTCACCATCGACATAAAAGGGATCGCAGCGCTCCCAGAAAGCGGCCGCCCACGATCGCCTGTCCTCTACTGTTGTATTGCGGTATCTGAGAGATGAGAGGAAAGTAAATTCATGAACCGGCCATTCCTCGTGGCGGGCATCCGAAAAGCAGTGTAGTGTTGGCTGCGCGGTTTGTTTCGCACGCAGGTACGGGGATGTAACGATCAGGGTGGGTGCTTCGACGAAGGCGAGAGCAATGCGCTCTGCTTGCTCAATGCCTCCGGACGTGAGCTTTATCATGGCGGACTCTGACGTGGCAAGGCCCACGTTTCCCTCGCTCTCGCCGTGCCTGATAAACCAGATGGTGAACATCCTTATGTCTTTCGTTGAGAATGTGGCTGCTGGCAATCATAATATCATATTGATGTGTAGCTGATCTCAGCAGAAACACGAAGCGGGTGTTAAAGATAACTCAAGCGCTTGTATTGCAGTCTGAGATCTCGTAACGTCTCCCGTAACGATTCCAGGACATGAGCATGATACGCTAAGGGCAGAAAACCTGGATGGACATCCGGTTAGACGCAGGCAATGATGCTCAAAAACAAAGCCTGGTCATGTGCTTGTAAATGACGGCGCTGTGTGAGAAACGTTTCTAAGAAATGATGTCATCCGTTGACAAGTGCGTACAAATATACTACAATTTCTTTATGAAATTAAGTCAGTACGCCAAACAACAAGGCATCAGCTATCGCACCGCCTTACGCTGGTTTCGGGCTGGTACAATCAAAGGCTATCAGGCTCCCACTGGCACCATCATTGTGACAGAGGGGGAAAAGCCGTCTGTTCATCTTGAGAAGGTGACTATCTATGCCCGTGTCTCCACGGCTTCGCAGAAGGCGAACTTAGAGAGGCAAGCGGAGCGGCTTTTGCAGTATTGTGAGGCCCGTGGCTATCAGGTGGCACAAGTGGTGAAGGAGATTGCATCAGGCGTGAACGATAGCCGCCCGAAACTCTTGGGGCTGCTGCAAGATGCCAGCATCACTTTGATCGTGGTGGAGCATCGTGATCGTTTAACCCGTTTCGGGTTTCACTACTTGGAAACGCTCTTAGAGGCCCAAGGACGCAAGATCGAAGTCGTCAATGTGGCAGAGAACGACAAAGAGGACTTGGTTGCTGACCTGGTAGCCATTGTCTACTCGTTCACGGCACGGCTTTATGGGCAACGCCATGCCAGACGGAAAACCGAACGCATTGTCCAGGAATTGGAGGCAGAGGATGCAACTCGTTGAGCAGCATATCATCCACAAAGGCGATAGCCGCTATCTTGCCATAGATCAAGCGGCCTTTGCGTCCAAGAACCTCTACAATCTGTCAAACTACCACATGCGGCAATCTTTCATCCATACAGGCAAGTACCTTGGATATGCAAAAGTCTATCATCTGCTGAAACAGACTGATGCCTACAAGGCATTGCCTCGCAAAGTCAGCAATGCTATGCTTCGGCTCCTGGATAAGAACTGGAAAGCGTTTCGCAAGGGGTTAGAAGCCTGGTATGCAGACCCGTCCAAGTTCCTGGGGCGTCCCAAGCTCCCCAAGTACAAGGACAAAACCGCGGGACGCAATCTCCTCATCTATGATATCCAGGCTCTTTCCAAGCCTGGATTGAAACGTGGCTTGGTCATTCCCTCCCAACTTGGCATTGAAGTCCAGACAAAGCAGAAGCATGTCAAGCAGGTGCGGATTGTGCCACGGCATGGACACTACGTGGTAGAAGTCATCTATGAGCAAGCTCCCACACCTGCCTCTGTTAATCCAAGCCTGATTGCAGGCATTGATATTGGTTTGAACAACTTAGCCACGCTAACTTCAAACAAGCCAGGCTTTACGCCTCTGCTGGTTAACGGGCATCCGCTCAAGTCGATCAACCAGTATTATAATAAGCGGAAAGCTGATCTACAAGCTAAGTTGGGAACTACTGGCACCACCAACCGTATGGAACGGCTCACCAACAAGCGCACTCGCAAGATCAATCACTACCTGCATACCCACAGTCACCGCATTATTGAGCATTTGGTTGAGGAAGGCATCGGCACGCTGGTCATTGGCAAAAATGTCAATTGGAAGCAAGAGGCAAACATGGGCAAGCGGAACAATCAGCAGTTTGTCCAGATACCCCATGCACGCTTCGTGGAGATGCTGACGTACAAAGCGCAACTGGTGGGGATCAAGGTTATTCTGGTTGAGGAAAGCCACACCAGCAAGTGCAGCTTCCTGGACTTGGAGTCGATCTGCCATCAGGAATGCTATGTGGGAAAGCGGGTGAAACGAGGGTTGTTCAGGACCAGTACAGGCAGGCGCATCAATGCGGATGTGAACGGCTCCTACAACATCATCAGAAAAGCAATCCCCGACTCCTTCTCAGGAAGGCAGGGGATAGAGGGCGTGGCAGTCCGTCCGGTGGGAACTCCCACATACTGAGCAATGCTTGTCATTGTTTTAGAGAACTGTGCGATAGCACATCAGAATACATCCATTGTGAGCGCCAGACACACAGGTGTGAGGAAGAAGGCGAGATGCAGGACGGCGATACTGTTCCTCTTTCCGGCAATACAACACCACAAACAGGCAATATGATGCTGGGACGCTACCGCCTGCTGCGACGGATTGGCAAAGGCGGTATGGGCGAGGTCTGGCTGGGTGAGGACCCACGTTTACGGCGCCAGGTTGCTATAAAGACACTGCCACTGCTGGGACAAAGCAACGCGGAATTTTCACGCCGCTTTGAGCAAGAAGCCAGAGCAGCTGCTGCCCTCAATCATCCACACATCCTGCCTGTGCATGATTATGGCGAACAGGTACTCGCTAATGGGCAAGTCGTGACGTATATCGTGATGGCCTATGTGCAAGGCGGGTCGCTTGCGGAACGCATTGCGATGTTAGAACATGACAACCGGGTTATGCCGCCGAATGAGGCTATGAGCTATCTTTCGCAAGCGGGCGAAGCCATCGACTATGCACATTCACTGGGCGTACTCCACCGCGATATTAAACCCAGCAACATGCTATTGCGCA
>WNGJ01009583.1_pt1 | contig 10719 bp, 15 predicted proteins | sample 5400611 | NCBI WGS metagenome assembly WNGJ01 (sample SAMN13153375, study PRJNA577476) | soil metagenome | isolation source: 40 cm soil or saprolite under Garry oak tree replicate 1 | place: USA:California | collected 2016-06-15
CAGGACTACCGCCCCGGTACTACATTCCTCGCGACGACGTGCGGGCCGACCTGCTGCGGTCCTCTGACCGGCAGACGACCTGCCCGTTCAAGGGCCAGGCGTCGTATTGGTCGGTTCAGGTGGGGGACCAGGTCCACGAGGACCTCGTCTGGAGCTACCAGAACCCGATTCCCTCGGCCGAGGGAATCGCTGGCTTGATGTGCTTCTATAACGACCGGGTCGAGCTGACCATAGGCGGGGCGCGCCAGCCGGGCGCGCAGGCGTCCCGGCACTAGCCGCTCGCAAAGGCCCTGCGTCGCCCGACCCGGCCGCGGACTTCAAGTTCCGGGGCGCCGGCACCGCGGCTCCCGTCGCGGTCACCTGGGTGGCTCAGCCACCGGTCGCCGCGAACCAGACGTCGACCCCGGTGGGACCGGTGACGAAGATGATCGGGGCTATGCAGGGATGGGGGAGCGCTACCGTGGCGTCGATGCTCGAGTCGCCGGCCGCGTCAGCCTTGAAGTCGCCCGTGCTGACATTGGCGACCGTGGCCGTGCCGTCGGCACCGATGCTCTGGCAGCTCACGACGGCCCGGAAGTCCGGGAACGGGTTCGTGCCCTGCAGCGCGACCGGCACGGGCGCCAAGGCAGCCCGCCGCCTGGCACGCCCCTGATCGGGTTCGCCGGACCCACGTAAGGGCCGGTGACCGGCACCATCGTGTCGAACTTCAGGATCGTGGGCGGGCCGGGAACCGGCGAGGCGGCGACGCCCTGCACGGCCGCCACGCTCACCAGGGCCGCGCCTCCCACCATGCCAAGCAGCAAGCTGATCTTGCGCATTTCACACCTCTCTCCGGGCACGCGAACAACACGCTCGCGCCCCGCTGCCAGATCATGCGTCTTCAATCACACGTCCCGCGCGGGCGCGGGGTTCAACTCTGTCCGCGCCTCTCCCGGCCCGGGCCCGGCAACCTCGCGAGCGGATTTGTCAACGGCGCGGCCGCCGCGAAACGATGCTGCCGGAGGAACCATGACCGAGCCCGAGCGTCATCACCACCACGGACCCGAGGGGCAGGCCCCCGCACTTGGTGATCTGTTCAGTCAAGCGTTCTGGGATCAGCGATACCAGGCGAGCGGGGCGCTGTGGAGCGGTCACCCCAATCCGCAGTTGCTGGCCGAGGCAGCCGACCTGCCGGCCGGCAGGGCGCTGGATGCCGGCTGCGGGGAAGGGGCAGACGCCATCTGGCTGGCCGAGCGCGGCTGGCTGGTAACCGCCGCCGATATCTCGACCGTCGCTCTCGACCGCGGCGCAGCCCATGCCAGGGAACTGAGCAGCGAACTGGCGGAGCGGATCACCTGGCAGCAGGCGGACCTGCTCTCCTGGGCACCGCCGCCGCAAAGCTACGACCTGGTCTCGGCGCAGTTCATGCAGCTTCCCGCCGAGCCCAGAGCCGCATTCTTCGGTCGGATCGGCACCGGGGTGTCGACAGGCGGGAGGCTGCTGGTCGTTGGTCACAGCCCCGCCGACCTGAGTACGACGGCGGCTCGGCCGCCGCTGCCGGAACTGTTCTTCACCGCCGCTGAGCTGGCAGCCGGCCTCGATCCTTCGCTGTGGACGATCCTCGTCAGCGAGGCTCGCCCTCGCCTTGTCCGCGACCCCGACGGGCAGCCGGTTACCGTGCACGACGAGGTGATCGTCGCCAAACGCAACTGACCGGCGGGCGCGGCCGCGAAGCGACCGAAGCTAGGCCGAAGCTAGTCATCAATGATCGGCGCACGCGCCAGGGCGAGCGGTCACGCCGCGCCCGCGGTAAGCGAACGTGCAAAACCAACCCGCGCGTTAATTTCCGCCACCTGCCCGGGGCTGGTCACTGGCAACCGGGCGGCATGGAAGAAGTTGGCGCCCTGCACCGTTACCTGGACAAAGCCATTGGTCTTTGTTTCCTTCACCAGCAGGAAGAGCAGGCCGAGGAGAAAGAACCACACGGTAAGTATCGTGAAGATGATTGCCCAGGTAGGAATGACGTTCGACGTCACACTCATGTCCTCAAATGACCAGACAACATCCTTGATCGGGTGATTGCCGGACGGCGTGATGACCGATTTGGATGTGCAGGATATGTCGCCAATGGCCACCAGGATCGGGAGCGGGGCATCTTCTGTTTCCATGGCAAAGACTTTAGGGCACTGACCACTCGCAAACCAACATTAGCGCAACGTAAGGATTTCCTTACCATGAAGTAAGCGGCCGGCCGGAGATCGGCATGCAGGCCAGATAGACGGCCAGGAACAGCGCGGTCGGCACGGTCACGAGCGCGGCCACGCCCGCCAGATTCAGTCCGTACAACGTGATCAGCAGCACGCCCGCGGCCGCTATCGCGGCGAGGAAACCGGGCTCCCGCGTCCGCCGTTCGCCGGCGGCAACTCCGCGGCCCGCAAGCTGGCGCGCCATGGTGGCGGCGCCGGTGACGTACGCGTTGACCGCGCCGATCGTCAGGATGACGGCCGCGGCCGCCGATCGTCGCGACGGCCAGGCCGAGGTACAGCACCGTGGTGACCGCCAGCGCGATCGCGATCACCCGGGGAAGCTGCCGCTGCGGACTGGCGAAGCGCGTGGTCAGCGGCGCGACGGCCTCCCAGCCGACGAACGACAGCATCAGGGTGGTGGCCGCGCGCCCGACCGGCGGCCAGCCGTGGGGCGCGAACGGGGTCCAGTTGCCGGTCCTGGCCGATCCGGCCGATCCGGCGACGGCCACCGCCACCAGCGCGACCAGCAGGCCGACGAGGACGAGCTGGGCGCCGGCGGACACGCGCAGCCCGGCGACCGCCAGCGCGAGCACGGCCAGCAGCAGCGCCGCCGCGATCGCGGCCCTGGCGGCCCGCCCGCCGCCGGTCAGCTCGGTGACGTAGCCGGCTCCGATCAGGCAGACGATCGGTGCGCCGCCGACCACGCCGGCCAGGAAGGACCACCCGGCCGCACGGCCCGCTCGCGGGCCCAGCCCGGCGGTGACGTACCCGATCACGCCGCCGGCCTGCGGAAAGCGCCGGCCGAGAGCGGAGAACACGGCGGCGAACAGCCCGGACAGCCCGAGCAGCGCCAGCCAGGCGACGATCGAGGCCGGCCCGGCCTCGGCCGCCGCGAGGCCGGGCAGCAGCAGCAGGCCGGGACCGAGCAGGGCGCCGATGTACAGTGCCGCGCCCCGGGACGTGGTGAGGCTGGGGGAGTCCGCGTGGTTTGCGTAGCGCCTGGTCATGACTTCGAATCTGCCAGAAAACGCCCGGCACACGATAGCAAATATAGCGTCAGAATAGCTATGGAGCGCAATGAACTTGCGTCAAACTCACTATAGACTCAGCTTTATGTCAGAACATCAACCGGACAGCGTTGATCGTGCCATCGTCAACAGGCTCCAGCGCGACGGCCGGGTCGCGAACGTGGACCTGGCCGACGCCGTCAGCTTGTCTCCCTCGGCCTGCCTGCGGCGGGTCAAGGCGCTGGAGGCCGCCGGGGTCATCGCGGGCTACCACGCCGAGGTCAGCCGGGTGCGCGCGGGCCTGGGGCTGACCGTCTTCATCGGCCTGCGGGTCGAGGGCCACTCGCAGGAGACGTCGTCGCGGATCGAGCAGAACCTGCTGGCCATCCCGGCGGTCGTCGCGTGCTACCTGGTCTCCGGCAACGACGACTTCCTCGTCGAGGCGGCCGTGCCCGACCTGGCCAGCTACGAGCAACTTTTGCTCGGGGAGATCCTGGCGATCCCGTCGGTGGTCGAGGCGCACAGCACGTTCGCGATCAGGACGATCCTCAGCGGCGGCCCGGTGCCGCTCCAGCACTGGCGCTAGCGCAGCCGCGTCCACGCCGCCCTACGGCGAGATTGACTTCTCGCTGTACTCCCACAGGCTCGCGGCGAGCTCGGGCGTGACGAGCTTGCTCGGCTCGCGCTCGCGACAGCTTTCGTAGTACTTGCCGGACTCGCCGGCCACGTCGGGCGAGGTCGCGCAGTACAGCGAGGTCCGCGCGCCCTGCTCGATCGTCAGCATCCGGCGGGTCACGAGCTGCCTGGCCGGCCACGGGACCCGGCGCCAGATCTGCGACGCGACCACGCCGGGGTGCAGCGAGTAGGCGGTCACGCCGGTGCCGTCCAGCCGGCGGCCGAGTTCGGCCGCGAAGAGCACGTTGCAGAGCTTGGAGACCGCGTACTCGGGCAGCCCGGTGATGCTCTTCGTGCGATTACGCAATCCCTCGAAGTTGATCCCCTTCGCCTGGTAGTGCGAGTCGCTGGCAACGGTCACGATCCTGGCCGGGGCGCTGTCCCGCAGCAGCGGAAGCAGGGCCTGCGTCAGCGCGAAGTGCCCGAGGTGGTTGACGCCGAAGTGGATCTCGAAGCCGTCGGCGGTGCGCCCGCGGGCGCCGCCCAGGCCCGCGTTGTTGATCAGCACGTGCAGCGGCTCGCCGAGCGCGGCGAACTCGCTCGCGCACTGCCGGACGCTGGCCAGGTCGGCCAGGTCCAGGTGCAGCAGCCGGACCTGGCCACTGCCCGAGGCGGCCGAGATCGCCGCGACGGCCGCCTCGCCCTTGGCCCGCGACCGGCACGCGAGCCAGACCCGGCCGCCGCGGGCGGCCAGGTCCTGTGCGGTCGCATAGCCGATTCCGGCGTTCGCGCCGGTGACCAGGAAGGTCCGGCCGGCCATCGAGGTCAGGTCGGTCATCGCGGCGGGTCGGTCATCGCGGCGGGCCGGTCAGGCGCCGGTGTCGCGGTCGGTGCCGGCGTCCACGCGGGCCAGCAGCAGGGCGACGTCGTCGCCGTGTCGCGTCTGCCTGCGGGGCAGGCTGAGCAGGTCGTCGGCGAGCACCTCGAGGTCGTCGGTGGTCCCGAGCCGCAGCACGGCCAGCAGCGAACTCAGGTTGTGCTCGTCCGCGCTGTCGGCGACCATCAGGCCGTCGGTGGTGAGCACCAGGACCGAGCCGGGCTCGACGAGGAGCTGCGTGGTCGAGTAGACCGCGTCCGTGTCGATGCCGAGCGGCAGCCCGGCGTCGCAGTCAAGCACACGCGGCTTCCCGCCGGGCGGCAGCAGCAGCGCGGGCGGGTGACCGGCCCGGCAGATCGCCAGCTCCCGCGTGCCCGGGTTGACGACCACGAAGCAGCACGTCGCGAACAGCGCCAGGTCAGGGTCCGCGTTCAGGTCGGCCAGCCACTGGTTGGCGCGGGCCATCACCTCGGCCGGGCCGTGGCCCTCGCGCGCGTAGGCGTGCACCGTGGTGCGCAGCCGCCCCATCAGCGAGGCGGCGATGAGGTTGTGCCCTTCCACGTCCCCGATCACGAGCGCGACCCGGCCGTCGGCGAGCTCCACGACGTCGTAGAAGTCCCCGCCGATCTCCACCCCGGACGTGGCGGCCTGGTACCTGGTCGCGATCGTGAGCCCGGACGCGGTCAGCCGGCCGCGCGGCAGGACGCCGCGCTGGAGCGCGGCCGCGAGCGCGCCCTGGAGCTCGTGCATCCTCGCCCGCTCGAGCGACAGGGCGAGCAGCGCGGAGGCGGCGAAGAGCTGCGCCTTCTCATCGGCGCGGAACTCGTGCCGCTCACCGAAGCCGAACAGGCAGGCCCCGACGTGCCCGCGGGAGTCCCGCACCGGCAGCGCGACCCACGCCTGCGCCGTGCCGTGGCGCAGCCGGTCGACCAGGTGCGGGAAGTCCTCGGCGAGTATCTCCGGCGAGCTGATGTAGACCGGCGCGCTCCACTGGATCGCGACCGAGATCGGCGCGGGCCGGCGCGACGTGAGCCCGCAGAGCGCGTCGACGCTGTCCTCGTCCAGCCCGCAGGACGCCGCCACCTTGAGGTGGCCGTCGCGCTCGGCCACCAGGATGAGGCTGTCGGCCCCGTAGGCGCTGATGCCGGCCTGAGCCGCGTCGATGATCGCGTTGACGGTGAGCGCCGACGCCAGCGTCGCGGTGAACTCGTGCATCCGCCTGGCCCGGTCGGCGACCTCGCGCAGCCGCCGCTGCTCGGCCTCCCGCTTGGCACGCGACGTGGTGATGTCCACGACCATGCCCATCATCCGGGCCGGCCGCCCGTCGGGTCCCGGCAGCACCCGGCCGCGAGTCTCCATCGTGCGCAGGCTGCCGTCGGCGCTCTTGACCCGGTACTCGAGCTGGTAGGTGCCGTTGGAGGCGAGCATCCGCTCGATCGCCTCGTGCAGTTGCGGCAGGTCAGACTCGGGGACCCTGGTCAGGAACGTGTCCATGGTCGCCGAGGGGTCCTCCGGCAGACCGTGCATCCGGTAGGTCACCGCGTCGCACATGACCTCGCCCGAGTCAAGCTCCCAGGTGAAGAACCCGGCGTCGACCGACGTCGAGGTCGGGTGGAAGGTCGGCGAGTTGCGGTCTCTTAAGGTGCCAGGCAATCCGTTGCCCGTCGTGACCGGGCCATCGGCGGGCTGAGCCGTCGCGACGACGTCACTCGGCTGTGTCATCGTCCGCTCGCTCACCGTCGTTATGTTCGCCGCGTCGCCGCGTGGGCGGCTCACGGTAACTGTCCGAAGTACCACATCATAGGCCAGGGCACCGGGGCCGGGCCCGAAGATTCAACCGATTTCCGGCGGCAGCCGAGCCAATTCGTCCGGTCGGCGCGGTCAGGCGAGGGCCGCCGGCGTCTGGCGAGGGCCGGCGCGGTCTGCTACTGACGGTCACCCTCGGCTTGGGGTTCGGCTCGCTGCCCGGCGCCGCCCGGCGCCGCCCGGCGCCGGGCAGCCCGTCGGCTTGACTCCGTACCCGGGTACGGCTGCTAGCTTTCACGGCATGGCTGGTCTTACCATCGGCAAGTTCGCCGCCGCTGAGGGCGTCAGCGTCGAGACGATCCGCTTCTACCAGCGCAAGGGCCTGCTCGCGCTGCCGGAGCGCCGCGGCTCGGGGTTCCGCGAGTACTCGGCGGCCGACCGGTGGCGGCTGGCCTTCATCCGCCGGGCCAGGCTGCTCGGCTTCACGCTGACCGAGATCGGCGATCTGCTCGGCCCGGCCGAGGCCAGGTCGGCCGGGGACATCACGCGGGCGGCCGAGGCGAAGCTCGCCGCGGTCAGCGCGCAGATCGCCGAGCTCAGCGCGCTCGCGTGCCGGCTGCGCCGGCTCGCGCGGGTCTGCGCGCACGGCAGCCGCGACGACTGCGTGGCGCTGCACCTGCCAGAGTTCGAGTCCGCCTGCGGGCAGGCGGCGAGCTGACCGGGGTTTCAGCCGATTTGAGGGGAACGAGTTCGATGAGCGCAGCCAAGTCCGTCACCGACCAGAGCTTCGCGGCCGATGTCCTGGCCAGTCCCAGGCCGGTCATCGTGGAGTACTGGGCGCCGTGGTGCGGCCCGTGCCGCCAGGTCGGCCCGGTGCTCGACGCGATCGCCGCGGAGTACGCGGGCAAGGTCGACGTCGTCAAGCTCAACACCGACGAGAACCCCGAGACGATGCGCAGCTACGGGATCATGATGGTCCCGACGATCAACCTGTTCTCCGGCGGCGAGGTCGTCAAGCAAGTAATAGGCGCCAAGTCGAAGTCGGCACTCCTCCGCGAGTTCGCCGAGTTCATCTAGCGTCCGGCCCGGCCGGCCGGGCCGCCGCCCCGGCCGGCCGGGCCGCCACCCCGACCGCCGAGGGGAGCAGCACGTGACCGAGCCGGGCATTGCCGACAAGGACCGCATCGCCGAGAAAGACCGTGTCGTCGAGTTGCTCGGCCGCGAGTGGTCGGACATCGCCGGCCTGCTGGCCGGCCTGACCGACGAGGAGTGGTCCCGGCCCGCCCTGCCCGGCTGGGATGTCCACGATGTGCTCGCCCACCTGATCGGGACGGAGCGGTCCCTGACCGGCGCCGCGCTCCCTGATGTCCCTTCCGACCCGGGCGCGCACGTGCGCAACGACATCGGCCGGCTGAACGAGGCGTGGATCACCGCGCTGCGCGACCGCGCGCACGCGGACCTGCTCGCCGACTTCCGCGCCGTGACCGCCGAGCGGCTGGCCAGCCTGCTGGCCATGTCGGTCGAGGAGTTCAACGCCCCGTCGTGGACTCCGGCCGGCAACGCGACCTACGCGCGCTTCATGCAGATCCGGATCTTCGACTGCTGGATGCACGAACAGGACATCAGGACCGCCGTTGGGCGGCCGGGCAATGAGGACGGCGCTGCGGCGCGGCAGTCGCTCGAGGAGGTGGTCCTGGGGCTCGGCTACATCGTCGGCAAGCGCGGCCGCGCGCCGGACGGCAGCTCGGTCCTGATCAGGCTCGGCGGGCCCATCGAGCGCGACCTGGCCGTCGTCGTGGACGGGCGGGCGCGAGTTGTTGACGCCATAAGTGGAGCGCCGACGGCGACCCTGACCTTGTCATCCTCGGAGTTCATGCGGCTGGCCGGCGGCCGCGAAGACGCGCACGCCGCGCAGGCCGCGATCGAGCTCGGCGGTGACCTGGCGCTGGCCCGTCAGCTCGCGACCAGCCTGGCGTACACGATCTGACCCGGGGTTCTCAGCGGGTGACCGCGCCGGCGACCAGGGCGATGCCGCGCGCCCACGCGGCGAGCTGGCCGGGCGGCAGGAACGCCATGCCCTTCCTGGTGTGGTCCACCATCGGCGAGGTCACGTAGCGCTCATGGCCGGACGGGTCGATGAAGTAGATCAGCGACGTGTGGATCACGTCGGCGTTCCGGCTGGGCGCCTCGACCTGGATCTGGTAGTGGTCCCACACCGCGTGCAGGCTCTTCAGCGACCCGGTCAGGAAGTACCACGAGCCGATCGAGTCGAGCCGCTGCGCGTTGGAGTAGGAGGCGACGTCGGAGACCCGCCGGTGGTAGGGGTTCACGTTGACCGCGACGAACACGACCCGCCGCGCCGAGGTGCCCAGTTCCTTGTGCGCGTCGATGAACTCACGGGACACCAGCGGGCAGATGTCGGTGCAGTGCGAGTCCATGAACGTGAGCACGACGGTGCTGCCGCGGAAGCTGGACATCGACACCTGCCGGCCCGACTGGTCGGTCAGGGTGAAGCCCGGTGCCGTCGCCGGCGGAACCGGCGAAAGCTGCATCATTTCGGCCAGCGAGGTGCTCACGCTGGCCGGGATCCCGGTCGGCCGGAAAGGCGTCGGCTCGTTCCTGGCGTGCAGCCGGGTCACCGCGAACGCGAACACGGTGGCGAACGCGATGCCGCCGAGCAGCGCCCCGCCGTACAGCAGGATCGAGGACCGCCTCGGCCGCGCGGACCGCCTCGGCCGCGCGGACCGCTTGCGCGCCCAGGGTCCGGGCCCGGCGGGCGGTTCGCCTGGGTCGTCGGCCGGGGCGCCGCTCACCTGGTCAGTCTCGTTCATCCAGCCAGGCTATCGAAATCGAATGACCAGGGAGTAACCTCACGCCGTGGCCGATCTGTCCGACTACCTGGAGTTGCCGGTCGGCCAGGCCCGCGAGCAGTTCGCCGCGCTGCTTCGCCGCCGGCCAGTGACAGCCGGCAGGCAAGTCACGTTCCTGCCGGTCGAGACGCTGCTCTGCCTCGCCGCCTCGTTCGTCGTGAACCATCGTGGATTCGGCGGCTCGACCGCGCACCTCGCGCCCGCGCCCGTGCCCTCGCTGGCCCGCCTGTTCTCCCGCCCGCCGTCCAGCGTGCTGGCGAAGATGGCGACGACCTCGTGCTGCTCGGCCAGGACGAGATCGATATGTCGGTGCTCGAAGCGGACCTGCGGCAACGGCTGCAGGGGCGATCCGATCCGGACTGGTCGGCCAAGGAGACCGAGCGGATCCTGCTTGCCGCTGCCCGCGTTGGCCAGCACATGTTCGCGGTGAACGTGTTGCGCAATTGCGGCAGCAGGTGCGTGTTCTGCGGGCTGGCTCCCGCGGGTTTCGGCGCCAAGCGCATGCTGCTGGCCGGCCACATCAAGCCGTGGAAGGACAGCTCGCCGGTCGAGCGCCTGGACTTCCGGAACGGGCTGGCCGCCTGTCCGGCACACGACGTCGCCTTCGACACCGGACTGCTCACGGTCAACGGCGGCCTGCGCATCCACGTCGCGCGCTCGCTCGCGAGCGCGGTGGCGAGCGATCTCGCCGCGAGGCACTATTTCGGCCGCCCGCCGCTGTACGAGGCCCTGGCTCTCCCGGCCGGCGCCCAGCCACCGCTCCTCAAGTACCTGGACTGGCACCGGCGGAAGATCTTCGTCGCCTGATGGCGACAGCGGGCAGCGAGGGTGATCGCGCGGCGATGGTGGCCGCCGTGTTGGCGCAGTGGCTGGGGTGGCGCAGTGGCTGGAGTGGTGAAAGCGATCAAAGTGGCAAATGCCGCCAAGGCGAGCGTGAGTACGCGGTTAAATGGGCGCGGTCACGCCAACCATCCGCCGGAGGCACTCGTGGCTTATATCTTCATGGCCGTGCATTACCCGGAGCCGGGCAAGCTCGATGACATCTACGCGAGCATGGCCGGAATGGCCGAGTCGATGGCCGGGACGCCTGGGCTGATCGAGATAGGCCCCTGGCTCGACCGGGCCGGCGACCGGGTCGTCGGCTTTTCCCGGTGGCAGTCCAGGGAAGCGTTCGCCGCCGCCATGCCAGGAAGCGGTGTTCCCAACGCGGTGATACATAGCGGCGAGAGCAGGCCCCGCGAGTACTTCCATCTCGTCAAGCCGGACGGGTCGGCCTGAGGCGGCGGCCCGAGGTGCCGTGGCGAGGCGAAGTGGCGTGGTGAGGCGCGGGGACCGGTGGCAAGAGTCGCCGCGACAGCGAGTCGCGACGGCCGGCACAG